>Ga0209702_10000860_pt1 | contig 62710 bp, 49 predicted proteins | sample FRY01_FD_187210 | JGI IMG/M metagenome (GOLD analysis project Ga0209702, IMG submission 187210) | Freshwater microbial communities from Lake Fryxell liftoff mats and glacier meltwater in Antarctica - FRY-01 (SPAdes) (version 2) | ecosystem: Environmental > Aquatic > Freshwater > Ice > Glacier... | reverse complement strand
CTTCGGTTACCGATGTCAGACGAGGAGTTTATCCTGAGTATAAGAAATTAAAAAACCCACCCTGAACGGGGGCGTTCAGAGCGGGTTAACATTAGCAAGAACACATGAAACTCTTGTGGATCTTATCGGAAAATCCAGAAACCGTTTTTGTAAGACTTTGTCATGACATGAGGTTTTATTGATTCGTGACTCTAAGGTCTTCTTTATACCGCTGATCCACAAGATGAAACTCAGGAACGGTAGCTCCTGATTCAGCAACGGGCTTTCTGTTTCCAAATTCTGTTATACTTTGGCCGAGCCGCTATGAATGCACTAATCATCGATGATGAATATCACGCTCGGGAGAATCTGAAGATGCTCTTGGAGGAATATTGCCCTTACATTAAAGTATTGGGTGAAGCACGTGACCTCAAGTCTGGCCTCCTAGCCATCACTGAACATAAACCTGATGTGGTCTTCTTGGATATACGTATGCCCTCTGGTTCTGAGGGTTTCGAGATGCTGGAGCAATGTGCTGAGAGTGATTTTCTGGTGGTCTTCGTCACTGCTTTCAAGGATTATGCAATAGACGCTTTCAAGGTAAATGCTGTGGATTATATCCTGAAACCCATAGATGTTGAAGAGTTGGAAGCCGCAGGGGAGAGGCTCATGAAAAGGCATGAGCTCCATAAAGGGAATCCGGAGACATCCAAGGGATATCAGGCATCTTTGAGGGCATTGAGCCAAGATATGTTGGGCCGTAATCTGAGATTGGCTTTGCATCATCAGTCAGGGATTAAGCTGGTAAAACCTGAAGAGATTCTCTACCTCTCAGCTGAAGGAAATTGTAGCCAACTGCATTTCATGGATGGCGGTCAATATATGGATACCCGCACCTTGAAGAGCTTTGAAGATAGACTGGATCCTGCCATGTTCATGCGTGTGCATCGCTCATTCATTATTAATATGATGGAGCTGAGGGAGTTCAGCAGAGAAGAGGGGAATCATGCTCTGATGAGCTCCGGAATCAAGGTCCCTGTCTCACGTAATATCGCTCCCTATCTGGTCGAGCGTATGCGTAAACTCTGAGGAGTTCAATTCCTTCGCTCTTCCTCAAATACCCTTCGCTCCTTCAGAGCTACCCTTCACGAGATAGAGCGGAATCCTTCATTTTCCTTTCCTACTTTCAGGATAAGCTTAACGAACGCTTTATGACAAATAGAAAACTTCGTACCCTGATTGTAGATGATGAGCTCCATGCGCGTCATAATCTGGAAATGTTGGTCCAAGAATATTGTCCCTCATTGGGCCCCATAGAGATGGCCAGCTCTGTAAAAGAGGCCCTTGAAGTCATAGATTTATTCAGTCCTGAGGTCATCTTTCTAGATGTCTGTATGCCCGGAAAAGACGGATTCCAATTGCTCGAAGAATTGGACACGGAGAAGGTGCATGTGGTCTTCACCACCGCCCATAATGAGTATGCATTGAAGGCTTTGAAAGAAGGTGCGCTTGACTATCTGGAAAAACCTATTTCTATAGATGATTTGGAGCGCTGTGCTGAGCGTGTCATGAAACGTCATGTGCAGTCAGGCCCTTCGACCGAAGTCGCTAAGGAGATCATGAAATACTCAAATCTGCGCGAGATGGACCGCACCACCATTCCCACTTCAGACGGATTCATCGTGGTGAAAAGTGCTGATATAGTGAGGCTGGAAGCCTGTGAGAGTTATACCCGCATCTATTTGGACAATGAGGAAAAGCACTTGAGTAGTAAGAATATCCGTGTTTTCGAGGATAGTTTGAATCCGGATATATTTTTCAGAACTCATAAATCACACATCGTGAATATCCTCTATCATCTGAAAGGATTCTCCCGTACAGATGGGAATGTGGCCTTGCTCAGTAATGGGATTAAAGTTCCCGTGAGCCGAAGGAAATTGAACGAATTCCTTCAAAGGGCCAGTGCATGAGGAAGATCTTCCTATTTCTTTTTCTTCTCCCCATATGCTGTTTTTCCCAACAGCGTTCCTTCATAAATCTAGGCTTGGAACAAGGTCTCGCGCAGTCCCAAGTGAACATGGTGCACCAGGATTCCAGAGGCTATCTTTGGGTGGCCACCATTGGCGGATTAAGCCGTTATGACGGTCATGATTTCAAGAATTTCTACAAGAACCAAGGCCTCTTTGATAATGATGTCTCGGTGATCCATGAGATGGCTGATGGCCAGCTCATCTTCGCATGTCTTGGTGGCTTGAGTATGTATGATGGCCTTGGTTTCCACTCCTATGCACTTCCAGAGGGATTGGTCCAATACAACATCACTTGCCTGGACACATGGAATGACAGCCTTGTATGGGTAGGGACCAATGGGGGCGGGCTCCTTGAATTCGATCTGAAGAAGAAGATATTCTCAGCGCCTGACCTGACTGCAGGTGCGAACATCCGTTTCCTTGAATGCAATACAGGTCTGGTAGCCTCTGATCAGGGTCTGTTCAAAGAGGGAAGATTATTAGATCCCATCTTCGAGAATGTCCGTGTGACCGATGTGGAAGAATTGGATGGCGAACTCTGGGTGAGTACCCTGCGTGAAGGCCTCTTCATCTTCAAGAATGGCTGGCAGAGATTCGATGCGGATGAGAATGCCCTCCTGAATAGCGTCAGGCAGATGTGCCGTGCCTCGGATGGCAGCCTATGGTTCGCTACGCGTAATGGAGCACTTTGCTACCACCATGGAAAATGGCAAAGATATTATGAGGAGAATGGATTGCCTTATCAGAACATCAGGCAGATTGCTGAAGACAGGGAAGGGAACGTATGGATCGCTACCAATGGCCAAGGGATATATCGGTATGTAGGTAACCTTTTCACTACCTATATGACCGGCTCACCGCTCATTTCAGACATCATGCTTTCTATGTGCAATGATGATGATGGCAACACCTATATGGGCATGTTCAATGAAGGCTTACAGATTATGGATCCGGAGGGCAAATGTCACATGGAACCGAGTATCCCAGCTACGGATGTATGGGCATTGATAAAGGATTCTAAGGGAAGGCAATGGGCAGGGACCTCTGCAGGTCTTTACATGAGTGAAGGAAATGGATTCCAAGAGATGTTCAGGGAAGAATTGCCTAATTCCCGCATCACTTCCTTGGCCGAAGGACCTGATGGAGCTATATGGATAGGGCATAGGGATGGGCTGAGCATGTTCAGAGAAAGTGCTTTCGAGGCGCATCCCTTGCCCATTGACGCATCAGGTCCGCAACGTATTAGAGCAATCACATTTATGCAGGATGGCAGCATGTATATGGGCGCTGAGAATGGATTGTTCTTTTGGCAAAAAGGAAAACTCAGCACCATGAGCGAAGAGGATGGCCTCACTGATAATACGGTATATGCCTTGAGTCCTGATGAAAAAGGCGGAATATGGATTGGCACTAAAGCTGGGCTGATGTATTTGAACCAAGATAACGTATTGCATCCTATTCCGCTCGATGGAGAAGCGAGTCCGCAGAACATCAATTTCATCTTGCATTCACAGAAAGATGAACTCTATGTAGGTACGAATCAAGGGCTCTTCCGCTCTGAATCGAATGATCAAGGAATATATTTCCACCGTTACGGGATTACAGATGGGCTTCCGAGTCTGGAAAGCAATCTGAATGCAATCTATCAGAGCAATTCTGGAGAGATTTACTTCGGCACCAGCAAAGGCGTGGTGAGGTTCGAGGAGGAGAAGATCATCCATCATTCGAAAGGGATTCCGCCCTTCTTGCACATCGTCCAAGTAGATTTATGGGCGGAGGCTATAGACCTGAAAGGAAGAACATATAAAGCCTTGGATGATGATGGTCTGCCCCAAGGATTGGTCTTGGGATATAAAGACAATCACCTGAGTTTTGAATTCGTTGGCGTTAGGCTTTCTGATCCAGCTTCCGTGCGATACAGATACAGGCTTCTGGGAGCTGGTGAGCTCTGGTCTCCTGTCACAGAAGGGAACACGGTCACCTATTCATCATTGGCTGCTGGGGATTATATTTTCCAAGTGACCACGGTCAATGAACTGGGCCTCACAGATTCCAGAATCCGTGAATATTCTTTCAGCATTCTTGCACCTTTATGGTTGAGGTCTTGGGCTATAGTATTGGAGATTGCCTCGCTCTTAGGATTGGTATATATGATCTTCCGCTGGCAAAGAAAAGAAGCTGAGAAGAAGCAGGAACGCGTGGAGCTGGGGTATAAGAACCGCATGTATGCCTTAGAGCAACAATCCTTGAACTCCAGCATGAATAGGCACTTCATTTTTAATGCCTTGAATGCCATCCAATATTATATCAACAAGGAAGAAAAGCGAGCGGCCAATAAATACTTGACATCCTTTGCGCAGCTCATTCGAAAGAACTTGGACAGTACGGCTGATATTTGGGTCAGTCTGCATGATGAATTGGAGCGCCTTGAACTCTATTTAGGACTGGAACAGATGCGCTTCTCAGACCGTTTCGATTATCGCATAGAGATCCAAGAAGGATTAGATACAGAATCTCTGAAAGTACCGGCAATGACCTTGCAGCCTTATTTGGAGAATTCTATTTGGCATGGAATTTTACCCAAAGAAGAGCCTGGAACAGTGACTGTGAATATCATGGAAGAAGCCGGCCGGCTAAAGATCATCATAGAAGATGATGGAATAGGGATAGATGAGAGCCTGAATAAGAAAATGGGCGGAATCAGAGGCCATGAGATCAAGGGATTAAAAATCACGGATGATAGGATTCAGCTCTTTTCAAAAATAACTGGGAAACACTTTGAGATCAGGGGGCCTTATCAGTTAGAGGAAGGTGATAAAGTCATTGGAACAAGGACAGAGCTATTTATTCCCCTTTAAAGAGAGTTAAATGGCTTTAGAAATGGAATCAAGACAGGTAATAGGTATAAATTTAAACTTGTCAGAACAACATATTTATGCTACTTTCGTAATGAGGTAAATCCTCGTTGATGCGTCAATTCACTAAACATATCATCCCAAGCCTCTTGGCATTCTTCCTTCTTCTATGCGTAGGATGTGCTAAAGATGAGCTCATGGAGCCTTTCAATGATGATTCCCATATGAAGGCCGCTGTCATCAAAGATGATGCAGCTGGATTCGGAAAAGGAGATGATGATGATGGGCAGCTCAATGGGGATGACTCCACGGATGACGATGACGGTGAGGATGACGGAGAAATCACCGATGATAATGATGATGAGGATGACGGAGAAATCACCGATGATAATGATGACGAAGAAGATTCACGTGACGGTCCTGAGATCATCAATGGAATCTCTTCTCCAGGGATGAATGGTGCGAGTCTCCCAGTTTCTGCTGTAGGAATTGCCATCAAGACGAACCGTTGATCAGTCCTTCTTACCTTTCCTTGTAAAAAGCCCCCCGTTTCTTAATCGACACTTTTCTTCCCGCTATGCCATTCCTAACTTCAGGCTATGGCTCATACATCTTCAAATCACATACATCAGCTCATACGCTCCATGAATAGGAGTGAGAAGCGATTCTTCAAAATCCACCTCAGGACACATTCCTCCAAGCATTCAGATTCCTATATGGACTTGTTCGACCGGATAAGCCAACAGGATGAATATGAGGAAGCCTCACTGATCAAGGAATTCAAGAGTTCAGGTCAACGTTACCCAGTGATGAAGCACCGCCTCTTTGAAAAGGTCTTGGATGCCTTGGAGGTGTTCCACAGAGGCCATGATCCTATATTGGCGCTGCGTACCGAATTGAACAGGGCACAAGTGCTTATGAGCCGTGGACTTTATGCTCAAGCTGATCAATTGATAGAAGGTGTCATCCTAAAGGCGGCCGAATTGGATCTTCCTGAGCTTATTCTCGAAGCAAAGAGACTGCAATTGGTATTCTTAGGTCCAGATTTGAAAGGCTCAGGACAAGATTCTAAGACCCTCACGGATTGGTCTGTAGAAATGGATGCGCTTATATCTCAGGTCAAGGATGAGTGGGATTTGTGCCATAAAAGAGCCATCGTTTTCAGACAAATGGAGACCGTTTCTCGCGGACCTGAGACTTCAGATATAGAAGGGCTTGCAAGCTATGCTAATCATATGACGGAAAAAGGACCAAGATGCAGATTCATATGGCATCATGGCATGGCAGCCTTGGCCTTTATGCACGGGAATGCTCATGAAACATTGGAACATACCAATGCCTGCGTCCGATTACTGGAAGAACATGGATTCATGACCAAGGACCATAAAGTCTCTTTAGCCAAAATGGTCGCCAATGGATTCTATAGTGCATACAGATCCCATGATCTGGATCAAGCTGAGGAGTTCATGGTGCGATTGAAGATCATGTACAAAGAAGAGGCTGAAAGCCCTGAGTATCCTGAATTCCTTGCGCTTTATCTGCAATCCAAACTCTTCATGGAGAATCATTCCCATTCCTATTTCGATGCTGAACATATGCGGGAGATGGAACAACGATTTCTAGAGATCTGTGAGGCATTAAGCACTCAGGTGCGCGCAGGGCTTGATTATGGGTTTGCCCTCTTTAATCACGGGGTGCATGATTCCAGCGCGGCATTGAAGGCATTGAACCGCATCCTTCACGCTGCTGATGTGAGCCGAGATGATGAGGTCTACGCAAGGGCATTGATCTATTCCAATGTCATTCACATAGAAACTGATGATAGAGAATGGCTGCTGCATAGCGCCAGGACATTGAAAAGATATCTGCAGTCGCGCGATAGGATGGGAGCGACTGAAAGCGCCTTGCTGCGCTACATCGCTGATATACGCAGATCTAGGTCAGTAGATGGAGAGGCCAAAGCCTTAGCCAGATATACGGAGTCACTTAGAACGGTGAGAAGGCTGCCTATGGAAAGGATTTCTTTCGAGTATTTTGATTTCCTGCGTTGGGCTGAGGAAAGGAGTTCATTGAACCGTAGATCGCCTAGAATGGTGGCTTAGAATCCGATGTTCACGCCACCGCGGATGATGGGACCTTGATAGAAGGATTTCGGGTCTTGGAGGATGTCATAAAGCACCATGAAACTCACTGAGGATCTGCCTCCTATAGAACTGCGATATCCCGCGCCTGCAAGGATAGCAGGGAAACTATAATTGATTTTATCTCGAAATAGCTTGATCTTTTGGTTAAAGTCATTGTACTCAAATTCACCTTGCAGGAAAAATTGATCAAAGACCATAAGGCGATTGAAGACCCTCCCTCCAAGGATCTGGCTCGTGAAACCAGGGAAAGAGCCATAGATATACGTTGCCCCAATTCCGGCTGTATACTTGTCAGTGACTCGGTATCCCAATAACGGTGAAAGTCCTATCTGGGTTCCATTGGTCCCGAAAGACAAGATTACATCTCCTCCAGTGACCAAGCGTTCTTTAAAGGGCTTCTTCCCCTTTTTCTGCTCGGTGTCCTTCACCTTATCTACCTGTCCTGAGATATTCAAGACCATGGCAGACAGCACCAATATTAAAATCATCCTCTTCATGCTACAAATATCTTTATCTTGAATCATTAATGTGTCAAAAGCCATGCCGAGCAATTTTTTCAGCACTTTATAGTTCAATAGACGCTGTCTATGATGAAAAAGCACAGCACTTAATCAATACATTTACGTGATGATGTCCCTCCGCATTCCTACGCAGCTCAGTGCGCTGCTCTTGATATTTGTTTCCTTGCAGTCTGAAGCTCAGACAAGGAAATACTCCAATGAATTCTTGGCAATAGGGGTAGGTGCGCGTGCCTTAGGTATGTCAGGAAGTCAGGTTTCCAGCGTAGATGATGCCACATCATCATATTGGAATCCAGCAGGATTATTAGGGGTGAAAAGCGATCTTCAAGTGTCTGCGATGCACGCTGAATATTTCGCTGGGATTGCCAAGTACGACTATGTAGGTTTTGCCAAAGCCATTGATACTGCGCAGGCGATCGGATTAAGTTTTATAAGATTCGGAGTGGATGATATTCCCAATACCACAGAACTTATAGATGCAAATGGCGTCATAGATTATGACAAAGTCACCCGTTTCTCAGCCGCAGATTATGCCTTCACCTTTTCTTATGCGAGAAAATTGAAGAAAGGACTTTCTCTGGGGGCCAATGCCAAAGTGATTCATAGGAAAGTGGGAGATTTCGGGAAGGCCTGGGGCTTCGGATTGGATGCTGGACTGCGTTATAGAACAGGTAAATGGCAATTGGGTCTTATGGCCAGAGACATCACCACTACAGTGAATGCTTGGTCATATACCATCAATGAATCGACTCGTAATACCTACATCGCTACCGGGAATGAGATCCCAGTGAATTCTACGGAAATCACCTTGCCCAAGTTTATCCTGGGAGTTTCTCGCAGCGTGGATCTAAGTCCTAAAATCTCCATACTCGGAGAGTTGAACTTAGACCTCACCACCGATGGTCAAAGGAACGTCCTGATCTCAGCAGATCCTATTTCCATAGACCCTCACATGGGAATTGAAGCTTCCTTAAACAAGATGATCTTTGCCCGATTCGGAGTGGGTAATATCCAGGATGTGCAGACTTTCCCTGGAAAAACAGAAAAGACCTTTCAGCCGAATTTCGGGATAGGGATCCGCTTGAATAACATCACACTCGACTATGCATTGACGGATATAGGGGATCAATCTGTGGCACTTTATAGCAATGTGTTCTCCTTGAAATTAGACATCTTTAAGCCTGACAATTGAAAAAAGCATTCCTCATAGGTTCCTTGCTCATCTCATCATGGATGATGATGGCTCAGACCCATGGAAATGAATGGATAGACTACAGCCGGATCCACCTCAGTGTCAAGGTCTATCAAGACGGAATCTACCGCGTTTCTTATAGCACTCTTCAGCAAGCTGGGATTCCTGTCCAGACTATTACTCCGGAGGCATTCAAGGTATTTGCGAGAGAAAAAGAAGAGCCCATCTGGGTCTCAGGAGCTGATGACGGTTCTTTCGATTTCGGGGATTATGTCGAGTTCGTTGGCAAGAAGAACAATGGCTGGTTAGACTCGCTGATGTACAGCACACCATCTGATATGGGGAATCCATATTATAGCCTGGTCAATGACACCATAAATTACTTCCTCACTTGGGACCTAGACGAACCCGGACTGAGATATGATCTAGAAGAGGATCAGGACTTTAATTCCTTTCCAGAGCCAGCTTTTGTCACCAGCACAGTGAGGCAGGTTTTCAGCGATGATTATACGCCTGGAGTCTTGCTCTCTTTCAATAGCCGTAATACTGAATTCGTGCATTCTGAAGGATGGATGAGTTCGCTCTTTGGGAAAGGGGCTTCCAGCTCAAATAAAGAAGTATTCCTGCCCACTTTGGATGCATACTCTGGGCCAGGAGCAATAATGGCGACAGGAAAAACTCGTTTTGCAAGTGCCAATAATCCGGCACCGCCCATTCCTGGAGTCAACCACCATATCAAGGTATTCAGAGGTCAGAATAATGAGACGCAGATCGCCGACTTATATCTGACTGGCTATCAATTGCAGTCATTGAATTTTCAGATTCCATCAAATCAGTTGACTTCTAGTACAAGATTGAATTATCAGATGGTCGATGATCTCTCTGTCCCTACGGATTACTACAGGCTAGCTTATGCTGAAGTGACCTATGCGCATTCTAAAAGCTTCAGTAATCCTGGACCTTATGAGTTTAATATCACTGCGAATCCTTCAGGGTCTAAATTCCACTTGGATCTTTCTGGAATGTCACTATCTCAGCCTATTATCTATGTGAATGGAGCTCATCCTTACAGACTATTACCTTTGGTTTCTGGAGGCAATATAGACGTGATTATCCCGGATCAAGCAGGTGAGCTAGGGTCAAAGATATTTATGGCTGATATAAGTCAGGTCATTATTGTATCCCAAGTGAACCGCGTAGGAACGGATGGTCTTTTCACAGACTTTGCTTCCATGCAACCTGACTCTGCATTTATCATAGTGACTCATAAGTCGCTATGGAATGCTGCGGCCACATATGCTACCTATCGCACTAATTCTTCCAGAGATGCGGTGCGTGCTGACGTAGCCGAGCTCTATGATCAGTACGGTGGCGGAATCCCGAAACATGCTTTGGGTATCAGAAGATTCTGTGCTGATATATTGCAGGAGTGGGACTCCAGACCAGCACATCTTTTCTTGCTCGGAAAATCAGTCTACAGTGATGTCGAAGGGAATGTGGTAGGGAGCAGAAGAAGTGCTTTACATTATCAGAAAGACTTGGTCCCCAGCTACGGGAATCCAGGGTCTGATATTCTTTTTACGGGAGGATTGGATGGCAGTTCTGACATAGTTCCTGCCTTGGCTACAGGAAGATTGAGTGCTTCAGAGCCTCAAGAGGTGATCGATTATCTAGCTAAGATCGTCTCCAACGAATCAGCAGATCCCGCTGCATGGATGAAGAATGTGATCCACTTCGGGGGAGGAGCTACCCAGGCGGAACAACAGGCTTTTGCAAACTATCTGGCCAGTTATGAAGCCATCATTGAAGATACTTGCTTCGGAGGAGAAGTCACTACGTTTTTGAAAGAGAGCTCTCTTCCTATAGTGATTAATTTATCTGATTCTATTTCTGGGGTCATAGAAGAAGGAGTGTCTATCATCACCTTCTTCGGACATGCCGGAGGAGGACAATTCGACCAGAGCATAGATGAACCACAGAACCTGGAATGGGGAGCGCATCCATTGGTATTGGTGAATTCCTGTTACTCTGGAGACATACACCAACTCACTCATGCGAGTACCAGCGAGAAGTATGTGATCCTTCCTGATAAAGGAGCGATAGCCTTCCTTGCTACGATCAAGCAAGGGTTACCAGGATACTTGAATGCTTTCAGTACGGAATTATACAAGCAGATCAGTTTCAAGAATTATGGAAAATCCATTGGTCATCAGGTCCGCTCTGCGATGGATAGTCTAGCTCCTCCATGGTTGCTCAACGGAGATGCGCGTAATTCGATTTTGATGAATCTGCTTGAAGGAGATCCATCTACGGTGATCTTCTCTCCTGAGAAACCCGACATCACTTTGAATAATGAATCCATTTCTTTCTCACCTATTGAGATAACGGCATTGGTCGATTCATTCCAAGTGAACGTTGTTTTGACCAACATAGGAAAGACCACAAGCTCGCCTTTCAATCTTACGCTGGAGCGAACCTATCCTGATGGTTCAGAACACAACTATACTCAGCAAGTAGAGGGACTTTTATTCATTGATACAATCAGGTTTACCATTCCTACAGAATTTGCTAATGCATTCGGATTGAACATGATAGAGGTCTCTGCCGATCTGCCTAGCAATGTGATTCCTGAGCTTGATAATTTCTTCAATAATAGAGCTTCAAGGACTATCTTGATCACAGACGGTGCCGTATCGCCTATTATTCCATTTGAATATGCAATCGTTCCACCTGAAGAATTAATGTTGAAGGCAAGTACAGGAAACCCATTTGCAAGCTTGAAAGACTATGTCTTCCAACTGGATACCACCGATTTTTTCTCTTCTCCTTTCCTTCAAGAATTCTATGTCAGTCAGACGGGAGGAGTTCTGGAATGGGAGCCAAACTTATTGGGAATGGATAGCATGGTTTATTTCTGGAGAGTGACTGAGGAGAACTTGATTCCTGAGGATAGGGAATGGCGTGAAAGCTCATTCCAAGTGATAGAGGACCAAACTGGATGGGGACAATCCCATTATTTCCAATTCAAGAACAACAGATTCAACAACCTGATATATGATCGCCCTGAGCGGGATTTTAATTTCTTCAGTGGAGAGAAATCTATCTCGTGCAGTGTGCATGCAGGAACCACATACGCTGAGTGGTTCATAGATTTTAATTCACAAGAATATGACGGATGCCAATTCGAATCTGCGTTCCTTGTGGGCATCGTGGATCCCATCACTTTCGAAGCATGGGGCACACGCTATAATGATCAAAACCCAGATCACTTCTACGGCAATGCGAATGACAATGGATCATGCCGCAACAGAGTAGAACGGTACTTCATTTTCAGGCAGAACAATCAAGCACAGATGGATGGCTTCCAGAACATGCTCTTGAATGAAGTTCCTGATGGACATTACTACGTGATCTATACATGGCAGAATGCCCAGCCTGGTCTTTGGCCTACTTATTTCCCTGGAGCTAATGATTTCTTCAATACCATCGGAGCGTCTCAAGTGGGAGACTTAAATAATCCGGTTCCATTCATTGTCATTGGCAAGAAGGGAGCTCCATCAGCTACAGTGATCTCAGTTGGTGATGATGTGGATAGTGCGATTAATGCGCTCATATTGGCCCCTGTTTCAGGGAACACTGGAACTATGACTTCCACATTAATTGGCCCAGCTCAGAATTGGAATTCACTGCATTGGCTCTATCATGATTATTCTTCCAATGATAGTGTGCGGGTTAAAGTCATTCCGCTGAATGCTTCTCTTCAGGAAGCTCCTCAGAATAATATTGACCTTTATTTTAGCGATGAGCAACCGGTGAATCTGCAGGCGCTGATCAATGCAGATGATTATCCATTCATCAAGCTGCAGACCTATCTGAATGATGAGCTCACACTGGATCCTGCGCAGATAGATAGGTGGCAAGTGCTCTATGACCCTGTGCCTGAGGCTGCATTGAATCCTTTCATTCAATATGCCTTATCGTCTGATACCTTGCAAGAAGGACAGATGCTCCAAGTCCTGACCGCCATCCAGAATATCTCTTCACTAGATATGGACTCACTCTTGGTAAGATATTGGGTAGAACGCTCTGATAATTCGATTTCTGAGTTCTCTTATCCTCGTCAAGATTCACTGCGCGCAGGTGATGTTCTTGCTGATACCCTGCAGTTCTCTACGCTCGGTCTACACGGGTTGAATGACCTGTGGATAGAGGTGAATCCGCGCAATGGAACAGGGCAATATGACCAAGCAGAATTAACCCACATTAATAACCTAGGGAGGATACGTTTTAATGTCACTCAGGATAAATTGAACCCCATATTGGATGTCACATTCGATGGCGAACATATTTTGGATAAGGACCTGATCTCAGCGAAACCTAAGATCACCATCAGACTGGATGATGAGAATCCATTCCTCCTTATGGATGATCCTGCTGATACTTCATATTTCAATGTTTTCCTCACGGAGCCTAATGGCTTCCAAGGTCAATTGAGATTCAGAACGGGAACAGGAGAAGAATTCATGCGTTTCATCCCAGCTGATGGGAAAGCGAATATCTCTCAGATAGAATTCGATCCTGACCTGCTTCAGGATGGCCTTTATAGGCTGTTGGTCATAGCATCGGATAAGAGTGGGAATGCTTCAGGGGATGTAGACTTTAGGATCAGCTTTAAAGTTGAACATGCGAGCAGCATTACCGAGGTGATGAACTATCCGAATCCTTTTACAACACAGACCAGATTCGTATTCACACTAACTGGAGTGACCGTGCCTGATTACATAAAAATCGAGATTATGACAGTCACGGGTAAGATAGTCAGGGAGGTCTTCAAGGATGAGATGGGACCTGTTCGCATAGGAAGGAACATTACTGATTATGCATGGGACGGCAGAGATGAATACGGTGATCCTCTTGGAAATGGAGTATACCTATACCGTGTGATTGTCAAGGATGCAGGAGCTGATGTGGAACTTAGGCAGACTGCTGCATCTACCTTCTTCAAGAAAGGTTTTGGAAAGATGTACCTCATGCGCTAGTTTCGGCCGAGTAGTTATGTATCAACGAATCGCCCATAGACCTTATTTACTCAGTTTACTTTCTGGAACTTTAGCAGGAACAGCTTGGCCAGGAATAAGCCCGCTCTTCTTTTTCATTTTCATCGCATTCATCCCCATGCTGATGATGGAGGATAAGATGCATTCTGAGGGTTTGAGTGCGCGCAAGATATTTTTCAGGGCCTTTATAGGCTTCCTGCTTTGGAATATCCTCAGCACCTTTTTCATCTTTTATATCCGTGATCCTTTTGCTGATTCTCAGGCCTGGGAGCTCTTGAGCAAGTTCACAGCTTCTGGGCTTACGTATATCTTGAATGCAGCATTCATGGCCATTGTCTTCTGGATGTTCCATCTCACACGAAGGAAGCTTGGAGATAAAGTCGGATATACTTCTTTGGTCGTTTATTGGATGAGTTTCGAGTATGCACATATGCATTGGTCTATCAATTGGCCATGGCTGAATCTCGGAAATGTATTTGCTGATCAAGTGATATTGGTCCAATGGTATTCCATCACGGGCTCGCCCGGAGGAAGCCTCTGGGTGATCTTGCTCAACTTGAGCATATTCTTCGCATTGAAGAAGGTGATGGAGGAAGGAAAGAGTTTTAAGAAGGCCTTCATCACCCCTTCGCTTATCTTAATCATCCCATTGATTTCAAGTCTGTTGATGTTCTCACTTTATGAGGAAAAAGGCGAAGAAGTGGAGATGGTCCTCCTGCAGCCGAATCTGGATCCCTATGAAGAGAAATTCGATTCGAATCCCATCAAGCAGTTAGAGCGCATGATCGAATTAGCTGATAGTTCGGATAGCCCTGAAACACGTTGGTACATTCTTCCAGAGACCGCTTTGCAGGAGTATACATTGGTCCGAGGGGAGAAATGGAATCCTGAATATTCTGGACTCTGGGAGCATGATTATAATGCAAGTATCAGCGTTCGGATGATCTCGGATTTCTTACAAGACAAGAAGGCTGTTTTTCTGGCGGGGGCAGCTGATAGGGCAGTATTCAAAGAGAAAGAGAGTATCTCAGCTCGCTATATAGAACCATTACAGATCTATTATGAAAGCTATAATTCTGCCTTGCTGATTGATGGAAATGGAGTTGAAGAGAATTATCATAAATCCAAATTGGTCCCAGGCGTTGAATCCATCCCTTTTACTACCGTAATGGGATTTCTAGGAGACTTGGCCTTGGACCTTGGAGGAGCATCTGGGAGTCTGGGGGTCCAGGATTCCGTGGAGATATTCTCCTTTGACGGGCATGCCATGGCACCTACGATATGCTACGAATCTGTTTTTGGAGAATATACTTCAGCGTTCATCTTGAAAGGCGCTGAATGCATAGCTATCAGCACTAATGATTCCTGGTGGCAGGATAGCCCTGGATATAAGCAGTTATTAGCCTACGGAAGACTCAGAGCCATAGAGACGCGCAGGGATATAGCCCGGGCAGCGAACACGGGGGTCAGCTGTTTCATAAATCAACGAGGTATAATCACTTCAAGGCTGCCTTGGTGGGAAGAAGGTGCACTCAGAGGAAAGGTGCGCATGAACAAGGAACTTACTTTTTATGTCAAGTACGGGGATTATCTGAGCCGCATAGCATCATTGATATCAGGGATGCTCTTCATCTGGACCTTGACCAAGGTATTGCAATCAGGACCACTTCTTCGTTCTAAGGATCTAAGATCCTCTTGAAAAGGCATTGATCTCAAGCTTTTCTCAAGGCCAGAACGGATAAATTGTCATGTCCCTATTTGCTTTCTTAATTTTGCAGCCTGAAAATCAAGAGAATCCATGAGTAAGTACGATGTTACAGTGATAGGTTCAGGACCGGGCGGATATGTAGCTGCCATCCGTTGCGCCCAGTTGGGAATGAAGACAGCAATCATTGAAAAATACAATACCCTTGGAGGAACCTGCCTCAATGTGGGGTGTATTCCTTCTAAGGCTTTATTGGATTCCTCAGAGCATTACCATAATGCGGGACATACCTTTAAAGAACATGGGATTCAGCTTGCTTCGCTCAAAGTAGATTTCACTCAGATGATCAAGCGTAAGCAAGATGTGGTGGATCAGACCACGGGAGGGATTGATTATCTGATGAAGAAGAATAAAATTGATGTATTCTATGGCCATGGTTCTTTCATAGATGCTCACACCATCGAGGTGAAGCCAGGGAAAGGCAAGAGCCAGAAAGTGGAGACGGATAAAGTCATTATAGCCACGGGCTCTAAACCTGCGAGCCTTCCATTTGCTCAGATTGACAAGAAGCGGATTATCTCAAGTACAGAGGCATTGACCTTGAAAGCACTTCCTAAGACCATGACCATAATAGGAGGTGGCGTGATCGGATTGGAGTTGGGCTCTGTTTATGCACGTCTTGGGACCAAAGTCTCTGTCTTTGAATACATGGACAGACTCATCCCGGGGATGGATGCAGAATTGGGCAAAGAACTATTGAAAAGCTTAAAAAAGCTAGGTATCGAATTCTATCTGGGTCATAGTGTGAAGGATGTCAAATCCACTGCGAAGGATACTACCTTGATCGCAGAGAATAAAAAAGGGGAGAAGGTGACGGTGAAGGCTGATTATTGCTTGGTTGCTGTTGGTAGAAAGCCCTACACCGATAAACTTGGACTGGATAAGGTCGGAGTGAAAATGGATGATGCTGGACGCATCGCTACTGATGAGCACCTTCAGACCAATATCCCTGGAATATTCGCCATAGGTGATGTGGTTCAAGGAGCTATGCTCGCTCATAAAGCAGAGGAAGAAGGAATGTTCGTAGCTGAATTCATGGCAGGACAGAAGCCGCACATAAATTATCTCCTCATTCCAGGCGTGGTCTATACATGGCCTGAAGTAGCTGCGGTAGGATACACAGAAGAACAGTTGAAGGAAAAAGGAATTCCATATAAGACAGGAAGTTTCCCTTTCAAAGCCAGCGGAAGAGCCCGTGCAAGTATGGATACGGATGGTCTGGTCAAAGTCCTTGCTGATAAAGAGACCGATGAAATCTTAGGAGTGCATATGATAGGCCCAAGATGTGCTGATATGATCGCTGAAGCTGTGGTCGCCATGGAATTCAGAGCATCAGCTGAGGATATTGCGCGCATGTCCCATGCTCACCCCACTTACACGGAGAGTTTCAGAGAAGCTGCTTTGGCCGCTTCTGAGAACCGTGCGATTCATATTTGAACTTTCTACTAAAAGATCCACATGAGCGAGAATAGAACAGAGCTGTCTGAATTAGGAGAATTCGGATTAATCGAGCATTTGACCAAGGACATCAAGACTGAAAGACCGAGCACCATTAAAGGAGTCGGTGATGATGCAGCAGTCATAGATGCTGGAGAGGATTACATCTTGCTCAGCACAGATATGCTCATGGAAGGAGTCCATTTCGATATGAGCTATACTCCTCTGAAACACCTAGGTTACAAGGCAGTGATCGTCAATCTTTCTGACATCTATGCCATGAACGGAATGCCTGAGCAGATCACGGTCTCTCTCGCTCTTAGCAACAGATTCAGCCTTGAAGCGGTTGAGGAACTTTATATAGGAATACGCATGGCTTGCAAGCAATATGGAGTTGACCTGGTGGGTGGTGATACCACATCATCAGTATCTGGTCTTGCCATCTCCATCACTGTCCTTGGACGGGTTGAAAAGAAATCAGTGGTATACCGTTCTGGTGCCAAAGAGAATGACTTAATCGTGTGCAGCGGGGACCTTGGAGGAGCCTATATGGGACTTCAGGTACTTGAACGTGAAAAAGCTGTCTTCCAAGCGGCTCCTAAAGCCCAACCAGAATTAGATGGCAATGACTACATCCTAGAACGATGTTTGAAGCCTGAAGCTAGGAAGGACGTAATCGAATTATTGAAAGAGCTAGAGATAGTGCCTACTTCCATGATAGATATCTCAGATGGTCTGGCTTCTGAGATAATTCATTTAGGACGCGCAAGTGGATTGGGAGCGGTGATCTATGAGGATAAGATTCCTTTAGACCCTATCACCAGTTCAAGGGCACTGGAATTCAATATCCTGCCTACTACCTGCGCATTGAATGGAGGAGAAGATTATGAATTGCTCTTCACCATTTCTCAGTCTGATTTCGATCGGTTGAAAGGACATCCTTTCTTGACGGTCATTGGCCATATGAGTGATGAAGCAGTTGGCTATCAGTTGGTGACCAAGGACGGAAAACAACTGGGTATCAAAGCCCAAGGATGGGATGCTCTTTTAGAGCGCTCGTGAATCTCTGTCGCCATCGTTTTATTTTCCTTGTCTTGATGAATAGCCTTTTTTTAGGCTTTTCAAAGCGTCTATTTCTGCAATTTTCACAGCAGGTTTCCAAGATTGATATTCTTCAAGCTATAGTTTGAAGGTGTGGATTTTCAATATTTACTGGGTTTAGACCTATTTTTCATACTGAAACTCAGTATAAACACCTAAAGGGCCATTTTTATCTAGGCCCTTATCCCCATAGCTCTTGATAGGATGGCTGTCCACATTCATTTTTTGATTAAGAACTGAGAAAAATCAGAGGTTCCGCTATATGTTGGATATTTTAGCATAAGACAAACCGATAAATAATCTGGTTATGGAATTAAATAGAAAATGGCTGTTAGCAATGTGTTCTCTCATCTTGTTCTGCCTCTCTTGTAGCACTGATGATAATTCACCTGATAGAAGCAATTCCAATGTGAATCTGGATATGGACATTAATAATGGAACTTGGGTCACCAGCAATGTGACCATGGAAGACATGGGGGCGAGAAGTCTGCACTTCCGAGCTTCATCTACTGCAGGAGGTCTCTTGGATATGGAGGGTATCCTTTACCAAGGAATAGGCACCTACAGCGCAGCGAATATTGCATTAGGAAATTGGTATATGACACCTGATGCACAGACGAATCTTCCTTATTATACAGGAACTGGACTGGGACCCTTGAGCGGTTCCATCACTTTCTTAGATCATGATACCTTGAACGACCTTCTCAGTGGAGCATTCGATATATATATGATCAATGTAAGTGACAATACAGATACAGTTCATCTGATTGGAGATTTCTTCGATTTAGATGTTTCTCCGGGACAAAATGTGCAATCCAATGTCACGGCAAATCTGAATGGTGTCTCATTCGTGAATGACTACACAATGGTCTATCAGATAGAGAACGAGGTGTATATGGAATGCGTGAATAACATCACGGATATTATCACTGTCAGATGGAACAGGAATACATTGGGCACCAATAATTATGACGTCACTCAGATGGCTCCCATTCGTGTCCACTATCGAAACGGGGGACAGATATTCACCCAACAAGCGAGTGGAAACATTAATGTATCAGCTCATAGTTCAGTAAGTCCGGCCACCACCACTGCAGACTTCGATGTACAGATCAGTGACTTCGGTTCACCGAATCAGCATGTCACGGGCTCTTTCACTGTGAATTATAATTGAGCCGTATGGAATTCATGTGTTTATAATATGAGCTAAGCAGGAAAGCCTGGATCGACTTTAAGTCCGGCTTTCCGCATGGCCATAGAAGCCAATGCATCACAACGTTCATTCTCAGGATGACCGGCATGCCCTCTGACCCAATGGAATTCCACCTGATGAATATCCAATAAGTTCAGAAGTCTTGCCCAAAGATCTGGATTAATCGCCTTGTCTTTGCTGGTTCGCATCCATCCTTTGGAGCGCCATTTCTTTGCCCAACCTTTCTCTATTCCATCAACTACATAACGGGAATCAGAGAACACTTGAACCTCAGAAGATACTTTCAACTTCTGAAGACCTGAGATAACGGCCAGGAGTTCCATGCGGTTATTGGTGGTCATCTGGAATCCGCCAGAGAATTCTTTCTTTACTCCTTTATATTTCAGGATGACACCATATCCACCGCGACCTGGATTCGGATCAGCACCACCATCGGTATAGATAAGAATGGAAGGTTTTGTAGAATTCATCAGTACAGGAGGTTAATGGTCAGGCGCAAATGTCGTTCAATGATCGGACATAGAAGATCAAGGAAGTGTTGCAATAGGAATAGCTGAACACCTAGAAAATGGGATGACCTTTCATCCGCTTCATCATTGCGATGTATGGATACTGCCAGTGCATAGAGGCTGTCCAATGACACAGTGTCATTTCAAAGGCTAAGTATTCACTTCAGGATTGTAGAGGCAACTGTTTTCTAATACATTGATCTCGTTATTCTGAACTACATTTATAAAAACGAATTATCATGAAATACCTTCTATCTCTGATTATTTTATGTCTCTTGAATATAGATATGTCAGCCCAGCAGAACTGCATAGACTGTTCGGTCATCGACCCAGATGCGATATGTTTTCTTATTTGGGCACCCGTTTGTGGCTGTGACGGAGTCACGTATAGCAATGACTGTGTGGCATATTATTCTGCTGGGGTGACCTACTGGAATGAAGGAGAATGTCCTTCCAATAATGCTTCCATATGCAGTGACTTGGAGGGATTGGATTTCGGGGAATGTGATATGGTATTGGGTATTGCGGTGGTCAATGGGGAATGTGTCACAGTTTCTGGTTGTAGCACAATAGCTGCCAACGGGGTAGACTATGCTGCATCTTTTACAGGTGATCCTATATTCTGCGATGAGAATTGTCTCTGTGGAACGGCCAACGGCATTGAAGAGTCCCAATCCTTTGAGGTGGCTGTCATCCCGAATCCCATGGAGAATGAATTCCAGTTGAACTTTCATTTTGGACACCGTTTGGACATCAGTCTAGTCGATATCTCTGGTCGAACGGTAATGGAGGCCCAAATCTCCTCAGAACAGAAAGTAAATGTCAGTTCACTCCAAGATGGCATGTATATCCTTATAATTAAGCAAGGTCCAGAGCTATTGAGTACACAACGTCTTTGGAAGGGAATAACTAAGAATTGACATTCCATCTGAGAATTCATCATTCCTTAACATGCCCTTAATTTTCTGATGCTTTTGCGAGGCTATTATTGTTCTGTGAGAAAACAAATATTCATCCTTGTGCTAGCCCTGCAGATGTTTGCATTCGCAGCTTTTGCCGGAAACCCAGTCATACGCTACTTGCAAGTAGTAGATGCAGTGACCGGTGATGTGCTGATAGGAGCCAGAGTAGCAATTGAAGGAACTGACATAGTGCTATATTCTGACCCAGAAGGGATGATATCTCTGGAGGACCTTGTCCTTGATTCAAATGCCGAGATAAGTGTTTCATACATTTCTTATGTAGCAGTCGAGGTCTCTTTCAAGGAGATAACGAAATCTGGTAAGTTGGGATTGGAGCCCCGTTGATACTGATATTCTCATCTTTCATATCCTTTTTCTAGTAAACGTATCAAGGATGCAAGGTCCAGGGTATTTTTTTGGCCATTTGCTCCAATGTTATGTAAATGTTATCTTTGGGTTAGAGAAACATAAAAACATGAATTCGACTTCAGCCTTCCAAAAAATCAGTGTAGCAGCCTCATTGGCTTTGATTCTTTCATTGACATCTTTCACCAGCTTGGCCCAAGACGGCAAAGTAGCCGCTGATTTCAGCGGAACAGTTGAAAGCTTCTTCGATAATGGGGAATTGAGTTCTCAAATAACCTATGCAGAAGGCCAGCGTGAAGGGGCCATTACTTTATACCATGTTAATGGTCTGGTCATGGAGTCTGGTAACTACTTGAAAGGAAAGAAGAACGGTACTTGGGAGCAATTCAGTGAAGCTGGATTAAAACTGGCCATAGCTCATTATGAGAATGGTGCCAAGAGCGGGAACTGGAGGATATGGGATGACCGTGGGGTTCTTAGATATGATATGACATACCGCGCTGATCAGAAAGCCGAAATCTGGTACATGTATGATGAAGATTCTCAGCTAGTAAGCACGAAGAGCTATTGAACTTTAAAAAGCATTTAAACAAGAGAGGCGGATTTTATAGTCCGCCTCTTTTGCATTTATGACGCTCGTTCTCAGAAGCTCAAAGAATATCCAAGGATGAAGTTCTGACCGTCTCTATAGAAAGAATATATCTGTGAAGTGGCATTATAGGACTCATACTTCTCCACTCTATTCTGACTTAGGATGTTATTGACCCTCAAGCTGAGTTGCCCATTCTTCTCTTTTCCTATAGTATAAGCTAGCCTTGCATTCACCATATGTATCGGTTGAGCGTAGACGTCAGGGACTAATCCTATTCCTACAATACTCAGGCTCTTTCCTTGAACATTATAACTGATATTCCCCTCGATTCCTGACTTGCTGTTGGAGTAATTCAAGTTAGCATTGATCAGGTAAGGACTCTGTCCTGCCATAGTACGATAGCGATTCACCGTCTGTCCTTCTCTCGCATTTTCCTTCCTTATCTCCCATTCATTCTGCTCATTCTGAGGCAGATTCACTGTGCTCATATCCAACCGGGACTCGATGATGGAGAGGTTAGCACCTAAGCTCCATGTACTGTTGCTGTCAGACATGAAATTCAGATCCTTACGGCATTCAAGTTCTAATCCGGTCACTGTGCTGGTTCCAGAGTTTACTGGCTTAACGTTAGATGTGGCCGTCTCGAATATCGCCATCTCTATGTGTCCTTGGAATACTTTATGGAATGCTGAGACAGAGAACAGTTCACCCAGCGAAGGGAAGAACTCCCACCTCAAGTCGATATTATCTACATCGGTCTGTTGCAAGTCCATGTTCCCTATGAAAGTGATCTTGCTGATAGGGTCGAATATCTGAGCGATCGACTTTTCTCTGAAGCTTGGGCGAGCCACTGTGCGGTTATAGGATGCCCTGATATTCATCTCTTCATTCAGGGAATACATTCCGTTCAATGAAGGAAGGATATTCAATTCACTGAGCGTATTGGAGTCAGCGAATCGCTGGTCCCCTTGTTGGTTCTGACCTGTGTAAAACATGTCATTCTGCTCCAGTCGCACACCGTATACAGCCTTAAGCCTCTTGCCCATGGGAAGTTCATTCATCAGATAGAATGCTGAGGTGGTTTGTCGGGCATTGAAGGTGTTTGAAGGCTCCAAGGCAGTGGATACAAGATAAGTTCCCGCCCCAGTAGCAGGCGCATATATGTTCTCCTCCTGGAAATACCAATCTGGGCTTCCACTTGTAGGAGTATTACCTCCTTGTATGCGATAATCGAATTGACTGAGTATGATGCTGTAATCCCTTTCTTTCAAGGTATAATTCGCTCCGAATCTTACCTTGGTCTCTTGGCCGTTTGAAAGATGGATGGTTCGGGTAAGGTCTAACCTACTGCTGTTATTCATCTCATCCAAGCTGCGGTAGAACCTGTCCAGACGAGCTCCATCTCCTCTTCGAAGCAAGGTATCCCTGCTTGCTTCATCTACCGAGAGAGAACTTACTTTGAAGTCAGGATCCTTTATGGATGAGAGTGTGAAAGCATTCTTCCATGAGATGTCCCATTGCCCTAAAAGATGCTTTCCTCCGATGAGCACATTATTCATGCTGCGCTGGGTGTACATTAATATGTCTTCAACTAAGGTTGATACATTCTGATCGAATTCCCTGCTTACTCGGTCAGCTGTCTGGACGTTGCTTCCTTGGGTGCGCATGAGATTCAGCGTGTAACTGGAGCGCTTGGTCTTCACACCGGCAGTCAGCATTGCATTCCAGAGTACATCCTGTTCTGAGAGAGCTCCTTTTCTATTGGCCTCCTTCTCCAGTTCTATCTCATTCGCAGCTGGATATTTCCTGTATATCCCGAACTCTACATCTTCGAAGAAATTATAATCCAAAGTATAGTTGAGCAAAGCATTGAATCCAATACTCATCTTATCTTTTATGTACATGTTCCCTCCGCTGAGGCTCAGCGTCTGATCAAAGAAATTCCCCTTCTTTTCAGCAGAAAGCTCATTGTCGAATCTACTGGTCATGCTCTGCAAAGATGGCCTATTGTATGAAGGGTCTGGAATACTGGATCGAGGGTCCAAAGGAAGATTCCTTCCTCCATCGTCAAAGCCTAATAGGTCGTATTTCCCACCATTTTGACCTATGTTGTTCTTATTGAACGTCATCAATGGATTATAGCCGAGGCTGTAATTCACATTGAAGGTCTTCTCTTCTGGGAAATCCTTAGTGACCACATCTACGATACCACCTACGAAATCTCCAGGAAGGTCAGGTGAGAAGGTCTTGTAAACGACTATGTTGTCAATGGTGTTGGTAGGGAAGATATCTACTTGGACTGAATTCCTATCTGGATCCAATCCAGGTATGACCATGCCATTCAGTATCGTCTTGGTATATCTGTCTCCCAATCCTCTCACATAGACATGACGGCCTCCTTGGACTGAGACTCCAGGAATCCTTCTCAAGGCCCCTGCTGCATTGCTGTCACCAAGTTTTTTGAAGGCCTGGGAAGAGATTCCATCCAACATATTGGCTGATTTCTTCTGCATGCTGAGCATAGCATTCTCTGTGTTCTTGACCATTTTGGCAGTGACTACGACTTCTTCGATGGACTGATATTCAGAGTCAAGACCAAGGTCCAACATAGTTACCTCACCCGCTTTGATGACCACGCCAGGAAGGACTTTTTTAGCATAAGAAATAAAGGCTACTTCCATGATGTAGGTGCCTGGGTCGAGCTGCAATGAGAAGTTCCCATCCAGATCCGTGCTCATTCCTATGGTGGTGCCTTGCTTGATCACGCTAGCACCTATTAAGGTCTCTCCGGTCTTGGCATCAGTGATGGTCCCTTTCAAAGTTCCTTGTTGGGAAAATGAATAAGAGCAAAGTGAGAGGATCAGTAGGAGTGAACTGATAGTCCTTTTAGAAAGAATATGTTTCATGTTTTTCTGAATGTCTGAACCCCGATGACCATTGTGGTCATTCGGGGTCCAATTACATTGAATATGAGTTTAACTAGATCAAATGGCTATTAGAATTTATTGTTGATCCAAGCCCAAGTCCAATTGTTGAATTGGCTCAGATCAGCTCCTACTGTAGCTGTATTCGCATTCTGCAAAGGATTCAGAGCATTGAACAATGCATCAGCCTCGGTCTGATAGCTGGCAGGCACTTGGCAGGTGGTGGTAGTGGGATCCGTGGAAGTGGTGTAGACATTAAGCAGGTCTACAGATCCAGTGTTCCCGAACTCACAACCTAGTATCTGAAGTGTTGCTGGAGTAGCGACATAGTAGGAATATGCATCGGATTTAGGGCTATTGCAATCTTCCTGGAATGAACTCCTCATCTTCAACCAAGCTCCTCCATCATATCCTGAAAAGCTTATGTTCTCAAGGGTTCCTTGAGCCTTGGACTTCAAGTCTGCAGCACTTCCAATACCTGGAGTCGTATTTCTGACTGTACCGTTTCTCAATGTGAAGTAGCCATCGTTCAAGCTGCCTTCAGGTCCGTCTATCTCAAGTCCTTCATCTGTTGAAATACCATGAATGACAAGGAAGTTATCAATGGTTCCAGAGTAATTCTGGTCTATGTCTATGCCATCATCTTTCTGGAAAGCAATCAGGATGTTAGTCACATTAACTGAACCCCCGAAGAGTTCTATACCATCATCCTCATTGGCCACGACCTCCACATGGTCTATGGTAGTGCCATTTCCAACACCTCCAAGAGTGATTCCGTTGATTTCATTCCCTTCACCGATAAGCGCTCCTCCATGTCGAATAGAGACATAACGGACCACACCTGAATTATCTGCATCATTATTGCCACCGTACGCTCCGTAAGATTCATTGGCAGGTATTCCTTCAATCTGAGCTACATTATCTCCTTGCTCTGCTGAGATTCTAGCATTCCCAAGAATGATGAGTCCTCCCCATCTTCCATTATCAGATTCACTCAAGTTGGTACCTGCCAGTTGGCCGAGGGAAATGTTGTCGATAACTGAGGTGAATATGATAGGCTCGGTAACAGTTCCTTCAGCCATAATCTTAGCATCTCTGGTGATGATCAGGGCAGAGGCCAATGAGCCTGTTCCTGTTCTTCCCTTGATGATGGTGCCAGGTTGGATAGTCAGTGTTGCACCATTCTCAACCACAACCTTTCCAGCAAGTTCATAGACCTTATCAGACGACCAGGTAGTGTTGGAAATGATGCTTCCTGAAACTACTGTGTTCGAGGTACTCGTCACTGCGGTATAATAGCAACAACAATCATTATCAGCATTTGGATTAAAGTTCTCTGCGTTAGGATCTGTGCATCCCGTTTCTTTTGAACAGCTTGTTAGCGTAAACAAAACTATGCTGGCACTTACCAAGACCTTCATGAAGCCTCTATTATTCTGTTTCATATTTCGTGTTTGATTTATTGAGAGCAAAACACCGACAATGGGAAGAATTCAGAGCTAAGAATATATTACAATGTCTTCATGTATTTGTTATGTCAATGTTATGTCTATTGGGCATTGCTAATCTTGGATTGACCTTGTAACTCAGGTTCCTTAATGTTCATGGCTTAACTTTGTACTGGATTTCTTTAAAACGCACATGAATATTCAGACCATTCTAGTAGTAGATGATGAACAGGACATCTTAGATCTCCTTTCATATACATTGGAGAAGGAAGGCTTCTTGGTACATACTGCCAATACTGGGAAAAAGGCCCTGAAGGTCATGGAAAAGACCCGTCCTGACCTAATTCTCCTGGATGTGATGATGCCTGAAATGGATGGGGTGGAGACCTGTAGACTCATCCGAGAGGATCCTAAAAATGCCGACATAATCATCGCTTTCCTCAGCGCAAGGGGAGAGGATTATTCTCAGATTGCTGGCTTTGAGGCAGGGGCTGATGACTATATCACCAAACCCATAAAACCCAGAGTGCTCAGCACCAGGATCCAAGCTTTGCTCAGAAGGAAGCAAAGAACGAGTACGCCTGAATTCCCCGAACTCAAGTCATTGACCATAGATAGGGACCGTTATCTGGTAATCAAGGACGGTGAAGAACTGAGCCTTCCTAAGAAGGAATTCGAGTTGATTTCTCTGCTCACTTCCAGACCGGGACATGTGTTCACTAGAGAACATATCTTGAATACCATATGGGGGTTCCAAGTGGTGGTAGGTGATAGGACCATTGATGTTCACATCAGAAAACTCAGAGAGAAGATTGGAGAAAAACGAATCAAGACGGTGAAAGGTGTCGGGTATAAGTTTGTAGAAAAGAAGCCATGAGTCCCTTAAGACTGGCCATCACCTCTGCCTTGACCGTTGCCGCTGTGAGCACAGCGACTACGTACATCATGGTTGGAGATGTGATTTCATACTCCCAGTTGGCTTTTATCTTCTTCTTGACTTCTATCAGCTGTGGTTTGCTGATTTTCTTCAGCACCCAGCGTTTCATGAAAAGCAGGATCTTACCTGTTTATAGAACCATATTTGGATTCACTTCCAAGAACAGACGCGATGGCTTGATGAGTTCTGCCGACCCCATGAAACGCGTTGAGAAGGATGTTCAGCACTGGGCTGATGAGCGCATAGAGGAAATAAGAGATCTTCAGGAAAAGGATGATTTTAGAAAGGAATTCGTAGGGAACCTTGCTCATGAATTAAAAACCCCACTTTTCAATATCCAAGGCTATGTAAGCAGCTTGCTTGAAGGAGCCCTGCATGATGAAAGGGTCAATGTGAAATTCCTTGAAAAAGCCAATAGGAACATTAATAGAATGATCCATTTGGTCGAGGACTTGGACAATATCACCACGCTGGAATCTGGAATGACCCAATTGGACATCAAGCGCATGGACTTGGTCAAGTGCTGTCAAGAGGCCATGGATTCATTGGAGGAAAAAGCACTCAAAAGGGAGATGAAGGTGGTCAATAAACACATGGACCCCATTTATGTGGAGGCTGATGAATTCAGAATAGGGCAGGTCTTCGTCAATATCCTGAATAACGCCATCGTCTATGGAAAGAATGGAGGGAAGGTTACCGTGCAATACACTGAGCTTGATGATCGGGTGATGGTAGAAGTGATAGACAATGGTCCAGGCATGGATCCAGCCGTCCTTCCAAGGATCTTCGAACGCTTTTATCGCGTTGATAAAAGCCGATCCAGAGATATTGGAGGATCAGGCCTTGGGCTTTCCATTGTGAAACACATCATAGAAGCCCATAAACATTTGGTTTCAGTGAAAAGCGCTCCTAAGAAAGGTACCGCTTTCACCTTCACCTTGAAGAAAGCCAAATAGTCCCCTCAAAGGCTTTATTTTGCAAACTCAATTCAACATCTGATGAAGATCTCTTTCAATTGGCTCAAAGACCATATCCCCACTGATATCCAAGTGGATGAAGCTTCTCGTATTCTTACGGATACCGGACTTGAAGTGGAGGGAGTCTATGACTATGAATCCATACCCGGTTCATTGAAAGGAATCGTTGTGGGGACAGTGATGCACGTGGAACGGCATCCTGATGCTGACTTTTTACAACTCACCAAGGTGGATGTAGGTGATGAGCAAGAACTGGAGATTGTATGTGGTGCACCTAATGTAGCTCAGGGCCAGAAAGTGGCCGTAGCTATGATCGGAGCTATGCTCTATCCAAGCGAAGGAGAACCATTTATTATCAAGAAATCAAAAATGAGAGGGGCCGTATCTGAAGGCATGCTCTGTGCTGAGGATGAACTGGGCCTGGGTAAAAGCCATGAAGGCATCATGGTCTTGGATGCTAAATTGAAGAATGGAGTCCCGCTGGCTCAAGTTATTTCTTTATACCAAGATAAGGTCATAGAGATAGGGCTCACTCCTAATCGCATGGATGCCATCTCCCACCGTGGAGTGGCCAGAGATCTGGTCGCGTATCTGAATCTGGGTGAGGCCATGTCATTGAATGATATCCAAGTGAAGGAGACAGTGTCCACAGGTGGCCGCATCAAAGTCATGCTCCTAGACAAAGAAGGTTGCCGCAGGTATGTGGGAATAGAATTGAAAGGGATTAAAGTAGGGCCTTCTCCTGAATGGTTGAGTGATCGCCTGAAGGCAATAGGTCTCGCAGCCATCAATAATGTGGTAGACATCACTAATTATGTCATGCATGACCTAGGACAGCCACTCCATGCCTTTGATGCTGAGAAGATCAAGGGCGAGCGCGTGCACTTACGCAGGGCGGTGAAAGGAGAGAAATTCACCAGCTTGGATGGCCTAGAAAGAGAATTGCATGAGGAGGACCTCATGATATGTGATGAGAAGGATCCTATGTGCATCGCAGGGGTATTCGGTGGGAAGAGCAGTGGAGTTTCAGATCAGACTACGCGCATCTTCTTGGAGAGTGCTGCCTTCGATCCAATTTCAGTGCGTAAGTCGGCAAAGAGACATCAAATAAATTCGGATTCCTCCTTCCGTTTCGAAAGGGGAGTAGACCCTAATGGATCCCGATTTGCATTGAATAAAGCAGTCATGATGCTGCAGGAAATATGCGGTGCTGAACCTTGCTCTGAGATCATTGACATCTATCCGCAACCACTGTCTTCATTGGAACTATCATTGGATCTGAAGAAGGTAGAGACGCTCATTGGGGTAGCTATTCCGCATGATCGTATGACCAAGATATTGGAGTCATTGGACTTCGTGGTCACAGAGAAAGGAGAAACGTCTTGGAAACTCCAGGTTCCCACGTATCGCATGGACGTGACCCGACAAGCTGATGTGGTTGAAGAGCTTTTGAGGATACATGGATTCAATCAGGTTCCACTTCCTGGTAAGATCAGCCATTCCATAGTGAATGATGAACAGGGTAATAATGAAGCAGCAAGGATTTCAGTCAGCCAACTCTTGAACGGTTCAGGTTATTCAGAGGTGATGAACAATAGCCTATCAGCAAAGAGGTATCAATCTCTTCTTGAGAACGGAGAGGAGAAGATGGGAGTAGAGATGCTGAACCCGCTGAGTCAGGATCTCGCGGTGATGCGCCAGCGTATGCTCTGGGGAGCTATGGAGAATGTAGCTTATAATGTGAATAGACAAGCTGCTGATCTGCGTTTCTTGGAATTCGGGAAGACCTATCAGCGCTCAGAGGGAAAATATTTGGAGAAGCAATGTCTTGCATTGACTTTGACCGGGTCCCGATTTGCAGAGAATTGGGATAGACCTTCAGAAAAGAGCAGCTTATATGACCTGAGGGCTATCGTTGAAGAATTGCTGAATCGTGCTGGGGTCTCTCCTGAAATGAGAGAGTCAGTAATTCAAGACCCGCTCTATTCGGTCTCAGTTCGTTTCGAGGTTCGCGGGAGAGAAATTGCTGTTCTTGGGAAAGTTTCGCCAAAGACACTTAGGACTTTTGACGTGAAACAAGATGTATTCCATGCCGAATTAGATTGGGAATATCTCTGCAAATTGAAAGATTCTAAAAAATTCAAATTGCAAGAGATCTCTAAATTTCCTGCCGTCAGAAGAGACCTTTCTTTGCTCGTAGATAAAGAAATTCAGTTCTCAGATCTAAGTGTCGCATCTCAAAAAGCTGGAGGTAAAAGATTAAAAGAAGTAAGACTCTTCGATGTTTACGAGGGCAAGAGTCTGCCTGAAGGAAAAGTGTCTTATGCGCTCGGATTCATTATCCAAGATGAGCTGAGTACCTTGACTGATAAGACGGTAGAGAAGATCATGAATAAGATCCAGTATTCTCTGGAGAATGAATTCAAAGCCGAATTGCGTCAATGACCCCTTGAAGATACCGAGGTGCTTCTTTCATTCGGCTTCCGTACCAAGAGAAGATGGCTCCATCTACCAGCTTTATATGCGCGTCAGGGAAATGTACTTGGCATTCTGCGATGTGTTTCTCGTTGAACGGAAATGGTTCCGAGGAGAGCAGGACCAGATCAGCTTCTACTTGAGTCAAATCCAGCTCGGGATATCTGGACGTATCTGCACAAACGTTTACCATACCGCATCGTCCCAGCATGTCATGAATGAAAGTGTCATGTCCAACACTCATCCAAGGATCTCGCCAAATCAGGTAAAGGACCTTCTTCTTTTCAACTAGTGGAACGAGCGTTTTGAATTCAGACTCTATCAGTTGGATAAGCGCATTTCCCTCCTTACTTTTTCCACAGATAGCTGATACTTCTCGGATCATTTTCAGAGCAGAATCCAAGTCTTTTACATCAGTAACATTCACCTTGAAATCCTGAGCTAGTTCCTGAATCTGATCCTTTTCATTCTCTTCTTTATTGGCCAATATAAGGTCAGGCTTTAGCGAACGGATGAGATTCAAATCCAAATTCTTAGTGCCTCCAATACGTGTCTTGCTTCTGAAGATATAATCAGGATGAACACAGAATTTAGTAATGCCCACCAAGGAATCATCCAGTCCAAGATAGGACAGGAGTTCAGTCTGAGATGGAACTGTAGAGATGATGCGCATAGCGCAAGTTAATCAAGTGAAGTCTAAGGTCACATAAAGCCCTGGGCCTTGACCCATTCATCATTGTAGACTTTTCCTACATATCTTGATCCATGGTCATGGAAGAGGATGACCACTACATCGTCCTTTTTGAATTCATGCTTTAACTGCCTCACTACTCCGAATGCGGAACCTGCAGAATTCCCAAGGAACAAGCCTTCTTTTCTGGCTAATTCACGGGTGATGAGCACGCCATCTTTATCCGTCACTTTCTCGAAGCGATCGATCAAGCTGAAGTCAACGTTCTTAGGCAAGATATCTTCTCCGATACCTTCGGTGATATAGGGATAGATTTCCTTCTCATCGAATTCTCCGGTCTCATGATACTTCTTGAAAACAGATCCATAGGTATCAGCTCCCCATAACTTGATGTTCGGATTGCGCTCTTTCAGGTATTTCCCTACTCCAGAGATGGTTCCTCCAGTGCCTACTCCTACTACGAAGTGGGTGATCTTACCATCGGTCTGATCCCATATCTCAGGACCAGTGCTCATGTAATGTCCTAGAGTATTTGCAGGGTTATCATATTGATTCACCCAGAAGGAATTCGCTATCTCTTTGCTCTTACGCTCAGCAACGGAATAATAAGAGAGAGGGTCATCAGGAGCTACAGCTGTAGGGCATACGAATACCTCAGCGCCCATGGCTCTGAGTATATCCATCTTCTCCTTGGACTGCTTGTCAGAGGTGGTGCAGATGAGAGCGTACCCTTTCACAATACAGGCAAGAGCAAGCCCCATTCCCGTGTTCCCAGAGGTGCATTCAATCACTGTGCCTCCTGGTTTCAGACGACCATCAGCCTCAGCAGCTTCAATCATGGCGAGTGCCATACGGTCCTTAACGGAGTGACCCGGATTGAAATATTCTACTTTGGCCAATACAGTGCATGGTATGTCTTCAGCAATCTTGTTGAGGCGAATCATCGGGGTGTTCCCGATCGTCTCTAGGATGTTATTCTTGATGTCCATTTCTATGGCCAAAAATAGCCCATTAATCGAAGCGTATGGCCCGCACCGGACTGATCCTTGTGATCAACATGGAAGGAATGGTCATAGCTAACATGCACAGCGCCATCGTTCCTAGGTCAATCAACAGGATATCTTGCCAATGGATAAGGATAGGAACCTTGTTCAGAAAATAATTCTCAGCGGGTAATTTGATAATCCCATAATGCAACTGTATCCAAGCAAGTCCTAATCCAAGGACATTCCCCAGGGTCAAGCCAATGGCGATCAACTTAGCCGCATGGCGTATGAAGATGGACCGTATACTCGGATTGTCAGCACCCATGGCCTTGAGAACGCCTATCATGCGTGTGCGCTCTATGATGGTTATGATTAATGCGGAGGACATATTCACTATAGCTACTCCCACCATGAGGATGATGATGATGTAAATATTGACATCCAATAATTCAAGCCAAGAGAATATCTCAGGTGTGCGTTCTATGATGTCTTCACAATACAAGAAAGGACCTATGGTCTCATCTACACTTCTTTTCACTGCGTCCAAGGCACTGAAGTCATCGATCAATATTTCATAGCCTCCGATATAAGCGCCATAAGAACCTCCTGAAGTGTGATATTCTCTGCTTATTCCAGAGCAAGAACAGGATGAAGGACTTGTAGGATGTAATGTCATCCAAGCTGTATCAGTCAGCGTTTGAGCATTGTCAGAGAGCACCATATAAAAACTGGTATCCTGCTCAACACAGAGGTAGTGAGGACCTGTTCCCTTCCATGCATTGGACCAAGAATATTCTTTGTCAAAACCGCCAAAACCTCTTCCTTCTATCTTCCATCGGCCATTCACACAGCTATCCTCCATCATAATCTGGGCTTCCAAACCCCAGGCACTCACCTTCTGCAGATGTCGAACATCAACATAGACATACTGCTTATCGAAATCCTCCAAATCGGTGCTATAGATTCCAGTCACCTCTAATCTGCGTGTAGAGAAGTCTTCTCCTTGGCCTAGGAAATACAGACTCACTCGGTCGCCTATAGTTACATCAGCTCGGTCAGCTAGGTACTTGGAGATTAGCAGTCCCTCTCCAGCTCCTTCCATAGGGAGTTCTGGCAATTTTCCGCTCAGCAATTTATCACTCAAGAACGTGGCCGGATGTGTAGGAAGAAGCCCTTTAACAATGATCCCGTCAATGCCTTCTTTGCTTTCCAGTATCGCAGGTCTATCCAGATAAGGTCTCACATCAGAAATACTGGGAATAGCCTCTATGCGCTGGACCAACGAATCATCATATCTCACGCGCTTCATCTCTGATCCTATGGCGTTGGATATATCGGTCACTTGAAGATGCGCATTGAACCCAACGACCTTATCACGGATCTCCGTCCTGAATCCCCTCACTATCACTATTGAGATAATCATCACAGCTACACCGAGGATTATTCCTAGAATTGCAATGAGGACGATAGGGCGCGTGTGAGGCCCGTCTCCTTTTTGCATACGATCTGCTATGAATCTCTCGAAACCCAATCTCTGATGATGAGCGCCAAATGTACAATCCAGCTAGGGATGATCATCCTGCTTCTTTCTTGCGGGCCTGCTTTGCAAAGCAATACTGTGGAATCAAAGCCTGAAAAAGTGGTGGTCACTGAAGTTCCAGCTATCCTTGAACCTTTGCCAGCTGCAGTGAATGTGCCTTCATACCTGCAGATTCTGAAAGGGAAAAATGTGGCTGTAGTGGCTAATCAGACTTCCATGATCCAAGGAACTCACATGGTAGACAGCCTCATCGCCTTGGGCATAGATGTTCGCCACATATACACCCCTGAGCATGGATTCCGGGGTGATGCTGACGCAGGTGCGCACATTAATGACGAGAAGGACCAGAAGACTGGTTTGCAGATCTATTCATTGCATGGCAAGAGCAAGAAACCATCTGCCGAGTCCTTGAAAAACATTGATATCGTCCTTTTTGATATCCAGGATGTGGGGGTGAGGTTCTACACGTATATCAGCACTTTGCATTATGTGATGGAAGCCTGCGCTGAGAGCGGGGTGAAGATCATCGTTCTGGATCGGCCTAATCCACTAGCCAATACCATTGATGGACCTACACTTGACCCCAAGTTCAGTTCTTTTATTGGAAAGCATCCTGTGCCCATGGTCTATGGAATGACGATAGGTGAATATGCATTGATGATTAACGGGGAAGGCTGGTTGAAAGAAAAACTGAAAGCAGAACTACAGGTCATTCCTTGTTTGAATTATGATCACCAAACGCAGTATAACTTACCCATCCCACCATCGCCTAATCTCCCGAATCAAGCGAGTGTATATCTCTATCCATCGCTCTGCTTATTTGAAGGGACAGTAGTTAGCCTAGGCAGAGGAACAGATCACCCTTTCGAGATTGCGGGACATCCTGATTTCGAGATAGGTGCTTATAAGTTCACTCCTTTACCGAACCGTGGATCTAGTGACCCTCCATTGAAAGGAAAGCTATGTAAAGGGCAGTTCTACGGTCCTGAAAGAGCTCAGAAAGTGCATGATTCAAGGCAATTAGATCTGAGTATCCTCCTGACATTCTATAATGAACTCTCACCTAAACTTCAGTTCTTCAATGCAGATGGATTCTTTGAGCTTTTGGCAGGGACTGATGTATTGAGGAGACAGATAGAACAGGGAATGTCTGAAGAAGAGATCAGGATATCTTGGCAAGAAGACTTGGAGAAATTCAAAGTGACCCGGAAGAAGTATCTGATCTATCAGGATTGAGAATCTGGAAGACCCGCTTTCAATGAAATCAGAAAATCTTTCACTTTGCTCAATCTATCCACTAACTCTACTTGGTCGAAGGTGTCAGTTTTATTCTCTTTCAACTTCTGTTGAGCGCCTTGGAGGGTGAAACCACGTTCTTTTACCAAGTGAAAAATCACCCTGAAGTTTTTGATATCCTCAGGAGTGAACCTGCGGTTACCCTTCTTGTTCTTCTTAGGCTTGATATTGTCGAATTCCTTCTCCCAGAAACGGATCAGCGAGTTATTCACCCCGAACATCCCAGATACTTCTGAGATGGAGTAATAGAGTTTCTCGACTTCCTTTTCCTTGTAGGGCATTAGCCAAAAATACGTGATTGAGAGCAAACCAATCAAATAAGACATCATTATAGGTCAACTGCGTATCTTCGTGCTATCCAATAAAGGAACACATTGAGAAAAATAACATTTCTACTCGCTATGGTCGCACTGCTTAGTTCAGATGCAATTGCGCAGAATACAGACTCGCATTTGAATGTAGGTCTTGGATTGTCTCGTTGGGGTATTCCACTGCACTTTTCCTATGACTTTCCCGTTGCTAGTGACATTAATCTTGCCCCTTGGACTTCAATTCAAAGTTACAACGAGCGCGTTAAATACAACTCCAATGAGCTTAACTGGAGTCATACTATCATAGGGCTCGGTGTCAGCGGACAATACTATTTCGATAGTTTGCTAGAGCTTCCTGAGCAGTTTGATGTCTATGGTGGCCTGGGCCTTGGGTTCTATATATGGAATACCAAGTACAAAGGGAATGACTTTAACAATGTGGACTATACTGGAAGTGCTAGTGGAGGTCTCGGAGGATTCCTCTTTGTCGGAGGGCGTTATTATATGAATGATAAAGTGGCCTTGAATCTTGAATTGAAAGGTGGAAACCTGCTTTCAGTAGGTCAATTCGGTGTCTCATTCAGGTTGTGATAGACCCTTAAGGCATTGAAGGAAGAGGGCCATGGCCCTTTTTTTTATGCCAATATTCCATTTCTCTGTGGCTTTTAGAGCAGGCTAGAAGCGAAGAAGTAGTCAAGTAAAGCCTTTAGTCGAAGGACTGGTTCGCGTTCTTGGCCATATCGATCATCTGCTCATATTGTTCCTCTGAGATGTCATTGAAATAGAAATCTATCGGGTTGATAGGATCTCCGTAATATCTGACCTCATAGTGCAAGTGTGGGCCCGTAGATTTCCCTGTGCTTCCAACGTATCCTATGATTTCCCCTCGCTTCACCTTTTGGCCAGGGCGCGCTTTTATCTTGCTCATGTGTCCGTAGAGGGTCACATAACCATACCCATGATCTATTCGAACGTGATTACCATACCCACTGGCCTCCGAGTCTGCTCTGAGCACGGTTCCATCTCCAGTGGCATAGATGGGGGTTCCAGTAGGTGCCGTGAAATCCATGCCAGCGTGCATCTTAGGTACTTTATAATGAGGGTCTATCCTCATTCCATATCCTGACGCCATTCTGGTAAGATCGGTATTTGAAACTGGCTGTATAGCGGGTATCTTGCTCAACATGGCCTCTTTGTCCTTGGCCATTTCTACTATCTCATCCAAAGATTTCGACTGCACTACAATACGTTTCGCGATATCATCCAACCTCTTGTGCGTGGAGATGGTCATATCAGAGAAATTGAATCCTTCCAGGAAGTTATACCTGTTCACCCCACCTATTCCAGACATTCTTTCATTGGCGTCAATAGGCTCAGCTTCGAAGATGACTCTGTAAATGTTATCATCCCTGTGCTCTAAGTCTTGGAGCACATCAGCTAGGCCATCCATGCGATTATTCAAATCACGGTATTGATCCGTCAATTGATCATTTTCCCGCTGAAGGATCCGCTCTTTAGGAGAGTCCAGGTATGTATAAGCAAGGAAAAGCACGATAGAAGCGAAAAAGATTCCTGTCACAAGAAAGGCTGCAGCGCTGCGCGTTCTGTCCTTCCATGTGATGCGAACCTTCTCATAGTTCAGCGTGTCGGGATTATACCTGTATCTGATCTTGGTCATAGGCCTTGCAGGGCTTGTGCAGACAATGATAGGGATAATAATCTATTTTTGCAATCGCTCTGGAGGGCTGAACCCCTTGATATACAGGCGATTTAACTGTTTTTAACCTATTCATCCTCCTTTAGATGACCAGTTCTGAGATACGCCAAGCATTCCTAGATTTCATGAAGACCAAGGGTCACCATATCGTGGATTCTGCCCCTATGGTTATCAAGAACGACCCTACCCTCATGTTCACCAATGCTGGGATGAACCAGTTCAAGGACCTTTTTCTTGGCAATGCACCTATTAAATGGTCGCGTATAGCCAACTCACAAAAATGCCTTCGTGTCTCAGGAAAGCATAATGACCTAGAGGAAGTAGGTGTAGACACCTACCATCATACCATGTTCGAGATGCTAGGGAACTGGTCTTTCGGGGATTATTTCAAGAAAGAATCCATCGAATGGGCATGGGAGCTGTTGACAGAAGTATATGGCCTGGAGAAGGATAGGCTCTATGTGACCATATTCGGGGGCGATGAGAAGGATGGTCTAGCGGCTGACCTTGAAGCGAAGGAATTCTGGAAGAAAATCGTTCCAGAGGACAGGATCATTGCTTGTTCTAAGAAGGATAATTTCTGGGAAATGGGAGAGACCGGCCCTTGCGGCCCTTGTTCTGAAATCCATGTGGATCTGCGTGATGAAGCTGATAGGAAAAAAGTAGACGGAGCGACCTTGGTGAATAAGGATGACCCTAGGGTGATGGAGATATGGAATCTGGTATTCATGGAATTCAATAGGAAATCTGACGGCAGCCTTCATTCTTTGCCAGCGAAGCATATTGACACTGGTATGGGGTTCGAGCGAATCACAGCTGCATTGCAAGGAAAAAAATCTAATTATGACACCGATATCTTCCAGCCGAGTATACAGGCTATAGAGAAGATGACGGGAGTGAAATACGAAGGAACTGACTCCAAGTCTGATATTGCCATGCGTGTCATCTCGGATCACATACGTACGGTGAGTTTTTCCATAGCTGATGGACAATTACCTTCCAATACAGGAGCTGGTTATGTAATCAGAAGGATTCTCAGAAGGGCCATTCGTTATGCTTACAGTTTCTTGAATGCTAAAGAAGCACTCATCTATTTATTGGTTCCTGTGCTTGTGAAGCAAATGGGTTCTTATTTCAAGGAACTAGGAGCTCAAGAAGAATTGATAGGCCGAGTAATCAGGGAAGAAGAGGATTCTTTCCTCAGAACCCTGGCTAAAGGCATAGATCGCTTGGAGAATATCGCTGCAGAGAGCAAAAAGATAGTGTCAGGAGACCAGGTCTTTGAACTATATGACACCTACGGTTTCCCAGTGGATCTTACTGCACTTATCCTCCGTGAACGCGGTCTAGAGATGGATGAGAAAGGATTTCAGGAAGAATTGGAGAAGCAGAAAGCAAGGTCTAGGAAGGATGCAAGCTCGGTCACTGGAGATTGGGTCATTCTGAAAAAAGATGATCAGGAGGAGTTCATAGGGTATGACAGACTGGAAGCTAAGGCCCATGTGACCCGATATAGAAAGCTTGAACAAAAAGGGAAAGATGTCTTTCAGTTCGTATTAGACCATACTCCCTTCTATCCTGAAGGTGGAGGACAAGTAGGGGATCAGGGATACCTTGAATTCCAAGGGGCTGAGCGCATCAAGGTTTTGGATACGAAGAAGGAGAACAACCTTATTCTTCATTTCACTTCAATGTTGCCTAAGGCCATCGAAGGTCCTCTAAACGCAGTAGTGGAACAGAAGCTCAGAACAGCCACAGAGCGTAACCACTCGGTGACACATCTCATGCATAAGGCATTGAGAGAGATTCTTGGTAATCATGTTCAGCAGAAGGGTTCACTGGTGGATCCAGATCACTTGCGTTTTGATTTCTCACACTTCAGCAAGCTGGAGAGTGAAGAATTGAGAAAAGTCGAATTGCGGGTGAATGAGCTTATCAGACAAGATGATGCCCTGGAAGAGAACAGGCAGATGCCCATACAAGAAGCAATGGATCAAGGAGCTATGGCTCTCTTCGGTGAGAAGTATGGGGATGTGGTGAGAACCGTGAGATTCGGAGATAGTATGGAGCTATGCGGAGGTACTCATGTGCCGCGCACAGGACATATCGGTTGGTTCAGGATTCAATCTGAGTCCTCTGTAGCTGCGGGCATCCGAAGGATAGAAGCCAAGACTGGAGAGCAGGCCATGACGGAGGTCTATGAACAATTAGATAGCTTGGAGAATGTAAGGATGGCCTTAAAGAATCCTACAGATATAGAGAAAGCATTGAAAGATCTCTTGGCAGAGAAGCAGGCATTGACCAAGCAATTAGAATGCTATGCTGCAGATGAATTGAAGAATCTCTTTAATGGCCTTTCCGAGGAATTCAAAGAGATGAATGGCGTTCCTGCTTTGATCAAGCAAGTAGATATGGATCCTCAGGGTCTGAAGGATTTGATCTTCAGATTGAAAGATTCCAAGGCGGATGCTTTTATCGTCATTGCTTCAGACTTTGAAGGGAAAGTAGGATTGGCGATTGGGATAGGGGAGGATCTTTTAAAGAACAAAGGCTGGAATGCTGGTAAGCTCATACGTGATTGGGCTAAGGAAATAGACGGGGGAGGTGGCGGTCAAGCCTTTTATGCTTCAGCAGGAGGCAAAAAGGCGGCTGGAATTCCAGCCGCCCTTAATAAAGCGAGAGAGTTTCTTAATAGTTGATCAAGCGAAAGCTTCAGATCCTCTAGTATGACTATTGCCATACGCAGGTCCTTCATACTCGATTTCATAGCTAAGTCCTAAGTTCAGCACGTAGAGCACGTTAAGCAACACTACGAGTGCATAATCAAAGATACTATGTCTACCGAATGAGTTGCACAGGTCTATGTGTGCCCATATCATGAATACAGTGAGGACTAAGAAGCTTACTGAAAGTACACTCAGGGAGACCATCACTGAGCTCAAAACGATTGTGCCTTGAGCGAATGCAATCAGATTCTGATAGTCCAACATGAGGACTATCAAGACGGCAGACATTGGAAGGATCATATAAATTACATGCCATACAGGTCTTCCGATGACCTTCATGAATGTGATGAAGTTCCATATTGGAACGATCGCAGATATAGCAGGTTGCTCAGCTTTAGCATAGAGTTTCATTTGAGCAACTACTCCAATAAAAGTAAAGAATGGGATGATGACTGAGATTCCATCTCCGAATGTTGACTGCAGGAAACCGATGATAGCGTAAATAAAGTCCATAGCGTAATTGAATTTGTTTGCTCAGCTGCCAGTTAATGACTGCTTTCATGTAAAAGACGCCATTTAAGCTCCTAGGTTGCCAGCAAACTTATTAAATCACTAAAGTTGATAGACGTAATACATTGAAATACAGAAAATTACCTGAAAATATAAAGTGATGAGCCCAGGCCAAAAAGAGAGTGCTGCCCAGTAGTTCAGGGCTTAATTCCTTTTAATGCTGCATCCCATAGCGGGTGTCTCACTCACCTTGATAACCTCATCCATGCCCAAAGCAGCTAGAGCATCCTTCAAATAGGAGGCCTTGACATCTTTCGCCTTATTCGCATTATCGTCTATGGCGCCCATATAGACAAGCTCCATATCTGCATTGAAAAGATAAACATGGGGAGTTCTCATTGCTCCGAAGGCATCAGCTAGGACATGGTTATTATCTATTAGGTACTTGCTTCTATAGTGTTGGCTCTCTGCATGAGCTTTCATATCCTCCATGCTGTCACCTTGATTACGCTTGGCTTCATTGGAATTCACCAATACCATACCTATACCATTCTCTTCAGCCAGAGTGAAGAGCTCATTATACCTTGCTTCCCATCCTTCTGATTTGGTTCCATTTCCAATTACGAAGGGACATGTATTGCAAGAGAAGATGACCAATAATCCTTTCTCATCTGTCACATCCTCCAATGTCAATGGACTGCCACTCACATCATTCATACTTCTATCAGTCAGGGGGGCTTTATCCCCAACTTTAATAGCCTTCATATCCTGACTGTTGATACAGGATGCGGCTGCTAGAAAACTGAGGGCAAGTAATAATCTCATGATGCTTTGAATTATGAATGGACGATGAATATAAAAAGAAAAGGCCCCTGCATCACAGGGGCCCTTCTTAAAATCATGATCATTCTATCATTGCTTGACCCAACGCTGGAGGGTCTGTGTATCTCCATCATTCAATCGGATGAAATACATGCCAGCCTCCAAATCATGGATATCAAGTCTGAGTGTGCTCGACTTCCTAGGGTCCATGTCCACGTTCATGACCGATTTACCCGTCATATCTAATATGTCCAAAGTAAGCATCACATCTGCACCAATCTCTATGGAGATATTCAACTCATCGTTGGCAGGATTAGGATAGACTCTTAGATTCTCTAAGTTGCTTATTGATTTGTCAGCATCCAAGAAGGAAGAACCATCATTCCTTATGGCTCCGGGAGCCGTGAAATAATTCCATGCAGAGTAGGGCGAGTTGACAGTAACAGCCTCTTCTTGACAGCTGCAACGCAATCTCCACCTGTATTCATCACCAGCTATTAATTGGCTCAATGGGAAGTTCTTCTGAGAAGGAGCTACTGTTCCTGTGAAGCTTCCTACGCTGAAGCTACCGTTATTTGTAGCAGCAGTCCTGTTACCTTGGATAGTGCAACGGGTAGAATTAGCATAGGCATTCCATGTCAATTGCAGTTGAGAAGCTGTGAAGTTGGCCATCATTCCTGAAGGCGCAGTTACAAAGTTCGCTGGATCACATCCTATTGGAGAAGTGCTGACACAGAACGCAGTGACGTCATTGGAAGCGAAATCTCCACCGCTTGCCAGGATAACTCCATTGGCTGAGGTAAGGGCATAACTTCCTTGGCCGTATCCACAGCACATTCCATCTCCATATGAATCAATAATATCTAAGGAATAACAACCATCGTTCAGGCAGATGGATATATTCAATGTAGAACCATCTGCTTGAGAGGCATACGTTCCTCCACTAGCTACTAATCCTCCATTGGAATCAGTCAAGATGAATGAAGTCTCTTCAGGATAATTATCGAAGTTCAATGTGAGTGTCACGTCATCACCAAGGCAAGGACATGAAGGACATGAAGGTCCGCCACAATCAACTCCGGTCTCTGAACCATTCTGAACGCCATCAGTACAAGAAGGACAGATCGCAGCGCAAGGCCCTCCGCAGTCTACTCCTGTCTCACCTTGATTCTGGATCCCATCATCGCAGGTTGGATCAGCAGGTGTGCCACAAGCTGTGCTATTTAATAAAGCGGATCTTGAACCTCCCGGCTCGAAAAGTGCACGCATGCGGTTTTTTTGTCCTGTTGTGAAGAGGTTCATGCAGCTATCATCTGTATAATCCATATAATTCTGGACCATATCCAATGTACTGCAGCTAGAATGTGTCAATGGGCAGCCAAAGTTGGAAGCATCAGAGACGGGGGTATCACTTACTAGGTCATCTACTCCGCATCCTCCATCGCCCCATATGTGGCGTAGGTTCAGCCAATGTCCAACTTCGTGGGTAGCAGTTCTTCCTAAGTCGAAGGGTGAGGTAGCTGTTCCTATATCACCGAAATAAGCGTAGTCTATGACTATACCGTCAGTTGAAGCTGACCCTCCAGGAAACTGAGCATAGCCGAGAATTCCTCCGCTGATGTCACATACCCACATGTTCATGTAGTTATTTCTTGGCCAAGCATCTATCCCACCTGATGAACTGAACTTAACGCCATCATTGGAATAACTGAAAGCGCTGGTATTCGTCTGTGTGCGAGTCACTCCTGTTGTAGGATTGTTATTTGGATCTACAGTGGCTAGGCAGAATTCTATTTCTGAATCATCTGCTTGGCTCCATGCATTATCAGCATCACTGTTAAATCTTCTGAAGTCATCATTCAAGATATCTATCTGGCTTTGGACTTGAGCCACAGATATGTTTTCTGCATTGGTATTCCAAACGACATGGACTACAACAGGGATAGAAATGATGCCGTCAACAGCCCGCATTGGGCTATTGGCCATATCACGGGTGAATTTCTCTATCTTTTCAAGATTCTGGATGCGCTTAGGATCGTTCTGTTTCTGCAGTTCGAGGTAGTCATTTGAGCCACAGTTACGCTGCGATTGCATCGTGAGTGGAGCCATGAAAAGCAATATGGCAGCAGGCCATAGTAGAGAGTTTTTCATCTAAAGGGATATTAATTTGGTTAACGGTTAGGTATTGAAAATCACAGTGGCAATGCTACGTGCGAATTTTTTCAAAGAATAAATATAAACGATTCTGCTTTAAAAGTAAAGTCCCAGCCTTCATGGCTGGGACTTTTTAATCCGATAATGTGTCAGTGGATTAGAATTCTACCGTGAATTCTACCCTTCTATTCTTCGCTCTTCCTTCAGTGGTGGCGTTATCTGCAACAGGACTGCTCTCACCGAATCCTTGGCTTCTCATCCTTGCTTCATCTATAGCCTTGTTGGTCAAATAGGCTTTAACGGCTGCTGCTCGTTTGTCAGAGAGTGTCTGATTCATCGCATCATCTCCTTGGCTATCAGCATGGCCTTGTATGAAGAGTTTGTAAGCTGGATTCTCCTTCATTATGTCGGCCACATTGTTCAAGATTTCATTTGAAGAAGACTTGATAATGTCCTTTCCACTCTCGAATTGGATGCCTTGGAGCGCCTTGGTGGAAATTTGTTTCACTTCATTAGTTATCTCAGGGCAGCCTTTGTTGGCTTCAATTCCAGCAACATCAGGGCATTTATCATCCCTGTCAGCTACACCATCTCCATCCTCGTCAGGACATCCTATCATGGCCTCAGTTCCTGCCGCATTTGGGCAGCGGTCCAGGTCATCTGAGATTCCATCTCCATCCGTATCAGGGCAACCATTGAATTCTATGGTCCCAGCAACATCTGGGCAAGTATCTTCTTTATCCATGACGCCATCTCCATCTGTATCAGGGCATCCTCTGAACTGAGTGAGACCTGCTTCTGAAGGACAAGCATCATCCTTATCGGCTACTCCATCTCTATCTCCATCAGGGCAGCCCATCATGCTTGCATCACCGGCTGCGTCAGGACAAGCATCTTCAGCGTCAGCGATTCCATCACGGTCTGAGTCAGGGCATCCATTGAATTCAACTAAGCCTTTGACATCAGGACAGGCATCATCTTTATCAGAGATGCCATCCATGTCACGGTCCTTCTTTGCGCCAAGATTTAACTTCAAGCCTGCAGTCAGTGTCATATACATGTCGTTCAGGTCTTGGTTCAACCTATCTACATTATCCGAACTGAGGTATTTAAAAGTGTTCCTTAGATCGAAGGAAAGACGTTCACTGATAGGAATATTGACCCCAGCTCCCAATTCGAATTGGCCAACCATGTTATCTAGGACGACTGAAGTATCACCCTTCAGATCCGTCATTCCACCTCCAACAAGCAGGTAAGGAGCTAGCTTTGCCTTCTCATTGAAAATGTGGCCATTGTTCAATTTATACTTCAATTGGAAGTCCAAGGAATTCATATCAGACTCAAATGCTCCTTTATCTCCTTTGAATCCAATCTGTCCCGTAGAGAAGAGGATTCCAAAGTTGAAGGAAGGACTTACATAAAGGCCTAGCTCAGCTCCAAAGTGGAAATAGGTCTCCTCTCCTCCAAAGTCAAAAGTTTTATGTGCGTCAATGTCACCGATGAAGTCTGTGGGTCCTCCGAAAATTCCAATACTTACAGGGAAGTCACTGTTCTGCGCTATTGAGGTCAGAGCAATGAACACTGTTGCCATAATGGCTGCGCTCAGTCTTTTTATCATCATGATCTTCGTGTTATTGAGATTTGGTCCAAGATAACGAAGTAATGAAACTAAATATGATTATACCACAGCCCTTTAAATCACAAATCACCAAGTTTCAGTGGAATACCTGATCCCAGCTATCAGCAGAGAAGGCCTTGCGCGAGATGAACCACGTCAGGGATCCCATGGATAATGTAATGGCTAGAGACCAAAAGTATATAAGGAATAGCAAGCTTGATGAACCTAGGATGGTTTCATGGAGTATGAGGCCCAGCGAGGTCCCAAGACTGAGTCCAAGGAGCACTAAGAAGAGACCAAAGGATATTCCATTCCTGAGAAAGTATGAACTCAATTTGCGGTGCCAGGCCAGATCATTTCCCCAGGTGTACACTTCCAAATATGTATCCTCAGTCAATTGGGCCACTAAAATGGGATCATCGTGTTCATCTTTCAAGCAGAAAGCACTTTCTGGAGCTAATATTTTAAATCCCTTCAAGGTGCACCTATACTCTGATTCTATGTCCTTGATGGCTTTCTTTGCTTGGTGAGGAAGAGGAGGGGTGAAGAATTTCAGATCCAAGAATCTTAAGCGATAAGTGAGGGCCACTTTTCTGAGGTCAGAAATGTGAAATATCCTTTCAAGGGGCAAAGGCGTGGCAGATAATTGACTTCTGCCCTTTGAATGAAGCCTTTCTTCTATAGAAAGATAAGTAGACTGCTCCTTTTCTATTATGGATAGAATGTCTCCAATAAAACGCTTGGAGCCTCTTCTTTCCTTGATGAGTTCATTGTGAAGATTGATAGAATCTGGCATGCCTTTATGATTGCGAACACTACTAAAAGACAATAGGAGAATAAGATTCGCAACCTAAGGTTTCTAAATAGCGTACAATCAGTTCTGCATAAAGATTTAGATGATGTTGGAATATTACAAATTAGCTCTTGTCAGAGCGGGAGAGAATAAGAAGATATTCAGAAAAGTAGTGAGGAAGGCGCTCAATGAGCTCCATGAACCTCATGAAAAGGCCGCCCTAAAAGATTGGTTCAGAGGCAGACTGACTGAGTCTACCTAACTATAATCTCATATTCGAAGGAGACCCTGTCATCGAAGCCCATGCGATAGGCATGATGTTTTCTATCGCTCTTAAGCATGAGATGGATAATAGCTTGCTTTTCTACCATCCTCCTGTCGATGGGAACAAGTAGGATATTGTTGATTTGCCATTTTCCATATTGGCTGCGGTAACTTAATTCCTTTTCATCTGCATCAAAGGCTGTGATGATGAACTCAAGCTCATCTCCCACGTATATAGTGTTAGCCGTTCTTATGCGTTTCGGTTTTCCGGGGGTCCAAAGATTCCCCAGATTATCCTTCACTGATTCTATCCTAGGATATGAACCTCCCGTCTCCTTTTTGCTTCGGTAGAGCATAATCCGGCTGCGAATGTCACCGGCAATACCCATCAGTAAGTGTTTCTGATGTCTGAAAAGTTCTCGCCTCCTGCTATCTGGATCCCGGTAGTCATTTAGAATCTTCAAAAAGACATCCAATGTGGCTTGGTCCTCAAAGACTTCTTCTAATTCCTTCCCCCAATGAGTATTGAGTAATTCCCTCATCTCATCCAAACTGGCATATTGGATGGCCTTTTCATTGCCTTTGATTGTATTATGGCCTCTTTCATGATCGGATTTTCTTTCCTTCCAAGCACTGACCATCTTCTTGACACTGGGTTCATCCTCCATCCAAGAGTCTCCCAATCTACTGCTCAAAGCTTGAAATATGAATTCCCTTAAGGAATTCTCCGCGTCATGTATCTGTCTAGTGATATCCATAGGCCTGAAATACGAAAGGTAAAGGTATATCTTTGATCCCCATGAATCCAGCCATTAAGGACTTCAGCGATCTAGGTGTCACGCGTCAATTCATAAATGCTATGGAGGACCTAGGTTACGCTGAACCCACTGACATTCAGATCAAAGCCATCCCACGTATCAATGCGGGCCAGGATCTCATAGGAATTGCGCAAACAGGAACAGGTAAGACTGCTGCATTCGTAGTGCCTATGCTGATGCGATTGAAATATGCATCCATAGATCTTCCTAGGGCCATTATCATGGAACCCACCAAGGAACTGGTGATCCAGACCGAGTCCATGGTCAGGAAACTCATGGCCTATACTGACTTGAGAGCATGTGCCATATATGGGGGTGCCGCTATCAAAGCCCAAAGACAAGTCCTTGCTGATGGTGTTGATATCATCGTAGCTACACCAGGTAGATTCATGGAACTTTATCTAACAGGGCATTTGAACCCCAAGAAAGTAGAAGTCCTCATTCTGGATGAGGCTGATAGGCTTATGGATATGGGATTCATGCCACAGCTTCGCTCACTCCTGGAAGTGATCCCAAGGAAAAGACAGAACCTGCTTTTCTCGGCTAGCTTCGGGGGGAAGGTGGAGGAACTGAGCCATGAATTCCTTGAATTTCCTACGCGTGTTGAGGTGTCACCAGAGTCTACAACTGCTGAAACCATTGAACAGAGACTATACTACCTGCCTAATTTCAAGACCAAGCTCTTCTTCCTGGAGACCATGTTCCGTGATGATGAAATGTCCCGGGTACTTGTCTTTTGCAGGACAAAGGACAGAGCTGACCGAGTACATAGATTCCTTGAAAGAAAATTAGAAGGAGATGTGCGGGTCATCCACTCCAATAAAGGTCAGAACACCAGAATAAATGCCTTCAAATCCTTCCAAGATGGAGAGGTGAGAGTACTCGTAGCAACGGATGTGAGTGCTAGAGGTATAGATGTGGCCTTAGTGAGCCATGTGGTCAATCTTGATATTCCTAGAACCATAGTAGATTATACACACAGGATAGGAAGGACGGGAAGGGCCAAGAATGAAGGAGTTGCTATCTCCTTTGCTGATCCTTCAGAGAAATTCTATGTCAAGAAGATACAGGAACTGATCAAGATGGATATCCCCGTCATTAAAGCTCCTGATGATATTCAGGTCATGGACTTCCTGCCGAGAGAAGAGCAGGAGATAGCGATGGAAGTAGACAGGCAGAGACGCTTGCATGACCCTAAGTTTCAAGGAGCATTCCATGACCGCATGACGAAGAAAGAAAAGAGGGAAAGAAAGGAAAAGAAGAAAAAGAAAGGCTGAACCTTGGATTATTCAAGCTCTAGATTCTCCCCACAGAACTTGCAATAAATAGCATCTTCATCATGAGCTTCTCGGGAACAGGATAGACAAGACCTGGTATAGGTCTTCCTCGTCTGCTTTGACAATTCTGCCGTCACTATTCCCGTTGGAACAGCGATAATCGCATAGCCCATGATCATTATCAGCGAAGCAAAGAACTTCCCGGGCACCGTTACGGGGGCAATATCACCATAACCTACAGTCGTCAATGTGACTATAGACCAATAAATACTCTGCGGAATACTAGTGAATCCAGCTTCAGGCGGTTCAAGGATATACATCACTGAACCCGTGATGGTGACTATGCTGAGAACGCTGATAAAGAATACCGTGATCTTATGCCGGCTTGCTGCAATTGCCTTTTGTAAACTAGCCGCCTCAGTGAGGAACTGGGCGAGTTTCAGCACCCTGAATACCCTGAGCAACCTCAATGTTCTTATGCCAACAAGTGAATGCGTTCCTGGCAAGAAAAGACTGATGAAAAAAGGAAGGATCGCAAGCAGGTCTATTACTCCGAAAAAGGAGAAAATATATCCTTTAGGTCTTTTCAGAGAAATGATTCTTACTGCGTACTCAAGGGTGAAAAATACAGTGAATACGATTTCTAAGAAGCGCAGATATTTTCCTGCGACCAGTTTCATTGACTCCACACTCTCGATCATCACCACCAGTACACTCAGGATGATCAAGGTGAATAGGACTACATCGAAGGCCTTTCCCATAGGCGTATCTGCCTCGAAGATGATCTCATGAAGTCTTCTTCTCCATGGGGCAAATCCGGATGTATCCTGTTTGATTGTTTTAGCCATCAGGCTTCAATGTTACTAAATTGGAATACAACAGCTAATGTTGAGCGCTCCTTTGGGGAAAATTCACAGAAGCCGTAGAATCTATTTAGCAATTAATCCAATGCCCTTTTATTGAATATCAGATATCCGAAATTGATGATCCATGACCAGGGTTCTTCTCTTTGGTCATAATAATTTAGACTGATACTAACCGGACCAAGCGGGCTATGAAAGACAGCGCTGCCCGAGCCTATATAGAACCTCTTCAAGAAATCTTCAGAATATACCGGGGACACACCCTCACCAGGAAGAATCTCATTCACAGGTTGGAAAATGTAATTCTCTAGTCTGAAATCAACACTGTTCGTGATCGAATAAACCAGTTTCAGTCCAGCACTCATGAATTGATGTGCCCTGAATTCATCTTGGAACAAGGTCTTACTCTCAGGGATTGGCTGAAAATAGGGTGAGGCAAGTAGGCTGGCCTTCCGGTTGCTGAAAAAGGGCTGGGTAGAATAGGCTCCTTCCAACTCCATACCAATCCTCAGATTCCCTATGGTCTTGAAATAGTTCTCATAACGTGCTCTGAAGACGAACCATTCCCTCCTACCCTTGAATTCTTCTGATAGGATGCCTGAAGAACCCGGAATGGTATTCTCTTGCCCTTCTATATATCGAGCACGTAAACTCAGATAGGTGCCTTTATTTGGGTATAGTTTTCGGTTCAAGGTATTTCGCTCATACCCCAGTCCTGCGCTTAAAAAAGTAAAATGAGTTATGTCTGCTGTATCCGTTGCTGAGAATATATCTGTCTGATAATATTCATCCTCATTTTCTCCTCCTTTCACGTCAAAGAGAAGTTTGCCTTTATTTCCTACGGGTCGTCCCATACTGATGGCTCCTACAGTCTCTTGTTGTAAGATGAAAGAAGGTTTGGTTTCCTGGAAGAAGGTAGCGAAGCTCCGGAAGTAATCCCATTGCTGTCTTACTCCGCTGAAAGAGAAGTAATATGGATTCCTGTTCGGGATATCGAACCGCGCTTCTACTAAGAGGCTGTTATAGAATTTCCCGAAGTAGGAATTGGCCATCAAGGACTTGGGTGTAGAGCCTAGGATATTGTATCTAAGAGCTACAAACCCTGTATTTACTGGTATTGAGGAGAAGTTTCCGCCAAAATCGATGAATAGTTTCTTTTCTTTCTGGATGTCAATGTTCATTACATATCCACCTTTCTCTTCATCATATCTGATAGAAGGAAAAGCTGAACTGATCTTATCATCTTCCAATACACGGAAATAGAGTGGCTTTAATTCTTCCAATGTCGCAGGGGGCCTCTTGTCTTCAGCCCTCAACACTTTGGTGAAATATCGGATAGCAGCTATTCCTACACCGCTTACAGTGATTTCCTTGATGTCATATGGGTTCAAGTCCTTGGTCCATTCCTTTCTGGCAGAATCCCGCGCTTCAGGACGCTGTCTTACATCTACGATCTTCAAGATGCTGTCCATCATAGCGATGGTACTTATATAACCTATCTGAAGAGCTTCTGCTCCTCGTGTGAATTCTAAGGTGCCTACTTGGGTGTCTGGTTTTACTGTCAACCCATGTTCACAAGGGATGCTCTCTGATCCTCTGTTGACGATCATATTCTCTATCTGTGAGAATAGATCATCGATCATAGGGGCGGGAGTTTTTAAGGAGACGCTGCTCCCAAGTATCACATCAGGACTGAATTCTTCATACATCAGGTCTACAGGGTAATTATTGTACAGACCACCGTCAAAGAGGATGCGTCCGTCCATCTCTATAGGCTTGAAGTAGAAAGGAAATGAAGCTGATGCCCTGAGGGCTTTGTGCAACTCCCCACCGCTGAAAACAACCTCTTCCTTCGCTACAATATCTGAGGCCACACATCTAAAAGGTATATAAAGGCTGTCAAAGTCATAGCCTGCCTTGGCAATGGATGAGGAGACTGCTTCCATCATCTCCATATCCATCTGAACAGGAGAGACCACATAAGCAGGTATGGTCCTAAGGAAGAAGGTATCAGGATCTATCTTCAGACCGATCATGGAAGCATCGGCATCTCCTTTTTTAAAGAAATAGCTGTAGCGGGCATCCAATTTCCCTCCTACAGCATCTATGAATTCATCTGAAGAAAAATAGGTCTCCAAGTCCTCAACCGAGATTCCGCTGGCATATAGCCCACCTATTACGGCTCCCATTGAAGTCCCCGTGATGTAATCTATAGGGATGTTATTTTCCTCAAGGGCCTTCAAGAAACCGATATGAGCTATTCCTGAAGCTCCTCCTCCGCTCAGCACGACACCCACCTTCTGTCTCTGTCCTGCGACAGAGAGAGAGAGAATGAGCAGGCTGATCAATAGAGGAAGGCGATTAAGGAGCATATACAGTGTAAAATTAGGAATCTAGCCCATCTATATTGTGATTTTCCACTTGCTTACTATGAAGCGCTGCGACAGAACTTGATAGCTTTGCAAGTATAAACCGTTAAGAATGGCCAAAGCTTCTACCCTCAAGGGTACCCGTGACTTCCTTCCTGAACAGATCGCCAAGCGTGAATTCCTATTTCAAACCATTCAACATGTGTTCAAGAAATATGGCTTCGCTGCTATTGAAACTCCTGCAATGGAACGCTCTGAGACCTTGCTAGGCAAGTACGGTGAAGAAGGAGATAAATTACTCTTTCGCCTTCTGAATAATGGAGATTTCATGGATGGCGTGGATAAGGATCTTCCTTCAGCTGCTATGGCGTCCCAGATCAGTAAGAGAGCACTGCGCTATGACCTCACTGTCCCATTTGCACGATTCGTTTCAGAGCACAGAAATGAACTCAACTTCCCTTTTAAGCGCTATCAGATCCAACCTGTATGGAGAGCTGACAGGCCCCAGAAAGGAAGGTATCAGGAGTTCTTTCAGTGTGATGCCGATGTAGTGGGAAGCGAGTCCTTGTTGCATGAAGTGGAATTCATCCTCATGTTCGATGAGGTCCTGACTTTATTGGGATTAGAGTCATTCACGGTCAAGTTGAACAATAGGAAGATATTGGCAGGTCTTGCTGAAATTGCAGGACATCCTGATAGGATTAAAGATATCGCTATCTCATTGGACAAACTGGACAAAGTAGGGAAGGAGAAGGTCATCGAAGAGTGGTCACAGCGCGGTATCGATAATGAAGCTATAAAGAAACTGTCTGTCATCTTCGACATGAAAGAAGGAAAGATTTCTCAGGAGCTCATTTCACTCTTGAGTACATCAACGATTGGAAGCCTTGGTATCAGAGAGCTTCAAACAGTATTCCAGAAAGTTGAAATCCTTGGACTGGAGAAAGCCAAAGTAGAATTCGATGTCACATTAGCGAGGGGATTGGATTACTATACAGGAGCCATCTTCGAAGTAGTGACCTCTGAAATGGCCATCGGAAGCATATGTGGAGGAGGAAGGTATGATGACCTTACAGGGATCTTCGGACTTCCTGATATGCCAGGAGTAGGGATATCTTTTGGGGCTGATAGGATCTATGATGTGCTAGAACATTTAGGAAGATGGCCTTCTGGTCTCCAAGTAGCCCCTTCTATCATCTTCATGAATTTCGGTGAGAAAGAAGCGGATCATTGCATGAAAATTCTAAGAGAACTGAGAAGAGCAGATATCAGCGCAGAGCTTTATCCTACGGAGGCCAAGATGAAGAAGCAGATGAAATATGCTAATGACAGAGGAATTCGATACGCAGGGCTCATAGGCTCTTCGGAGATGGAAGAAGGAAAAATCACTTTAAAGGACATGAAACTGGGTGATCAGAAGAGTATCACTGTTGCTGAGCTGCTTCCCTTACTTCAGAATGCAGAGACGTAAAAAACCCTTGAAAAGCCAATGTTGTAGAGGTAGAAAGGAGTGTAGATGGCTCTCCAAGGGTAGGTGATAAGTATACCCTTGCAGGTTACTTAACAGTTCAAAAGTAGGTTCAATAGCCTCTGCCAATCATAGAAGTCCAATTTACTTTTCAAATCCTATTGTGGAAAGCTCTCCATAAAAGACCCAAGATATTAATAGGTATTTGGTCTGTAATATCCATCTATGATGTGCAGATCCTTGAATTCCTAGCACCTGATAAAGTGCATGTCCCTCGGTCTTTCTGTTCCATATCTTTGACTTTATTAATCATCCCATGAGAAGAATATCCTTTCTAGTTCTTTGGCTCATTCCTGCAGCCCTCTATTCTCAAGTTTTCTTCTCTGAATCTTTCGAGACGAACTCAGGATGGAGTCTGAGCTATATCTTCGATGATGGCAATGATTCCTATAGTAAAAGGGACAGTGCGGTGGCTATGGATCAGCTAGGATATGTCCTCTCAGGCCAGGATCAGACCTTCGTAATTGCGGCTGAGAATACGGATGGAGTCATAGGTTCTGCTCCGGCTGATGGTATTATTATGCTCACATTGGACCCTAGCTCTATCTTAGGTATGAGCGATCTGGAACTCGTTATTAAACTCTCTTGCAATGCAGGAGATATGACCTATGATGACAGAAGTCTTCCCAATGGGGATTATCTGGATGCACAGTTGAAGATAGATGCGGGTCCTTGGGTCACCATAGGACAGTTTAATTCGAAAGCTGGTGGCAGTTCCATATCTACACTTTATCATGATGTGGACATGGATGGTGATGGAGGGGAATTAGGTGAGCTTCCCGTTGGGAATGCCATGAAGAACTTCGTGCTGCCTATTTCAGGTACTGGGGCCAATGCCCAGATCAGACTCCTCTGCCACATGGACGGAAGTGATGAAGTGCTAGTCTTGGATGACATCAGATTACGCCAAAGCCAAGGAGATGATCAAGCACCATCCGTGTTTTCAGCGCAAGTATTGGATGATAATTCCCTGGAAGTAGTCTTTCAAGAACCTATGGGCACCGGTGCTAACCAGACATTCCATTATGCAGGAATATCGGGATTGGTCTCTGCTTCTTTACAAGCTGATCTGCATACGGTGATCCTGGATTATTCCAGCAATTTCAATATCGGTCAGGCCTATCAGTTAGTGGTATTCAGTGTGCCTGATCTGGCTGGAAACACCATGGCACAAGCCTTTAATTTCCCATTCTATGTCAACCCCAGCACGCCTTCATTGGTCATCACAGAGATTATGTATAATGACCCATCGGTGGCTGATACATTGGAATTCATAGAGGTCTATAACTATGATTCAGCGCCTGCTGTCGTTGGTGGATTCCGATTAGAAGGAGCAGTAAGCCACACCTTCGCTTCAGTCACTATTCCCCCAGGGGGCTTTTATCTGGTCGCCAGGAATAGCATCGCTGCTCAGAGTTTTTACAACATGTCCTTCTATGCCTATAATGGTCAGTTGAGCGATAATTCAGAACAGATCCTCCTTGTCAATGCAGATGGGGTCATCTTGGATGATGTGACTTATAACGATAATGTCCCTTGGCCGAGTGCTGCTGACGGTCAAGGACCCAGTATGGAACTCATTTCACCCAGTGCAGATAATAATGTCGGGTCTAATTGGGTAGCATCTAGCAATGGTCTTGGTTTTATCAATGGATTGCCCCTCTCAGCCACTCCAGGTGTGTTGATAGGTAATGTGCTCCCGCATATCGAATTCGATAACAATGACATTTATGTGAATGAGATAGACGGACTCATCCAACTTGATTTCTATGTTTCTGCGGCAAATAATAACCCTTCAAGTGTCCATCTGGAGATGATTGCCGGAACTGCTATAAGTCCTGCTGATCATGGATTGAACACCATTGCTGAACTCACCTTGCCAGCGAACTCAAGTGGAATAGAAACAGTGGCCTTCCCATTGGTCAATGATAATCTGATGGAGGGAGTTGAATATTTCACTATTCGCATGACAGCAGTAAATAATTGCTCTATCGGTTTGAATGATGAGATCACCATTGTCATCAATGATGATGAATACACATCTCCACCTCTTTTTATCAATGAGATTCTGTCATCCAATACAGGAGCGGCCGGAATAGATGAATTCGGAGATGCTGATGATTGGTTCGAGATTTATAATCCCAGTTTTCTCGCGGTAGACATAGCTGGATACTATCTTAGCGATGACCCATTGGACCTCACTAAGGAACGCTTGGATGTTGGACTCTCTGCTACTCAAATCCCTTCGGGCGGCTTCATCTTATTATGGGCTGATCAAGAAGGAGCTGAAGGTCCTTTGCACATGAATTTCAAGTTGAGCGCATTGGGAGAATCTGTCATACTTACCGCCCCTGATGGGACTACGATACTGGATCAGATAGATTTTGGAGCTATGAGCAATGATATTTCATACGGGCGATTCTGTGATGGATCGAACCTGATCCAAGACTTAAGTTCGCCAAGTCCTGGGTATACTAATTGCCCAAATACGCTTCAAGAGAATGCCTTGAATACGCTGAATGTATTTCCTAATCCAAGCCCAGATGTGATCCGCTTGCCGAGCGTATTGGTCTATGAAGTATTGGACTTGGAAGGAAGGATCTTGGAGAGGGGAAAATCCGATGAAGTCTCTTTAGAGCGGCTTTCTCCTGGAGTTTATATTATCCGAGCAGGAGAATCTGTAGCTCGTGTGATTAGGGAATAAAAAAAGCCCGGACGCATTGCATTCGGGCTTTCCAAGTGTAGGGGTAAGATCTTATTCTTTAACCAATCGTCCTCCGTGGAAGACCTTCTGATCTGCGACCAAAGTATAGAGATATACCCCAGCTCGCAAGTACTTCAAGTCTATGAGCATCCTAGATTGATTCACTCTTTGTACTTGAATCAATCTTCCTGTCAGGTCTCTTAGTTCAATGGTCCATTGAACTCCTGATAATTCCTGGAATCTCTCGATGTTCAGAACAGCTTGATCATGAGCAGGATTAGGGCTTAATTCAATGGATATAGATTCAGTAATGTCGGCTAGTCCAGAGACTCCTGAACCTTCTTCGATTATAATGGTATTGTTTGCGAAAAATGGTCCTAGAATATCTACAGTGCCTGAAGGCCAGTGCACAATGACCTGTGGAACCTCTGCTTCAGTTCCTAGTCCGAAATGTTGCGTGAAGGAATTGTTTATTCCATAACTCTCTCCCGCTTTCACATCCCGTATCTGGATCCCCCAGGGCCCTGTTATCTCAACACGTGCGCCTATACCGTTGATATTCGACTCTATACCTTGCAATTGCACGTTCAGGTAATTATTCTCATTTCCATCATTTAGGAAAAGACGGTCTTCCCATATCTCATTTCCCCAGCCTCCGTAGCCATTGGCGGTAATATACAGGTCGAGTGAACCATCACTGTCTAAGTCACCAATAGCATAGCTATTCACGGGATAAGTCCCGAAGAGGTCGTCAAGTACGGTGAATGTGCCATCCCCATTGTTCATGGCCATTGCATGGCTGTTATTCCCCATGGCGATGATGTCCATAAAGCCATCATTGTTAAAATCAGCCCAGGTGCTTTGAATGACCAGGAAAGGAAATTGAGATTCTAGACCTGCTTCTATTGTCATTTCAGTGAAATGGCCAGTGCCATCATTGACCAAGAAATCGCTGTATACATCGTGGTTTCCTACGAAGAGATCCATGTCGCCATCATTATCATAATCCCCGAAATCTGCTGACCAGGATTGAGCGCCCAAAGCGACTCCTCTTGAAGCTCCTTCGCTGGTCCATGTGCCATCTCCATTATTCATGAAGAGAAGATTGATCCTGCGCGGGTCATTTGGATTATTCACCCCTTGGAGGCACTTGGCGATATAGAGATCACAATGGCCGTTATTATCCACATCCATAAAACATGAACCGTAATTCCCTGAGCCATCAGATTGGGTATCGGTTTCAGGAACAAGTCCTGAAGGAAGCTCTGAGAAAAGACCAGAACCCGTATTGGTAAGAATTTGACTAATCTCTAAATCATCGCAGATGAAAATATCAAGCTCGCCATCATTGTCTACATCGAAACTGTTCATCCCTTGGACATATATATCGCCTTCCAGGTATATATTCAGATTATAATCGCTGTTATCATCCTCAGCACTGAACACATAGATTCCGTTATTGAAACCACCTGTGCTAAGGTCATTCCTTCCATTTCTATCATAATCTCCTACAGAAAGGCCCCAGGCATCAGCTGACCCACTAACCGCTACATCCATATAGCCTATGTTGATCTGACTGAATATTTCTCCAGGAGTCTCTTGGAAAGCTACATAGATAGACTGTACGGTCCCTGGCCCTGATCCATCACTTAACATGCGTATGATATCATCTTTTCCATCACCATTCATATCTACCACAGCCACAGGATGATCACTCTTCGTCCCTGTAGGAAGCAAGAATGAGGCGTCAGTGAAAGTGGGATTCTGACCAAAGCTGATCAAGGGGAGGAATAAGACGAAGAAGAGTGCGTTTCTTTTCATGATTGGATATTGATTCTTTAGAACTTTCGTTCTTATTGCTTCAAAAGTACTTCTTGAGAGAGTAGAAAGCTGGAATGTTGGGTTTCAATAATGACAAAATGGGGAATGCTGAGAGTTTCCCTCGTACATAGTTACAACTGCTATCTTTGCCAGACAAGGTGGAAGCTTAAGAACCCCCACATTTTATGCTCAAACAGTCACTTCATCAAAAATTGCTTCAAAAGCTGAGTCCTCAACAGATTCAGCTGATGAAATTACTTCAGGTCCCTACGATTGAATTAGAACAGAGGATCAAGGAAGAAATTGAGTCTAATCCTGCGCTTGAAGAAGGAAAAGATGAGAATGATGAGGACGAGGATGAGTATGATGAGCAGGATGATGTTGAGGAGAGCCAAGAGGACTTCGACCTCTCAGATTACATGGATGAAGGGGATATCCCATCCTACCAGCTGAGTGTCAATAATAAAGGCAAGGATGATGAAGATAAGCAGATTCCATTCGCCTCTGGAACTACCTTTCAGGATCTTCTACTCAGTCAGATTGGACTCAAGAAACTATCTGATACGGAGGCGATTATTGCTGAGACCATCATTGGGAACCTGGATGATTCAGGATATCTGAGGCGGGAATTGGACAACATAGTCAATGATCTTGCTTTCTCGCAGAATGTCAATGTGAGTAAGGAAGAAATAGAGCGCGTACTCTTCATTGTGCAACAGCTGGATCCTCCTGGAGTCGGAGGGAGAGATCTAAGGGAATGCCTCTTGATCCAATTAAAAAGAAAGGGGCAGCATTCCATTCCATTAGAGCTGGCTACGGAGATCATAGAAGAGCATTTCGAGGCTTTCACCAAAAAGCATTATGACCGTATCCTGAAAAAGATGGATATAGAGGAGGAAGATCTGAAGGGTGCAGTGGATGAGATCATACGGCTGAATCCGAAACCTGGTAGTACCATGATGGAAACCAACAGGGCCATGAATCAGATAATCCCTGACTTTACCATCTCTGCGATGGATGAAGATCTTCAACTTACTTTGAATGGCCGAAATGCTCCTGAACTCAAGGTTTCAAAGACCTATCAGGAAATGTTCAAGGCCTATAATGAGAGTAAGAAAAAGGACACCAAACAGAAAGAAGCGCTCATATTCGTCAAGCAGAAATTGGATGGAGCCAAATGGTTCATAGACGCGATTTTACAGCGCCAACAGACATTGCTAGTCACTATGGAGGCCATCATGAATTACCAGCGTGCTTATTTTCTCACAGGAGATGAGACCAAGCTCAGACCCATGATCCTGAAGGATATTGCCGAGATCGTAAGCATGGATATCTCTACCATCAGCCGAGTCGCGAATAGCAAGTATGTGCAGACTCCTTATGGTACCTTCTTATTGAAATCTTTCTTTTCAGAATCATTGAGCACGGATAGTGGTGAAGAGGTCTCTACAAGGGAAGTGAAGAAAATCCTTGAAGACTGTGTTGCAGATGAAGATAAGCGCAAGCCCATCACGGATGATAAATTGGCCAAAATCCTCAAAGAGAAAGGATATAACATCGCCCGCAGAACAGTGGCCAAGTATAGAGAGCAATTGAATATTCCTGTAGCCAGATTAAGAAAGGAACTCTGAACCTTATGAGGATTCTTGCACAGATAACAGCTTACCTTCTTCATCCCATCTTCGTTCCAGTCCTGCTCATGATTTTCCTCATGGAAGTGGAGCCCGTAATGTCGCTGTATTTTAATGGTAAGCTAAAGCTGCTCATCTTGGTCGTTATGCTGTTGAACCTCATCATAGGGCCTATTGTTAGTATGGTCATTCTAAAAAAGAATGGTTGGCTTGATAGCCTCTCTATGCCCTCATTAAGAGGTAGGAGTATGGCCTACCTTATAACGGCCATGTGGTATGTGCTCACCTTCTTCATGGTACAACATATAGGGCTACCTATAGTGACCAAGGCACTTTTCATTGGACTTGTGGCTGCCTTGCTGAGCCTATCTCTAGTGAGTATAAGGTTCAAGGTCTCAGCCCATGTGGCGGCTGTGGCAGGCGCGATGGGAGTGCTTTGTTGGATGTTCAGCTTTTATGGTATTTGGCAGATGTCTTGGTTCATCACTGGTTTACTGATCATCGGGTGGCAAGCTAGCTGTAGGTTATATCTCCAAGCGCACACTGAAAAGCAAGTCTTTGCCGGTGCGTTGATCGGATTCTTGAGTACCTACCTCTGTATGCTCTGGATCATAGGCTGAGTCAAGCGATCCGTGAACCGTTCTTCACACTCTGTTCAGGACTTAATAGGACCACACCCTTCTCTTCTCCAACAACTCCGAGAACAAGACATTCGCTCATCAGATAGGCTATCTGTTTCGGGGGGAAATTGCACACAGCTATGCATTGTTTTCCAATGAGGTCCTCTGTGGAATATAGGTCTGTAATCTGGGCGCTGCTTTTCCTTATTCCATATTCCCCGAAATCAATGTGAAGGATATAAGCCGCTTTTCTTGCCTTTAGGAATGGCTCTGCTGATAGGATAGTACCTACACGCATCTCTACTTTCTCAAAATCTGACCATGTGATTTCCATGCATGCAAGATAATCCAATGATTATATAAAAGAAAAAGGCGACCCTGGTATAGGATCGCCTTTCAATGCTTTTAATAAAAAGAATCACTTCTTCGCTGTACGATCACGCTCGTTGGTAGAATAATTGATCTTCAACGCTTGAGACTTTCTGAGCTCTTGCTTCACATCTGTGACGATCTTCATTTTAACCGTACCATCAACTTTGAATGAAGTAGTGATCTGTGGCTTATCTGATTCAGAACGTTCTTCACGGTTGTCATTAATCCAATCTTGAATATCGCTTACTTCAGCTATAGCGTCATCCAACTGGATAACAGGTTCAGTTCCACGACTACTATCATAAGGCTTACCTATGTTAATATAATCTACCAAGGATTTCTTTTCCAATTTCTGAATCTCAGAAGCTTCTGGAACTCTCACTTCAACAAGAAGTTCCTGTTCCCTCATGACGGTAGTGACCATGAAGAAGAACAGCAGCATGAATACGATATCAGGCAAGGAAGCAGTGGAGACTGCTTGCATGGTCTTTTTCTTTCTTCCGATGAACTTGCTCATATCAACCTATTTGTTTTGGTTCAGCTTCAGAAATACGCTGAGGGAATATGACCCTCACGGCTTTTAAGAGTTTCCTTTCGGATTCTATCTTGTCATCCAATTCCATGTAGCGCTTGTTCGCAGCTCGTATAGTCAACTCATCTCTCAACTCATTGATTGCCGATGCGAGTTCATTCTGAACTTGCATGTACATGTTATAGGATGTACCGTGGTCATTCTGCAAAGAGATGACAGCAGATGGTCCTAGTTCCTTGTATTCGCCAAAGATTTCAATGGCATCAAGCTTTGATTCTAACTCATCGATGGCGCCTTTATAGTCACTCTTTTTACTTTCATCTTGAGCTATCTCTCCTTTGATGCTTGAGAGTTTATCCATCACTTCGCTCTTTCTCACCCAAACACGTTCTGTCAATGTCTCATCCGAGGCTTCATCATTGAAGACTCCACTATTGGTCAAGAACTCAATGGTCCCGTCTCTCAAAGCTCCAATCTTCATCTCGTTGTCTTCAACAAGGAGGTCATCATTGGCATTGACCAAAACCTTATAGACATTCCTCTCTTTTACAACAGGTGGTTTCTCAGGAACATCTTCGATAGGCGGTAATTGCCTAAGGATTCCTTTATCCTGGTCCATGGTGGTGGTCACCAAGAAGAATATAAGCAGGAGGAAGGCGATATCGGCCATGGATCCCGCATTTATCTCTTGTAATTCCCTTCTGGCCATGTGATTCCTTATTATTTAATCAGTTTGCTTACTTCACTATACACAGCGGCTCCAACGGAAAGGCCTATCAAAAGCATGACAGCATAGACGCCCATTCCTGAGAGCTTGCTCACTTTTTCTGTAACACCGGCAGCACCCCATTCTGGAAGCACCTCGCTTGAAGCCATAGCGTAACTGATCACAGCAACGATTACAAATCCAATAATCCCGAACAATGCTCCTTTACTCTTTTTAAGGTTGCCTATGAAAAAGAGCAGACCGAATCCAAGTGCGATTATACAGCAAAGCACTAAGGCTATTAGAGAGACATTGATAGCCAGACTTATAGTGCTTTCGGAATTGTCTCCACCAATGATCTTCAAGCATAGAATCAAACCTATAACGGCTATCGCCACCTTAAGGATGTTTCCTAATAATGCAACTTTCTTCATGTCCATAGTTGCTCTTATTTAGCGAGTTTGTGCTTCATCAACATATCTACCAAAGAGATAGAGGCATTCTCCATATCGTTGGTGATGCTATCTACTTTAGAAAGGATGTAGTTGTAGAATACTTGTAGGATGATGGCAACTACAAGTCCTGATACTGTGGTGATCAATGCTACCTTAATACCTCCAGCAACGATACCTGGAGAGATATTGTTAGAAGCCTGAATCGCATCGAATGCATCAATCATACCTATAACCGTTCCCAAGAATCCTAGCATAGGTGCCAAAGCGATGAACAGAGAAATCCAAGAAAGTCCTTTTTCAAGAAGCCCCATTTGAACACCTCCATAAGCTACTACGGATTTCTCGACCATGTCGATTCCTTCATCCGAGCGCTCAAGTCCTTGATAGAAAATGCTGGCAACAGGCCCTTTAGCATTTCTCAAGTATTCCTTAGCGGCTGGGATTCCTCCTGAATTCAAAGCTTCCTCTACACTGGCCAAAAGCTTGTCAGTGTTGGTCTGAGCCATGTTCAAATAAAGAATACGCTCTATGCATAGCGCAAGTCCAAGGACCAAAGAAATAAGTACGAATGACATGAAGAGTGGTCCACCCTCTATGAAAAGTCTTTTGATTTCCTGGGTAAACCCAGGGCTGGCTGCTGCATCACCTGCCGCATTATCTTGTGATAGTCCGGCCTCAGTGACGAGTCCTGGATCTGCATTGAAAGCCAACGCGTTCGCAGGCATGAGGAACATCACGAGTCCTACAAGGGCCAGAATGGAGAGAATCTTCTTCATTGTTTTATCGGTTATCTATTGAACTAATGTTCTTATGATTAAAGTATAGCCTTTTGTTAGATCAGAGCTGCCGTTCCTGTTCAGAATAGCCTTGTTTTGCCCTTTTCCTGTTTTATCTTCTTGCTCAGCTATGCAAGAAGCACATCTTTTTGAATCCTTTGGAATGCAAATATGCAGATTCCATTGGTTCTCGCTTCGTCAAATCTACACAATGATCATGATTTGATCATTCCTGATGCAATTAAAAAGGTAATGTCCTTATGTCCAGCATACAAAACAGCCCCTATAATTGCTCTTGTGAAGATGGTCGTTGATGCATACATCAC
>Ga0209702_10000857_pt1 | contig 62892 bp, 62 predicted proteins | sample FRY01_FD_187210 | JGI IMG/M metagenome (GOLD analysis project Ga0209702, IMG submission 187210) | Freshwater microbial communities from Lake Fryxell liftoff mats and glacier meltwater in Antarctica - FRY-01 (SPAdes) (version 2) | ecosystem: Environmental > Aquatic > Freshwater > Ice > Glacier... | reverse complement strand
TGCAGGCGGGGCTCGAAAATGTCGCTTTGTGGCACGAGCGCGACATTTCGCATTCGTCAGTTGAACGAATCGTATTGCCCGATTCGCTAAATCTCGCTTACTACATAACCGAAAAGTTTCGGGCGATCGCCGAAGGAATGGTCGTTTATCCCGAACGCATGCTTGAAAACTTGCACGCGTCGTACGGTCTGGTATTCAGCCAGCCGGTGCTATTGGCATTAGTTGAAGCAGGTTGTTCACGCGACGACGCGTACCGAATGGTGCAACGCAACGCGATGAAAACATGGGAAGAGCGGCGTCCGTTCATTGATGTCTTAGGTGAAGACCCTGATGTGGCTGCCGTGCTCGATGCTAAAAAGTTGGCTGCCTGTTTCGATTTAGACCGAGCGTTGCTGCGTGCCAGTCAATCACTAGCGGCTCTGCCATCGCCGTGACCAAAATCGGTCTGCCTCACCGCGCGCGGGGCAAGGTGCGCGACCTTTACGAGGTTGACAACGAGCGCATGCTCATGGTGGCGTCGGATCGAATTTCAGTTTTTGATGTGGTGTTGCCCGACATAATTCCCGACAAGGGGCGCGCGCTTACTGCGTTGTCGAATCACTGGTTCGAAAAAACTGCCGCGGTGTGGCCTAACCATCTCATTTCCGCCGACCCCACCGACTTTCCTCCCACCGTCAGTGCCGCCGCCGCGGGGCGGACGATGTTGGTGCGCGCGGCCGATCCCATTCGACTTGAGTGCATCGCGCGGGGCTACCTCTTTGGGTCGGCGTTTAGTGAATACGAAGCCACCGGCGCGGTTGCGGGTCAGAAATTACCCGCCGGATTACGCCAAGCCGAACAACTCCCCGAGCCGATTTTTACTGCCACCACCAAAGCCGAGACCGGGCACGACGAAACTGTTACCGAAGCCGAAGCGGTGGCCATCGTCGGTGCGGATATTTACGACCAAGTGCGGCGAGCCACACTGGCGCTCTACGGCGAAATTGCCGCGGCAGCAGCAGCCTGCGGGTTGATCTTGGCCGACACTAAATTTGAGTTTGGACTGATTGACGGCGCGGTGGTGGTCATCGACGAGATGGCAACTTCCGACTCTTCTCGCTACTGGCCCGTCGATGCTTACGCGGTAGGTGGGTCGCCCCCGAGCTTCGATAAACAGTTCGTGCGCGATTTCTATCTCGGCACCGACTGGGACCAAACTCCGCCGGCACCGCCACTACCCGAAGCGGTGATCGAGGGAACTCGGTCGCGCTACATCGAGGCCTACGAGATGCTCACCGGGCGAAGTTTTGATGAATGGTATGAAAACGAAGACTGAGCTGGTCTACTCGGTACCATCGACTCTGTGAGGTTTAACGCGCGCGTCGAGGTCGGTCATCAGCCGGGGATCCTTGATCCTCAGGGCGCCACGGTACAACGCGCGCTGCCGGCTTTGGGCTACGACAATGTGAGTGAAGTGCAGATTGGCAAATCGATTCGTTTAGTTATTGACGCCGCCGATGAAGCCACTGCTCGCCGCCAAGTGGAAGAAATGTGTGAGCACCTGCTGGCTAATCCGGTAATCGAAACTTACGAAATTTTTCTTAGTGAAATGGCATCGGATACATCAGCCCAAAAATTAAACGGGTGACGATGGCCCGACGGGTAGCGGTCGTAGTTTTTCCGGGCACTAATTGTGAGTTAGATGTAGCTCGAGCCATCGAGCCACTGGGTGCACAGTGCGTTTCGGTATTTCACTCGGAGCCGGTACTCGGCGCCGTTGACGCAGTAATTATTCCGGGCGGGTTTGCCCACGGTGATTATTTACGCACCGGTGCGCTCGCGCAGTTTTCTCCGATTATGAAAGCAGTCGCCACCTTTGCCGCCGCCGGCGGACCGGTACTGGGAATTTGTAACGGTTTTCAGATTCTCACCGAAACCGGTCTGCTCCCCGGCGCGTTGCAGAAAAACGTCGGCTTACGCTTTATTTGCGCGGATGCCGCGCTCACCGTGGCCAGCAATCGTTCGGTGCTAACGAGAAAAATGTCGACCAATGATCGTCTACAAATACCAATCAACCACTTCGAGGGCAATTTCATTTGCGACCGAGAAACTCTGGCGCAGATTCACGCTAACGACCAAGTGGTTTTGCGCTACGCCGATAACCCCAACGGCAGTCTCGACGATATTGCGGGAATTTGTAATGAAGCCGGCAATGTAGTGGGTCTGATGCCTCATCCCGAGCGCGCGTCCGACCCGATTTTGGGTTCGGTAGACGGGGTGGCGTTATTCAAATCATTTCTGGCGGTTGATGCGTGATCGATCAAGCGACTTACCGCGCTCTGGGACTAACTGACGACGAGTACAACGCCATCGTCACCGTTCTGGATCGTCACCCCAACGAACTCGAAGTGGCGATGTATTCAGTCATGTGGTCGGAACACTGTTCGTATAAATCTTCAAAAGTACACTTGCGGCGCTTTCCTACCGAAGCGCCGTGGGTTTTAGTGGGTCCGGGTGAAGGTGCGGGAGTGATCGACATTGGCGACGGTTTAGCAATTGCGGTGCGTATTGAATCGCATAACCATCCGTCGGCCATCGAACCGTATCAAGGCGCGGCCACCGGAGTGGGCGGGATTATCCGCGATATTTTTTCGATGGGGGCGCGACCGATTGCGCTAATGGATCCGTTGCGATTTGGAAGCCTCGAAGATGCTCGCACTCGTTATATTGTCGAAGGGGTAGTGGCCGGAATTAGTGGTTACGGCAACTCGGTCGGTGTGCCCACCGTCGGCGGCGAGTTGGTTTTTGATGATTGTTACCGCGGTAATCCGTTGGTCAATGTTTTTTGTCTGGGTATTTTGCCTATAGAACGCTTGGTGCTCGCGCGCGCCGAAGGGGTGGGCAATTTAGCCGTGCTCCTTGGTTCGGCCACCGGCCGCGACGGCATTGGCGGTGCGAGCGTATTGGCCTCGGCCGGCTTCGACGAAGGTTCAGCCACTAAACGACCGTCGGTGCAAGTGGGCGATCCGTTCGAAGAAAAGCGCTTGATCGAAGCGTGCCTGGAGTTACTCGATGTCGGTCTTGCTCTCGGTGTACAAGATTTAGGTGCCGCGGGGCTTTCGTGTGCAGCCGCCGAGACCGCGGCCGCCACTGGCGCGGGTATGGATGTTGATTACACGCGCGTTCCGCAACGCGAACTCAACATGAATCCCATCGAGGTAATGACTTCGGAAAGTCAAGAACGCATGTTGGTCATCGTTACTCCCGAAAATCTTGACCAAGTGCTAGAGACCTGCGCGCGGTGGGAAGTGCGCGCCAATGTGGTGGGCCGTGTCACTGATACCGGTCGCTTCCGTATTTTCTCGGGTAGTTTTGATTCGGACGACCCCGCCGACATGAGTAAGTGTGTAGCCGATATTCCGTGTGGCAGTTTGGGCGAGGGGCCGGTTTACGAGCGACCACTGCTGCGACCCGCTGATCACGACACAATTTTGGCCGCCGACCCCGCACCCACGCTGTTAGCAAAGTTTCCCGACGGGGTCGATCTCGGCCGCGAACTGTTGTCGTTATTGGCTACCCCGACGATTGCCGATTCGTCGTGGGTCTGGCAACAGTACGACCATCAACTGTTTCTTAATACCGTGGTCGGTCCAGGCGGCGACGCCACGGTGTTGCGATTGCCCGGCACTAAGCGCGGTTTGGCGTTGAGCGTTGATGGTAAGGCTCGTTTTTGCCGACTCGACCCGCGCGTCGGCGCCCGCTTGGCCGTCTTGGAAGCGGCGCGCAATGTGGCTTGTGCGGGTGGACAACCGCGCGCGTTGGTTAACTGTATGAACTTCGGAAATCCTGAACACCCCGAAGTGATGTGGCAATTTTCGGAAGTCGTTGACGGTATGAGCGAAGCGTGCACCGCGTTGGGGCTGCCGGTTATTGGTGGCAATGTAAGTTTTTACAACGAGAGCCATGGCGTCGACATCGACCCCACGCCGGTGGTAGGCGTACTCGGAGTAATCGATTCACTCACGATCCCGCCACCGGGTCGGGCGTGGGCCGCGGGCCAGCATGTAGTCACGCTTGGCGTTACTCGGCCCGAGTTTGCCGGTTCGGAATGGGCTTACATCGGGCACGGATTGGACGGGGGCGCACCGCCGATTGCCGATCTTGCCGCGGGCTTCGCGCTGCACGGGTTGATTATCGATTTGGTACTGCGCCAAGTAATTAGCGCGGTGCACGATGTGTCAGACGGTGGCTACGCGGTAGCGATGGCCGAGATGGCGATAGCGGCGGGCGTGGGTGCCAGCGTAACCCCCGAACCCGATATTGCCCACGCAAGTTGGTGTTTTTCCGAATCGGCATCGCGAATTGTGGTTGCGGTGGCACCCGAACAACTTGATGAAGTATTAATCAGTGCCGCCGATGCCGGAGTGGCAGCACGCGACTGCGGAACTACTGGTGGAACGCGCTTAATCTTCAACGGCGGGTTAGATGAAAGTGTGGCCGACTTAGCTAACGCGTGGAAACAGGCGTTACCCGATGCACTAGGAGTTAGTTAAGTGGCGCGCGATCTAGAATTTGATATCCCAGATTTTTTCCCTGATTTTTTCTGGTTAATCGGTAACGATGAGGCCGGCTTGTTCGAGGAAAGAAATAACTTGCGCGGCCGATGCGGCTACCGCGCGGTCACTAGTCGGAACCCGCAGTTCGGGCGCGTGCGGATTTTCAAAGTTAGCGTCGGCGCGCCCCGATCGCTGAGTGCAAGTAGCAATCGGTGCGTCGAGAAATACTTCAATAAAATTAGTAATCGCACCTCGAAATCGTTCGCGCTCACTTTGAGTCGGCGCGCTAATCGCTACCACTATGAGCACACCGAGCGAAACCAGAGTCGAGCAAAACCATTGGAGCGAGTCGTTGTCTTCGCCGGCGGGAGTGAGGTAGCGCTCTCGGGCGGCATCGTCGATGAGAACGCAAGCCCGGCCCCGCCCGTTGAGATCATCGGCCACCGCTTGGCCCACGGTGCGTTTGCCCGCACCGGCACGGCCGGTAAGCCAAAGACAAGTACTGGTAGTCACGGTTCTACGCTACGCCGGCTGGGCCGAACTAGGGGCTCAGAGACGGGAGCTCAGAGACGGGGGCGCAAAGATGGGATACTTAAGTGGTGACGACACAAATCGGCCACGCCTGTGGAGTTTTTGGTATCTACGCCCCTGGCGAACCGGTGGCTAGCCAAACTCATCTTGGTCTCTACGCGTTACAGCACCGCGGTCAAGAGTCGGCCGGAATGGCGGTTAGCGATGGCGAAACCATCACCGTAGTTAAGGACATGGGTTTGGTGAATCAAGTTTTCACCGAACAAAACTTGGCTCCACTTGTTGGTCATCTGGCAATTGGTCACAACCGTTACTCCACTACCGGATCGAGTACATGGCGCAATGCGCAGCCGGTTTACCGCTCAGTGGGCGACGCCGGATTTGCTCTGGGTCATAACGGAAACTTAACGAACACCGAAGCGCTAGCTAAAGAACTGGGCATGCTCCCCGGTTTAGATAGCACTGCCGCCGACATCGACTCAACGAGCGACTCGGCGCTAATTGCCGAGTTGATTGCGCAGGAATATCCTCGCGATGCTCGTTCAGACGGTCGTGATCTTGAAGTTGCGCTTGAAGAAGTGTTGCCCCGTTTGGCCGGCGGCTTCTCTTTGGTGCTGATGGACGATTCTCGTTTGATCGGCGTGCGCGACCGGAACGGTTTTTGGCCGTTAGTTTTAGGTCGGCTCGAAAGCGGTTGGGTGCTAGCAAGCGAAACTGCCGCTCTCGATATTGTGGGCGCGCACTTTGTGCGCGAAGTTGAGCCGGGCGAAATGGTAGTGATTGATGCCGCGGGTTTACGCGAGTCGCGTTTTGCTGAAGCAGACCCAAAATTGTGTTTGTTCGAATTTATTTATTTTGCTCGCCCCGACACTTATCTTTTTGGCCACAATGTTCACGCGGCCCGAGTTCGTATGGGCGAGGAGCTGGCTCAGCAATCGCCAGTCGACGCCGACATGGTGATGCCGGTACCCGAGTCGGGTATTCCGGCTGCGCAAGGATACGCGCGTCGCGCGGGCATTCCTTACGGCGATGGTTTAGTAAAAAATCGTTATGTGGGGCGCACTTTTATTAGTCCCGTTCAGCAACAGCGAGCTAGCGGGGTACGACTCAAACTAAATCCCCTCCCTGAAAATATTCGGGGTAAACGCTTAGTGGTGGTTGATGATTCAATTGTGCGGGGCACCACTACTCGTCAGGTTGTCGCCATGTTGCGAGAGGCGGGTGCGGCCGAAGTGCACTTCCGAGTTTCTTCGCCCCCCTACAAATGGCCTTGTTATTACGGTATGGATACCGGTCGGCGTTCCGAACTTTTGGCCGCCGATCTTTCGGTGGGCGAGATCGCCGACTATCTCAATGTCGATTCGTTGGCTTATCTCGACATCGATCGGGTTGTTACTGCTACCGGCCTATTGGGAACTTCATTTTGCACCGCGTGCCTCACCGGCGATTACCCCGTTCCTATTCCTGATCTAGCCGATGCCAAGAGCGTGCTGGAAGAGTCTTCGGCTCCGTTACCGGGCATTGTCGAAGTTGTTCCGGATTCGAGTCGAGCGTGAGTCGCCGCGACGACCCGCTTACCTACGTCGCCGCCGGAGTTGATATTGGCGCCGGTGATCGCGCGGTAGAGATGATCAAGGCCCATATCGCTTCAACTTTTCGCCCCGAAGTTATTGGCAATATTGGTGGATTCGGCGGACTGTTCTCCATTGGTGATCTAGCGGGGCGCAACTCTTTGCTAGTGGCCTCTACTGACGGCGTGGGCACTAAATCGCTAGTAGCCACACAATTAGGACGCTTCGACACCATCGGACTTGATCTCGTGGCGATGTCGGTCGATGACATTGCCACTTGCGGTGCCGACCCGCTATTTTTTCTCGACTACATATCGGTGGGGAAATTAATCCCTGAGCATGTCGATTCGGTAGTGGCGGGTGTGGCGCGCGGCTGTCGCGAAGCCGGATGCGCACTCATAGGCGGTGAGATTTCTGAGCACCCCGGCTTGATGAACGAAACTGAATTTGATTTAGTGGGATTTGCGGTAGGAATCGTCGATCGCGATCGGGTGTTACCAACCGGCGTGCACGCGGGCGATCGCATCATCGGTTTTGCTAGTCCCGGACTACGATCGAACGGCTACTCGTTAGTGCGACATGCGTTTTCTAAAGCCAATCGTTCGCTCAACGACGCGGCGTGGAAAGGTTCGCACCACACTCTGGGCGACGAGCTACTCGTGCCGAGCGTTATCTATGCGCCCGCTATGGCGCATTTACGCCAGCATGTTTCGGTTCACGCGTTTGTTCATGTAACCGGTGGTGGCATTGCCGGTAATTTAGTGCGGGCACTGCCTCCTAACTGCGACGGAATTGTGGCTCGCGGTCGTTTCGAAGAGCCCCGAATATTTTCGGTGGTGCAAGAAGCCGGAAATATAAGTGACGACGAGATGGAACAAGTATTTAATCTGGGGCTCGGCATGCTGGCGATCGTGGCCGCCGGTGATGTGCACCAAACCCTCGATACGGTGCGATCTGCCGGTCACGAAGCGTGGGAAGTTGGTGAGATTGTTGCTGGTCACGGCGCGGCGCGGGTAGTGCGCCCGTGAGCTCGGTTCCGCCCGTGAGCTCGGTTCCGCCCGTGAGCTCGGTTCCGCCCGTGAGCTCGGTTCCGCCCGTGAGCTCGGTTCCGCCCGTGAGCTCGGTTCCGCCCGTCGGCCCAGAAGTTAATCCCGTGAATAATCTTCCGGTTGTCCCCGAAACTGCTCGGCGTATTCCGAGTGACGACAAATTGTTAACCCCCGCCGAAGTGGCGGCGATGTTCAATGTTGCGCCCAAGACGGTGGCGCGTTGGCATCAAACCGGAAAAGTTTCGGCCATTCGTACCCCCGGCGGCCATCGTCGATTTCGTGCTCGAGAGATACACGAATTACTGGGCGACGTTTAAGCCTGATCGCAATTCGATAAAGGGGTAACCGCGGTGGGCGAAGTACTGGACCAACAATCGATCATTGATGACGCGATCGCGAGTACGGGACTAAACGATTTCGGTAATTCAGATTGGGCCGAAGGTTTAGCCGTATTGCTTACCGCCGCTCGCAATGAGGCGGATCTAAACGAAATGGGCGAAATGTCGTTTCGCCACCGCATGCTCGGCGCGGTGACTAATCGTTTGCGGGTGTTTGATTGGATACGCAACCACCCTGAAGTAGCCCACGAAAAAATTGAACGACCAGTGATGATCATCGGTTTGCCTCGCACCGGCACTACTGCATTATCAAATCTCTTGGCCGCCGACCCCGACACTCGCTCGCTACGAGTTTGGGAGTCGGGGTCGCCTATTCCTCCGCCTACTCCGGCTACTTACGAAACCGATTCCCGCATCGCCACCGCGCAAGCTGGTCTCGACTCGCTCGTACAAATGGTCCCTGCGTTCCCAAATATGTACGACGACTCGGCGCAGGGAACTGCTGAAGCTATCGACCTGCTCGGTATGTCGTTTCGCGCTTTTCAGTTCACCGGCATGGCGGTAATTCCGAGTTACGACGAATGGTGGCTCAAGTGCGACATGACTACGGCCTACGAGTTGCACCGGCAAACTTTGCAGTTATTACAAGCGTCCTGCCCGCCGCGGCGTTGGCATTTGAAGAATCCGTCCGACGTATTTTGTTTGGAAGCGGTACGGGCGGTTTACCCCGACGCAATATTTATCTGGACCCACCGCGATCCGGTCAAAGTAATACCGTCGGTCACCAATTTGGTCGCCGAACTTATGGATCCCTTCGTCAATCATTTAGACCGCCCGCAGTTGGGGCGCACCCAAAGCGAGTTGTGGTCCGAAGGCATTACCCGCGGAATGGCGTTTCGGGATAAAAATCCGGCCGGATTTATAGATGTAGCTATGACCGATTTAGCGGCCGATCCGCTCGCAGTGTTGGCGCGAATTTATGCCGAAGTTGGATGGGAGTTCACCGCCCAAGCGGAAACCGCCGTGGTCAAGCACCAATCCGACACTCCCCGCCGCAGTCATCAGCCGGATCTGGCGGCTTACGACTTTTCTACTGCGCAGTTACGCGATCGATTTTCGGGATATTGTGACCGCTTTGCCGACTTCATTAATTAGCGGTTCGAAACTGTCGATAGAGTTGGCTCCCACCGACCGGTCGAGGGGATTATTAAATGGCTAACGAATCAGGTGGAAAAAAACTTGATGAAATAACGCAAAAAGTAGTTGACGGCACCGCGTGGCGAGAGTTTTGCGATCTTCTGGCCGATGCCGGCGAGTCCATACTGGCCGAAGGTAACCCCACCGATCCGCTCGATCGAGCCGAAGGTTTTCGTATGCTCACTCGTCTTTTGCGTGCGTCGCTCGAAAATAATCTTGAATACGGTGATGGTAAGTTTCCGGAACTTATTTGCACTTGTCACGAAACCATAAAGATTGTGGCTGAAAATCCCGATAATCTTTACCTAGGTTCGTCAATCGACGGAAAATACGACTACCGCGTGTGGGGAACACGGGGAAACTCGAAATGGATCAGTTTTAATATTTTTGCCGGTGGTGGTTTCGGTGGCGGCGGGCCGGGCGTGGGCGCTACTTTGCACGGCGAGACCCTTGAATGCGCACCCGACGGAACTTTTGTGGTGGTTCTTTCGCAGCAAGAACACGCCGGTAATTGGCTCCAACTCGAACCCGAAAGTAGAAGTCTGGTCATACGGCAAACCTTTCTCGACAAGCGCAATGATCCTTGGGCCGAGTTGCACATCGAGCGCATTGATGCCGACGGTGAAACCCCTACGCCACTATCCGCGCATCACCTTTACCGTTCGCTGATGACTGCCGGTCACTATGTAAAAGCGGTAGCCGCGATTGGCGCCGAGTGGGCTACTCGCCAAGCCCAGTGGCCTAATGAATTTCGCGACGAAGCCCAAGAAGCCGACACTCGTAACTACCAAGATCCACAAATAGCGTGGCATCAGGCCTACTTTGTATTGGCCGACGACGAGGCGTTAGTGATTTATTTCACGCCACCCGATTGTGACTACTGGATGATCGTTTTGCATAACCATTGGATGGAGACTCTCGATTATGTTCACCACCAAGCCACGCTGAATAGTTATAGCGCACGAATTAATTCAGATGGTTCAGTACGGTGTGTTGTCGCGCACCGCGATCCGGGTGTCGACAACTGGCTTGACACCGCTAGCCATGTTCAGGGGACGGTAGGCGTGCGTTGGGTCGGTCCTAACTTTGTGGATGTATTACCGACGACCAAAGTAGTAAAGATCACCGACCTCTGAGCGCGCGCAGAGGCGCGCGCGGTAGCCATAAGTTTGGTGGCCGGGACCGGCGTCGATCCGGTGACCCCACGCTTTTCAGGCGTGTGCTCTGCCAACTGAGCTACCCGGCCGGGTAACGAGCAGCACGGAACCAAGTTGGGCTCCGATACTGCCGCGCGGTCCTGACGGGATTTGAACCCGCGGCCTCCGCCTTGACAGGGCGGCGTGCACTCCAAACTGCACCACAGGACCTTATGACCGACGGCGAACCGTCGGGTGTTCACGGCGAACCGCTTGTGCCCCCAGGGGAATTCGAATCCCCGTTACCGCCTTGAAAGGGCAGCGTCCTAGGCCGCTGGACGATGGGGGCGCACCCCGAAGGGAATAAGCAGAGTAGCAGGCAACGGCGACGGTGCGACTAAGCGGTCGGCAGTTAGCCTGCTGGTTATGGTCGGTATCGGTTCGTTTTGGCGTTATCCGCATTTGGTTAAAGGCGCCCGCAGCCCGCGGGTGGCCATTTTGGGCGCCGGTGCCGGCGGTCTCGGCCTCGGTATTCGCTTACGCCAAGCCGGTATTGAGTCGTTCACGATCTTTGATAAAGCCGACGGCGTGGGCGGCACTTGGCGGGCCAACTCCTATCCGGGTGCGGCGTGCGATGTGCCGTCGCATCTTTATTCACTTTCGTTTGCGCCCAAACGGGACTGGTCGCGTAAATTTCCTGAACAACCCGAGATTCTTGAATACTTCGAGAGTCTGGTGCGAGATTTCGACCTCGGCGCTAATTTGCGGCTCAATACCGAAATCGTCCGCGCGGTTTTTGATGAAAGCGTCGGTGAGTGGACTGTTACTTTGGCAACCGGTGCCACCGAAACTTTTGACGCGGTGGTGTTTGCCACCGGCCAATTAAACCGACCGCGCGTTCCTGCGTTTGCGGGCAAGGAAAACTTTACCGGCCCCGCGTTTCATTCGGCCGAGTGGGATCACGATGTTGATTTGGTGGGGAAAAATGTCGGAGTAATCGGAACTGGCGCTAGTGCGATTCAGATTATTCCTCGTATTGCCCAGTACGCACAGTCGGTAACTATTTTTCAACGCAGTGCCGCGTGGGTAGTTCCTCGCCCTGATCGAGCGTTTACTAAACGCGAAAAAAGTTGGTTTAAACATATTCCGGGCTGGCAACGACTTTACCGCGCGTCAATTTATTGGCGGCTCGAATTACGGTGGTCGATGATGCGATCGGGAAGTCGGTTGAGTCGTTACATCGAGGGCCGCGTCCGCCCCGAATTAGAAAAACTGACGCGCCCCGGACTAGATAAAGCCGCATTAATCCCCGACTATCCGGTGGGTTGCAAGCGATTGTTGATTGCCGATGATTGGTACCCCACTTTGTTTCGTGACAATGTGACCGTGATCACTGAGCCCGTAGATCACATCACCGCTACCGCCGTGGTGACCGCCGATCAGAAATCCCATCCGCTCGACGCGATCGTGTGGGCAACGGGGTTTTCTACTACCGAGTTCCTCGCCCCCGTGGAGGTAATCGGTGCCGGTGGCTTGCGCTTACGAGATGCGTGGCGCGAAGGTTCGGAGGCGCACCTAGGCATCACCGTGCCGCACTTCCCCAATCTATTTATTATTTATGGCCCTAATACCAACCTTGGTCACAACTCAATTCTCTTTATGATCGAACAACAGATTCGCTTGATCGTGCGACTCTTGACTGCGGCCGCGGCGTGTCATGCGCAAACGGTTGCCGTAAAAGACGCAGTGGCTGCTCGTTCTGGCGCCAAACTGCAAGAGTCAGCCAAGAAAACTGTGTGGGTTACTGGCTGCGAAAGTTGGTACGTCGACGCCAAGGGTCGCCTCACTAATAACTGGCCGTTACCAACAGTGGCGTACTGGTGGCGCACTCGCACCGAAAGTTTGCGCGATTACGAATTTACGGTCCGTAAAAAATAAACCGCAAAAATAAACCGCGGGCTATTTCTTTTTTAGCGTGGCCACCACTATCGGTGGGTCATTGCTCGAACCGGGTTGGGTATTGCCCGAACTGGGTTGCATGCCGCCGAAGGAGTAGTAAAGCGTGAACCCTTTGCCTTTAGCCACCGCGGCAGGATCAAACGAGGGTTCCGAACTAGGGGTCAAGGCTCGTTTTTGTACTTTCCACTGCGTTAAGTTTTTACTGGTGGCTACGCACAACCGTTGGGGCGGCGAGCCGGGACCAGTAGAGGCAATCATCACCCAGTCGTTCTTTTTAGCTCGGGCAAAATTGGGATCAACAAAGCCCCCGGTTAGCAGGGGCGCACTCGCAGTGGTGAAAGTAAGCCCGTCGGCACTCGTTGCGTAATTCAAAATTTCCGGCGGTCCGTTTTTACCCGAACAATTTCCAGCAGTGGTGCCCTGGGCGGTATCGGTGGGAAGACTTACCCAAGTAGCGAGGAGGGTGCCGTTGGGCGCAGTGGTCACATCAGGAACGCCAATACCCGCGTCGGCAATTCGCACTCCAGCTTCGTCGGTCCAGTTAATTCCGTCGGCACTCGTTGCCGAATACATGGCTTTCTTTTGCGGACCCGACGCGGGCGCGGGAGCGGGAGTTTGACCAGGAGTTCCCGGTGCTGGCCCTCCGATCATCTGCGCGTAATACATGCGGTAAGTACCGTCGGGAAGGGTGACGACACTGGCGTCGGCCCCCTTAGGAGTTTTGGCGTCGGCGACTTGGGTGAATTGAGTGCCGTCGCTCGACTGCCAAACTTGCATGCCTTGGTGAGTGGTGGGGTAGAGATAAGTGGTGGAACCGATCTTCAACACGCCTGGGCTCACCCCCGAAACGCCGGTCTCGGTTTTCGGCCCTAATTTCCACTGCTTAGGCGCGCCGGCGGCCGTGGCGGTTCCGATCAAGGCCGCGCCGGTAGCCGTAGTCGCCCCGATCGCCCCGATCGTGATGATCAAGAGGATAAACAGGATCAAACGGTGGCGGTGCATCTTGTCTGTTTAGCACCGACAAGACCTCCGCGCACCGGCACCTTCTAGACTCAAGGCTTCACCAAGGGTCGCTAGCTCAATTGGCAGAGCACCGGGCTTTTAACCCGTAGGTTCTGGGTTCAAGTCCCAGGCGGCCCACCAGTTTTTATCAGCAGATCAAAACTGGTGATAATGCTCGGTTAGTTACGCGGCCAAGGCGGCGGCCACGCTTACGTGGGGCCGGCCGAGGGCATCGGCCACCGCACCGTTAGTGATGGCGCCGTTCACGGTGTTGATCCCCTTGGCTAAATCGGCATTATGAGCGGCCGCTTCGGCCACCCCGCGCGTGGCTAGGGAGTGCGCGTAAGGCAAAGTGGCATTAGTTAGCGCGTAAGTCGAGGTGTTGGGCACGGCGGCCGGTATGTTGCCTACCGCGTAGTGCAAAACATCGTGCAGATCGTAGACCGGATCGTCGTGACTAGTTTCGTGGATAGTTTCCACGCACCCACCTTGGTCAACGGCAGTATCGACAATTACCGCGCCGGACTTCATCGACTTAACCATTGCTTCGGTTACCACTACCGGTGCGCGACCGCCGGGAACCAATACCGCGCCGATCACTAAGTCGGCGTCCGCGCAGGCTCGTTCCAGTGCGCCGCGGTTACTGGCAACGGTGACGATGCGACCCTGATTGATCTCGTCGATCCAGCGCAGCCGGTCAAGGTTTTTGTCGAGCAACAAAACTTCGGCTTCCATACCTTGCGCGATCCACGCCGCGTTCCAACCCACATTGCCCGCGCCGATTACCACTACGCGCGCGGGACGTACTCCCGGCACCCCCCCCAGCAAAACGCCCCGACCGCCGTGTTCGCGTTCAAGAAAGTGCGCACCGATCTGCGTGGCCATGCGGCCGGCAACTTCACTCATTGGCGCCAAGAGCGGCAAGTCACCCGCGGGAGTCTGCACAGTTTCGTAGGCCACCGCGGTGGTTCGGTGCTCAATCAAGGCATCGGCGACGGCGGGGTAAGCCGCAAGGTGTAAATAGGTGAACAGCGTGAGGTCGGGCCGTAAATGACCAAACTCTGAGGCTTGGGGTTCTTTTACTTTGAGGACGAGATCGGCTCGACCCCAAGTGTCGTCGGCGGTCTTAGCAATTTGGGCTCCGGCGGCGATGAAGTCGGCATCGGTAATTGACGAATCGTCACCGGCCCCGCTTTCGATTACTACCGCAACATCGCTGGCTACGAGTTCGGCCACTCCGTCGGGAGTAATGGCGACGCGGTGCTCACCTTTTTTGACTTCGCAGGGCACTCCCACCGTGCGAGTGCTCACGCCGACGCTCCAAATTTTGTCCACGCCTCGTTTAGTGTCTTGCGTAATGTGGCCTCAATAAAGTCGAGTTCGGTATCGCCACAAATAAGGGGTGGGGCGAGTTGCACTACGGGGTCGCCGCGGTCGTCGGAACGACAGATAAGCCCCGAATCATAAAGATCGGGCGAGAGGAAGCCTCGCAACAAAACCTCCGACTCTTCGTCGTTGAAGGTCTCTCCGCTTTGTTGGTCGCGCACTAATTCAATACCGTAGAAGTAACCCCGACCGCGCACATCGCCGACGATGGGGATATCGCGCAGGCCTTCGAGCCGTTCGCGAAACCCAGTTTCGTGGCGCATGACATGGCCGAGAATGTCTTCTTCTTCCATCGCGGCCAAGTTGGCCAGTGCGACCGCGCAACTTACGGGGTGACCCGCGAAAGTGAGCCCGTGCAGGAATGACTGGTTTCCTTCTAAGAACGGTTCGGCGATGTGATCGCCGCAGATAACCGCGCCGAGTGGCGCGTATCCGCTGGTAATCCCTTTGGCACAAGTGATCATGTCGGGTAGATAATCAAATCGCTGCGCGCCGAACCAAGTACCGAGTCGTCCGAAGGCACAGATCACTTCATCAGAAATGAATAACACGCCGTACTTGTCGCAAATTTCGCGGACCCGCTGAAAATAACCCGCGGGCGGAGTGAAGCAACCGCCGGCGTTTTGTACCGGCTCAAGAAATACTGCGGCCACCGTGTCGGGGCCTTCCCAGAGGATTGCTTCTTCGATCTCATCGGTGATTGAGATCATGAACGCCTTTTCGTCGTCACCGAGGGGATGCCGGAAGCGGTTGGTGTTGCCCACATGGTGCGAGCCGGGCACCAATGGCTCGAAAATATTTTTATAGGCCGACAAACCGGTGACGGTGAGCGCCCCCATCGTGGTGCCGTGATAGGCGAGTTTGCGGGCGATCACTTTGTAGCGCTGGCCTTCGCCCCGCACGCGGTGGTACTGACGGGCCAATTTAAAGGCTGATTCGACGGCTTCCGAACCCCCCGAAGTGAAGAATACGCGGTTGAGGTTGCCCGGCGCGAGTTCGGCCAGTTTGGCCGCCAACTTAATGGCGGGGGGGTGCGCGTAAGTCCAGAGGGGCCAGTACTCTAAAATTTTTGCTTGTTCGGCGGCCGCGTCGGCCAGATCGGCGCGTCCGTGACCAAGTTGCGCGGTAAATAACCCCGATAGACCGTCGAGGTACTTCTTACCGTTGATGTCCCAGACGTAAGCACCTTCGCCCCGGGCGATAATGGGGATGGCTTTTTCTTTACTGTAAGTTCCCATACGGCTGAAGTGCATCCACAAATGGCGCTGAGCTAACTCGTCAAGTTCTTGCGCGTTGTCAGTTGTTTTGGCTTTACTCATTAGGTCCCCCATGAATAGGTTTGTTTGTAAAGATCAAGGTAAGTAAAAGTTTCTACCGACCGTACGCCCGGTATGGCGCGGATTTTGTCGTTGAGCAGACTGAGCAAGTGCGCGTCGTCTTCACAGACAACTTCGGCAAGGATGTCGAACGAGCCGCCGACAATTACTACGTAGTCGACTTCGGTGAGATCGGAAAGCGTGGACGCGACTTCCCGCAAATCGCCTTCGACTCGGATACCGATCATGGCCATTCGGCGAAAACCAAGCGTAAGGGGGTCGGTGACGGCGACGATTTGGGTAACGCCCCCTTCGATGAGTCGCTGAACGCGTTGGCGTACCGCCGCTTCTGATAGCCCCACTCGCTCGCCGAGTTTGGTGTACGGCAGGCGGCCGTCTTTTTGTAACTCCTCAAGGAGCGCTTTATCGGTGTCGTCGATGATTACCGTGCTCGATTTAGCCATAACTCACCTTGCCATAGTGAAGCGCAGCGCGCAAGGGAATTCGTATAAAAATCGGCTTTAAACGCCGGTTTTCGTGGTGAATAACTTATTTGGCTACGATTTATCGCTTTTTGGCCGACTGGCGATCCGACCACCGAATCCGACCACCGAATCCGACCACCGAATCCGACCACCGAATCCGACCACAGATCTAGGCTGGCGAATCCGACCACCGAATCTAGGCTGGCGACCATGGCGAAACCTCCCGAGGCCCTGCTGGCTCCGAGTTTTCAAGCGTCACCGCTTTGGCACGCGGGAGTGACAGTGCCGGCGGCCACTCTCGGTTCGCCCCCCGACGAAGTTGATGTCGTGGTGGTGGGCGCGGGCTATTGCGGAGTGCGAGCCGCGACCGGTTTGGCGGCGCGGGGCAAGCGAGTGGCGGTACTCGAAGCCGACGCGCTCGGAACGGGGGCCAGTACGCGCAACGGCGGCATGGTAATTCCCGAACTTAAAGTCGGCCTCCGCAAGTTAGCGCAGCGCTACGGTCCGTTGGGTGCCGACTTAGTTGATTCAGTTTTTGCCGCGTTCGCGTTAGTAGAAAAGTTAGTAGCCGAAAATAATATTGACTGCGATTACCGGCGTACCGGCGGTTTGTTGTTGGCCCATCACCACGCCCAAGTGTCACATTTACAAGAAGAAGTTAGTGAGTGGCGCGACGACCTCGGCGAAGAAGCTCAGTTTTTATCGCGTGACGAACTCGCCGCCGAAATCGGCACCGATCAATATTTTGGCGGTCTGCTAGTTGAGCGCACTGGTGGTTTGCAACCGGCGAAGTATCACGCGGGTCTCGTGCAACTGGCGCTAAACGCAGGGGCCAAGATTTATGAGCACCAGCGAGTCAGAGAAATTCGGGTTGATGGCAACGGCAACTACCGAGTGGCCACCGGCACCACCACGGTGCGCGCGCGCGAAGTATTTCTGGCCACCAACGCCTTCGCCGACGGTATTGCTCCCTACCTCGCCGGTCGAGTGTTGCCCATGGGCAGCTTTATCATCGCCACTGAAGTGCTCGCCCCCGAACTCGCGGCGGCCTGCATACCTAACGGGCGCATGGTTTACGACACTAAGAATTTTTTGTTCTACTGGCGACTTTCGCCCGACGGGCGCATGGTTTTTGGTGGCCGCACCAGCTTGGCGACCACCACCGTGGCCGAAGCGCGCGATGTGCTCTACCAAGAACTACTGCGGGTGCATCCACAGTTAGCGGGAGTGGCGCTCGATTACGCGTGGGGTGGCAATGTCGCGATCACTTTCGACCGGCTGCCTCACTGTGGTCGGGTTCCCCTCGCTCATGGCGGTACCGCGGCGTTCGCTACCGGTTGTAACGGTACCGGTGTGGCGTTAGCAACTTGGTTTGGCGAACAAGCCGCGGCGTGGTTGAGTGGTGAAATTGCTCCGCCACCATTTTCTCAACTTCCGTTCCCAAAAATTCCGCTACCCGCACTGCGCAACTTTTACTTACCCGCGGTGGGCACTTGGTTCCATTGGCGCGATCAAGTGGGTCGTTAGCGTCGACCCGAAATAATTTTTTCGGCTAGTGCTTGGGGCGTAGTTACGATGTCGAGCCCGCATTCGCTCAGCCAGTCGAAGTTGGCAACATGGAGATCGTTGGCGGGGTCGTAGCGATTTAGCAAGACCGTTAGTGGGCCGCATTCCTCCAGCGCCGCTACCGATAGCAAAACTGCGTTGATAACGCCGAGGCCGGCGTCGGCGACCAGCACCATCAGATCGGGTTGTAACGCGCGCGCCAGATCAACGGTGTCGCCATCTAGCGCCAGCGGCGATCGGGGTCCGCCGACTCCCTCCACGAAACCGACGCTGATGTCGACTGGCCAGTGGGTGGCCGCGACTAATTCGGCGACGGTGGGAACCGGTTGGTTGAGCGCCGCGCCCGCCATCGGCGGTGCCATCGGTAGCGCGAACCAGCCCGCGGGGGCGCAGACTGTTTCTGGATCTTCGCCGGTCGCCGCGGCCAGAACTTCGGCATCGGTGAGTTCCGGAGTATCGGGATTAGGAGCAAATGATTGCAAGGGTTTTCGGGCGGCCACGGTTAGTCCGGCGGCCCGCAACTCAGCAATGGCGGTAGCGGTGCAAAAAGTTTTACCGACTTCGGTGGCCGTGCCGGTGACGACGACTAAGTAGCCGGGCCGGTTCACGAGCCGATCCCGTTCACAAGCCGATCCCGTTCACAAGTCGGGCGAGCGCTACCGCGAGGGCATCGACCTGTTCGGGCGTGTGGGCCGCTGATAGCGCGACGCGTAGACGCGAGGTTCCGACCGGAACGGTGGGTGGGCGAATTGCGGGTACGAGGAAACCTTGTTCAAGCAGAGTGGCGGCCGCAGCAAGAGTGGCGTATTCGTCACCAAACGGTACCGGCACGATTGGTGATTGCGGGTCGTGTAATTCGGGTCGCAATCTTCGCACATGGTCGCGCAAAGTGGCGCGCAAAGTGTCGCCTTCGGGTGAACAAACTATTTCGACCGCAGCCAGCGCGGCCGCGGTATCGGCGGGAGTGGGTGCGGTGGTAAATATGTACGACCGCGCTCGGTTTACAATCAGGTCGATAGCCGATTGCGAGCCGGCCACGAAACCGCCGAGCGCACCGAGGGTCTTTGACATTGTGCCGACCCGTAAGTATTCGGCGTCACCTAGTTGTGGCGGTGCGGAGATTACCGCGTGGGCTTCGTCGATTATTAGCAGCGCGCCACGGCGGGCGCAGATTTCGGCTAAGTCTTTTAGTGGCGCGGCGTCGCCGTCCATCGAAAACACCGAGTCGGTAACTACGACCGCGCGCCGATCGCCGGCCGCGGACAACAATTTGTCGAAGTGTTCGGGATCAGCGTGGTGCGCGATAGCAATTTCGGCCCGCGCTAAACGACAGCCGTCGATAATTGAGGCGTGATTGAGTTCGTCGGAAACCACCAGCACATCGGGGCCGGCGAAGGTGGTGAGTACTCCGAGGTTGGCGGCAAAGCCCGTAGGAAACACTGTCGCCGCCTCAGTTTTACGCCAGCGGGCGAGGGCGGTTTCGAGTTCGGTGTGCACGGGACGCGAACCCACGATGAGTCGAGCCGAGCCGGCTCCGGCTCCCCATCGATCGAGCGCGGCGTGAGCCGCGGCGATGACCGCCGGGTGTTGAGTAAGACCGAGGTAGTCGTTCGAAGCGAACGCCACCACCGCTTGACCGTCAGGCGCGAGTTTGCCCTCTACGCCAGTAGCGTCGAAGTCGCGCGGTGCTCGCCAGCGACCAGCGGCGCGTACCTCAGCTAGTTCATTATCCGACCATTCCAACCAAGTCATGGGCGCACTCGGGTCATGGGTCCAACCAGGTCATGGGCTTATCTCTTTGACGGCGGCGGCCAAAGTAGTGACGATTTGGTCAATCTCCGATTCGGTAATGGTGAGGGGCGGCATCAACACAACGACATCGCCGAGCGGGCGCAGAAATACTCCACGGGCCACGGCGGCGGCACAAACCCGTCGCCCCCACTTCAGTGCGGGATCGGGGGCGGCCAGTTCAACTCCGCCCATTAATCCGCACAGACGGACTTCGGCTACCACTTCTAGTGGTGCGATTTCTTTTTCGAGACCGGCGCGCAGTTGTTCCGAGCGGGCGTTCACATTGGCGAGTACATCGCCACTTTCGATTAGTTCGAGATGGCGAGTGGCGATTGCACACGCTAAGGCGTTTCCACCGTAGGAGTGCCCGTGGTAGAGCGTGCGGTCAGAAAGGTCGGGTCCTAAGAACGCGTCGAACACCAAACCGCTAGCCACAGTGGCCGACTGGGCGACGTAACCCGCGGTGAGCCCTTTACCCAGCACCATTAAATCGGGAGTGAGGTGGCACTGTTCGGAAGCGAACAGGGTACCGGTGCGCCCAAATCCGGTAGCAACTTCGTCGCAGATAAGCAACACATCGTTTGTCCGGCACGCGGCGCCCAACCGAGCGAACTCCGTTGCTGGCGCCATGCGCATACCCGCGGCCCCTTGTACGAGTGGTTCAATGATCACGGCCGCTAACGAGTCGCGGTGTTCTTCAATCATGGCAATGGCGGTATCGAAACAATGGGGATCGGTAAACTCCGGCGCGCGTAAAACTGGAAACCGTAACGGGTCGAATATGTCGGTGCCGAAACCACCGTCGCCTACTGACAGCGCGCCGATAGTGTCGCCGTGGTAGGCACCGCCAAAGGCTAAAAACTTTGTGTGACCACTAATGCCGCGGTTAGTCCAGTACTGAAAAGCAATCTTGAGCGCTTGTTCTACCGCCGACGCGCCGTCAGAGGCGAAAAGAAAGTGCGGGTTGGTCACCGGAACAACTTTGGCCAACGCTTCGGCGCACTCAACGACTACTCGGTTGCCATTGCCGAGCATGGTGGAGTGGGCACCCCGATCAAGTTGTTCGCGCACCGCGGCGTCGAGTTCGGGCACGCGGTGGCCCAGCGTATTTACCCAGAGTGACGAGATCGCGTCGAGGTAACGCTTGCCGTCAACATCAATCAGTTCGTGACCCTCGGCTCGCTCGACCATGATCGGCGAGCTCTCGGTAAAGCACGACATCTGGGTGAAGCCGTGCCAGACCACATCGGCGTCGCGTTTGGTCCATACTGATGCATCTTCCACCGTGTAATGATGGCCGAGCATCGCCTGGCGATGCGTAGCGGGGTACCAGGGGTGGCCCAATAACACCGATAAACAAAAGGGGCGAGGGGAAAATGGCGCAGTTGGCGGGGGCAAAAATTTTGATGACGGGGCCGACCGGTCAGGTGGCGTTGCCGGTGGCCCGCGCGCTGGCGGTCGATAACGAACTTTGGGGCGTGGCTCGGTTTCGCGATCATCAAGCCCGCGCGCAGTTAGAAATCGCTGGCGTGCAGTGTGTAGTGGCTGATTTAGCCGTTACCGATTTTTCGGATTTGCCTACCGATTTTGATTATGTCCTTAACTTTGCGGTCGCTAAAGGGAGTAATTCCGATTGGGATCTCGATTTAGCCGCCAACGCGGAATCAATTGCGCTATTAGTCGGCCACACTCGCCCGCGCGCATTTTTACATTGTTCATCAACTGCGGTTTATCAACATGTTGGTCCGCAACACGAGTTATTAGAGACCGATCCGCTCGGAGATAATCACCGCGTAATGTTTCCTACTTACAGCATTGCTAAAATTTCTGCTGAAGTCGTTGCGCGCGCAGTGGCCCGTGAACATAATGTGCCCACTACCATCGCGCGGCTAAATGTTCCGTACGGCGACTTTGGTGGTTGGCCGGCTTGGCACTTAGAGTTTTTACGTGGCGGTCATCCAATCTCAATTCACCCCGAACGACCAAATCTTTTTAATCCGATTCACGACGACGACATCGTCCGAATGATTCCGGCGCTACTGGACGCGGCATCGGTACCGGCGACGATTGTTAATTGGGCGGGCGACCCCGTGAGTCTCGAAGAGTGGTGCGCATACATCGGTGAATTGACCGGCTTGCCAGTGGTATTCACCGAAACCGATCAAACTATTGGCAGCGTGGTGGTCGAACGCACCCGCATGCTTGAATTACTCGGCCCCACCGAAGTGAATTGGCGTAACGGTATTTCTCGGCTGGTCGCCGCTCGGGCCCCCGACCTATTAGCCGCTAAGTAGTTCCGGTCTAGTTATCCGGAGCTCCGTCGAGAATTCCGGTGAGATTGTATTTCGGGAACGGTCCTAAGAACATGTACTCGTGGAGGCCGTAGCCGACATCTCCGGTATTGGTTTCGAAACGGGCAGCCGCGTCGACAATGCCGTAAAACTGCGCGGCATCACGCTCAGTGTCGAGCGCGATGCCTTGCACGACTAACTCACCTTGATACATACCGTGCTTCCAGTCGGGTTCAGGGCTGTAACCGGTGCCGATGGCGATATGCGATTCGATAAGCGGAGTGGCAGTAATAGTGATCGGACCTCCGGGCGCGTACGGGAAGGTGAGCACACTGCTTGATAAGCGTCGAGTGCCGGGAATAAAAACATGTTCGTGTTCAGAACGACCTAGATGTTCGGGCGGTCGGGCGGGATCGTTCCAAACCCGAGTGGCATTTTCGAGATCGCGCGAGCCGTCAGGGCGTTCCGAACAAATACAGACAATCGAATAGTCGTCAAACTGCATCGGGTGGTAGTTCCACATGCTCATTAGCAGCGGCCCGGTGGCCAAGATGCCGGCCGGTTCGGGTTCGCCCACTGGGCGCACGCCCCACGATCGGTCGCGAGTGCCGCGCCACTGGGGTCCGATTATTTCGGTGCGTTCGCCATCGACAATGAGGTGGCCTTCCCAGAATCCGGTTTGGGCAAACCGTTGGGTATCGAATAGCACCCGTTCCATTTGTCGAATGTAGTGACGGTGTTCGAGGACGGGTTCAATCGCACCGGTCCAAGTGAGGTCGAAAGAAACCCCGTGCTCATTAGGCTCTAGCGTGTAGCGCACCCGTTTGAGTCCTTCGAGGATTTCAATTTTAAACGGGCCCACCGAAGTATCCATGCGGTCGTTGGCCAGCGTGCGGGACGCGCGCACGATTCGGTGCATGGTTCCTTGCCGCACTAAAACGAACGCGTCTTGCACCGAAAGATTGGGGTATTGACCCATACCCATAACCACCATGAGTTCGCCCTTGGAGTCGTGCAGCATGAAGTAATAGCGATCGTAGAAATTACGATCCGAGATTGCCGGATGGCGGATTACTTCTGCAGTTTGGTGAATCGGGTAATCGTCAGCCGCCGATAGTGGTGAACTCACCACTTGACCATCACGTGTTTGATTTCGGTGTAGGCCTCAATCGCGTAGATCGACATGTCTTTACCATAACCCGACTGCTTAAACCCACCGTGGGGGAGTTCGGAGACGATCGGAATGTGGTCGTTTATCCATACGGTTCCAAATTTTAGTAGTGCCGACATCTTCATGGCTCGCCCAACATCGCGCGTCCATACGCTGGCGGCTAATCCGTAGTCGACATCGTTGGCCCACGCCAGCGCTTGGTCGTCGTCGGCGAAACGCTGCACAGTAACTACCGGTCCGAATACTTCGCGCTGAACGATTTCAGAATCTTGGGCCGGACCGACTACTACCGAGGGCTCGTAGAAGTAACCGGCGCGGTCAATGATGTGGCCGCCCGCAGTTACTTCGGCACCGGCTGCTTGTGCGCGATCAACAAACCCCGCCACGCGGTCGCGTTGGCGTTCGGATACGAGTGGGCCCATGGCGACATCGGCATCATGGGGATCACCGGTGGTAACTCCTTTAGCTGCTTCGCTAAAACTGGCTACGAACCGGTCGTAAACCTTTGGTCCGGCGATCACTCGACACGGCGCAGTGCAGTCTTGGCCCGAGTTATAAAAACTTCCTTCGGTCAAGGTGGCCACTACCGCTTCAATATCGGCGTCGTCGAACACAATGACCGGCGCCTTGCCGCCGAGTTCGAGATGCACTCGGGTCAAAGTATCGGCCGCGGCGCGGGCGATGGCTTTGCCGGTGGCGACATCGCCGGTGAGCGACACCATTGCTATGTCGGGGTGGGTCACTAGCGACGCGCCGGCACTTTCACCCTGACCGGTAATTACATTGAGCACGCCCGGCGGCAAAATGTCAGTAGTAATTTCGGCTAGCCGTAGTGCAGTAAGTGGAGTCAACTCCGAAGGCTTCAGCACAACTGTGTTTCCGGCTGCTAATGCCGGTCCGAGTTTCCAAGTGGCCATACCGAGTGGGTAGTTCCACGGCGCAATCGACGCGACTACACCGAGAGGATCGCGCCGTAGGAACGAAGTGTGTTCTTCCATGTATTCACCCGCGGCGCGGCCTTCGAGGAAACGCGCGCCCGCGCCGAAGAAGCGCCAGTTGTCGACTACGAGATCCATTTCGAATTCGATAATCGATTCCGGTTTGCCAACATTGTCGACTTCGAGGGCCGAAAGAGTAACCATGTCGGCTGCGATGGCGTCGGCTACCTGATTAAGTATTTCGGAGCGGGTACGAGGTGGCTTTTGTGACCAATCTTCGAACGCGGCGGCGGCGGCGGCTACCGCGGCATCGACATCAGCCTTGTCGCTCGACGCGACTTCGGTGATCGTGTCGGTGGTAGCGGGATTAACTACGGCATCGGTCGCGCCGCTTTGGGCGTCGACCCATTTTCCGGCGATGTAATTTTGTTTGGCCATTAGGGTTAATCCTCCATTGGGATGAGTAGTTTGGTGGCGCACGCTCATTTTGTTGGCTGGAGCGCACCTACGCAAGACGAAGTCGAGGGTGACCGGTCCGGCCGTGACAAAAAAGGTCTCCGCCGTCACAAAATGCTGATGGTGGCTAGGCTACGCATAACAAAAGGGGGTGAAGGTGCTTCGAAAGCAAGCGGTTCGTCGGTCGGGCGTTTTGGCCAATGGATAACGCAGCCCCTCCGAGCGCAGTCGCCAGCAATGGCGCTGATGTCGTAATCGGTATTGATCATGTAACTAAGCGGTTCGACGATTTTGTCGCGGTGCGGGAAGCCGACTTCGGTATTCGCCGAGGAGAATTTTTCTCAATGCTCGGCCCATCGGGATGCGGGAAAACCACCACCTTGCGCATGATCGCCGGGTTTGAACAACCGAGTTCGGGACGAGTCACGCTCGAAGGTAAAGATGTATCGAAGACCCCGCCGTATAAGCGCAATGTCAATACCGTTTTCCAGCACTACGCGTTGTTTCCTCATATGTCGGTATTCGACAACGTGGCTTTTGGTCCGCGGGGCAAGCGCACTCCTAAAGCTGAGATTCAACGACGGGTTCGCGAACTTCTGGAGATCGTACGGTTGGGCGATTACGCCGACCGTAAACCGGGACAGTTATCGGGCGGTCAACAACAACGAGTGGCCTTAGCCCGCGCGCTAGTGAATTACCCCAGCGCGCTTTTGCTCGACGAACCGTTGGGTGCGCTCGACCTAAAACTTCGTCAAGCCATGCAAATTGAGTTAAAGCGAATTCAGCGCGAAGTGGGAATTACTTTCGTATACGTGACTCACGATCAAGAAGAAGCGCTAACCATGTCGGATCGTATTGCGGTTATGTGCGAAGGGCACGTGGAACAGATCGGCACGCCCCAAGAGATTTATCATTCCCCCGCTTCAGTTTTTGTGGCCAGTTTTATTGGGGTGGCTAACCTGCTGCCGGTAAAAATTGATTGCATTGCTAACGGCCTAGCCGAGGTGCAGTTGCCGGGCGGAAACCGCGCGTCGCTACCGATCGGCACCGCCGCACCGGTAGTGGGCGGTGCCGCCACGATAATGGTGCGCCCGGAAAGAATTTTCGTGGCCACTTCCGAGCCCCGCGGCGATGCGCCTCATCTAAAAGTCACCGTTACCGATATGACTTTTCAGGGGCCCATTGTGCGCACGGTGGTGCGGTGTGCTGACGGCACTGAACTGGTAACCCATATTGGCGATGGTGACGATTTGCCGCAGTTGCATCCCAACGACGCGCTTTGGCTCACATGGGAGCCGGAGGCAGCAAAACTATTACCGAGCGTCGATAAGCGTTATACCGAATCAACCGAATCTAACGAAGCATTGATTGAAGCGTAACCATATAATAATTAACAGCCAGCAGACCTTGATTAACCAGCGACCTTGATTAACCAGCGACCTTGATTAAAAGGAGAATAAAATGGGAAAAGAACTAAACCCGAACGCCAGTCAACTAAGCCGACGCGATTTCATCGTTAGAGGCGGAGCCATCGTCGGTGGATTGGCGTTGGCGCCAACGATTCTTTCTGCTGGTAGCGCATTCGCGGGCGGTGATGTAAGCGGTGATGTAAGCGGTGATGTAGGCGGCAAACTGGGCGTGGTCAACTGGCCGCTCTATATTGACAAGGCTTCTAAAAAACAGTTTCCCGCTCAAACTGGAATCAATTTGAAGTATTCCGAGTCACTCAACGATAACAATGAGTTTTTTGCCAAATATCAAGAACCACTCAGCAAGGGCAGCAAAGTTGGTTTTGATATTGCCATGCCTACCAGCTGGATGGCAGATCGGTTACTAAAACTTGGTTACTTGCAGAAACTTCCTCTTAGCGACATTCCGAACGCGGCCAATTTGTCGGTCGGATTTCAGAACCCGCCGTGGGACCCCACGGGTGAGTACACCCTGCCGTGGCAAACCGGTATGACCGGATTGGCTTACAACATCAAGGTAACGAAGCGTGAATTGACCAGCGCAGCCGATCTATTCGACCCGAAATTTAAGGGCAAGGTGGGAATGTTGCAGGAAATGCGCGACACCGTAGGGCTAACTCTGCTGAGCGACGGGATTGATCCGGCCACCGTTACTTACAAACAGGCTCAACCGTCATTTAAGAAACTGCAGAAAGCAACCGATTCGGGCCAAATTCGCCGGTTTACCGGTAACGATTACCAAGACGATCTCGTCAACGGCGATTTCGCGGTTTGTGTGGGCTGGTCGGGTGATGTTGCGCAACTAACGCTTGATAATCCCGATTTAAAGTTCGTCATTCCTAAAGAAGGAGGAATGCGTTGGGCCGATGTAATGGTTTGGGTGAAGCAGTCGAAAGCCAAAGCCCAGGTCGCGGCGTGGATGAATTATTTCTACGACATTGACAATGCGGCAAGGGTTGAGAGTTACATTAAGTACATCTCGCCGGTGGCGGGCATTGAAGCCGCGCTGACGGCGATCGATCCGCAATTTGGAACCAACCCGTTGATATTTCCACCGGAATCAGTAAACGCTCGACTAAAAACATTTAAGATGCTTAACTCTAAAGAAGAAGAACAGTTTGATAATCGATTTGCCAAAATAACGGGCTCCTGAAGCTATAAGAATTTTCAGAGCGATAGATGGCGGGAACCGCCCGGCAGGGAACTAAGCGATGGCGGTTCGCGCCGTACGGATTATTAAGCCCCGGCGTCATCTGGTTGACTCTGTTTTTTCTCGTTCCGGTGATGATGCTGTTGCGGTCGTCGCTTTCGGATCGGTCGGATCGATTTTTACCCAACAACCTCAACTTTTCGTGGAACTTCGATAATTACAGCAACGCGTTATCGCAGTACGGAGAACAGTTCCAGCGGTCGTTTGTTTATGCCGCGGTTGCCACTATTGCCTGTTTCGCAATCGGCTATCCCTTGGCCTACGTAATCGCCTTTAGGGGCGGGCGCTATCGCAATCTTTTGCTCGGACTGGTAGTAATTCCGTTTTTTACTACTTTTTTAATTCGCACCATCGCCTGGAAAACAATTCTCGCCGACGAAGGGATTGTGGTTGGAACACTGCGCGATGTCGGGATACTTGCGCCTAACGGTCGGCTATTGGCAACTTCGTTTGCAGTTATCGGCGGTCTCGCTTATAACTTTTTGCCGTTTATGATTTTGCCAATCTATGTGAGTTTAGAAAAAATTGACCGCAATTTGGTTGACGCCGCTAAAGATCTTTACGCCACCCCCGCGCGCGCTTTTTGGCGGGTGGTATTCCCGCTGTCACTGCCCGGCGTGTTTGCCGGAACCCTGCTTACCTTTATCCCGGCGAGCGGCGATTTCATTAATGCGTCTTTCTTGGGTAGTCCGAAGACCACCATGATTGGAAATGTTGTGCAAAACCAATTTTTGGTGCAGCTCGATTATCCGACGGCCGCGGCGTTGTCATTTATGTTGATGATTGTTATCACCGTTGCGGTTCTCATTTACGCCAAAGTGCTCGGCACTGAGGACTTGGCCTGATGACTTCAATTACTGCCCCTACAATCGATCCGCCCCCCGTAGCGCGAACATTCCCGCCCCCGTGGCTCCGCAAAGTAGGAACGATTTCGCTCAATGTCTACGCATTTTTTGGGCTGCTGTATTTATTTATCCCGATCATCGTGATCGTGGTTTTTAGTTTCAACCAACCTAAAGGGCGATTCAATATTGTTTGGCAACAATTCACCCTCAACAACTGGGCCGATCCGTTTGCAATTCCTGAGTTGGTTGATGCGTTCAAACTCAGTCTTGAAATTGCTGCTATTTCAACCTTGGTGGCTCTCGTTTTTGGCGGGTTGATTGCTCTGGCGCTAACCCGTTACCGCTTTCGCGGCGGCGCGGCGGTCAATCTGTTGCTGATTTTACCGCTCACCACTCCCGAAATCGTATTGGGAGCATCACTGGCAAGTCTGTTTATCGCTCAAGGCACCGATCGCGGTTTCGTTACCGTATTGATCGCCCACATCATGTTCTGCGTTAGTTTCGTGGCCCTTACGGTCAAGGCGCGACTGCGGGGATTTGATTGGAGTCTTGAAGATGCGGCAATGGATCTTGGCGCCGGACCGATGCGGACATTCGCGCGCGTTACCTTCCCGCTTATGATCCCCGGTCTATTGGCGGCCGCCCTGTTGTCGTTCGCATTGTCGCTTGACGACTTCATCATCACGCTGTTTAACGCGGGCACTGAGGTCACTTTCCCGCTTTACATATTCGGTGCTCGCCAACGGGCTATCCCGCCGCAGATAAACGTATTGGCTACCACAGTGTTAATTGTTAGCGTGCTGCTATTAGTGGGCGGAACATTTTATGGCCGCCTGCGCGAGAGGTCGCGTAGCTCGGTGCACTAGCGGTCGCGTAGCTCGGCGCACTAGCGACATTACTCGCTGACGTTTTTTTCACCCGCCGCCCGCAAGCAATCGCGAATTTTCTGCGCTTCGGTTTCGAGTTCTTCGGGGGTAGGTGAACTGGGTCGGTCTAGATGTAAGTCGGCTTCACCATTGACAATGGGTATGACATGGAGGTGGGTGTGCGGCACTTCCAGTCCGGCTATGAGTAGTCCAACTTTGGCGGGCGAGTAAACCGCGTGCTGGGCGCGGGCAATGATCTGGGCCACGCCGATGAGATGGTTGAGCAAATCGGGCTCAAGGTCGATCCAATGGTCAACTTCGGTTACTGGCACCACCAGAGTGTGGCCTGGCTGGGCTGGGTTAATTGATAGAAACGCCACGCACTCAGAGTCGCGCCAAACGAAAGTACCCGGCAGTTCGCCGTTGATAATTTTGGTGAAGAGAGTGGTCACGGACTGAGACTAGACCGAGGCCGCGGCTCGCACTGCGGGTGCTACTTCGGCCATGAATTGGGCCACCGTTTCGGGAGTGCCGAAATCGTCAAACTGCAATACGAACCCCTCAACTCCGCGCGCCGCGTCTTTGCTCAATTCTTCCGCGACTTCTTCGGTCGTACCACTAATCAGTCCGCCCCAGGTTCCGAATCGGCGCTCGGCCCGCGCGATTACTTTGTCGCGTTCGGCCGCAGTCGGGGCGAGACCAATTGGATGTTGCACCGAGATGCGCGCGTCGCCCACCAACGGGATTAATTCTTCAAGCTGGGCCACCGCGTACGACGGACAGTTCCACCATTGCGCGAATTCACGCACTAACGGCATCGTTAGTTGCGCGCCACCACCACCGATATGTATCGGAACCGGTTTTTGTACCGGACGGGGCCGCCCGCGCGCACCGTGGAGTTGATATTGAGTTCCCGCGTAGTCGAATTGTTCGCCACTGGCCATTAGCGGAAGAATTTCGAGGGTCTCGCGTAAAGCGGCCGCCCGCACTTTGTTGGGCGCGTCGGTAATGCCAAACGCGTGGAGTTCGGCGGCGACCGAGCCCCAGCCCAAACCAAGATCGAGACGCCCGTTAGAAATGGTGTCAACGGTGGCGACCATTTTGGCCAGCACCGCCGGATGCCGGAAGGGGTCACAGTTGACTAAATGACCGATACGGATACTTTCGGTTCGAGCCGCTATCGCGGCCGCCAGCGTCCAACCTTCGAGTAGGTCGAGCTCGTCATTGGCGGGGGTGGCGAGATGGTCAATGAGCCAGACCGAGTCGAAACCCGCGGCTTCGGCCGCGCGGGTACGAGTCAACACCGTGGTGAAATCCATGCGGACTTGCGGCAAAAACAGCCCGAACCACACTTGGCCGAGGGTGCGACTCGCATCGGTGGCGGGAAGGTTTTTATCGATCATCGTGTCGGAGACTACTGTGCTGGTCGTGCCCCATCCCGAAATCGACGCGACCGCGACCCACGCCATGCACTCCGTACAGGATCGAGTGATTATCGTCACCGGCTCGGGCCAAGGCGTGGGGCGGGGTATGGCTCACCATCTCGGTAAGGCGGGAGCACGCGTAGTAGTGGCCGAGTGGAACGCGGAAAAAATGCAGCGAACCTGCGCCGAACTCACCGAACTGGGAGTGCCCAATTTGGGGGTTGCGGTCGATATCAATGAGCGGGAGCAGATCGAAGCAATGGTGGCGGCCACGGTAGCGGAATTTGGCGGCATCGACGGGTTGATCAACAACGCGCAAACTTTTCGGGCTAGCGCGCCCGTCGCCGATGTGAGTGCCGACGATGTTGAAGTTTTTTACCACTCCGGCGTACTCGGCACGCTCTGGGCGATGCAGGCCGTCTATCCCCACATGAAAGCGGCCGGATGGGGTCGCATTGTTAATTTTGGTTCGTCGATGGGGCGGGTTGGTGGTGCCGGCTTCGGCGCTTACAACGCATCGAAGGAAGCCATTCGTGGTTTGTCGCGCACCGCGGCGAGGGAGTGGGCCGCCGACGGAATTATCGTCAACATAATTGCGCCCGCCGCGGCACCTCCACGCGCGAAAGAGAGTGCGGCGTTTGAAGAATTTATGCGCACTTGTCCGATGGGTCGCAACGGCGATTCCGAACTCGACATCGGCCCAGTCGCGCACTTCTTATGTTCGGATGCGTGCCGTTTTGTTACCGGTCACACTTTTATGGTGGACGGTGGCAATTTTCTTTGGTCGTGACGAGCGCTACCGATTCTGTCGACTGGCGCGACCCGTGGCCGGTGGTGGGAGTTGCACAAGAGCCGCCCGCATCAACCCCCGCGGTTGATGGCCTCTACGCTGACGGCTACCGCGCGGTATTTACCGTCGATTCGATAACTACCGATGTCGATCAACATCAGGCCCACCTCAACAACACCGCCGCGGTGAGGATCTTCAGCGAGTTGCGTATCGCCTATGTGGCTAGCCGTTTGGCGCCCGATTGGCCTCGACACTTGCGCAAGGAGAAATTGATCGTGGTGGTGCGCGAACTCCATGTGGATTATCAGAGCGAAGCGTGGCCCCACGAAACCTTTATTGGCGCTACTCGTTTGGCCTTTCGGCGGGGCAAGTCGGTGCTAATCGAACAAGCGTTAGTTGAGGCCACGACCGCCCGGCCCGTAGCGCGCGCGTGGGTGGTGCAACTGCTGGTGGGCGAGTCGGGCGTCGAGCGGTGGCCCGATTTTTATTGGGATTTAGTCACGCGCTCAGAGGGGACGCCGTTACCCGAACTTCCCCACGCACGGGTGCCGTGGGGGCCTGTAACCGATTCGTCCTAAGCGTCGAGCGCGATCAATATTTCGCTTAACGCGGCAATCGACCGAGTGGCGGCGGCCTCATAACCTTCCTCGTCGATGCGGGGCCCGATTAATTCGAGATCAAAACAGCCGGAGTAGCCCGCGTCGAGCACCGAGCGCAAAATACGCTCGATCGGAATGTCGCCGTCGCCGGGTACGAGTCGATTGGGGGTTGATAGAGTGCCAATCGCGAAATCGCTCACCTGCACAAGTTGTAAGCGATCGACATGGGTGCGCACGGTAGTGGCTAAATTGCGTTCGGCCCAGCACGCATTTATTTCCATACACACTCCGATGTCATTACTAACGGCCAGATCAAATACATCGGCCAGAGTGTGCACAAATCCCACATCGACTCGCAACGAGTTGGTGTGTTCAAGAGCAAACTTGATACCGCGAGTGTCGGCCAAGACCGGTTGGAGGGCTTCCGCTAGCGCGTCGGCCGCTTCCTCCCAATTGAGCGTGCCCGCGGGGCCAGTAGTTAGCACTAGACATTCGGCCTTGATGGTGAGAGCCGCGTCGAGCGCCATTTTCACTCGGTCTTGTTGGGCGGGCCACGCGCGGCGATCGTCGAGGCGAAACGGCCCGATCCCGATGAGGTTGGTTACCCGCAGGCCGGCGGCCTGAATCCGCGCCGCGCCGGCCGCCACTCCGAACTCTTCCAGTTTGGCCAAACTGGCGCCAATACTGGTTATTTCGGCACTTTCGTAGAACGCGAGATCGCGCTCAAGGTTCCAGGAGTAGGTCGAGATGGCCGACAGCGAAATACGGGGGTGCACGACTGAACCGACCGCGCGACCGTTAGACGCGCGGGCTTATGCGCGGGCTTATGTAGGTATCGAGCCAGGCCGACAACCGCGGGAAGATCATGGTCGGCGAGCACAGACCAGTGAGAAAATCGTCGTGGCCGACATCGATCGGGAAACCGGTTTCGGTACCGGCGAGGAACCATTCTTTATCGTCGCAACCGAGCGCATCAAAAGTGGCGCGCGCTCCTGCTGGTGGCCGCTGACGATCGTTACCACCCGCGGCGACCATAATAGGAATTTTTATTTCGCCGAGTCGATCTGACCACACCGCCCCGTCGCGACTGCGCATACTTTGCGAGTCCATCCAGTCCTTGAATTGGTCAATGATGGCGACGGCTTCATCAGGAACTCCGTGGGCAAAGTAGCGAGCGACCACTAGCCAATCGGTATTTTGGTTACGGAAACTTCCGTCGATAACTTCAGAACGTTCGGCCGCGAGGGCGGGTCCGATGTGACGCACCATCGAAAACTCGTAACGACTTTCGCCCCGCTCAGGGTAAGGAGTAGTTACGCCGGGCACTTCGCCGTCGGGTGAAGTAACGGCCGGTGCGCCCATAGTGATTCCGCCCCGTAACCCCGGCACTGTTTTACTAATGGCTATCGCGTAGAGCGCGATTCCGCTCATCTCAGTACCGAGCCAGCCGATGCCGTCGGCGCCGGTGACCGCTTGCACTTTGGCCGCGGCCGCGGGAATATCGCTAAAGACGAAATCATCGAAAGACCACTGGCTCGTGGTGTCGGGCCCACTATCGGGCCAACTTTCGTTACGCCCCCGCAGGTCGAGCAGCCATACATCGAAACCGTCAGCTGCCAACGCTCGGGCCATCGAATAGTTGGGGTGCGCGTCGTAGATGAGTCGGCTGCCGGCCAGCCCGTGGCCACAAAGAAGCGGCACCGATCGAGCTAAACCCTTTGCCCGATAACGGTAAAGTTGGATATTCCAGCCGTCGGCGGTGCGGGCCACATAGCGCTCGTCTTCGCCGGTTTCCCATTTGAGCAGCGCGGCGAATTCGGGCGAATCGAGCGCCGGTGGTTCTCCGGTGGTGGGAGCAGGAATAGGTCCAAGTGAAACGGCACTCATTAGTTGTTTCCTTCCTTAACCGAGTGATGCGGCGCGCGCGTTACTACTGCCGCCGTCGAGTTGGAGATTAATGCCGGTCACGAAGCCCGATTCCGAGCTGGCGAGATAGACCGCGGCTCGCGCCACATCGCGGGCGGTGCCGAGCCGAGTGAGGTGCATGGCTTCGAGTCGAGCGCGTCGGTTGGGCGCAAGGTCGGCATCACGCGTCGCGTTGAAGATGAAACCGGGGCTAATGGTGTTGGCGCGGATCCCGTGCTCGGCTTCTTCGACGGCGATGACGCGGGTGAGTGCGTTAAGTGCACTCTTGCTGACGGCGTAGGCCGCTAGTCCCGCACTCGGTCGTTCGGCTTGGCGGGAAGAAATATTGATAATAGAACCGTGACCCGTCGCGCGCATCACCGGAATTGCCGCTCGGCATAATTCCATGGGAATAGTGGCGTTGACTTGCATAGTGGAGTTCCAGGTGTCGGTATTCATTTCGGCGATGGTTGCATCGGCGGTATCAACTTCGCTCGCTACCGCATTATTTACTAATACGGTGAGGCCACCCAACTCAGCCACTGCCGCGTTCACGAGTCGCGCGCCGGCGTCGGTCTCGCGGAGATCAGTGGCCACGAATGTCGCGATTCCGCCCGCTTTTACGATCGTGTTTACCACTACCGCGCCCCGTTCCGCGTTGCGGCCGTGCACCACCACGCGCGCCCCCTCGGCCGCGAAGTCGATGGCGATAGCCGCGCCTATCCCCGCGGTGGATCCGGTTACTAGCGCTAGTTCGTCTTTGAGTCGCACGAGTTCCTTTAATCCGGGTTTCTTTAATTTCAGGTTTCTTTAATTTCGGGTTCCTTTAATTTCGGGAGGGTTAAACCTGAACCGTTAGGCAGATTAGGCGAGCCGGAAGTGCCGCGTATTGGTCGGCCGTAGCGGCCAATCTGTTTAGTAGTGGATCACGTTGCTGATGTTGCCCTTTCGCCCAGTATCCGACGAGGGCTGGTAATCGTGGCCAGCGTGCTGGCCGCGCTTACGATTATCGGAGTGGCCGTGCTGGCCACCAACGATGAGCCCCAAGTCAATTCTCGGCGGCTTGGTCTGACTAATAAGGTTTACGACGCCGAAGTGCTATCGGCGCGATTAGGCGCCTGCGCCGGAACTTCGGCGGCCGACGGAGTGCCGTGCATCGGCTTAGGTTTCCGTCCGACTGCTGGACCCGACCAAGGGTCGCGTCTGCGACTCGAGATTCCCAAACTGGCCACCTCGCCCGACTTAGCGGCGGGCGACCACATTATGGTGGCGTACGACCCGCGCGCCGAAGTGGGTTTTCGTTATCAATACACCGACCGGCAACGCCGTTCGGTGCTGTGGTGGCTATTCGGATTATTTGCGCTCGCGGTCATTGCTCTAGGGCGGTGGCGGGGGCTGGCGGCGCTTGTTGGTTTGGGCGCAAGCTTCGCGATTTTATTGTTGTTCGTACTGCCCGCGTTAGTGGCCGGCCAAGATCCCGTTCTGGTGGCATTAGTCGGAGCCAGCGCTATCGCGTTTATCGCGCTCTATATCGCGCACGGGTTCCATCCGATGACTACCGTCGCGCTCTTGGGCACCCTCGTAGCGCTGGTCATCACCGTTATTCTCGCAGTCGTCTTTGTCAACCTTGCGCATCTGACGGGATTTACTAGCGACGAGGCATTTATTGTGCAGGTAGGAACTGCGGGCGGTGTCGATATTCTCGGTCTGGTGCTCGCCGGAATGGTGTTAGGCGCGTTGGGCGCGCTCGATGATGTCACTGTCACTCAAGCGTCGGCAATTTGGGAATTACGGCGCGCGAGTCCGGAGATGAGCGGACGCGATCTGGCCCGCGCCGGTTTGCGCATTGGTCGCGACCATGTGGCTGCTACCGTCAACACGCTGGCATTGGCTTATGCCGGTGCCGCACTGCCACTGCTTGTTCTGTTCGTATTTTCGCGTCAGTCGTTGGGAACCATCGCTAATAGTGAAGTGGTTGCTACCGAAATCATCGCCACGCTGGTGGGTAGTATCGGATTGGTCGCCGCAGTACCGGTGACCACTTGGTTAGCGGCGGCCATTTTGCCCCGCCGGTCGAGCGCAGTCGCGTCGCCCCCACCGATCCCCGACTAGCCCGCCCCCACCGATCCCCGACTAACCCGTTTCGGCCTGCTAAATAAACCGCGCATTGGTGGGCCGGTCGGTGGCGTAGCCTTGATGGTTCGCCCTCGAAATCGCTACTGCGTGCGGGTCGGGGGGCTGATGAGGCGAAAGTAAATCTATGAGGACAATGAGCGAATTTACTGAGCGACTTCGGGCCGCCTCGTGCGCCGGAAAGGTTCGGCGTGTCGGGAAGGCTCCGTACGCCGGAAAGACTCGTCGTGTCGGAGCGAGCCTGCTCGCCGCCCTCATTTTTACTGCTGGGCTCGGAGTCGGATTGTCGCCCCTAGGTGCCGCTCCGATCGACGATGCCCGCACCCGCGCGACTGATGCCCGCGGCTCGGCCGATGCCGCGGCCCAACGCTACGAAACCGCTATTGGTCGGAGCGAAGAACTGGGTCAGCAAATTGAAGAGCACCGCATTCGAATCGCGCAGGCTAAAGATGAAATTAAAATTCTTGCTGTGGTGGCTAAGCGCCGCGCGGTTTTGGCCTATACCGGACGCAACCCTATGGCCTCGGCAAATTTTTTAGTTAATGGTGGCGATCCGCTTGACCAAGAGCGGGCGACAAAAATGTTAGCCAAGACCAAAGCAGCTGACGACGCCGCGATGAAACGACTCTCGGCCCTCAATGACGACCTCGCGATTGAAAAGCAAGATTTAGAAACGGCCAAGGTGGCGCAAGAAGATGTAGTGCGCCAAGTAGAAGCCGAACAAGTGGTGGTGCAGGCTCAACTTGCTGAAGCGCAAAAGGCGCTCAACGAATTAGAGGCCCAGTATCGCCGCGAACAAGAGGCGGCTAAGGCGCGCGAGATGGCGGCCAATGCCGCGCGGGGCGGCAGCAAGGGCAACGGTCGTGATTATTCGGGGGTCTACATTGTTACCGGCATCGTGTGTCCGATACGCGGCGGCGTTTCGTTTATCGATTCGTGGGGTTACCCCCGTCATCAGGGTCCGCATCAGGGGGTTGATCTAATGGCGGCGGCCGGCACCCCTAATGTGGCCGTGACGAACGGCACGGTTTCGTTTAGATCAGGCGTAACCTCAGGTTTAGGGGCTTTTCTCAACGGCGACGATGGCAATCTCTACCGCTACCTTCACCTCTCGGCCTACGAGGGAAGTGGGCGCCGGGTAAGCAAGGGCGAAGTAATTGGTTATGTGGGCAAGACGGGCGACGCCCAGTACACCGCGACGCACACTCACTTTGAGATTCACCCCGGCGGCGGACCGGCAGTCAATCCGTATCCGTCGGTGCGACCGGTCTGCTAGTGGCGACCGGTCTGCTAGTGGCGACTGGTCGGTAGTCGAGCCGCTACTAGCGCCCGCGACCGCGCCCCGCCAACGATAATTGCTAACACAAAGATTGCCGCGGTTACTAAAACGATGGCACCACCGGGTGCGAGTTCCCATTGGTAGGAAGCCACCAGTCCTACGATTACCGAAACTATTCCTACCATCACCGAAATAATTATTGTGCCGCGAAACGAGCGGGCCACTAATCGACCGGTCGCAACCGGTAAAACCATAAGCGCGGCGATAAGCAAGATGCCCACAATGCGCATGGCGGCGACTACGGTGACGGCCGCGAGCACCGACAGAGTGGTGTTGGCTAAAACTACGGGTAGCCCGGCAACGCGCGCCGACTCGTCGTCGAGCAGACTGGCGAAGAGGGCGCGACCGATTAGCGCGAGTGACCCGACGATGATGAGGCCGAGAATTACGACCACCCGAACATCGCGGGCTTCAACGGTAAGGATTGATCCAAAGAGGTAGGGCAATATATTGAGCTCGCCGCTTCGACTTCGACTGATCAGAACTACGCCGAGCGCGATGCCTCCGTAAAAAAACAACGCGAGAGCAAGATCACCGGTAGCGCTGCCGCGATTACGCAACCACTCAATCGCGAGGGCGCCTACGACCGCGGCGATAAGCGCGGTCCAGACCGGCCAGATTTCGAGCAACAACCCTGCCGCTATACCAGCAAAGGCAATATGACCAAGCCCGTCGCCCATCAGCGCCTGGCGTTTTTGCACCAAGAAGATCCCAATCAGCGGCGCACACGCCCCCACTACTAAGCCGACCCAGAGCGCGTACTGCATGAACTCGCGCTCAAAGGGGTAGGGAAGATTGATGGCGGCGATCATGTGAGGCCTTCGAGCCACCGCGGTAGTGCATCGGCGGGAACGCCGAGGTCGACGCCGTCGGCTACGAGTTCGGCGGGAGTGCCGTCGAAGACAATGCTTCGTTTCATTACGATCACTCGGTCGAGATCGTTGGCCACTGCGCCGAGTTCATGAGATACGAGGAACACGGTGGCGCGGTGCGCCTCAACCGCGTGCACCAATGTGTCGCGAAATTGTCGTTGTGATTCGACATCAACGCCGGCCACCGGTTCGTCGAGAATTAGTAGTTCGGGGTCGCCGGCCAAGGCGCGTGCAATTAGCACTCGTTGTTGCTGGCCACCCGACAGCTCGCGCACCGGCCGCTTGCCGAGGTCGGCTAATCCCACCGATTCAATCGCGTGAGCGACGGCGCTTCGATCTTCGCTCTGCGCCCGACGCCACCAACCGCGGCGCGCTAATCGTCCGGTGGCGACAACTTCAGTAACGGTGGTGGGGAGCTCTAAACCGAGCACCGCGCGCTGAGGAACATAGCCGATGCGAGCCCGATCGTGTAACTCGCGGGGGTCGACGCCAAAACAAGTAGTCGATCCGTGGTCGGGTCGCAACAAACCGAGCAGAAGGCGCAGCAGAGTGGATTTCCCCGATCCGTTAGGGCCCACGAGCGCGACAAATTCGCCCGCGCCCACGGCAAACGAAACCTGTTCGATCACCGCTTCACTCCCGTAGGCAAAACTCACATCAGTGGCGCTAAGTACAGAAGAGGGGCTCAATGGGACTCCAAGAACGATTCTCGTCCAGTCTAGAGGCTGATTTGCAAAAGTAATCTAGTGATAGTAAGATTCATTCTCATAATACTTTATCTGCCCGCCTCTAGCAACCAACACTCGTATCTAAAAATCCGATATCAGAATTAGGAGATCACATGATTGCTGCTCAACCCCAAATTTTTTCTAGCCGCCGAAAGTTGGTGCTAGCCGAGGGGATAGTCGGGGTAATAGCGGGGGCGTTAATCGGAGTGTTGTTGGGCTCAGTGTTTGGTGCCAACTCCGCCGGCGCCAGCCGAACGAACCCTAGCGATAGCTCGCGCGCCAAAAAATCCGTCACCGTTACCGCGGCTTTTTACCCACTGGCCGATGCGGTGACTCAGGTCGGCGGTAAGCATGTAAAAGTCACCAACCTAACTCCGGCCGGAGTTGAACCCCACGATCTCGAACTTACCCCTAAACAAGTGGAGTCGGTACTCGATGCCGATCTGGCGGTTGTAGTAGGTAATGGATTTCAACCCGCGGTCGAAGATGTCGCGGCTGATCGCGACGGCCCCACGCTCAATGTTCTCGAAGCGTTGCCCATTGGTGCCGCGGGTAAAAAAGTCGAGGAGGGCAACGCCACCGCGCTCGATCCGCATGTCTGGCTCGATCCGGTGCTCTACGAAGCGGTAGTCAACGAAATTGCCGCCGCGTTGAGTAAAGTCGATCCGACTCGATCCGACGAATACACCGCTAACGCCGCGGCTTACAACGTCAAACTCGCCCAACTCGATGATGCCTACAAAACCGGATTGGCTAACTGCGAACGCGATTTGATTATCACTGCGCACGAATCCTTCGCTCGCCTTGCCGCTCGCTACGGGCTCCAGCAAGAGGGCATAGCGGGCATCTCACCCGGGAACGAACCCAATCCGCGTCGACTGGCCGAACTCACCGCCCGAGTCGAAAAAGACGGCATAACCACGATTTTCACCGAAGACCTTGTTTCGCCCAAAGTCGCCCGCACGCTGGCTCGGGAGGCCGGGGTCAAGACCGCCACTCTTAATCCGCTCGAAGGATTAACCCCGTCGCAGGTCAAGAAGGGGGCCACCTACATCAGCGAGATGAAAGCCAACCTCAGAGCCCTGCAAAAAGCGTTGGGTTGCTCGGCTTAGCGACGGCGCGGCTCACCCCGCTAACATGTTCGTCTATGCGTAACGATATTCATCCCGACTACCACCCAGTCGTATTCGTTGATTCGAGTGCCGAGTTCTCCATCCTCACCCGATCGACTATGTCGAGTTCGGAAACTATTGAGTGGGAAGACGGCAACACTTACCCGCTCGTGCGGGTTGAGCTTTCGAGCGCGAGCCACCCGTTCTACACCGGCAAGATGAAGATCGTCGACACTGCGGGGCGCGTCGAGCGCTTCGAGCGTCGTTACGGCAAAAAGAAGTAGTTACTTTTCGCCCCGCTTAGCGGACGTGCCCAAACGCAATGCCCCCGCAAGTCCGAGACCGCCGCCGAGACCTATTGCCAGCGCAACTGTAAGCCGAGCCACCGCGGGCGCAAACGCGCTCGGTATTTGCGACCTACTCAACACGGTGATATCGGCCAAGCCGCCGGCCAGCAGCAAAAACACTCCGGCCATCATCACAATGGGCGCGGCTGCCGTCACCCCGCGTCGTGCCACCCATATGAGCGCCACCAGCGTTATCGCGATTCCACCCAAACCGTAAATGCTGGCGCCCAGTTTGGCCGTAAAGGTGGCAGTAGTCGCGTTCCAAGCGCCTAATACATGTACCACTTCGCCGAACGCGGCCAACCCGAGCAGAAGGCGCAGCAGAGTGGATTTCCCCGATCCGTTAGGGCCCACGAGCGCGACAAATTCGCCCGCGCCCACGGCAAACGAAACCTGTTCGATCACCGCTTCACTCCCGTAGGCAAAACTCACATCAGTGGCGCTAAGTACAGAAGAGGGGCTCAATGGGACTCCAAGAACGATTCTCGTCCAGTCTAGAGGCTGATTTGCAAAAGTAATCTAGTGATAGTAAGATTCATTCTCATAATACTTTATCTGCCCGCCTCTAGCAACCAACACTCGTATCTAAAAATCCGATATCAGAATTAGGAGATCACATGATTGCTGCTCAACCCCAAATTTTTTCTAGCCGCCGAAAGTTGGTGCTAGCCGAGGGGATAGTCGGGGTAATAGCGGGGGCGTTAATCGGAGTGTTGTTGGGCTCAGTGTTTGGTGCCAACTCCGCCGGCGCCAGCCGAACGAACCCTAGCGATAGCTCGCGCGCCAAAAAATCCGTCACCGTTACCGCGGCTTTTTACCCACTGGCCGATGCGGTGACTCAGGTCGGCGGTAAGCATGTAAAAGTCACCAACCTAACTCCGGCCGGAGTTGAACCCCACGATCTCGAACTTACCCCTAAACAAGTGGAGTCGGTACTCGATGCCGATCTGGCGGTTGTAGTAGGTAATGGATTTCAACCCGCGGTCGAAGATGTCGCGGCTGATCGCGACGGCCCCACGCTCAATGTTCTCGAAGCGTTGCCCATTGGTGCCGCGGGTAAAAAAGTCGAGGAGGGCAACGCCACCGCGCTCGATCCGCATGTCTGGCTCGATCCGGTGCTCTACGAAGCGGTAGTCAACGAAATTGCCGCCGCGTTGAGTAAAGTCGATCCGACTCGATCCGACGAATACACCGCTAACGCCGCGGCTTACAACGTCAAACTCGCCCAACTCGATGATGCCTACAAAACCGGATTGGCTAACTGCGAACGCGATTTGATTATCACTGCGCACGAATCCTTCGCTCGCCTTGCCGCTCGCTACGGGCTCCAGCAAGAGGGCATAGCGGGCATCTCACCCGGGAACGAACCCAATCCGCGTCGACTGGCCGAACTCACCGCCCGAGTCGAAAAAGACGGCATAACCACGATTTTCACCGAAGACCTTGTTTCGCCCAAAGTCGCCCGCACGCTGGCTCGGGAGGCCGGGGTCAAGACCGCCACTCTTAATCCGCTCGAAGGATTAACCCCGTCGCAGGTCAAGAAGGGGGCCACCTACATCAGCGAGATGAAAGCCAACCTCAGAGCCCTGCAAAAAGCGTTGGGTTGCTCGGCTTAGCGACGGCGCGGCTCACCCCGCTAACATGTTCGTCTATGCGTAACGATATTCATCCCGACTACCACCCAGTCGTATTCGTTGATTCGAGTGCCGAGTTCTCCATCCTCACCCGATCGACTATGTCGAGTTCGGAAACTATTGAGTGGGAAGACGGCAACACTTACCCGCTCGTGCGGGTTGAGCTTTCGAGCGCGAGCCACCCGTTCTACACCGGCAAGATGAAGATCGTCGACACTGCGGGGCGCGTCGAGCGCTTCGAGCGTCGTTACGGCAAAAAGAAGTAGTTACTTTTCGCCCCGCTTAGCGGACGTGCCCAAACGCAATGCCCCCGCAAGTCCGAGACCGCCGCCGAGACCTATTGCCAGCGCAACTGTAAGCCGAGCCACCGCGGGCGCAAACGCGCTCGGTATTTGCGACCTACTCAACACGGTGATATCGGCCAAGCCGCCGGCCAGCAGCAAAAACACTCCGGCCATCATCACAATGGGCGCGGCTGCCGTCACCCCGCGTCGTGCCACCCATATGAGCGCCACCAGCGTTATCGCGATTCCACCCAAACCGTAAATGCTGGCGCCCAGTTTGGCCGTAAAGGTGGCAGTAGTCGCGTTCCAAGCGCCTAATACATGTACCACTTCGCCGAACGCGGCCAACCCGAGCGCGCTCATTACTACGGCCGCGGCGATTCGGGTGCGGCTCAAGAGCGCGAGCCCAACCGCCAGCACTACCGCAAATAAAAGCCACGGTCCGATCGCTGGTCCCGGTACCCAGCGCACAGTTCCCCGCACGAGGTAAGTCTGGTCGCCGCGGGAGAGTTCAATGCGCACGCTCTGTACGGTGTGTTCGGTATCAGGATCGGACCTTACCGCCGCGGGATCTTGAATTCCCATCCAGTGCGCGCGGTGATCGTGCCATAACACCGAATTGCCACTGTTAATCCGAATCCATTTGGGCGGGGCGGTGGCATCAGCGTATTGCGGCACCGCACCGCGCGCGGTACGAGTGCGATTTATATAGGTCGCCGGCGAGAGTCGATTGCGGAACACGCCGTTGGGCCCAACCCGCAAATAGGGTTCGCTTTCGTAGCCCAGTACGGTTACGGATTTTTTCGATGAGTTGGTGAGTTCGAGTTTGGCGCCGAGGTCGACCGCACTAACGGAAACACCTGGCAGCCGGGGAGTTATCGGTTTTATTACGGTCTCGTAATTTGACGGCTGCACGCCACCCACTCCGTGTGCGTTAGCCGCGGGGGCCAAAATGAGTCCCGCGATACTGATCATTGCCAACGCACCGAAGAAAATTCTTCCGTAACGTAGGGAGATCGTCATCATTACCGACATTTCGACCGCGGCGGAGCGATTACTGGCAGTCTTGGCAGCGACCAAGAAGATCGACTCGATGTTGCTCGGTGATAAATCCGGTGGCCGCGTCGATCTGGCTCACGGCTGCGTGTAGCGATTCTTCTACCCCGTCCATAGCGGGAACATCTTCAACATTTCCGCACACTAAGCACACCACGTGATGATGGTGATTACCGGTCAGTTCGTCGGACAATTCGAACCGGGCGTGCTCGTCGGCGGTGACAATACGCTGCACCACGCCCGCCCGTTCCAAAATCTGCAGGTTGCGGTAAACGCTGCTCTGAGCAAGTTTTTTGTTCTGTTTAAGAATGTCGGGGATAGTCAGCGGTCGACCGGCCGCGGCCAATACTTCCACTAGCGCAGCCCGTTTGCCGGTAAACCTTTGGTTTTGATCCTGCAGCCGTAGTTTGGCGGGCTGATTAATATCGATTTTCATCAAGTTGAGTGTACCGTCACTCTATGGAAGCAGCCGCTCGCTTTAGCGAACTTGTCGCGGGCCCCGAATCGGGCATCTTGCTGGACGAAGCCTCTCTCTGTATTGCCGCGCTCGACCACGAGGTCGATTTTGATGAAGCGCATGGTCACCTCGACTCGCTCTCGGCTCAAGCGCCCAGTAACGCGAGTGAGTTAGCTCAGCAACTTTTTGGCCCCGACGGTTTTTTGGGTAACGAGATCAACTATCTCGATGTCCGTAACTCATTTCTCGATGATGTACTGAAACGCCGCATTGGTATTCCCATCACTATGAGCATTGTGATGATGGAGGTGGGTCGCCGAGTGGGGATACCGCTAGTCGGAGTTGGAATGCCCGGTCATTTTTTAGTGCGCGACGAAGCGGGAATTTTTTACGACCCATTTTTCGGCGGAGTGGCGCTCGATGTTGCCGCTTGCCGGCAGCGCTTCAACCGTCTTCGTCCTCGCGCCAAGTTCCTTCCTGAGTATCTCGCTCCGATTGGTACGCGCGCAATCTTGGCGCGGGTGTTAGCGAATTTGATCCCTGCCTACTTCAAGTCGGGTTCCGTGCCCGCAGTAGTTGGCGTAATTCGTCTGCGTCTGAGTATTCCCGACCTAAGTGCGACCGATCGGGCGGACGGGGCAAGAATCCTTGCCGATCTAGGCCTAGCGTCCGAAGCCGCCGCGGTGCTCGACGATTTGGCTGATGAAGTAGATAGCGCGCAAGGGGCTCGATTCTCACAGCAGGCCACCGTCTATCGCGCTCGTGACAATTAGCGAGACACGAAATCGAAGTCGAGCTCGGATTTATTTATAAACGACCCCCAAGCGGGCGCGGCTCGGCCTACGATGAGATTGATGGAAACTTCCGAGAATCAACCGACCCGAAACCCGCCGACCGACCGACCGACCGTTGATCCCGATCTGGTTGTACTTAAAACTCTCGAAGATCAAATGGCCGAACTTGAGCGCGACATTGAGCGCGTCGATCGCTCGCCATCGTCATAACTCTCGTGCCTACGGTGCGAGTACTTTTTTTTGCCAATGCTCGCGACGCCGCGGGGTGTTCGCAAGCGATGATGAAGGCTAATACTCTGAGTGAGTTATTGGACGAAGTGATTACCGCGTACCCCTCGCTTGCGGCAATAATTCCCACTACGCGTATTTGGATAAACGGCGATGATCCCACCGCCGGCTCCGCGACTTTGCTCAACGAAAATGATGAAGTGGCGGTATTGCCACCAGTAAGTGGAGGCTAACTAGATGCCCGATTCGGGTGATCGGCGTTTTCGCGACCTCGGTTCTTTCATCCGCGATCGTCGTAACGAAGCCCAATTGTCGCTGCGTAAGTTAAGCGAATACACGGGCATCTCTAATCCTTATCTCAGCCAGATCGAGCGCGGATTGCGTAAACCGAGCGCCGAGATTTTGCAACAGATTGCCCGTGCTCTTCAGGTTTCGGCCGAAACGCTCTATGTGCGGGCAGGATTTCTCGACCCGCGTGAGGCTTCCGGTGTCGATCTCGAAACCGAAATAAAACGCGACTCGTCACTTACCGAACGACAAAAAAATGTCATGCTCGAGGTCTATAGGTCATTTCGCCAGTCGGGAGAACCGGTTCAGTAGATCGCCAACCGGCGGGGGGTCTTAGCCGGTGAAACTGAGCACCGCGGCGCACGCGCCCAGAGTAACTGGGGTGCTCGCACTCAACCCACTACCCGCGGTAGCGGTAATGGTGTGAGCTCCGGATTCAACGGTGCAAGGCACGGTAAAAGCCGCCGAGAAAGTTCCGTCACTGGCCACCGTGGCGGTGCCTAGTGTTAGCGGGGTAGAGGCGATCGATACGGTAACGGTGCTAGCAGGTGCATACCCACTACCACTAACGGTTACGGTGCGGCCATCGGGGGAAACAGTTGAGCTCGCCGCTGCGCAGGGAGTAAATGCCACCCCGGCCGGACCAATACCGACGGTAATGGCGCTAACCACACCGGTGGCAACATCAATTACCGACACCGTGGTGCCGCCATTGTTCGCGACGTAGGCCTTAGTGCCGTCGGGGGTAATTGCCACCCCGATCGGAGAAGTGCCAACGGAAATAGGGGCGCTAACCGCACCGGTGGCAACATCAATTACCGACACCGTGTTGCCGCCATTGTTCGTGACATAAGCCTTAGTGCCGTCGGGAGTAATTGCCACCTCGGCCGGACCAACGCCAACGGAAATAGTGCTACTAACCACACCGGTGGCAACATTAATTACCGACACCGTGTTGCCTCCATTGTTCGCGACATAAGCCTTAGTACCGCCGGGAGCAATTGCCACCCCGATCGGACCAACGCCAACGGAAATAGTGCTACTAACCACACCGGTGGCAACATCAATTACCGACACCGTGGTGCCGCCATTGTTCGCGACGTAGGCCTTAGTGCCGTCGGGGGTAATGGCCACCCCGCTCGGATTAGTGCCAACGGAAATAGGGGCGCTAACCGCACCGCTGGCAACATTAATTACCGACACCGTGCCGTCTGTATTGTTGGTGACGTAGGCCTTAGTGCCGTCGGGAGTAAATGTCACCCTGTCCGGATCACTACCAACGGTAATAGGGGCGCCAACCACACCGGTGGCAACATCAATTACCGACACCGTGTTGCCAACCATTGTTCACGACGTAGGCCTTAGTGCCGTCGGGAGTAATGGCCACCCCGTACGGATTAGCGCCGACGGAAATAGTGCTGCCAACCACACCGCTGGCAACATCAATTACCGACACCGTGGGGCTGCCATTGTTCGTGACGTAGGCCTTAGTGCTACAAGCAGGAGTTGCGCTTAAAGGAGTCGCCCCTTGGCCCACTAGCGAACCCGCCAATAACCCGATCACGACAACTACTAATAAGACGATTTTGCGCATATCGCACCGTACTCTTTCTGATGCGGGAGGCCGCGGTCCGAGCCCCCTATCCCTCCTCGGTCGCAACGAGGGTCTCGTCCCAGAAGGCGCGCAGCGTCGCCATCGCAGCATCAACGTCGCGCGCTGAGAGATGCAGGTTCTCGACGAGCTCGACGTAGCGGGCGTTCCATCCAGCGGGCGGGTCGGGAAGCGCGTCGGGAAGCGCGCCTGCTGTACGCGCCATGAAGACGGCGGCTGTCGTGGTGCGGAGTTCTGCGTTGGGTGCTACGCCATCGTCGATGAGAAGGATCAGGTCTGCGAGGTCCTTGACCCGCGTATTCGGTCGATCCCCGTACGTTTGAGTGAACGCGTGCAGCTTCTCGGCGAAGTGTTGTCGCCGATCGACCGTTTCGATAGAGACAGGCGGAAGACCGGCAAACTCAAGCGTGCTCGGAAGTCGAAGCAGCTCGGTATGAATGATGTCGTCGTCACTTCCGACGGCATCAACGACGATCCGTTCGAAGGTACGGCCGTCCAGGCGAGCATCGACACGAACACGCCATACCGAGCCTCGCGCGTCGACGACGCTGAGGAGCCGTATTGATTCGAGACGGAATTCGAAGAGGTCGCCTTGTGGATCCTCGGCAAGCGATTCGGCGAGCTCGTCGCGCAGGGTTCGTTCGTCGTCCAGGTTCGCCCGCATCGCCAGGTCGATGTCACGCGTTGCTCGCGCCCGGTCGGCGAGTCGGAACTCCAGCGCGACACCGCCCTTGAGGACCCAGGGGTTCGGGTCTCTCAGAGCGAGTCGGACGAGGAACCGCTCGAAAGCAACCATCCGGCGGAGTCGAGCTAGGTCCTGGTGCTTCTCACGAGAGTCGCGCAGGAGACGCGCTTCGATGGCTCCTCGGAACGCATTCGCGGTCGCGTACTTCATCATCGGTTGACGTCGACCGCGAGGGCGCGCTCGATGCGGAGCGCGGCGTGATCTCCGAACTCGTCGGCGCGCGCAAGGAGCTGGCGTCGCGTCACGGAGCCGCGTTTGAGCGCGTCGGAGACGGCTGTCGTGAGCTGGTCCTGATCGAGGTTGCTGTTCGCGACGTCGAGCAGCGTCCGGAGTGGGGTCGTGATGCGAAAGCCCTGCTGGTCGCGAATGTCGGGATCGGGAAGTACCCCCCGGTGGAGTTTGACGCCGGGCGCGTTGGCGCGAAATGTCGGGGGAACGGTGAGATGGACGAGCGCAGGATTGGCGTCGCTCAGGTCGTTGACGGCGAGGGCGGTCTCGTGGGAGACGACGGCCTTCCCGCGCGCCCACAGCGACCAACGAACGAGGCTCTCGTGTTCGCCGACCGGCCACTCCGGGATGCGGTAGATCCCTCGATCGGTGCGGAGCCAATTTCGTTGATCGCGGTGGTATTTCTGCTGCTGATATGAGTAGCCGAGCGCGCGGGCCTGAGCCGCAGTGAAGTAGCCGGATTGCCCGGCGGCGAGATCAGTGAGGCGTCGCCGGAGTTCCCGTCGGTCGATCGGCATGCGTCGATCCTACACGAAACTTGTAGGTTTATGTATCTCTCTGATCGTGGACCTCTGTATTGCAATGAGTTTTACGCCATATAGCTGTGCCGCACTGTCGGACGGTGAGTGACGTTACCGGTCTGGCTGAGGCGGTGTTGGGACTCGACGGGTTCACGGTGCGACCGCCGACGTTCTGGCTGAGGCGGTGTTGGGACTCGACGGGTTCACGGTGTTGACCGTGCGTGAGGACTCGGTCGAGTTGGTGATCACGATCGAGACCCGCGATCTAGCCTGTTTCGGGCGGCCGGTGCGCTTGGTGTGGACGAAGCGGCGGCGGCAGTGCCGCGAGGAACTCTGCGACGCGAAGACCTGGACCGAGGTATCGCCCGCGGCGATGGCACGCCAGCTGATCACGTGGCGCGCCGGGCTCGAGGTCTATAGGTCATTTCGCCAGTCGGGAGAACCGGTTTAGTAGACTGCCAACCGGCGCGGGGGGTCTTAGCCGGTGAAACTGAGTGCGGCCGCGCACGCGCCCAGAGTGACTGGGGTGCTAGCACTTAACCCACTACCCGCGGTAGCGGTAATGGTGTGCGCTCCGGATTCAACGGTGCAAGGCACGGTAAACGATGCCGAGAAAGTTCCGTTACTGGCCACGGTGGCGGTACCTAGGGTGAGCGGAGTAGAGGCGATCGATACGGTAACGGTGCTAGCGGGTGCATACCCACTACCACTAACGGTTACGGTGCGGCCATCGGGGGAAACAGTTGTGCTAACAAGAGCGCAGGGAGTAATTGCCACCCCGGTCGGAGTACTACCAACGGCAATAGGGGCGCCGATAACCACACCGCTGGCAACATTAATTACCGACACCGAGGCGCCACCTTGGTTCGTGACGTAAGCCTTAGTGCCGTCGGGAGTAATTGCCACCCCGACCGGACTATTAAAGCCGGCAATAGTGCTGCCAACCACACCGGTGGCAACATTAATTACCGACACCGTGTTGCCAATATAGTTCGCGACGTAAGCCTTAGTGCCGTCGGGAGTAATGGCCACCCCGATCGGACCACTACCAACGGTAATAGTGCTACTAACCACACCAGTGGCAACATCAATTACCGACACCGTGTTGCCAGTTATGTTCGCGACGTAAGCCTTAGTGCCGTCGGGAGTAATGGCCACCCCGTACGGAGCAACGCCAACGGAAATAGTGCTGCCAACCACACCGGTGGCAACATTAATTACCGACACCGTGTTGGCACCATTGTTCACGACGTAAGCCTTAGTGCCGTCGGGAGTAATTGCCACCCCGACCGGACCACTACCGACGGCAATAGTGCTACTAACCACACCAGTGGCAACATTAATTACCGACACCGAGGCGCCAGTATAGTTCGTGACGTAAGCCTTAGTGCCGTCGGGAGTAATGGCCACCCCGTACACAGTACCGCCAACGGAAATAGTGCTGCCAACCACACCGGTGGCAACATCAATTACCGACACCGTGTTGCCAGTTATGTTCGCGACGTAAGCCTTAGTGCCGTCGGGAGTAATGGCCACCCCCTCCGGATCAACGCCAACGGAAATAGTGCTGCCAACCACACCAGTGGAAACATTAATTACCGACACCGAGGCGCCACCTTGGTTCGTGACGTAGGCCTTAGTGCTACAAGCGGCGGTTGCGCTTAAAGGCGTCGCCCCTTGGCCCACTAGCGAACCCGCCAATAACCCGATCACGACAACTACCAATAAGACGATTTTGCGCATACCGCACCCTACTCCTTCTGATGCGGGGGGGGGCTTGATGCGAGGGGAAGGAAGGGGGCCCTTAGCCGGTGAAACTGAGTGCGGCCGCGCAAGCGCCCAGAGTGACTGCGGTGCTAGCACTTAACCCACTACCCGCGGTAGCGGTAATGGTGTGAGCTCCGGATTCAACGGTGCAAGGCACGGTAAAAGCCGCCGAGAAAGTTCCGTCACTGGCCACGGTGGCGGTGCCTAGCGTTAGCGGAGTAGAGGCGATCGACACGGTAACGGTGCTAGCAGGTGCGTACTCACTACCGCTGACGGTTACGGTGCGGCCATCGGGGGAAACAGTTGTGCTAACAAGAGCGCAGGGAGTAATTGCCACCCCGGTCGGAGTACTACCAACGGCAATAGGGGCGCCGATAACCACACCGCTGGCAACATCGATTCCCGACACCGTGTCGTCACCAAAGCCCACGATATAAGCCTTAGTGCTGCAAGTAGGAGTTGCGCTTGAATGTCTATTTGACTACTCCTAATACGATTTAACTCATGACCGGTAAGATGGAGTTCTGATGTCGATTCGACGGGTTGCCATGCTTAGCGTCCACACTTCTCCCCTCGACCAGCCGGGTTCGGGTGACGGCGGAGGAATGAATGTCTACGTCTCCTCACTCGCGTCGGCACTCACTCGGGCGGGCGTGGAGTGCGATGTTCTTACTCGCGCGGAAGGCATCCATTCTCCTGGGGTCCTCGAAATCGAACCCGGAGTGCGGGTAGTTCATCTTGCCGCGGGAGGCCCCGAGGCGATACCCAAGTACGCGTTGCCGGAAGTGCTGGGCGAATTTACCGATGCGGCCCATAATTACATCGCGGGTCGATCGTTCGACGCCATTCACGCGCATTACTGGCTTTCGGGCGCGGTGGGTCATCAACTGAAGCACGATCTCGGTTTGCCTTTGGTCACTACATTCCACACTTTGTCGGCGACCAAAGCCTCCGTCGGTATTAACGACGATCCGATTGTTCGCGTAAGCACGGAGAGAGAGATCGTGGCCTGCGCCGATCGCGTCATCGCTTCGGCACCCGATGAAGCCGAAGATTTATTCAATGATTACTACGCCGAACCCGATCGGGTAGAGGTAATTCCGCCGGGGGTCGACCACGAACTATTTTCACCCGGCGATCGGGGTCGTAACCGTCGGCGTCTCGGCTTACCGGTCGATGGCGCGGTTCTGCTATTCGTTGGCCGCATTCAACCACTTAAAGGGGTCGACCGCGCGTTGCGATGTTTGGCCGCGCTACCCGACCGCCGCGCGATTTTGGTCGTGATTGGTGGGCCGAGCGGTGCCGACGGTGAGAGCGAAGTTGCTCGCTTACGCGCCTTGGCTCAGAAATTAGGAATTGTCGAACGAGTCCGGTGGGTAAGTCCGCAACCCCACGGCACGCTAACCAGTTGGTATCGTGCCGCCGATGTGTGTTTGGTGCCGTCGCGTACAGAATCATTTGGCTTGGTGGCGCTCGAGGCCGCGGCCTGCGGAATCCCAGTGGTAGCGACTGATGTAGGCGGTTTGCAGTCGCTGGTTGACGACGGCGAAACCGGCTTTCTAGTTGATGCCCAAAGCGGCGAAGAGTTTGCCGTGCCGGTGGCCCAACTTCTGGCCGATCCAATATTGGCCGCAACTATCGGATCTCGGGCTGCGGCCCGTTCGGGCCGTTACGCTTGGAGCATGACCGCCGCGCGATTGCGGCGGGTCTACGCCGATGTCGGTGCTTACGAGCCAGTGTTTTGCAGTTAGTCGATGACAGTGATCCGCACGCCCTTAACGAACAGCTAACTCGCGCCCACGCACTAATCGCGACGCATCTCGAAGGATCCGTAGCCCATCAGCCGCAGATTCAGACGGTCGAATACGACCCTGAGATTCCCCGCTGGTATGTGCGCTTCGGTTGCGAGAGTCGTGATGCGGCCACGATCTACTTTGATTTGCACCAACGCTCGCTGCACTACGAACTTTATTTTTTACCCGATTCCGGTCGTAACCAACTTGAGCTCTACCAGTTTTTACTCACTCGTAATCACAATATTTATGGCGCGAGTTTTTCGCTGGGTCCTGATGGCGATACTTATCTCACCGGCCGAGTGGCGCTTGAGCATCTAAGTGAACGCGAACTCGACCGCATCATCGGAGTGCTTTACGAAATCGTTGAGCAGTGGTTCGGGGTAATTGTGCAGATGGCCTACCGTCGTCCTGATCACGCGTCCTGATCACGCAGCCGGGGAGGTTTGTGTCGTCGAACGGTCTCGGCTCCGGCCGAGAACCGCGGGTCCGATGATTGGCGGTCTTGGTTTACTCGGGGAAGTGTGGGCCAAGAGTTGTTTATTCATCGGGCCTGCGGCCCCTAGGGCCAAATAATAAATAGATTTACGACCTCGCCCCAACGAGGGTTAGCCTCAATCTATGCAGTTAGCGGTTTTGGGTGGAGGGCGAATGGGCGAAGCTCTCGTGACCGGCTTGCTCAATTCGGGTTTTGCCGCGGCTGATATTGCCGTGGCCGAAATTTCGGAGCCCCGTCGCAACGAGTTGGCAACTTTGCTTCCGAATGTGCGCATAACGGCCGACCTCGCGGCCGCGGTAACCAACGCGAAAGTGGTAGTGGCGGCAGTAAAACCAAAATTGGTTGCCGAAGCGTTGATTGAGTGCGGAGACGCGCTCGGGATGGACACTCTAATTATTTCTATTGCCGCGGGCGTACGGATTGCCACTCTTGAAGCCGCCGCGCCCGGCCGTCCAGTCGTGCGAGCCATGCCCAACACTCCCGCTTTGATCGGTCAAGCGGCCACGGCTATTTCGGCGGGCACTAACGCGGGCGATGTTGAAATGGATCAGGCCGAGACCGTATTACGGGCGCTGGGAATTGTGGTGCGAGTTCAAGAAACTCAACTTGACGCGGTTACTGGGCTATCGGGATCGGGGCCGGCTTACGTATTTTTACTAGCCGAAGCCATGATCGCCGCCGGAGTCGAGGCGGGGCTATCCACTGAAGTGGCCGACGTGCTCGTACGCCAGACCTTGCTGGGCGCGAGCACATTGTTAGCCAACGGGCAAGACCCGGCGGCGTTGCGCGCGCAAGTGACTTCGCCCGGTGGCGTCACCGAAGCGGCGATCGGTGTGATGAACGAGCACGGCTTTGTTGCCGCGGTGATGGCAACGATTGCTGCGGCCGAAGCTCGCTCCGCCGCCATGGGCTCCGACCCCACCAGTTAGATACCACCCGATCTCGCTTAAGCCCCGCCGGCCCCTCTAGCCCCCCTCATACCCTCGAGCCCCGCCGACCTCGTAAAGCCTAATGAACACTGAGTTTTCTCTTGGCCATCGGCAGCCCCCTCGGCCACGCTAGACAACTCTTACCCCCCGCGCCTACGCTTACTTGTTCAGCGGAGGGGAAGAGGGGTGGTCTGCCATGGCGCAGTCCTTTACCAAAGGTCGTTTTCTGACGGTTCAGGAAGTGTCCGAAATCTTACGGGTATCGTCGATGACGGTTTACCGATTGATCAAGGGTGGCGAACTGCAGGCCGTGCGCGTGGGCCGGTCGTTTCGAGTGCGCGACATTGATGTCGACGCCTACCTTTCATCACGATTTACTCAAGCCGGATAGCTGCGCGGCGTTTTCGCCGCATCGCATTTTGGCGTCATCAGCATCTAGTCTGCGACTGTGCCACGCCCAGTAGCGTTTCTTTCTGACTACGGACTCGCCGACGAATTCGTCGGAGTGTGCCATGCCGTGATGGTTGGTCAGGCGCCGGGCGTGACCATCATCGACATAACTCACGAACTTCCCACTCACGATGTGCGCGCCGGAGCATTGGCGTTAGTGCGCGCGATTCAGTATTTGCCCGAAGACGCGGTGGTAGTGGCGGTGGTCGATCCGGGCGTAGGAACCGACCGGCGACTGGTGGGTGTACAGGTGGGTGCGGTAACGCTGCTTGGTCCCGACAACGGTTTGCTCGCCCCGGCGACCGCCATGCTGGGAGGTGCCGACCTCGTAGTTGATATCACTAACGCCGATTGTCAGATCCCGGCGCCCGGCCCGACCTTCGCGGGGCGCGATGTGTTGGCACCGGTAGCGGCGCGCGTGGCAATGGGCGCACCGCTGACCACTTTGGGCGAGCGGCTCGAACTTGCCAGCCTCATTCCGAGTTTGCTCGGCGAGCCGATAGTGGGCGACGACGGAGTGATTGAAGCCCAAGTGTGGTGGATCGATCGCTTCGGTAACTGTCAGTTAAATCTCGGTGCCGAAGAACTCGTGGAGTGTGGAATGGAGCCCGGCGGGCGAGTCGAGGTTCATCTCGGCGGACGGGTTAAGTCGACTCAGTGGGTGGGCACCTACGCCGACGCCAAGCCGTCCGAACTCGTTATTTTGATTGACTCCTACGGCCTCGCCGCGCTGTCTCTCGATCGCGCGTCGGCGGCCGCGGAGTACGGACTTACTCCGGGCGCGGGCGTGAAACTGGTGCCGCCCGGAGTAACGCCAGCAGGGAAAAAAACTTGAGACCCAAGATCATGATCGCCATCGTGGTGCTGCTGGTTTTGATTTTGGCGGCCTCGGCCGCGCAGTTTGCGTTTCGCCTCGGTCCCTAGTCGGCGCTGAGCGCGGGCTTATCCGGAGGCTTATCCGGAGGCTTATCCGGCTCGGTTCATTGTTTTCGCGACGGGCTGGGCGTCAGGCGCGGTAGCGCGACTCTCGGCGATGAGGAATCCGCCGTAAATGATGGCGATACCCATCGTCAGGGTGATAGCAAACGCTTCGTCGTGACCAACGAGTCCTTGCACCAATCCGCCACTCGATAACACCAGCACGCCGACGGTGATCAGTATGTTGGCGACAACCATGCGCCGAGCTCGTGGGTCGGTATGGTTCCGTGCGTAACGAACTATTGAGATAAGTGAACCGGTGATTATTACGATTGCTCCCAGACCGCTACCCATCGCCGCCAGCGCGCGCGGCGCCGCGCCGAACACATCACGGCCGATCGGTATAGCGGTACCTCGCACCGAGGCGAGAGGCGCGCTTAGTACTACTCCCATCGCTAGGCCGGAGAAAAAAATCAGCACGCTGCGAGTACGCCGCGCCACGGTCGGCGAAAGTAATAACGCCACCGTGCCGAGCGCGAGCCAAGGCACGGTAAGCACTGCGCCGGCCAGAAAAAATACCCGAAAGATGCCCGCGTCCCATCCGGTGGAAACGCCTACGGCGAGCGCACCCGACGCCACCGCGAAAAGCACCAGCGATACTGTCCACGCACCGAGGTGGGGCGAGCGTCGGCGAGTCCAGCGCACCAGAGTGGCTTCGGCAAACAAAGTGGCAATAGCGGTCGCGAGAAAGGCTGCTCCGGCTACCACATTTCCGAGGTTACCGGCCGCCTCCCCTTTGCCTCCGCCCGCATCGGGGTCGGTGTTCGAACCACCGGTAGGCTAGGCAATCGTGGCCGTCGAACGCGCTGATCTCACTGGTTATCCAGTCAATTTGTTGATTACGGGTCGGCGCTGCGTGGTGGTGGGAGCGGGTCGCATAGCTGCTCGCAAAATCGAAGCGCTGCTCGACGCCGGCGGCGATGTTCATGTGATCGCACCCGAAGTAGTCGACGAAATTGAAGGCTGGGCCACCGAAGGTCGCCTCACCTTGTCGCGACGAGAGTTCGCAGCAACCGATCTCGACAATGCTTGGCTCGCTACCGCCGCCACTAGTACCGCGGCGGTAAATCGCGCGGTAGCCGAAGCAGGCGCGGCCCGGCGGGTATGGGTAAATGCGGTTGACGATCCTGCTCACTGCACTTTCACTCTCATGTCGGTTGTGCGCCAAGGCGACATCGTCGTTACCGTTGGCACGGGTGGCCGCAGCCCCGCGCTCGCCACCTTCTTGAAATCACATGTGGCCAACGAGATGGGTCCAGAGTGGGCCGAGTTGCTGGAGTTATTATCCGAGGCCCGCGAAAATCTGCGGGCGGGGGGTACTTCGAGCGAAGATGTCGATTGGCGACAAGCGCTCGACTCGGGGATGATTGACTTAGTGCGGGCCGGTAAAATAACCGAAGCCAAGGAGTTGTTAGACCAATGTCTCTCGTCGTCGTCGGACTAAATCATCACACCACCACGGTCGATCTGCTGGAGCAGATCACGGTGGCGAAGTCGGGATTGCCTAAGGCGCTCGATGATCTCGCCGGTCGCCCTCATCTCGCCGAGGTCGTGTTGCTTTCTACTTGCAATCGCACCGAAGTTTATGTGCGCACCACCCGCTTTCACGACGGGATCGAAGCCGTACGTAATTTTTTGGCTGAGCATTCGGGCATCGCGCTCGATGAACTCGACGAGCGGCTTTACACTTTTCACGACGATGCCGCCGTCGCCCATCTATTTTCGGTGGCGTCGGGGCTCGACTCGATGATCATCGGTGAGGGACAGATTTTGGGCCAGGTGCGCACCGCGTGGCTGAGTGCCGAAGAGTGTGGCTCGACCGGCTCGCTAATTTCGCGCGCCTTTCGTCACGCAGTAGAGGTAGGCAAGCGCGCCCGTACTGAGACTGGTATTGCTCGGCATGCAGTATCGGTTTCATCGGCCGCGGTGCAGGTGGCGGCGGACCGTTTGGGTTCGCTCGAAGGCCGGCGGGTGTTGCTTATCGGCGCGGGCGAAGTGAGCGAAGGAATGGCCGTGGCCCTCGCCGGTGCGGGCGTGGCCGAGATCGTGGTGGCTAATCGCAGCCAAGCTCGGGGTCGAGAATTGGCGCAACGCTTCGGCGGCCGGTCGGTTTCCCTCGACGAGATGCTCGAAACCCTCGTTACTTGTGATGTGTTACTTACTTCTACCGACGCGCCGGGCACCCTCATCGAGCGTTCCGAGATGGAAGAAGTTATCCGCCGCCGCGATGGACGCGCGTTGCTGGTGGTCGATGTCGCGGTGCCGCGCGATGTAGATCCGGGCGCGGGCCAAGTGTTTGGAGTCACTCTGCTCGATATCGACGACCTCAAAGCCATCGGCGAACAGTCACTCGAAACTCGGCGCGGTGAAGTCGGTCGGGTACGCGAAATCATTACCGAAGAGCTGGAGCGTTTCCGAGTCGAAACTTTGGCGCGCGAGATTGCCCCGACCATTACCGCACTGCGCGCGCGCGCCGACGACATTCGTGCGAGTGAAATTGAGCAAGCCCAGGCGCGATTGGCCGAACTTGATCCCGCGGCGGCCGCGCTAGTTGAGCAAATCACTAACAGCGTGGTCAATAAGTTATTGCACGAGCCGACCATGCGTCTCAAAGAAGCGAGTGGCACCGATCAAGGTGATATTTACGCCGACGCGCTCGTGGCTCTGTTTGCGCTCGACGAGGATCTCCCCTCGCCCGAGGCGTGATGAGCGCGCCGCTGCGAGTGGCGACCCGAGGGAGTGCGCTCGCTCGGTGGCAAGCCGATCGCGTAGTGGCTCTCCTCAACTCCGCTCACGGTGATAGCGGCGCGGAGTTGGTCGTGGTCGAGACCACCGGCGACCAAAAGGCCGATGAACCCCTCCACGCCATCGGTGGCATCGGAGTTTTTGTCAAGGAAGTGCAAGCGGCGGTGCTCGACGGCCGAGCCGACTTAGCGGTTCATTCGGCTAAAGACCTTCCTGCGCTTGAGTTTCCGGGCCTAGTGCTGGCCGCGGTGCCCGAGCGAGCCGACCCGCGCGACGCGTTAGTGGGCGCGACGCTGGCCGACCTACCCACCGGGGCAATTGTCGCTACCGGTTCGGTGCGTCGCCGCGCGCAACTTGCGCACTTGCGCCCCGATCTCGGTTACGCCGAATTGCGCGGCAATATCCACACCCGCCTTGAGCGCGGGGCGGAATTCGCGGCCATCGTGGTGGCCGCGGCTGCGCTTGATCGACTCGGTCTCGCTGATCGCATTGCCGAGCGTCTCGAACCGACGGTGATGGTGCCGCAAGTGGCGCAAGGAGCGTTAGCAGTGGAGTGTCGCGCCGATGATACCGATACCCGCACGCGGCTCGCGGCCATCGAAAATGCCGACGTCCGCCGCGCCGTCGACGCCGAGCGCGCTTTTCTCGCCGAACTGGGCAGTGGTTGTTCGCTTCCGCTCGGCGCTTACGCGCAAGTAGTGGGTGCTGATGTAATCATCACGGGAATATTGGCATCGTACGACGGCCGCAGTGTTTATCGCGAGACGGTGCGTGATTCGAACGCGGTAATTGCCGGTCAAACTTTGGCCGGAGCGTTGGCTCAGTTCGCGAACGTGCTTACATGATGGTGTGGTTGGTGGGCGCGGGTCCGGGCGACCCCGGTTTGCTCACCCAGCGCGGCGCCGAGGTGTTGGCGCGCGCCGAAGTAGTAGTGCACGACCGCTTGGCCAACCCCGCGCTACTTGATTTGGCCCCCGCTACCGCGAAACACATCTCGGTGGGCAAGGCCCCCGGGTATGTAGAGATGACTCAAGCGCAGATCAACGCGGTACTGGTTGAACACGGTCGCGCGGGCCGGCGGGTAGTGCGGCTCAAGGGCGGAGATCCCTTTGTTTTCGGGCGGGGGGGCGAGGAAGCCGAGGCTCTCGCCCACGCGGGCGTGGCTTTCGAGGTCGTCCCCGGCGTCACTAGCGCCATCGCCGCCGCGGCCTACGCGGGCGTTCCTGTCACCCACCGCGGCGTTTCGACCCACTTCACCGTGGTAACCGGTCACGAGGATCCGGCCAAAGGTCACACCGATGTTGATTGGGAGGCGCTAGGCGCGGCCGGCGGCACGATCGTGATCCTGATGGGCGCGGCCCGACTTCCCGACATCGCCGTTCGTCTGCTGGCTGGCGGTCGCGCGCCGTCTACGCCGGTAATCGCAGTGCGTAACGGCACGCTGGCGCGACAAGTTAGCGTGCGGATGACTCTCGGCGCGCTCAAAGCGGTGCAAGCTCCGTCGGTCATTGTGGTTGGTGAAGTAGCCGCGCTCGATTTCGGCTGGTTCGAGAACCGACCCCTATTCGGTCGCCGCATTGTGGTCACTCGCGCGCGCGAGCAAGCCAGCGAAATGCGATTACGACTCGAAGAGTTGGGTGCCATCGTGATTGAGATACCGGCCATCACCATCGAGCCGATGCCGGTGACGGTGCCCGACCTGTCGGCTTACGCATGGATGGTATTTACTTCGGCTAACGGCGTGATCGGGTTCTGGGAGAGTGGGCTTGAACCCGCCGGTCTCGACGCGCGCGCTCTCGGGGGTGTGCGGGTGGCGGCTATTGGTCCGGGCACCGCGGCCGCGTTAGCGAGTCGGGGAGTGAAAGTTGATTTGATTCCCGAACGGTTCGTGGCCGAGTCGCTACTGGACGCGTTTTCTAAAGTGGAACGGTCAGGGGCCAAGCCGCGAGTGTTGCTCGCCCGCGCCGAGACCGCGCGCGATGTGCTCCCCGAAGGCTTATCCGCTAAGGGTTATCGGGTAGACATTTTGCCCACCTACCGCACGGTGCCCGTTGCCCTCGACCCCGAGTTGGCCGCCGACCTGCGTACCCACGGTGCCGACGCCATCACCTTCACCTCGTCGTCGACGGTGACCAATTTTCTTGCCGGCGTCGGCTCGCTGACCGATTGGCCCGCGCCCGCACCCCAAGTGATTTCGATCGGACCGATAACTTCGGCGACCGCGCGCGAAAACGGGCTTACGGTCGCGACTGAAGCCAGCGAATCGACCCTCGACGGCCTAGTGGTCGCAGTAATCGCCGCGCTGACTAAGTAACACGCGGCCACGCGGTGCGACCACGGGCCCGTGCTCGCCGGCGTTAAGACCGATTTGCCGGCCGCATGATCGCGACGATCACTAGCCCGATACCGTTGAATTCCATTTTTCCCTTTCGTTGGGCTTGTCGTTGACGATTATCTAATCACCAACTTGGCTGCGGTATAAGGATTGGTTTAGTCGGTATCCCATTTATCGGTGAAGCCCCACCTAATGGCCGCCAAACCGAAGATCCCGATCATTGCGCCCCCCATGAAGATAAAAAATCGCTCGGCGGTAAACCCGCCCCCGCCGTAACCGTAAATAAAGTTAAGCGATATCCAAGATTTCAGTGAATCGGGACCCCAACTAGTCATCGCGTAAAGGATCGCTAGCGCCGCCACTGCGAACGCAATAATCACCAGCGGAACCAACACCACGCTCAGCGCGATGCCGCGAGCAATGTGCCGGTTAGGTGCGGGTGAGTTCTCAGTCATAACGGAATTACTAGGCCGAGTGTGGGACACGGGTGAGGATGTCTCGTTGTCTCGTTGTCTCGGTGTATTAGGTGCTGCGGTGGCCTAAGCCTCGGCCGTGTTCAGCCAATAAATCAAGATTGTCATTTGATTCCGAATAGTGCTGTTGGTCATTCGATCCCGCCCGCAGCGCAAACTTTACATTCAGTCGTATTTCGGTGCGTATCAAGTGCTCGCTCTATTGCTTGCTGACGAGTAGTAAAAGGTCCAAACCATTCACCTTGAGGGTTTGTCACCCTAGTCGAGTATTGTCCGTTTCCGTTTTGACAATAACGGCAACTCGCGTGGTGAACCTTGGCTCCACCTTTAAACCAGTTTTCGTACACCCAATAGTCTCCTTCAGCGTTCATAGCATGAGTGAGTTGTTCTGATAATCCTGAATCGCCTATCCAATCGCGACATAGTGTTCCATTCGCGACTTGAGCGTTAATTAGTTTTTCCCGTCGAGCGAACTCAAACGAAAAGACTAAAGCAGTTGTTTTTTCGTTTAGTTCTTCTGGAAATATTTGGCGAATTTTTTTTGGTAAAGCTTGCTGTATTTCGTTAGCTCGATCAGATAGTTGATTGCGTAGTGGGTCAATTATGGTTTGAAGAGTCGCCAACTCGGCCTTGAGACTTCTAAATAAGCGGGAATTGTCATCCAGCCCGCTAACTGCGTCGCACATACTTTGGTAATACCACTCGGTTCCAAACACTCCACCTTTAAAGTGACTCCATGACTCTTCGCGAGTAGGTTCTTTCTCTCCCCGTAAGTCACTGATCACTGATCGAAGGTTTGAAAGTTTGTCAGCCGCCACTACTCGTAAGATTCCTAAATCATTTGAGTTTTTAATCTTGGATATATGATCAATTTTTCTTTTAAACCATGGTGGCTTGGTCGCGTTGGGTTCCGGTTCTCCATCTGTGCACGCTTCAACAATTTCCAGTACTCGTTGACCAAATCGTTCTAAAGTGGGACGAATCTCTGATTTGTCAATCGTGAGTTCATCCCAGTCTTCAATCGAGTCGTGAAATAGAGCGGCGATTGCTTCGTCTTCGTTACCCCCTTCATCCCACACGTAGGCGGAGACGGCTAAGGGGTGGAGAAGGTAGGGAGCTGGGTTCTTGCCTTTGCGACGATGTTGACGATCCCATTGAGCAATAGTGGCAAGCGCTTCAGCTACTTTTTCAGAATAAAGAGGAGCGTTAATTTGCGGATCGCCACCCCCACTCTTTTGCTGAGTTTGTGGTAATCCTCTAAACCAAGATTTTATTCTTTGCATTAAATTCACTACCTAAATCTATCCCCAGAAAATCACACTCGCTAGCCCTATCACTATGGTGGCTAAGGGCTCGCTCCCATCGCTACGCTCTGTCAATGACTGAGCAATCCAAAATGACAACGCCTATCCCTCGCGACCGGATCCTCGGTTCTTTACTGGCCGGCGCGATCGGCGACGCGTTGGGTGCGCCAATTGAATTCGATTCGCTAAGCGAAATTCGCGCCGGTTACGGTCTCGACGGGCTCACCAACTACGCGCCGAGTTACGACCGCGTGGGCGCGATTACCGACGACACCCAGATGACGCTATTCACCGCCGAAGGATTAATTCGCGCGCGGGCGCGTTGGGTTGATCGGGGGTTAGCCAATATTCCGTGGATAGTTCATCGGGCTTATTGTCGCTGGCTCATCACCCAAGGTGGACCCGACATCATCGACGTCGATCTCGGTTCGGCTGAATCGGGCTGGTTGATTACAAACCAAGTTTTGCACGCTCAGCGCGCGCCGGGCTCAACCTGTTTGAGTGCGTTGCGATCGGGTAAGTGGGGGAAACCCGACCAGCCGATTAACGACAGTAAAGGCTGCGGTGGAGTTATGCGGGTTGCGCCAGTGGGGCTGGTTATGAATGTCAATCAAGCGTTTGGTCTCGGCGCCGACTTGGCTGCCACCACCCACGGTCATCCCAGCGGTTATTTTTCGGCCGGCGCGCTGGCATTAATAATTGCCGAAATTATGGCGGGCACCGATCTGTCCACGGCCGTTGCCCACGCGCGCGCGGAACTCGCCGATCGTCCTACCGCCACCGAAACTCTTAATGCTCTCGACGCGGCGGTGGCGTTGGCTAGTAACGGCGTGCCGACGCCGGAAGATCTCGAAACTCTGGGGGGCGGATGGGTAGGCGAAGAAGCGTTAGCGATTGGAGTGGCCAGTGCGCTGGTGGCCCACGACGTGCGTCACGGTTTGTTGTTGGCGGTAAACCACAGCGGCGATTCTGATAGCACCGGTTCGATTGCCGGAAACATTTTGGGCGCAATTTACGGCACCGCGGCGTTGCCCGCCGATTTACTAACCGGCCTCGAAGCTCGTGACCTCATCGAACAAGTGGGCGACGATCTCGCCGATGTATTTATCGACCAAAAAAAACTGCCCTTTGACCGTTACCCCACTTATTAAAACGAACTAACGCCACCAGATTTTTGGCGGAGATTTCTCTCAGCCAAGATTTCCCCGATCACTCGTCAGATGCGCGATACTTTTAGTCCATGAGAATCCCCGTCGTCTTTTTGCGCGCTCTCGTTGTTGTCTCCGGAACTCTTGTCGTTGCCGCGGTGTTGCCCACCGCCGCCGCCACCGCCACCGCCACCGCCACCGCTAAGTGCGCCGCGGCACTCTTCACCATTAAGTCGGGCCTGCCCGGTGCGGGCACGGGGTACGCCC
>Ga0209702_10000856_pt1 | contig 62913 bp, 59 predicted proteins | sample FRY01_FD_187210 | JGI IMG/M metagenome (GOLD analysis project Ga0209702, IMG submission 187210) | Freshwater microbial communities from Lake Fryxell liftoff mats and glacier meltwater in Antarctica - FRY-01 (SPAdes) (version 2) | ecosystem: Environmental > Aquatic > Freshwater > Ice > Glacier... | reverse complement strand
TTGCCACGTATTTTGGGATCCACGAACAGATCCTCGAGGTAACAGCTCTCACATTCTTCCCATGAAGAAACCCTCATGACGTATTGGGCAAAACCGACAACCTCAGTGCCATACTCAGCCACAACGCCATTCATATTGCAACCAGGGTCAAGCAGTCGAGACCACGTCAGATCGGTTTGTCCCGTGGACAATGATGTTTCATAGAACTCGAGGTAACCAGCCCACATTTCAAGCCAGCGTTCACGATCGGTTGCGAGCATTGGCCGAATCGAGATCTGTTTCACAAATCGAGACTAGTACGCAGTTAAATTGCTCCAAAGGTGTCCGAACATCAACTCAATGACAAGATAGGCACCATGAATTTAAACCTGTCAGCAGATGAAGTACTCAAAACAACCCGATCAGTGCGTAAGCGCCTTGATTTTGATAAGCCGGTCGGACGAGAGATTGTTGAAGAGTGTTTAGAAATTGCATTACAAGCACCAACTGGATCCAACTCCCAGGGATGGCATTGGATCATCATCGAAGATCCAGCGAAAAAGAAAGCTCTTGCCGACATTTATCGCAAGAACTGGGATCTCTACGCAAGCATGCCTGGTCGCCAATATGCAGAAGGCGACACACGTGGCGAGCGCCTGCCATTGGTCAAAGATTCTGCATCATTCCTTGCTGCAAACTTTGAAAAAGCTCCACTGCTCATGATTCCTTGCATCGAAGGCCGTCTTGACAACTTGCCAGCAGCTGCTACTGCTGGAGCATGGGGTTCATTGTTGCCAGCAGTGTGGAGTTTCATGCTTGCCTTGCGTGCGCGTGGAATGGGTTCAGCATGGACAACAATTCACCTGATGAATGGTGGAGAACAAGAAGCAGCCGAGTTGCTTGGTATTCCATTTGACAAAATCACACAGGGCGGCCTGTTTCCTATCGCCTACACCATAGGTACAGATTTCAAGCCGGCGATTCGTGAGCCTCTCAGCAAGGTTCTTCACTGGGACAAGTGGTAATTCAATGAGTGATTTGCTAGCCACGTACGAATTGCGTGACGGTGTTGGCATCATCACCTTGGATGACGGTAAAGCAAACGCAATATCACTAGTGATGCAGGCCGCTATCAATGCTGGCCTTGATCAAGCAGAAAAAGACAAGGTGCCCGTCATATTCACGGGTCGCCCTGGCTTTCTCTCTGCTGGGTTTGACCTCAAGACACTTGCTGCCAGTGGCCAACCTGCTGTTGACATGTTGAACGGTGGCATGGAACTAGCGATTCGTTTGCTTTCGTTCCCTACACCAGTCGTTGCTGCGTGTCCTGGGCACGCCATCGCGATGGGTGTGTTCTTGCTGTTGTCTTGCGATTACCGCATTGGAATTAATGGTAATTACAAATACACCGCGAACGAAGTTGCAATTGGAATGGCAATGCCATTTTCAGCTATCGAGATACTGCGTCAACGCGTCACACCTGCCGCATTGAACCGCGCTGTGCTGCTTGCCGAAGTCTTTACACCGGAGAACGCAGTTCAAAATGGATTTCTCGATGCAGTAGTAGATGAATCAGAACTTATGAACGCAGCCTTGGCATTTGCAAAGTCAACAAGTGCGCTCAACGCCACCGCACATGCAGTTAGCAAAAAACGTTTGCGTGCATCTGTCATCGCTGCAATGCTCGAAGGACTCATTAAAGACAACGACGGATGGAAAAAACAACTCCTCGCTAGTTAGTCGGCAAGCAGCGTGTGCCGCGCATCTTTCATAAGAAGCACTAAGTGCATCTTGTCCGTTGGACTCTCCATAAGTTCTGGAATGAGATGCACATAAAATTGGTGAGCTTCTTCTGTTTCAGCATGGATAAGCAAGCCACGACAGCCAATGTCGGTGCTCAAGCTCAATATGCGCCTAATAACATCGGAGAGTAACCCTGCACCGATTCCTCTGCCTTCGTGTTGTTTATCAACGCCAAGCCGTGCCAGTAATGCAACGGGTTGCGGATACTTCCCTGCGCCCTTTGATAACCGCATTGGTGCATCAGCGTGTGTTAGCTCAGCCATCCGCCATGCGTAGTACGCAACAACAATTACACCGTCTTGTTCGGTAACGACAAACACTTTGGTTGAGCCGCTTGCATGTGAATGCCGACTGTATTGGTGGAGCCAACTGGTTTGCTCGTGAGACGCACACCTGAAATTTTCGAACGTGTGGCGATCGTTGAGCGGTGTTGGCGCCTGGTAGCGACCACTCACGCTTTGAACGGCGACGGGCGACTCATCAGGCGTTGCAAACTCAGCAGTTCGCGTGCTGGCTCGGCATTGATTCGCTCCCACTCTGCGGCCGCTTGAGTATCAAGAAAAAATGTGTCGCGATCAGCAAGCACACGCCGGGCTGCGTCAGTTGAGTGCCTAATGACAAAATCGGTCAGGCCTGAACCTTCAATCTCGACTGCTTGGTCGATGAGCGCACGGTCTTGATCCGATATGCGAACTTCGATCCTTGAATTGCGAGCACGTTGTGTCATCAGACCCTCCTCTTGTGTACGGCAAGTGTACGGGCAAAAGTCTCGAAATACAAGCGAATCCTCCAAACAATTCCTCGCGAGTCAGTCAATTAGGCGAATGCCGCTTGGCGCGATCGAATGATTGACAAACGGCAGATCCACCACAAACTCAGTGCGATGCGCGGGAAAGACATGGCGTGACACCAACACCGTGACTCCATCAGTGGTGGTGGTGGTGCGTAGGCACTTCAATACCGGTGAGCCAACTGGAATTTTCAGAAGTTTTGCTTCTGTAATATTTGCTACATCTGCACCAATTGTTTGCGTGGCTCCACTCAAAGGAACATCAAGCAATTCATAAAACGACGATCGCTCCACATCTGCCCGCGACAAATGCTGACCAAGTTCTGCTGAACACCACACGGTGACAATGGCAAACGGTTCACCATCTGCTGAGTTCATTCGAAGAACTCGCAATACCTGCGACGTACCTAAAGCCTTTGCAACATCGGCTGGTGCTTTTTCAAATGCAAACTCCAACACCGAACGCTCTGGTGTCATCCCAGATGCACGCATCTGATCTTCAATGGTTGACAAACGAGCTAATGGTTGACGAACCGTCTCGCCAGCAACAAACCAGCCAAACCCTTGACGCGCATCAACAAGTGCGTCGTCACGCAACATCTCAAGTGCCTTGCGAATGGTGACTCGACTGACGCTAAATTCCGATGAAAGTTCTGATTCGCTCGGCAAAACCCGACCGACTGCATATGCACCTGATCGAACCCGACCCTTGAGTTCTTCAGCAATTTGGTGGTAGCGAATAGTGCGCACTTGTATTATAGTTGTATACACAGAGACTAAATGCAAGTACTCATCTATTTGCCCAACGAAAGGCCTGCCATGACTGTTTCTTCCGGAACCCCAATTGCCCTTGTTGAAGGCGTCTACGCCACGCTTAGCGCCAATTGCGAACTCGGTCGTCAACGACTCGGTCGCCCCCTCACACTTACCGAAAAGATTTTGATTAACCATCTCGTCGATCCGAAAAACCAAGAAATGGAGCGCGGTCGCAGTTATGCCGACTTCAATCCAGATCGAGTTGCGATGCAGGATGCAACTGCTCAAATGGCGTTACTGCAATTCATGACAGCAGGCCTTCCAACAACATTGGTTCCTTCCACTGTGCATTGCGATCACCTCATCTTGGCAAAAGTAGGAGCCAAACTCGACCTCCAAACTGCCAACGATGAACACAGTGAAGTGTTTGATTTTTTACGCTCCATCAGTGCCAAATATGGAATCGGTTTTTGGGGCCCAGGAAGTGGCATCATTCATCAAGTAGTTCTTGAGAACTACGCATTTCCAGGCGGAATGATGATTGGAACCGACAGTCACACACCAAATGCTGGTGGTCTTGGAATGGTTGCAATTGGAGTCGGTGGTGCCGATGCAGTCGACGTCATGACTGGATTCCCATTCAATGTTCGTTGGCCACAGGTAATTGGTGTCAAACTCAGCGGAAAATTATCTGGGTGGAGCAGTCCAAAAGATGTCATCTTGGAGGTGGCTCGTTTGCTCACCGTTGCAGGCGGCACTGGCGCAATTATTGAATACTTTGGTGAAGGTGCTGACAGTATTTCAGCAACTGGCAAAGCCACCATCTGCAACATGGGTGCCGAAATTGGCGCTACATGTTCTGTGTTTGGATATGACTTCAACATGTCGCAGTATCTCAGCGTCACTGGGCGCGCAGATATTGCAGCAGCAGCAGACAAAGTTGCATCCGATCTTCGCTCCGACGACGGCGCACAATACGACCAAGTTATTGAGATCAATCTTGATGAGCTAACACCACTTATCAACGGCCCTCACTCTCCGGACCGCTCGCACAAAGTGGGATCCACACTTGGTGCTGCTGCTGTTGAAAATGGATGGCCACTCGATATCGCATCTACGCTCATTGGTTCATGTACAAACTCGTCATACGAAGACATCGCTCGCGTAGCATCCATTGCTCGTCAAGCAGCAGCAAAAGGTTTGCGAGCAAAAGTTGAACTTCTTATTACGCCTGGGTCAGAACAAACTCGTGCAACGATCGAACGCGATGGTCTGCTCGCCGACCTAGAAGCGATTGGCGCAACAGTGCTTGCCAATGCCTGCGGACCATGCATTGGTCAATGGGAACGAGTCGGCGTAGACAACACAGTGCCGAACACAATTGTCAGCTCGTTCAATCGTAATTTTCCTAAGCGCAACGACGGTTCAGCAAACACTTTGTCATTCGTGACAAGTCCAGACACGGTGATTGCGCTTGCACTTGCTGGAAAACTTGACTTCAACCCATTAACCGACACCATTACAGCCCCTGACGGAACTGAAGTAAAACTTGATCCACCACAGGGTGACATTATTCCGTCGAAGGGCTATGACTCTGGAGTAAATATGTTTATTGCTCCGCCAGAAAATGGTGCCGGCATCACAGTTGAGGTCAACCCAACAAGTGATCGTCTGCAACTGCTCGAGCCGTTTCCAGCATGGAACGGCAATGACTACATCGGACTTCCCGTCCTGATGAAAGCCCAAGGCAAGTGCACTACGGACCACATCTCTCCTGCTGGTAAATGGCTCTCATACCGCGGTCACCTTGAAAATATTTCTGGCAACTTGTTCATCGGAGCTGTCAATGCATTTGACAGTGCAGTTGGAATAGGGCTCGACATTACTGATGGTGCGCGTCGTAGTTATCCCGACATTGCCAAAAATTATGGCAATGCTGGTATTACGTGGTGTGCAATTGGTGATCAGAACTATGGGGAAGGTTCGTCTCGCGAACACGCAGCAATGGAACCCCGATTCCGTGGTGGTGTGGTTATTTTTGCTCGCTCGTTTGCTCGCATCCACGAAACAAATCTAAAAAAACAAGGGCTTATACCACTTACGTTTACCGACCCTTCGACTTATGACCTCATCGGTGAAAATGACCGCATCAGTGTGCATAACCTGCCACCAATTCCAGATCAACCAATGCAATGTTCCATCACAAAATCTGATGGCTCCACCATCGAGTTCGAAGCCAAGCACACATTTAGCCCAGAGCAAGTGGAATGGTTTAAGGCTGGTTCTGCATTGAACATCGTGCGCGCAAAAGTAGCAGCACAAAAATAATTACACTCCTCGATCGGTTTTAGCAACAACAAGCGCCAACGCGGCATTGTCGAAATAACAAATCCTGCAATACCCCCTAAACTGGGGTATAAAACTCCCCTAAACTGGGGTGTAAAAGTCCACCAAACTGGGGTTTAAAAGTCCCCCAAACTGGGGTATAGTAATAATATTATCTACTAATTGTCTGCCCCCGTGCAGACAGGACATGAGGTTTAGATGAAGTATCAAAGCCGGATTGTCGACAGTGAGCTGGCGCGCCTACTCGCCTCCACTGGTGCCGTCGTCTTGGAGGGCCCTAAGGCTGTCGGCAAGACAGAGACCGCCGAACAACTGGCTGCGAGCACCGTTCACCTTGACGTCGACGCCAACGCACGCCACCTGGCCCAGGTCGATCCCACACTTATACTCGAGGGTTCCGTCCCACGACTCATTGACGAATGGCAAATTGAACCGAACATATGGAACCACGTCAGACGTGAGGTCGACAAGCGACAGTTGCCCGGCCAATTCATATTGACCGGCTCGGCCGTACCCGCCGACGATCACACCCGCCACACGGGAGCAGGACGTTTCTCGCGACTCAGAATGCGACCAATGACCCTCTACGAGACCGGACACAGTACTGGAGATGTGTCACTCTCGGCATTGTTTGATGGCAAAGTTCCAAGAGTTGCCGACCCGGGTCATACGGTCGCCCAAATTATCGATCGTGTCTGCGTTGGGGGCTGGCCTGTAGTCACAGGGTTGTCTCCAGAAAAAGCGCAACGGGCCATGCGTTCTTATCTAGGCGAAATCGAACGAACCGACATCCAACGGGTGGACGGAGTCAAACGTGATCCACAAAGAGTCAAACGGGTCCTGCGGTCGTTCGCTCGTAACATTGCGACCCAAGCCTCAATCATGACGATCGCTACTGACGCTGGCGGGTCGGACGGACCGCTTGAGCGTAAGACCGTTGCCGAAGATATCAAAGCACTCGAACGACTCATGATCATAGAAGATCTGCCAGCATGGGCGCCAAATTTACGGTCCCGAGCACAGTTAAGAGTGGCTGCAACTCGCCACTTTGTCGACCCCTGTCTAGCTGTCGCGGCTCTCAATGCCTCGCCAAGCAAACTGATTAAGGACTTCAACTTCTTCGGCTTTCTATTCGAGAGCCTTGTTGTGAGAGATCTACGGGTCTATATGCAGGAGGTTGGTGGCCGCATTTTTCACTACCGCGACAGCGAAGATCTTGAAGTTGACGTGATCCTCGAGGCAGACGATGGACGCTGGGCTGCCATCGAAGTCAAGTTGGGCCTAAACAATTTAGACGGCGCGGCAAAAACCCTCCTAAAGTTCGCCGACAAAATTGACACCACGCTTAGTGGCAAACCCGAATTTTTGGCGATCGTCACAGCAACCGGTGCTGGGTATAGACGCGACGACGGCGTTTATCTCCTACCTATCAGAACGCTTGGCCCGTAAAGGCTGGGTCCGGCAGGAAATAATGACGCCAATGGGAAAGGCCCCGCACAATGTGCAGGGCCTCTCAACCGAACCCGATGGTGGGGGGACCATCGTTGGGTTCTTGTCGGCTGGATGATGGGGATCATTCCAGCGCGATTTGTATGTATTCATTATGGATGAAATTACGTGAACACTCAAGCCGAACGGGACGATAGTTGTTATCGTTTTTAGCGATAGGTAGTGTTCAATCCGAAAGCACCTTGGGGAGGCACTCGCGATGGAATTGAAACAACTGCGAAGCCTGGTGGCGATTGCTGATTACGGCAGTTTTTCAGCTGCAGCCAAAGCCCTTGACACCGTGCAGTCCAACGTGTCTGCCCATATCGCACGCCTAGAAAGCCACCTTGGCGTGATTCTCATTGATCGAGCAACAGGTGTTCTTACAGACGAAGGCGACATGGTGCTTAATAGAGCACGCCGAATTTTGCATGAAGTAGAAGACATTGATGCAGACATTCAGTCCCTCGACGGCGTCACAACTGGCGAGTGCCGAATCGGCACATTGGGTACGACAGCGCGATGGCTGATGCCTCCTCTGCTTAGCTCACTCAGTCGTAATCATCCTGGTGTTCTTGCAACGGTCGTAGAAGGAACCACGAGTTCGCTTCTGCCCCGTTTAGCTACGGGAGAACTTGATGCAGCCATTGTTCACTTACCCATTACAGATAACACTCTTGATGTCACAGAACTATTTGCTGAAGAGCTTTATTTACTCGCACATACAAAACACGAACTGGCATCACGCTCGAGCATCTCACTTGAAGAACTCTCTGAATTTCCAATCATGCTTGCCCCGCGAGGCACCGCACAACGGCGCATGATTGATCGAGCTGCTGCGAATCATGGGGTCGCACTGAAAGCACAAGCAGAAATTGATGGTGTTCGTCTGATGACTTCTCTCGTGTTCGAAGGTTTTGGGGCCGCAATTATTCCAGCCAGTGCAGTACCTGGATGGCTGACCGGTGAGTTTGTGCGAATTCAAGTGCCAGGGCTTCCACAACGAGTGGTTGGATGGGTGCAACGTCAACGCCCCCACCCCAACAGAGCAACATTGGCTGTGCGACAGTCCGCCATCGAAGCAGTCAAACGCCACGGAGTCAAGCAACCAGGGGTCTCTCTTGAGATTGGTCCACCTATTTCTAAAGGTTCTCGCCAGCCGTTGAACCTTAAATGAACGCGATTGTCTAGTCTGAATGAAGTGAGCGACACCGACATCAACATGCATATGAAGGTGGCGGTTGACATTCAACACAATGTCCCCGGCGCAGCATCTGGCTCTATTGTGGAATTATCAAACGGTCGTCATGTCGTTTGGTTAAACATCGACGGATCATTCCATCGTGGAGCACTTTCTGCAGCTGCGTCATCGGTGATTGCTGCTGCTGCTGTCACAGCTCGCACCATGGGACTACCTCTTGTCACGCGCATTGAATCTTCAGGAGCTGACATTGTCGAAGGAATCGCAGCACTGCACGGCTGGGGCACTGCTGCTAAGGCACTCGCCGACTGTTCTGGAATAGTTCCCACAATTAGCATCGTCACAGGTCCAGCAGTGTCGGGACCTGCGTTGTTGATTGGGCTATCCGATTTTGTTGTGATGACGCTGGCCTCCTACGCATTCGTTAGCGGACCAACGATGGTTGCTGAATTCACAGGTATCGAAATAAGCGCGGAGGAACTTGGTGGATCTTCAACACACGCTCACCACAGTGGTGTAGCAACGACAGTGACAACTGATCTCGCAAGTGCTCTCGAGTGGGTAACAGAACTACTTGATTATTTACCTTCAAATGTTGACGCGCTTGCACCAACGATGGATACAGACGATCCAGATGATCGTGCTACGCCCGAAGCAGGAGACCTCATTCCAGCAACATCGACTGGAAGTTACGATGTTCGAAAAGTGATCGAATCGCTCGTTGATGACGGCATATACATGGAGGTGCGCGCGCAGTGGGCCGGAAATATTGTCACTGCATTTGCACATATGGCTGGTTATTCCGTGGGAGTCGTAGCGAATCAACCAACCAACTTGGCTGGCACGCTCGATATTCCCGCTTCTCAAAAAGCGGCTCGCTTCGTTGCATTCTGCGATGCATTCAATATTCCAATTGTCACTCTTGTTGACACTCCAGGTTTTTACCCAGGTAAAGATCTGGAGTGGCGAGGAATGATTCGCCATGGCGCTCAACTTGTCTTTGCATACGCACGCGCAACTGTTCCACGAATTTGCGTTATTTTGCGTAAGTCATATGGTGGCGCATACATCGTGATGGACTCAAAAGAAATGGGAAACGACTTGTGCTTGGCATGGCCATGTGCAGAACTTGCTGTCATGGGAGCTGGACAAGCCGCCGCCATTTTGCAACGCCGAGCAACCCCCGAAGAGCGTGCTGCATTTGAAGCCGACTACTCACAGCGACTTCTCAACCCTTATATCGCAGCCGACCGCGGGTATGTAGACGCTGTCATTGAACCAGCGCACACTCGTCGAGAAATCTGTGCTGCTTTGCATATGTTGCGAGACAAGCGTGAGCGACTCATCACCCGCAAACATGACAATTCACCGCTCTAAGTCATCGCCCTGCACACATTTCTCCTGAGATAGGCGGCTGGGGTGACCTGTCAACTACTGTGTTTCGGGGGAGTAAGCCCCTTTTACATATTTGCCGTCAGTAATAAGGAGATCCCAAATGCCTGACACCATCACAATAATCGACGACCGAACCGGAAAAACCGTCACAGTACCCATCACCGGTGGAGTATTTCCATCGTCAGCATTGCGCGAACTTGATCCAAACCTGTTCATGTACGACCCCGCATATTTATCCACTGCGTCGTGTGCATCATCGATTACCTATCTCGACGGTGACGCTGGAATTCTGCGATATCGCGGATATCCGATCGAGCAACTGGCCGCTAAATCCACTTTCCTTGAAGTGGCCTACCTTCTCCTCAACGGAGAACTGCCAACAGCAGAGCAACTCAAAACGTGGACATACGATGTCACTCATCACACGATGATTCATGAAAATATGCGTAAGCGCTTCGTTGATGGCTTTCATTACAACGCTCACCCGATGGGCATGTTCATCTCTGCTACTGCGGCACTTGGCACTTTCTACGACGACGCAAAAGACATTTTTAACCGCGACTCGTACAACAAACAGACCGTTCGGCTTGTGGCAAAAGTTCCTACCCTTGCCGCTATGTGTTATCGGTTTAGCAAAGGTCTGCCTTTTGTATCGCCAAACAACTCTTTGGGTTATGCAGCGAACTTTCTCAACATGATGTTCCACATTGGCGAGGACTACGAAATTAATCCAGCCCTGATCCGGGCGATGGATATTTTGTTTATCTTGCATGCAGACCACGAGCAAAACTGTGGAACCACCGCAATGCGTGTTGTCAGTTCCTCTAATGCAGACCCATACACCGCTACTGCAGCCGCGGCGGCCGCACTTTATGGACCGCTTCATGGTGGCGCCAATGAAGCAGTGGTTCGTATGCTGAGCGAGATCGGCAGCATCGACAATGTTCCTGCTTTTATTCAAAGTGTTAAAGCAGGCGAAGCCAAACTGATGGGCTTCGGACATCGTGTATACAAAAACTTTGACCCGCGTGCAACGATTATTAAAACGGCTGCCTACGACGTCTTTGAAGTGACTGGCAAAAATCCATTGCTTGATATAGCACTGAAGCTTGAAGAAGCCGCACTAAGCGATGAGTATTTCATCTCTCGTAAGTTGTATCCAAACGTTGATTTTTATTCTGGACTTATTTACCAAGCACTTGGCTTCCCTGTTGAGATGTTTACTGTCTTGTTTGCAATTCCTCGCACCGTGGGCTGGCTTGCACACATGCAAGAACTTCTTGGTGACAAAGAGCAAAAGATCAGCCGTCCTCGCCAGTGGTACACAGGCGTAGACGAACGCGGATACATCGATATCGCTCAGCGATAAATTAAAACGAAGTCTCCTAGGAGATGTCAATCACGATCTTTCCAATGTTTCCATTGGATGCCATGTATTCGTGGGCAGCGGCTATGTCACTGAATGAATAACGTGAATCGATAACTGGCTTCAGTACGCCCATATCAAATAGCGGCAACATCTCAGCAATAAATCGTTGAGTGATGGCAATTTTTTCTTCAAGCGGGCGTGCACGCAAAACAGTGCCCGTGATAGTTGCACGCTTTGCCAACAACGACCCAACGTTAAATGGCAATGACTTGCCGGCCATCATTCCTACTTGAATAACGCGGCCCTTTATAGCCAGAGATGCCACATTTCGATCGACATATTCCCCACCGATGACATCGAGAATGACATCGACTCCTTTGCCGTTTGTTGCTTGGCCGACTGCGACAACAAAATCTTCAGAGCCGTAGTCAACAACAACATCTGCTCCAAGATCGCGACATGCTTGCACCTTGCCAGATGAACAAGTGACAATGATTCGTGCGCCAATGGCTTTAGCAATTTGAATACCAGCGGTTCCAACACCAGATGCTCCAGCATGCACCATTGCCCACCGACCAGATGTGAGCCCACCTTGCACAACCAGTGCATCCCAGGCAGTGATGAACACCTCAGGGATTGCTGCTGCGTCATGTAGTGCGATCAGTTTTGGTACTGCCATTGCTTGACGTTCATGAATAACGAGTTGTTCTGCATATGCCCCACCACTCACTATTCCCATGACCTTGTCGCCAACTGTCCACGCAACAACACGCTCGCCACATGCAGTAACGGTGCCAGCAAATTCAAGACCAGGTATTTCTGGCCCACTTGGAAACGGATTGGGATAAAAGCCCATTCGTTGAAGAATGTCGGCACGGTTCAGCGCCGTAGCAGCAACTTCAACAACAATCTCCTCAGGGCCACATGCAGGCACCGCCACTTCTTCAAATGTAAGTACTTCTGGCCCGCCGTGTCCGCGCAGTACAACTGCTTTCATAACCGCTTAAGCCATTTTTTCTTGAAGGCGACGATCGATTACAGCAAGATAATCCTCTGTGGTCAACCATGGCTGCTCTTTAGAGATCAAGATAGACAAGTCCTTTGTCATCTCTCCTCCTTCGATGCTTTCCACACACACCAGCTCAAGCTTTTCAGCAAAACTGATGAGCTCTGGATTGTTATCGAGCTTGCCACGATGCTTGAGGCCACCTGTCCATGCATAAATTGATGCAACAGGGTTAGTAGATGTCTTGTTTCCCTTTTGGTGTTCGCGATAGTGACGAGTGACTGTGCCGTGGGCAGCTTCTGCTTCCACCGTCTTGCCATCAGGAGTCATAAGCACGGACGTCATTAAACCAAGCGATCCAAACCCTTGAGCCACAGTGTCTGATTGAACGTCACCGTCGTAGTTTTTACATGCCCAAACATATCCACCCTCCCACTTCATCGCACAAGCAACCATGTCATCAATAAGGCGATGCTCGTAGGTAAGTCCTGCTTTGTCAAAATCCGCCTTGAACTCGGCAATAAAAACCTCTTCAAAAAGATCTTTGAACTGTCCGTCATAGGCTTTCAAGATTGTATTTTTGGTGCTCATGTAGACCGGATACTGACGATCTAATCCATAACGGAACGACGAACGTGCAAAGTCACGAATTGAATCGTTGTAGTTGTACATGCCCATGGCGACGCCGCCGTCTTTGCCGAACTTGGCTACTTCAAACTCCATCGGGGCACCACCATCATCTGGGGTATATGTCATTGTGACTGTGCCAGCACCTGGAACTTTGAAGTCGGTTGCTTTGTACTGATCGCCATGAGCATGACGACCAATAATAATTGGCTTGGTCCACCCCGGAACCAACTTAGGAATGTTCTTACAAATGATTGGCTCCCGAAACACCACTCCACCAAGAATGTTACGCACCGTTCCATTCGGAGACTTCCACATTTTTTTCAACCCGAACTCTTCTACACGAGCTTCATCAGGGGTGATCGTTGCGCACTTCACACCAACACCATGCTTCAAAATGGCATACGCAGAATCAATGGTAACTTGGTCATCGGTTGCATCACGATGTTCCATCCCGAGATCGTAATATTCAAGATTGATGTCGAGATACGGAAGAATGAGCCGGTCTTTGATGAATTGCCAGATGATCCGCGTCATCTCGTCACCATCGAGTTCAACAACTGGATTTTGGACCTTGATCTTTGCCATGGACTTCTCTTTCACTTCAGGATTATTGCTTACTTGTATCCTACTTGTACACAATAGCGTGCGACGAATGCCCCAGCCCTAACCTTCCCGTAATGGATTTTGTATGGAGTGCTGAACAAATCGCCCTGCGCAGCGAAGCAGTCGCTGTGGCTGCTGACGCTGTTGCACGCTATGGCCGTCATAACGACTCATGGATGAACGGCTATTCCAAAGAGTTTTCCCGCGAACTGGGTGCTCGAGGCTGGATCGGGATGGTGTGGCCAAAGGAATTTGGTGGTGGGGGCCGACCTTCAATTGATCGATTTATTGTGGGAGAAGAACTCATCAAGGCGGGTGCTCCCCTTGCTGCAAGTTGGTTCGGCGATCGCCAAATGGGGCCATCGCTAATTCAGTACGGAACTAAAAAACAACAGGAAGAATTTCTTCCAGGTATTTTATCGGGCGATACAACATGGTGCATTGGCATGAGTGAGCCAAATGCTGGCAGTGATTTAGCATCACTGAAAACTTTTGCTCAAGACGATGGCGACGAGTGGGTAATCAACGGTCAAAAAACTTGGACAAGCTTCGCTGCTGATGCCGAGTACTGCTACCTAATCTGCCGGACAAGTTCTGATGGTCCACCACATGCAGGTATCAGCGAAATAATCGTGCCGATGAACCTGCCTGGGATTGAGATCCGCCAGATCACCGACATGACTACTAACCGGCATTTCTGTGAAGTGTTTTATACCGATGTTCGTGTTCCGAAAGAAAATCTCGTCGGCCATCAAGGTGGAGCCTTCAAACAAACAATGCGTCAACTAGAACATGAACGTGGAGGAGTTGATCGTTTGGTGTCTAATTATGCGCTATTCCTGCATGCACGTTCAATTGCTGACACATCAGATGCACGAGTTCGCCAAGAAATTGCTCGTCTTGAAACTAGTTACCACATTGGTCGAATCCTTGTGATTCGTGAAACTCTGAAGCAAGCCCCAGCCGGATTTTCTGCTGCAACAAAATGCTTCTGCACCGAGCACGAACAACGTGTCTCCGATTTCGTCTCTCGCACCATGGGCGCTCACGCAATGTTGTGGGATGAATACACCCAGGGTCTCGCTTATGCCCCCGCCTACACAATCATGGGTGGCACAGCAAATGTTATGCGTAACATTCTCGGCGAACGAGTTCTGGGTCTCTCCAAAATCTAATTAGCACTACACAATTACAAGAAAGAGCACCATGGCCGACCTCATAGCACTATCAACAAAGATTGTTGATTCCGGAATTGCCAACGAACCAGTTAACCGCGTCACTAATGAATTGTCTGAAGTTGCAGAGAATCTTTCGATGGTGGAATCTTTTAGTCACAGCGTTGTCTGGGATTCTGGTGATGGACTGGTGTGTTTCGACGCAAGTCATGTCACCACAGGAACAGCCGTGGTGGACGCCGCACTCAAGTGGCGCGATACGACAATTAATTCCATCGTGTACACCCATGGGCACGCAGATCATGTCGGTGGCAGTGGTGCTTTCGCGGCCCGCATGCTTGCCAATGGACATGCTGCACCGCGTGTTATCGGACACGAAAATGTAGTTCGCCGATTTCAGCGCTATCGCGATACCAACGACTGGAATATTGCTATCAACGCCCGCCAATTTGGTGGTATCAAGGGCGACCTGAACAATGCGCTAAACGATTTGCGACCAGCACCAGGCGGGCAAAAATTAAACAACTTTTTACCCAGCGATGTTCTTGAGCCGACCGAATCATTAGGTGATTTCACCACCATGACTTTTGGTAACGACGCAGTTGAGTTTCATCACGCACGGGGCGAAACCGATGATCACATTTGGAGTTGGTTTCCAGAAAAAAAATGGGTTATGACAGGTGACTTTGTTATTTGGAACTTCCCCAATGCTGGAAACCCGCAAAAAGTACAACGGTGGCCAATTGAATGGGCTGCCGCATTACGCGACATGATCAGCAAAGGTCCGGAACTTCTTCTACCAGCGCATGGTCTGCCCATTGCAGGCAAGGAAAGAATCGCCCGAGTTCTTGATGAAATAGCAACTGCTCTTGAATACTTAGTCTCTTCAGTTGTGCAGATGATGAATGACGGCGAAACTCTTAATCACATCATTCATACTGTGCGAGTTCCCGACGCAACATTGGCAAAGCCATACTTGCGACCTCTCTATGACGAGCCTGAATTCGTAGTGCGCAACATATGGCGTTTGTTCGGTGGTTGGTGGGATGGCGCACCATCACGTTTGAAACCAGCGCGCGATGAAGAACTATCGCGAGAATTGGCTTCAGTTGCCGGTGGTGCCGATGTACTAATGCGTCGAGCAGTTGAGCTGGCTGCTGCGGGCGACCTTCGCCTTGCGTGTCATCTTGCCGACTTTGCGGGGTGGGCCGCCCCCGACAATGCCGAAATTCATCAGATGCGCGCAGACGTATACGAAGAACGCCGCAAGAACGAAGCCGGTTTGATGTCAAAAGGAATCTTTCGGAGCGCATCGCGAGAGTCTGAAAAAATCGTGAAAGCCGCTCTTGGAGAACTCTGACATCTGCCGACAGACAACTAAATATATATCCACCTTTCAAAGCGTAATAAAATTGTTGCACTTCTTGGCATGAGCACCAATCTTGGCAAGCCAGTCGTTAAACGATCCGATGCAGTAGCGCCCAAAACGGATCTCTTTGGGAAAGACTTTGGTATGCACCGTGTTTTATGTAGTCAGATTTCTTGAATCACGCCACTGTCAATTGCTTGAATCGTAACTCAAACTCGACCGGTGACAGCATGCCTAGCGCTGAGTGCCGTCGTTGGCGATTGTGGAACACCTCAATGTAATCGAACAAGGCCGTTGAGAGTTGAAGTCGAGTCTTCCATAACTGACGATCCAGAAGCTCGACTTGGACACGACTCCAAAATGACTCGATAACGGCATTATCGAAACAATCACCGATGGGTTCTACCAGGATCTGCCGTGCGAACCTTCGATCGGTGGTGACGAGCCACCTGCCGACGTACCTCCCTCGGCAGACGAACTCGCTACGGATGAGGCTCTCAATAAGTTCGAGGATGTAAAGGGCAAAGAGATCGCCAACACTCTCGAACGCAATCCAATGCCGGCGGTCGAACAATTCGGTACGCTCCCTGTCGGTAGTTGTTCTATCGATGGCATCAGAGCGGAATGCGACGACTCTAGATTCTTGATTTCAGGTCAGCCCTTCGAAGGGCGAGACATCATCTATGTGCATGGTCTCGCGCTAAATCACATCGAGAATCGAATCGGTGGCTACACGCCAGCGTTCAAGCTCTGGCCACAGGATTCGTCGGAATTCATGGATACCGGTAAATACTTCCGTACCTTTGCCGAGGACTACTGGCGCGATCACATTCGCGAGAACCTCGGGCTCCAAGACCCAATGAACTCAGTCGTGGGAGGCTGGCAGGCGCCTGGTGGCTCAACCCCGGCTGCAACCCCGAGCTATGTACCGAAATCCAATCGGTACATGATCGCAGCGTGGTCATCAAACCAGACGATTGAGTATGGACAGCACGCGCTGTTAATGCAAATCGCGCGCGCGATAACGAACAATCAGAACGTCGTCACACCGACGGCCTATTCGAAGAGATTCGTGCGGCCGTTCTGCTCTAACGGCTGTGTCATCGTTAGCCACTCAGCGGGTGCGCTCGTTACAAGCAGTGCGATGGGCCTTGCAAAAGAGGGGCACTTTGGTGATGGAGGTAAGCAGCTTGCGAGCAAGATCATTGCGCATGTGGCGTTTGAGTCAGCGCTCTCAGGAAGCCGACTCGCTACCGTCGGCTTGGCAGTCGGGCTTGGAGCAGTACCGGTGACGGGCACCGCGAACGTGTTGTGTATTATCCTTGACTCGCTGTTCAACGTCACTAACACATGTGGCTACAACACGAGTTTTTTAGCGACCAGCATTCTGCGTGATCTGATGCCCATTGTCGCCCAAACTGCGTGGGGAAAGTGGGTCAATCGCTCACCTGTACCAACAGTGATGGTTGCAGGTGGACACCCAACCGGTAATTACACCGGGCTCACGAAGATATTCCTCCCCGGTTTCGACGACGGCGTGGTCTCGATGAACTCCGCGTGTGGAAACTCAAACCCGGTATTTCCAGGCGTGAATGCACCGAGTGGCATCACGGTCACGAGTCTCAGAAAGGCATTCGACATGGGCATCCCGTTCCAGCACGCGGCGGCGAACTGGCTCGGCCATAGGAACCTGGTGGGCGGTCTTCGCCCCCTTGGTTTATATCTCGCCGGTGCTTGCACGCCGGACCTATCACCCACGGGCATGGTGATGCCGGTTGCTAATGCCTTTGGTAGTTCAATTTGGAGTGCGCGCAAGCGATACGACAACCACTTCTCATTCATCCAAGGGCCAATCGATCACTCGTACGACGGCGGGACTGACGACTCCAATAAGTGGCCGAGCGAGATGGGACAATCCGCAACCACCGCTCGTCGCTACAGACCGTTCTTCGGCAACGGCAACATCAACGAGGAGAGTCGTGTGGTTACCAACAGCGCCATTTATCAAACCATTGACGGTCATGGAACCAGCCTTACTAAGCCGCTCGACATGCGCGTGGTCGTGCGTGGTAAGAAGATCGGTTTCCACATGCCGTGGAAGCTGCACCCCGGTTGCGTGAGACCGGAACCGAAGAAGAAGCCGTTCAAGTGGTACTGCACGTCATGGATATGGAAGCGCACCTACCATCTGGCAGCCGGATGGGAAACGAAGCAGAGTAGCCACTATGTGTATGAGTATGTGGCTCGTCGCTAAGTTTCGCCGATCAGTTATCAGTTATCAGTTATAGCGCTGGGGCTTCAAATCCCGCTGCCTTATGCGAACCATCACAAAAAGGCTTCTTATTTGAGTGGCCACATCGACAAAGAAATGAATTGGTCTCGGTTCTAATGATGTTTCCCTCTGCATCTACAAAGTCCACGATGCCAGTGACACGTAACGGGCCATTGGCGTTCACCTGAATTTTTATATTTTCGCTCATCGGCCCATCATAAGGGTTCAGGCGATAGAGAACTCTGACTTCAGGCCAGCATGATCAACACCAAGGCAACCGCGGCAACGCCTAAGCCAATCCCTTGAGACCTGTGTACTTTTTCTTTATCTAAACCTGTTGCAAGCATCAATGTGCTGGCGGGATACAGCGAGATGATGACAGCGACAATGCTCATCAGTCCATGTCGCACAGCAGCTAAATATAGAGCGTTGGCCAAGCTGTCAAGAATGCCGGATCCAAGCACAACTGTTTTATGGCGCCTTACTCCAGCGATTGTCTGTTTGGTTACGTACATAACAACCATCATGTACGGCACAGATGCTGCTCTCATCGCAACGACCGGCCACATCCCACTGCCATCACTTGAGTGACGCAACAGAATGAATATTGATCCGAATGCGCATCCAGCCGCAACAGACATAACAACAACTGCACGTGGTGGACGTCGATGACCAGGCCCAAACATGTCGCTCACCATCACGATTGATACCAGTGCAAGTGGTATTCCGATAAGTGCAAGTAACCCGGGTCTTTCTCCAGTAGATAGCCCAACAATGACAGGAAGACTGGCTGCAGTCACTGCAGAGATTGGCGCAGATACTCGCATGAAACCACTTGCCATTGCCTTATAAAAAGAAAGCAAACCAGTGGCCCCAATAACGCCGGCTAATCCACCCAACAACCAATCAGACACTGGCGGTAATGGCGTGCCTTGAATTAACACAATAAATAGAACTGTCACTAGACCAGCAGTTTGACCAATCGCGGTAACGGTGATTGCCGATAACGAACGGGTTGCTCGCCCACCGCAATAATCAGCAACGCCATATGTGCCTGCTGCGGCTAGCGCAAGTAAAATCTCCACTTGGAGAGGCTACTTGTGAGTTGATGATGCAACTAGTAGGCGCGACGGGGCTCGAACCCGGGACCTCTACCATGTCATGGTAGCGCTCTACCAACTGAGCTACGCGCCCTTATGGGGACGACAAAATGATATCAGGGGTTTAGTCGCAGACTCACTGCGTTGGCAAGCAACCGACCCTTTTGGGTCAGCGTGACACGCTCGCCCTGCACAACTACGAGGTCTCCCAAAGCGTCTACATCAAGGTTTTCAATAGGCACGCCGCGTGATGTACGAAGAGATAACTCGAGTGCTTCTCGGGCACGAGTTTGTGAGTCAAGCACTTCATCAGACGCCTCCACAGTTTCAGAATTGGCAACACACGCGATGTAGCGCTCCGGAGTACGAACATTCCAGAACCGACGACCATCTGCATGAGAATGCGCTGCACATCCAAACCCCTGATAGTTGCCTTGGTCCCAATACACCATGTTGTGTCGGCATTCATGACCAGGAAGTGCCCAGTTGGAAATCTCATAGTTGACAAATCCATGTTTAGACAAGAGATCATCAACAGCGATGTATTTATCTGCTTGGTCATCGTCGTCTGGATGCCGAGAAGGATCTGAAGCAAGCGGAGTTCCAGCCTCCACCGTGAGTCCATAGGCAGAGATATGCGTGGGTAATAGTGCAAGTGCTGAATTGACAGTGGAGTTCCAATCAACGAGCGACTCCCCGTGAACACCATAAATAAGATCAAGATTGATCGATGTAATTCCCGAAGAACGGACATGGTCTACTGCACGTGCGACATTTTCTGGGTTATGAGTTCGGCCAAGAGATGCCAGCACATGTTGCACCATTGCTTGCACACCAATACTGATTCGATTCACACCTGAGTCGACATACACGCGCATCATGTCAGCAGTGACATCATCAGGATTACATTCCACCGTGATCTCGGCTTGCGTCGTCACGGGAATTGCTTTCATAATTCTGGCTAGCAATTCTGGTGCCATGCGTGTTGGTGTTCCGCCACCAAAAAAAACTGTGTCGGCCACTCTCATGCCCTGAGCAACTTTGCGTTCTATGTCGACTATGACGGCATCAACGTATGCCTCCATCAAGTGGTCACGATCTGTCCATGTTGCAAACGCGCAGTAATCACAGCGATGTCTACAAAACGGAATGTGAACATACACTCCAAATTCAGTCATGACTATGTCTATGTCACTGGAGGGACAAACAACAACCCGAGAGCCGACAAATTGTCGCCCACCTGATCAACTTGAACATCGAGCATGACAGCAATTGCCCTGGTGTCGTGAGCGCGAACAGTGATCACTTTCCCATTAAAGTCTTGACGCTGCACTTGGATCATTCGTAAAAAGCGCTCCAGCATTTCAAACTGTTGCCCAACCATGGTTGACAATTTGGCCACATCGATTCGTAGCTTTTTAGGTGCACCGTCGGGTGATTGCACATCATCTCGTGCCTGAGAATCTCGCGGCAACAATTGGTCGATACTGACACCATAAAAGCAAGCCAACCGCTCGATCCGTGGCACAGAAATCGCCCGTTCACCGCGTTCATACGCACCAAGCACTGACGCTTTGAACTCACTGTTGCTCTCTGCCTCAACATCTGACAATGACCATTGCTTTTGTTGTCGAATACGTCGCAGACGCTGCCCAACTAATCGGGTAAAGGGTGAATCGGTAAGAAGTTCGTCATCTGAATAGGAAGCCATATCACCACCCAGTGTGGTTCATTCAACGCAGCGTGTGTGCGACCATCAGTGCGGCCCCCACAATTGCGGCAGTTTCTGCCCGCAAAATGCCTGACCCAAGGCTGACAGTGGCAGGCGCTTTTGCTATTTCTGCTGCTGAAAAACCACCTTCTGGCCCTATCACCAAGGTGCGTACATGATCCCAAGAGCCACTGCTTCCTGGTTCGGCAAATGCCAACTGATCGGTTCCGAGATCAGCGACATTGATCGGACCTTCGATTAATGGCAGAGAAATTCGGCGCGATTGCATCGATGCTGCTCGGGCAATTCGTTGATATCGCTCCATGACATGACCCACTTTGTCACTCGACCATCGCACAACACTGTGATCCATTGGTTCTAGCAACACAATCCGATCAATCCCAATCTCCACTAGTTTTTCAACGATTAGATCAGTGCGATCACCTTTTACTGGGGCAACAGCAACGGTAAGGATCACACTGGGTGGAGTAACTGAATTCACGCCACCCGTTGCCTCGAGACGATTGCCGTTCCAGACACATTCGCGCCATAAAGAAACCCCATCACTACATGTCACTTTTTCGCCGGCTCTAAGACGTAAAACTTTTTGTAGATGATGTTGATCTTGCACACTAAGAGCAGGACTTGCAATGTTGTCGACAAAGACATGAGCTGTCGAATGTCGCAATGCATCGATCATGTGAACGCCGATTTAATTCTCGAAAAAATCCCCTTGTCAGATGCTGCAACCTCTTCGCCTGATATCTCAGCAAGTTGACGCAAAAGTGACTCTTGCTCATCTGTAAGACTTTTTGGCACCACAACTGAAACTCGAACACGCAAGTTTCCGCGGCCCCTGCCATTGAGATGAGGGACTCCCCGACCACGAGCAACAAACTCGTGCCCATGCTGAGTGCCTGGGTGAACCACAAGATCTAGTTCACCGTCAAGAGCTTCAAGCACGGTGTGCATTCCAAGTGCTGCCTGAGCAATTGATAACGGTAAATCAGCCACGAGATCATCTTCGTCGCGCTTAAAGCGTTCATGTTGGGCCACCGCAATGTGCACATACAGATCTCCTGCTTGGCCCCCACGAGCCCCGACTGCCCCGCGATTAGTGAGACGAAGAGTCTGTCCAGAATGAATACCTGCAGGGACATCAACGGTGTATGTCTCTTTGGATGCAATGCGTCCTTCGCCTGAACAGGACACACACGGCGTCACGATGATTTGTCCAGTTCCACTGCAACGTCCACAAGGACCAGTTGTCACCATTTGACCAAGTAAACTTTGTCTCAATCGACGCACTTGTCCAATGCCGTCACATTCAGAGCACTTCACAGGCTTGGTTCCACTGCCAGCACCAGATCCTGAACACGTGTCGCAGCGCACTGCTGTTTTGACATCAACCGACACTGCGACCCCAAACATCACACCATGCAAATCTGTGCGAGCTGTCACTTCAAGATCTTGTCCGCGAGGCGGGCCATCTGGGCCTCTTTGACCGCCACCGCCGCCGAAGAAAGCCTCGAAAATATCGCCGAGACCACCAGAGCCACCGCCGTTGAATGGATCGCCACCCCCAGAAAGTCCTGCTTCGCCAAAACGGTCATATCGGGATCGAGTATCAGGATCCGACAATGTTTCGTATGCCCTACTAACTAATTTGAATTGCTCTTCAGCTGCAGGATCATCGGGGTTCGCATCGGGATGCAACTCACGGGCTTTTTGACGATACGCCTTTTTGATCGTGGCTTGATTGGCATTGCTCGCAACACCAAGCAGTTCATAAAACTCAGAATTCATGAGAACCTTCTGCAATGTGTCGACCCAATTGTTCGCTAACAACTTCAACCGTATTCAGTGCAAGTGGGTAATCCATTCTCGTTGGTCCAAGAACTCCAACTGCACCAACGACTTCTCCGTCTGCAACTACTGGAGACACAACAACCGAGCAAGACACGAGAGGCTGCACACCGTGTTCTGCGCCAATTGCAACCGACAGACCACGATCTAGCAAATCTTGGAGCAAAGTGACCACGACGAATTGTTGTTCGATAGTGGATAACACATCACGTACGATATCGACTGCATCAAAAGCATTGGCCAACGATGCAGCCCCACCCACAAATACTGGGGTGTCCTTTCTATGCCGCGAAAGTGCACTGACCGTGGCAAAACACACAGCATCGAGATGAGCATCGTTGGTTGAAGTAATAATTCCCATGTCGCCAAGCGATCGACCAACGATAGTGAGCGAGAGATGGGTAACAGCACGCGAGATCTGGTCATCAGTGATGTCTTCTGAAATTTGAATCGTTTCATTCTCAACATTGTGGTTTGATAACACGATCACAACAGTTGCACTACGAGATGTGACCCTACTGATATGTACAGCAAGGATCGTGGTGGTTTCTGATTCTTGCCCCACTATGACCGCTGTATTTTTAGTAAGGTTTGCCAGCAATGTAGCTGTGCGGCGCAATAGATCATCAAGACGCCCATGTGTTCCACTAAAAAATTCACCAACTTGTGCTGCGTCTCCCTGAGCAAGAACTCCCTTGGGAGCAATGGAGTCAACAAAATGCCGATATCCCTTGTCAGTTGGAATCCGACCAGCAGACGTATGTGGTTGTGCAAGATATCCCTCTTGTTCAAGGGCGGCCATTTCGTTGCGGACTGTTGCTGATGACACAACCACCGTAGGCAGGTTTGCAATATGACTCGAGCCAACAGGCAGACCAGTCGCCACGTATTCCTGCACAACGGCTTTCAGAATTGCTGTTTTTCGTTCATCTAACATTTGACAGAATTTTACTTTCCAATGACGGTTTTGCACCCGATTAAAGCAGTCATCGAGCTTTCTTCAGCAACGGCACAACCAGCAGTGCAGCTATTCCGCCATATCCGAGTGACCACTCAATTCCGATATGGTCAGCGATCCAACCAGTAATGGGGCCCCCAATAGGAGTCGACCCAAGAAAAGCAACAGCCACTAACGCCAACATTCGACTACGCATTTCAGGCGGAGTTCCTTGTTGACTAATAGCATTCATCGTTGCTACTAGCGCCGTACCGCCAGCACCCAATACCATTCCTGAAACACCAGCAAACCATATATTTGGCGACCACGCCATTGCAATACTTCCAACGCCACAAACGCAAATACATAACGCAAACCAACCAATCGTTACTTTGTGTAGTCGTGCTGTTGCCAAGGCTCCGATAATGCTGCCGATGCTGATGACAGTGAGTAACCAACCAAATGCACCGGGATAGCCCCACTTAATGTCGCTTAGTTTTGGCAGCACCACACTGTAATTAAATGCAAAAGTGCTGACGACTGAAAAAACTATGAACGAATATAACAAGATGGGATCTTGTCTCACATACGCAAAAGCATCGCGTACTGGTTTTCCTGTTCGTTCTGCCTTCGGGCTGCTGTACATTTCTGACTTCTTGATCATGAACAACGATCCAATGATGCCAAAGAAGGAAAGCCCATTCAGCATAAATAGCCAGCCAGTTCCAAGTGGTGAAATCAACATGGCAGCTAATGCAGGGCCAAACACACGAGAACCTGTCATTACTGACGTATTGAGTGACATCGCATTGCCAATTTCATGTGGTTCTACTAGTTCGGTGACAAGACCCCGCCGTGCTGGATTATCAATTGCGCTAACAATGCCAAGGACAAGCGATGCCGTATAGACAAGAGGAATTGAAATATTGCCCGTCAGATCTGCAATTCCTAGGAACACGGCCTGCATGGCCATGATCAATTGAGTCCACTTCGCAATAGTTCGTCGATCATGACGATCTGCAAAACCCCCAGCCCACGCACCGAGCAAAAGCATCGGCAGAAACTGGAACATTGTGTTAAACCCAAGATCAGTTGCTCGACCGCGCAAGTCGTATAGCAAATACGACGTAGCTGTGAACTGAAGCCACGAACCAATATTCGACACCATTAGCCCTGCAAAAAATATGCGTGCATTTCGATGCCGAAGCGAACGAAACATCCCTGAGTCTTCCCTGCGTTGGCTTGACTCGACTTCTGACATCAGTCGTCTAACTTCAAGACATTTATGAAAACATCACCGGGAATTTCTACCCGACCAATCGCTTTCATCTTCTTCTTGCCTTCCTTCTGTTTTTCCAGAAGTTTGCGCTTACGCGTAATATCGCCGCCGTAACACTTCGCCAAAACATCTTTGCGTCTCGCTTTGACTGTTTCGCGAGCAATTATTTTTCCACCGATTGCAGCCTGAATTGGCACATCGAACATTTGTCGTGGAATCAATTCACGTAATTTGGCGCACATCCGTCGCCCGTACTCAAACGCTTTATCTCGGTGGACAATGGTGCTGAATGCGTCAGCGGGCACTGCATTAAGCAAAAGATCAACCAGAACTAAATCACTTTTACGATAACCATCAAGTTCGTAATCAAGACTTGCGTACCCTTGTGTGCGACTCTTCATCTGGTCGAAAAAGTCAACAACAACTTCAGCTAGCGGAATGAGGTAATGAAGTTCCATTCGTTCAGGGGATAGATACTCCAGTTTCACCATCTCACCGCGCCGCGATTGGCACAACTCCATCAAGGCTCCTGTGTAGTCCTTGGGAGTAATGATGCTGACACGAAAAAATGGCTCTTCAATAAAACTGATGTTCTGCATTGGAGGTAGATCGGCCGGATTATCAATCAACAAAACTTGACCATCGGTTCTGGTGACTTGATATGCCACCGATGGAGCCGTTGCAATAAGTGCCAAATTGAATTCACGCTCGAGACGTTCTTTAACGATCTCCATGTGCAAGAGCCCTAGGAATCCACACCGAAAACCAAAACCAAGCGCACCAGATGACTCTGGTTCATATGTGATGGAGGCATCATTGAGTTTGAGTTTCTCCAAACTCTCTCGCAACGTTTCAAAATCATCACCATCAATCGGGTACAAACCACAAAAGACCATCGGCTTTGGATCGCGATAACCGTCCAAAGCTTCAGTGGCCGGCGTCAAGAAATTAGTTACCGTTTCGCCACTACGAGCCTCACCAACATCTTTAATGCCGGCAATGAGATACCCCACTTCGCCGGGACCAAGTTCAGCCACAGGCGTTGGAGTTGGCGCACGTAATCCAATTTCGATTACGTCATGTGTTGCACGAGTTTGCATGAACTGCAATTTGCTGCCAGTGACAAGACGGCCGTTCATCACCCGAACACTCGAAACAACTCCTCGATATTGATCAAATTGGGAATCAAAAATAAGTGCTTGTAGCGGCGCGTCTGGATCACCTGTCGGAGCCGGGATACGCAGCGCGATTGCATCAAGAAGATCAGCAACACCTTCGCCTGTTTTCGCTGATATTCGTAAAATCTCTTCTGCAGGAATACCCAGAATATTTTCAATCTCCATTGCGTAGCGATCTGGGTCAGCAGCTGGAAGATCAATCTTGTTGAGAACAGCAACAATTTCTAAGTTTTTTTCAAGCGCTAGATAACAATTAGCCAACGTTTGAGCTTCTATCCCCTGAGCTGCATCAACAACGAGGACCACTCCTTCACATGCTGCAAGTGAACGACTGACTTCATATCCAAAGTCGACGTGACCCGGCGTATCAATGAGGTGATAGGTATAGCCCTTCCAGTTAACACGTACGTTCTGAGCCTTAATCGTGATGCCACGTTCACGCTCAAGATCCATTGAGTCGAGATACTGTGCGCGCATGTCACGCGAACTCACGGCACCGGTCATCTCGAGGATTCGGTCGGAAAGGGTCGACTTACCGTGGTCAATGTGGGCAATGATCGAAAAATTGCGGATTTTGGACAGTTCCATGAGCGTGATTGACTCTATCTGTCAGCGGTTGGTGCTGGGGGTCTGTGACGATAGCCTTTCAAGCCATGGCAAATATTAAGAGCCAAAAAAAGCGAGTTCTTACGAACGCAAAAGCGACCGACCGTAATAAGGCCGTTCGCAGTGAATTGCGTACCCGCTCAAAGAACGCGTTGGCAAGTGCAGGCACCCCCGAAGCAGATGGCAATCTTCGCCTTGCAATGAAGCGGATCGACATGGCAGCGGCAAAGGGAGTTATTCACCCCAACTCAGCAGCTCGACGCAAGAGCCGCCTCATGCGCCAAATCAACGCAGCCCAGTAACTCTCCGCGACCATCGTCGCAGAACCAACTTTTACGTGCGTGCCACGTATGGACGCTTAGTTCCTATTGTCGGTGTTCCACCAAGTCGGCTGAGACGTGCCACTAACACCTCCATCACCAATTCTGGTTCCCAGTCTTTTGCTCCCCGCAAATCAAGATCGGCTTGCGCGAGTAGAGAAATCGCCCGCGAAATTCCAGCACTACCAAGACGCTGATACTGCTCTAACACTTTGCGTGCAGTGAACTCTTTACCGCCCAAAATAGCGGCGGCATCTGCTGCTGAGCGCACTCCCCGTCCGTCTATCTTCATCATTTGTGCATACCGATTCGCTAACAGTGCCAAAATTTGAAGCGGATGAGATTCTCCTGCGTCCATCATGCGATGCAACATCAGCAATGCTTTGGCAGCATCGCCGTAGTCGATGGCATCGGTGAGATCCCACGGCGCAACACTTCCTGCTTCACCAAGAAAAACTTCTATGTCCGAACGCGATAATTTTGCGCCTTGCCCATACGTCGATAATAGGGTGGCGATCAACCCTGCCATTCGTCCTTGATCAGCGCCGAACCATTGCGCGATGATTCGAGCAGCATCAGCAGAATATGTAAACCCGGCCTCAACAAGACGAGACTCAACCCAGTCAATACGATCATTTTTGCTCGTAACTGCGGTTGCGCCAATTGATTCTGACTTGGCGCGCTTGCACGCATCGCCAAGCACCTTTGGCATCCTGCCCGAGATGGTCAAAACCATGTCGACTTCTTCAATCTTTTGATCAAGATAAGTAGACAGTGTGTCTACATCGGCAGATTCAAGTTCATGCACATGTCTCACAACAACAATGCGTCGGTCCATAAATAAAGACATCGTCATCATCGCATCAGCGATGAGTGCGATGTTGAACTGTGAATCGGCACAATCGAAGTCGTCGACCATCATTGATCGATCACCATCACCCACAAGACGATCGACAAGCGTGGACAACTCAAGCCCAACCAGGATCTCGTCGCCTGAAATAACGTACACACTCACACCATCTACATTGCCACAGACCTGCGCTTAGCTTCTACCTGTTGCCACCTCCACACCAGAACACATAGAACCAAGACCCAGCAGACTGCATTCCACGGGCCACGTGGGGAAATATTCGATAAGACTCGCGCCACAGATGCCACCCATATCACTGGTACCGATAAGAGCAACGAAATAAGGGGTTCAAGTTGCGGCACAACTGCAGCAAGCAGAGCAAGTGGCAAGCCAATCATCATGACTGCTCCAGCAACTGCTAACGCCAACGGATTCGCAATGAGTGCAATGACGGGAAGATTCTGAAAGACACCCCATGTAATCGGAAATGTTCCTACCTGGGCTGCCAGAGTGGATGCGAGCATGCCGTGAGAACCAACGATGCGACCAAGCGGTGCCGACAACCATGCAAGCCCAGCAGTTGCGCCAACGGATAGACCAAACCCGACGCTCCACGCCAGCATCGGATCAACGATGAGCAACACACAAACGGTCAGCGAGAGCACTGTTCGTGCATTCATTGCAGATCGACGTGCAGTATTAGTTGCAATAACACCAGCCATCACGGCTGCTCTCAAAACAGATGGTTCTGCCCGTGTCAGTACTACAAACCAGACCAAGATTCCCATCGTGAGACACCACCGACCAAAAGGTCGACGCCGAGATAGTAATGGTGCACAAACAGCTAATAAAAATGCCACATTCTGACCACTGACGGCAGTCAAATGCGATAACCCAGTACCGCGAAATTGCATAACCATCTCGCGAGACTGGTCTCTATCGTCGCCAATAATCAAACCAGTGAACAGCGCTTTGGTGTCTTGCGACATGGAGTGAACCCCCTGCACAAGTGCGCGACGCATCCGATTTGAAGCTCTGCCAAGAAGCGATCCTTCCCCAAATTCTTCTGACACGCTCGTAACATTTATTCGGCCAACAACATGAGTGATGCTGTCATAGCGAGTAAATGAACCACTGAGTGGCATGCACGTACCTGTGATACGCACAGATTCTCCAGTTAATCGTGCAGCCAATCGTCTTCCCGGAGATCCATAGGCGATGACTTTGAATCGTTGTTGACGAATCTCAAGCACTGTTCCAACTCCTGCACCCACCCATGTCGGATCTTTTCGCACCACTGCAATTCCGTTGCAGTCACCCACTTGTACAGACGGATTGCCATTCCACGCATCAGATCCACCCGACAGCCCAACAAGCGCGGCTGACACAAGAATCAGTCGCCACTGTGCCCTAAAAACCACTGCCACCACAAGAATTGCAAGGCTGTACCAACGCAAAGGTGCGAGTTGACCAAGATGTTCTCCCCACCACGTACTCGCCCACATAACAGTTGCCAGCACAGCCACATGACGACTAGACCTCCACCAATGCCCCACTGGTTGGGTCGTGGCATCGTACGATCGTGATGTGCCATCTGTACCGCCCCCAAGAACGAGAGCCCCAGCGATGGCATCTGGGGGCATTGTGGCCACACGTCGCGCAGTGCGTCGCCGTGGGGGTGCAGTAGCCGTGGGAATTGCATTTTGCTTGTGGCTGGTCGGGGTGGTGCTTGAATTTTTCCTCGGTGGAACTCTTGGCGGAGTAGTTGGGTTTATGTTCATGGTGATGGCACTCCCTGTCATGCCAATTCTTGGAATGCCTGCTGCTGGGGGAATACCCCGTCTTGGTGTGGCAATTCTGATCAGCGTGGCACTGTGGTGGATCGTTGGGCAAGTTGTTGCGGGGCGTGTATCACGACATCCGATTGTTGGATGGCGCGAATGGGCGCGCGAGTTCGCAATAGTAGGAATGGGACTGTGGCTTGGCGCTGCTGGTGGATTACTACTCGGCGCCATTGCACTCGGTGTGTTTTAACTCACTGTCACTCGCGACTTCATCGCCGCAAATTTTGAGGAACCGATACCTGGCACATTCATTAAGTCCTCCACCTTGACAAACGGACCCTTTTTTGAGCGGTAGTACATGATTGCTTTGGCAGTTGCTGGCCCGACGCCTGGCAACAAATCCAACTGCGCTGCTGTTGCGGTATTGATATTGACCTTGGACCCAGCCGATGTCTCTGTAGGTGAAGTTGAAGATTGAATCGGCATTGATGTAACTGGCACGAAGGTGGGAATATTGGGCGGCAACGCCGTAATCGGAACAATAAGTGATGTGTTTGGTTTTAGTCTTGGCGCAACCGTGACATTTGGACGGCGCCTCCCCCGCGATGGAATAAAAACTTGTTCCGTGTCAACAAGCACTTGAGCAAGATTGATCCGTACAAGATCTGCAGATGATGTTGCACCACCAGCAGCACGAACAGCATCAATGACACGCGCATGTGTCGACAACGTGTACACGCCGGGCTTTCGTACTGCACCAGCTACGTGCACTTTGATTTCAACTTGAACTGGTGTTGAGATAATGCTTGACCCCGGAACAAACTGACCCGCCAACGGGATCATGCTTTCAACGGGCGCCGGCGATGGTTTCACAACCCACCACCCAACAGCGATCACGACAACGCCGGTCACGATTGCGCCGACTAGTCGACGAGGACCAATAAACGCGACCCACTGTTCAAGTCGGTGGCGAATTGAAGTCCAGTCAGGCAGTTCCATATCCGCCAATGTGGACGCCCTGCTTCTTCATGCGGAAGCACCACCGCCAGCGGGTCAGGTGACTCGTCGGCGGAGTTCGCCTACGAAGCCCGGAAGACCGCCCGCGAGTTGATCAATGAGCTTGGCGCGGGTGACTGGATGTCGAGTGCGCTTGGCCACGAGTGCAGCGATGACCGCGTCGATCCCATCTGGCTGATCGGTCAGAAGCAGCTGCGCGAATCTGTCGGCGGTCACCGCAACCAAGCCCTGCCCCATGGCGTTGATCTCACCGCGCAGACGCTGGTCGTTGGTGACGATCATGTTGGCGCCGTTCGTGATCGCTGTGGCCACGACGTGACGATCCTTGAAGTTCACGACAGTGAGCTCAACCATGTCGATATTGCCGACATCGTGGGTGTGAAGGGCGAGCACCTCCGCTATTTGCGCAACTCGACTCTGCATCGCATTCGGGTCGAGGTGAGAGAAGTCGGCCATGAGGTTCCGTTCAACCTCGCCGAGGATGAACATGGTGATGACCGGGCGGTAGAGGTTTTCATCGAAGGCGGTCAGTAGCAGGTCACACGACAGGATCGGGACGAGGACATTGGCGTCCAGCACCGCCACCCAGTCAGGCATCAGGAATCAAGAATCCAGAATCAGGCGTAGAGGTCAAGGTCTTCGGCATCGCGCGACATCTGATCGAGGACAACACGCCGGCGCGCGATCATGTCGTCGCTGTAGGCAAGCACGTCAGCCAGGGCGATACGCCGATGTGATCCGACCTTGCGCGACGGCAATAATCCATCGTCGACGAGCTTCACCACCGTCGGCCTCGACACGTTGAGCACGGTTGCGGCCTGCTGCGTTGAAACTTCCCTTGGAGTGCGGACCACGGTGGCAACTTCGCCCTTGGCGACGGCTTCGAGCATCTCGATCAGCCCGTCGATCGCTGTCTTGGGCAGATGCAACGTGGAGCCGTTGGGCAAGGTCAAGGCTCTAGGCCGGCGCCGTAGCGCCACCAGCGCATTAGATGCCAGTTCACGGTCCTCGAGTCGCTTCGTCATACACGCAACTCTACCAACAAACGCAGTAACCGCAGTAAACGCAAGTACCATCGTTTACTGCGTTAATTTTCTTGTCGTCGCTATCAACCCCTGCGCGTGTGATTGATGCTGTCGCTGCTGCTGCTGGTGGAGTCGTCGTCCAAACGTCACGGTTGCACCCAGGCCAAAACCGAACACATCACTTATTGTTTCCATCACGGTGTTGCCACCCAATATTCCCACCTTCGTGTCAGTTCCATATTCGCCAATGTGGACGCCCTACTACTTCATGCGGAAGGCCACCCACGGCTACGGTCAAGGATTACCGCTTCAAGCTTCCCGGCGGGCACGAGGGCGCTTAGCTTTGACTGTTGATTTTCTGTCACCGCGAACCTCAATCTCGACAAGAGGGCGGCGGCGAATTTCTTCTCGAAAACCGCTACCCGAAGATGCCTTCCACCATGAGTACGACTGGATCGTCGGATTGACATCGATTTTTAACTTTTTTGACGCCGCGACAGACGCCGTCACGACATCTGCGAAGTCGGCGTTGCCAATGACTAAGACATCGATGTCTTGAGGCGGGTTGCCCTCGATCCCTGTGTAACGCGCCGCCCAAGAACCAAAAATGAAGAGCTTCTCGATCCCCTTTACACCGGAAAACTTCTCGGCGATCACGAACCGTGGCCCGTATGACATCAGTAGTAACTCAGCCAACGGCGCCACCAACTGCGATGGACCAGCCGAAACAAGACGCGAGCGCCCGACCCGACGGGAGACAAAGATTTGCGCTGTCTCGGCGCGTTCGACCTCGCGTTGCACGGTCGGCAAAGACTGACCGCTGACCTCAGCAAGTTCAGCAAGGGTCCACTCTCGTTTTGGACTAGCGATTACGGCGCACAGCAACTCGGCTTGACCGCGCGAACGCAGAATCGGCAAGAGAACGGGCTCAATTGTAGATTTCATAAAATGAAGAATATCGCTCAATTTATGAAATTGTGTTCCGTGCTAGGTGCGGCTAAAACAAACGGGCAGTGAATTGCTTACGGTATTTTGAAGTCCGAGGATCCAACGGACCCATTGACTCAAGAATGTCGAGGAATTCTTGACGAACAGTTTCATCGTCGCGAACTTTTTCGAGAAGCATCACAAGATGTGCGTCGTAATCATCTACAGGATTAAGAGCAAGCCGCGCATTTGCAGCAATGTTGCGAACACGATCTGTTTCTGGCAGTCGAGCCAAAAGCGTGAGCGACTCATCTGCTTTGCCGACGGGAATAAGAAACGCAGCAAGACTGCACACAGCATCTTCGTTACCTGGTGCCAACGCAACAGCATCGCGCAATGAGTCTTGGGTACCTTGGGCGATGAGTTCTGAAATCCGCACGCTCATCGGGTCTGGAATAAGTGTCTGCACAAGTTGAGCAATGACATGTTCTGGTTGGGCCCCAGCAAATGAATCAATGGGTTGGCCATCTTTGAAAATAACCACCATAGGGATCGACTGAATGCCAAAAGCTTGGACAAGGGCCGGATTTTCATCGATATTGATCTTGGCTAGGACCACTTGGCCGGCTGTGGCATCTGTGGTGCGCTCCAGGATCGGCGTCAGGGTCTTACAAGGGCCACACCACGGCGCCCAGAAGTCAACTATGACAGGAGTGGTATGAGAACGCTCCACAACATCGGTCTGAAAACTTGTATCGGTCACGTTTAGGGCCATAGGGGCACGATACAGGTAGTTTTTGAGGTGTGACTCTTCCCCATGGCATCAGCAACAACGTCGAAGGTTGGCTAGTTGCCAACATTGCGGGAGCAACTGCCCCGTTCCACTACACCCAGATTGCAGGCGGGCACTCCAACCTCACGTTTAAAGTTGACGATGCAGATGGTCACTCGTATGTTCTGCGTCGTCCACCACTTGGTCATCGTCTTGCTAGCGCCCACGACATGGGACGCGAGCATCGCATTATTGCAAGCCTCGCAAATAGTGCAGTACCAGTGGCCCCTGCTCTTGGTTTTTGTGATGACGAAGCAATCAATGAACTGCCTTTCTATGTGATGTCGTATGTCGAGGGTCATGTTGTTCGCGACTTACAGACGGCGACATCTGTGCTTACCGTGGAAGGCCGGCTGCGTGCGAGCGAATCATTAGTCGACACCATGGTTGCCATTCACAATGTGAATTTGAAAGAAGTTGGTCTCGATGACCTCAGTCGCCACGAGGGATACATCGCCCGACAACTCAAGCGCTGGAATCAAAACATCGTTGATCAACGCACTCGCGACCTACCCCTTGTTGATCAGGTGTATCAAGAACTGATGACTCGCATTCCCGAGCAAGGTCCTGCCACTATCGTGCACGGCGACTATCGCCTTGATAACTGCATGGTTGATTCTGATGGAAACATCATTGCTGTTCTCGACTGGGAAATTTGTACCTTGGGAGATCCCATGGCAGATCTTGGTTTGCTCATGGTGTACTGGAATGGCCCAACTGATGAAGCAAGCGCATGGTCAAACACGGTGTGTACAGCAGAAGGTTTCCTTAATCGTGCCGATCTTGCTGCACGTTATGCAACTGTTTCTGGTCGTGATATCTCGCAACTAGATTTTTACGTTGCCTTTGCGTACTGGAAACTGGCTTGCATTATCGAAGGGGTGTACGCGCGTTACTTAGGCGGCGCGCTCGGGGTAAAAGACCCAGCAGAACTAGAGCCATACAAAACTCAGGTTGATGGAGCCACGCAAAAAGCAATCGCGATGTTGGAGCGTCTCAAATGATTCCGAGTGGAATTCCGTTTACAGTCAACGGCGAACTTCCAGATCTAGATTCCCCCACCATGCTTGTCATGATGTCAGGATGGATTGATGCAAGTGGGGCTGCTGCTGGAGCAATGGAACACATCATTTCAGAAACTAATTCAACAACACTGATTGAGTTTGATCCTGACATATTTATTGACTATCGAGCTCGGCGACCAACCATGGAACTTCGAGAGGGTGTCAACTCAAAGATTATTTGGGCCGTACCCGAGATTCGTCTTGGTCAAGATGCTGCTGGAGTTGATCTTTTACTTCTCACAGGACCAGAGCCAGACACTGCATGGAGACTTTTTGCAAGCACCGTTGCCGATATTGCTAAACAGATGGACGTCAAGCAGGTCATTGGGCTTGGCGCATATCCATACGGGGCTCCGCACACTCGGCCCGTTGGTTTAACTGCCACCTCAATTGATCCAACTATCTCTGAGCGACTTTCGACCACCCGCAACACTCTTGATGTGCCAGCCGGTGTTGAAGCAATTATTGAACATGCACTGCAAAAAAACGGCATACCTTCGATGACGTTGTGGGCCCAGATCCCTCACTATGTAGCCACCATGGCGTATCCCTCTGCGAGTGCTGCACTGATCGAGATGATCAACTTGGAAGCAGGACTCAGTATTGATTCATCTGCTTTGCGTCAAGAAGCAGGGGTGCAGCGTGAGCGACTCGATCAGCTGGTACAAAGCAACCCAGAACATGGCGAGATGCTGATAAAACTTGAGGCTGCTTACGATGAAATTCACGGCAATGGTGCCCCAATGCCAGCCCACAGCGATGTGATACCTACAATGGACGAATTAGCCGCAGAAGTTGAACAGTTTCTGCGGGATCAACAATCAGGGGGAACACAATGAAGATTGACGGTGGACTTGGATTCGACCTCACAAAAGTTCCAGCTGCTGCCAAAGAATTGGAAGCAGCTGGATATTCAGGTGCGTGGACTGCTGAAACAGCACACGATCCTTTTTTTCCATTGTTGCTTGGCGCAGAACACACGAGCACATTGGAATTAGGCACATCAATTGCTGTGGCATTTGCCCGCAATCCAATGACCCTTGCCAACATTGGCTGGGATTTACAGACATATTCCAAAGGTCGTTTCATGCTTGGTCTGGGAAGCCAGATCAAACCTCATGTCACGAAGCGCTTCTCCATGGAATGGAGTCATCCAGCAGCTCGTATGCGCGAGATGATTCTTGCCATGCGCGCAATTTGGGATACATGGCAAAACGGAACAAAACTCGACTTTCGTGGTGACTTCTATACGCACACACTGATGACACCGTTTTTTGCTCCAGATAAAGGTGATCTTGGCAATTTTGGCACACCAAAAATCTTCTTGGCTGGCGTTGGAGAATTGATGACCGAAGTTGCCGGCGAAGTTTGTGATGGTTTCTTATGTCACGGTTTCACCACTGAAAAATATCTCCGTGAGGTCACCATCCCAGCACTTGCGCGCGGTCGTGCAAAAGCTGGAAAGACAATGGAAGGCTTCGAAATTGTTGGACCAAGTTTTGTCGTCACCGGAACTAATGAAAAAGAAATGGAACTTGCAGCTGCTGGCACTCGCCAACAAATTGCGTTCTACGGCTCTACCCCTGCATACAAGGGAGTCCTGGAAATTCACGGATGGGGTGGCCTGCAAGAGGAACTCAATGGTTTGTCAAAGCAAGGCAAATGGGTCGATATGGGTCATCTCATAACGGATGAGATTCTCAACACATTCGCAGTTGTTGGAGAGCCAGAAAAGGTCGCCCCAGAACTTGCCGCACGCTATGGCGACATAATTCAGCGTCTTAGTTTCTATGCGCCATACAAAAGCGATCCTGTTCGCTGGCTGCCAGTTATTGACGCACTAAAAAAGGTCTGATGTTGTGGCGTTATGCGCCATATCCAACTAACCAACTCTGCACATTGATACCGAGATTAGGCACGTCATAGCCGCCCTCTTGCAAGATCACTGCAGGCAATCCCAGTTGTGCCACCAATTCTGCACAACGACGAAATCCGTCTGTCGTTATTGATAAGTCACAGATCGGATCTGTTATAAACGTGTCAAGACCAAGCGACACAACAACCATCTGTGCTCCGAACGTATGTATCTTGGCAATGGCATCACTCAGCACTTGCAGATAGACGTCGTCATTCGTACGAGCTGCAAGCGGAACATTAACCGTGCTACCGAAACCTTTTCCAGACCCTGTCTCGTCAGCGTATCCAATGGTGTACGGATACGCCCGAGCAGGATCACCGTGCAACGACACATACATCACATCGTCTCGGTCATAGAAAATTTCCTGAGTGCCGTTTCCATGGTGATAATCAACGTCAAGCACTGCAACTTTGACACCCGTGGTCGAAGCAACATGATGAGCGACAATAGCTGCATTATTAAAGAAGCAGTAGCCGCCGTACAGTGCAGTTGTTGCATGGTGGCCCGGTGGTCGACACAGACCGTAGGCAACCTTTTCGCCATCAAGCACGAATTGCATCGCAGTCATTGCCGTATCAACAGCACCACGTGCTGCTGCATATGTACCTTCCGTCAGCGGAGTGACTGTCTCGAAACACCACCAACCCAATCTGCCAGAAATAGAAGCGGGCTCTTTGCCCGGCGACATATTGTGGCGTAATGCTGGCTTATAAAATACGTCTGGAAATACTTCACGCTGTGACCCGATTTCCACTTGGTACTCCTGCCAAGCTGACGTAAGAAATCTTAACAAACCTGGATCATGCACTGCTGTGATTGGGCCTGTCCCCCATGACGATGGTGACACCATGTCGAAACGAGCATCAGCCGCTAACACCTCACGAATAATCTCACCACGACCAATGTGCTCATACGGTGGATGAATCGTTGATCGCTCGATCTCTATATGCGGATCATGCAATAGATGCGCTGGAGTGTAAACAACCTTCATGTTGTCTACTGTAAATCATCAGTCGAACGAAGGACGAGCGCGTAGCGAACGCTTCAGTTCTGCCATGCCAGACATTGTGGCAAGAGTTTCAACAGCGTCCCACAACTTCAGTGCTTCATCTCCGCGAGGAATTGTAGAGATCACTGGCCCGAAAAAAGAACCTTCATTTTCCTTACCGGGGTGGAATGAAAGAATTGGAGTTCCAACATCTTTGCCAGCTCGCTCAAGCGCGAGCGTCGTCTCCTGGGCAATCACATCATCAAACGACTCATCATGCATGGAATCCGCCCATATCTCGGGCAGTCCTTCTGCTTTGAGCAATGCCGTCATGTGCCCGTGCGGGTCTGCCACCATGATGTCGCGCTCTTGACGATTATGCAATGACATCCCGAGGGCTGTGTATACGCGACCCACTGCTTCATTACCCTCAACTTGTCGTGCCCTGGCAGCAACACGTAGTCCACTTGTACCAACTGCGTGTACTGCTGAATACCCAGCAGGCATCTTGGTGTAATCCATCTTGTCCGCGTTCAGAATTTTTAAAGATATGAAACGCCACGCAACGTCGTACTTGCGAAGTTGTTGAACTTCCACTACCCATCGAGATGTAATCCACGCCCATGGGCAGACTGGATCAAAGAAAAAGTCGAGATCAGCCACGGGCTAGACCCTAGCGACCTCTCGCTCCTCAAATGTTTCGATGAGATCGCCAGGCTTGAGGTCTTGGAAGTCTGACAATCCAATACCGCATTCAAATCCTTCACGCACCTCACGCACGTCGTCCTTGAAACGACGCAGCGACTGAATGGTACCTTTCCAAATGATCGTGCCATCGCGCAAGAAGCGCACCTTTGTGCCACGCGTAATGACGCCGGTACGAATAATGCAACCTGCGATTGCTCCAAGTTTTGGCACTCGGAAGATTTCTCGTACTTCAGCTTCACCTGTTATGACTTCTTCGAACTCTGGCGCCAACAGACCAAGCATTGCTTGTTCCATATCTTCCAACAGTTTGTAGATGATTTCATATGTTCTGATTTCGACATGTTCTAGTTCAGCAAGGTCACGAGACTTACGATCAGGGCGGACATTGAAACCAATAAGCGTTGCGTTTGTTGCAGCAGCCAAAGTGATGTCATTCTCGGTTATACCGCCAACGCCGCGATGGACGAAGGACACCTTGACTTCGGCACGCTCCAAACGGCGCAAACTGTCAGTGAGCGCTTCTAGTGAACCGTGAACATCTGCTTTGATCACCAAATTAAGAGTTGCTACTTCGCCAGCTTGAATTTGGCTGAAGATATCTTCCAACTTCACACCATGTGATACGCGAGAGTCCCCACGCTGGTTGAGAATACGCATCCGTTGTTCGCGAGATTCGCCAACAACACGTGCAGTCTTTTCATCGGGGGCTGCACGGAATTCATCGCCAGCCTTTGGCGTCATGGACAAACCAAGAACCTGCACTGGTGTTGAAGGACCAGCCTCTTTGACTTGCTCTCCACGCTCATTTATTAACGCGCGAACCCTGCCCCATGCGGCACCAGCAACAATAGGATCACCAACACGAAGGGTTCCCTTGTCGACTAGCACCGTGGCAACTGGGCCACGACCGATGTCAAGGTTTGCTTCGAGCACAACGCCCTTTGCTCGCCCTGATGGATTTGCAGTGAGTTCTTCAAGTTCAGCAACAACGTTGAGTTGTTCAAGCAAGTCATCAACACCGAGGTTCTGCGTGGCAGACATCTCAACAACGATGGTGTCGCCACCCCACGATTCAGGAACTAATCCATATTCAGCAAGCTGAGTAAGGACACGTTGCGGATCGGCGTTGTCTTTGTCGATTTTGTTTACAGCAACAATGATCGGAACATCAGCAGCTTTGGCATGATTAATTGCCTCAATAGTTTGCGGCATGACGCCGTCATCGGCTGCCACAACCAATACGACAATGTCAGTGACTTGGGCTCCACGTGCACGCATCTTCGTGAAAGCAGCGTGACCTGGAGTATCAATGAATGTGACCAACTTGCCGTCTTTGACGACTTGGTATGCACCGATGTGCTGGGTAATGCCACCGGCTTCACCAGCAACAACATTTGCCGAACGAATTCGGTCGAGCAATGTGGTTTTACCATGATCAACATGGCCCATGACCGTAATCACAGGAGGGCGTGGCTGTTGCAATTCCTCGTCGTCATAGTCAGAGTCGTCAAACAACGCCTGCAGTTCCATTTCTTGTTGTTGACCTGGATCAACCATCAAGATTTCAGCACCGACCTCAAGAGCAAAAAGCTCCATCTGATCTTCTCCAAGTGTCATGGTGGCAGTCACCATTTCACCGTGCTCTAACAAGTAGCGAACAACGTCGGCTGCGGAGCGGTTTAACTTTGGAGCAAACTCTTGTGCCGAGGAGCCACGCTCAATAATGATGACGCCTTCTGGAACAGGAGCACCGCTATTTGAGTAACTTGTAAGTTGCGGCTGTAATTCATCAAATTCGCGACGACGACTCGCCCGTGACTTTTTGCGAGGGGCGCGACGTTGTCCACTTGGACGCGGACCGCCACCACCAGGACCACGAGGACCGCCGCCGGGACCGCCACCACCAGGACGAGGACCGCCACCGGGACCACCAGGACCACCGGGACCACCAGGACCACCGGGACCACCAGGACCACCGGGACCACGAGTAAAGCCAGGACCGCCAGGACCACGAGGACCACCGGGGCCACCGGGACCACCGGGACCACGAGTAAAGCCAGGACCGCCAGGACCACGAGGACCACCAGGGCCAGGACGCAAACCACTTGGCCTAGCCCCAGGACCAGAACGGAACCCGCTGGGGCTTCCTGTTGACACTCGCCCACCTGGAGGTGGAGGAATCGGGCGACCAGATGGAGACATTGGGCCAGGAGGTGGAGGAATCGGGCGACCAGCACCAGGAGCACCAGGTGGACGACCAGCAGGTAGCGGTGGACGACCAGCAGGCAACGGCGGACGACCTGGGGGCACTGGACCCCGAGCCGAAGGCACAGGATTGATCGGAGCGCGCGGGATCGCACTGACTGGGCTTGGTCCACGTGGACTCGAAATTACACGCGACTCGTGTGAAGCATCTGACACAGCCACGGGCTGGCGAGGCGCTGGAGCAGCCTCAACAACTGGCACAAAAACTGGTTGTTCCACTACAGGTGGCACAACTTTGACTTCTATCGGAACAACAACAGGTGCAGGGACAACAGCAATAGGAGCAACAACTACAACAGGCTCGCTTCCACGCGGCGCATCCTCAACTGGTGCTACTTGGGCTGTAGGAGCTTCAACTATTATAACTTCAGCTATTTTCGCTGGCTCTTCGACTTGATCGACGCCATTGACTACAACTTTTTTCGCTGCAGCTTTCTTAGCTGGCTTTTCTTCTACAGGCTGGGCATCACGCTTCAGACCTTCGCGGTCAGCTTTACGGCGCACACGATCGGCCTGGGCTTCTTCCATGGACGACGAAACATTACGTACGTCGATCCCCATGGTCAAAGACAGCTCGAGTGCTTCTTTGTTCGTGAGTCCAAGCTCTTTAGCCAGCTCTGCAATGCGAATCTTCTTGGTTGCCAAGGGTTAGGCCTCCGTACTTTCAGAATCAGTGGCGGACTCTGCGGTCCACTCTTGTTCACTCACAACACTGCCGTCAGTGGCGTGAAACTGAAGTTCACCAGTCTCATCGTTTTTGCGCCATTCACCCTCTGCATACTGCGTTGCAGTAGGAGGTGGTCGACGTGGTTCAAAAATGCCATTTGCTTCGTTAGCGGCTTGTGTTTCGCTCTTGATGTCAATGCGTACGCCAGTGAGACGTGCAGCAAGACGGGCATTCTGTCCCTCTTTGCCAATTGCTAGCGACAACTGGAAATCAGGAACGATCACATCTGCTTGTGTTCCATCATCACTAATTCGCACTTCGGTCACTTTTGCAGGTGACAACGCTTTGGCAATGAAGTCGTGAAGATCTTCACTGTAAGAAACAATGTCAATCTTTTCACCGCGCAACTCGTTAACGACCATACGAACGCGACCACCACGCGCACCGACGCATGCGCCGACTGGATCGACGTTGGCATCATTTGAAGCAACAGCAATCTTGGTGCGATGTCCAGGCTCGCGCGCACATGCCTTGATTTCAACAACACCATCAGCAATTTCAGGTACTTCAAGTTCAAACAATCGCTTGATGAGACCTGGATGAGTACGACTTACAACAATCTGTGGACCCTTCACAGTCTTGCGAACTTCTACGATGTATGCCTTCAAACGAGCACCAGATTCTGGGCGCTCATACGGAACCTGCTCGGCTTGTGGAAGCAACGCTTCTACTTTTCCAAGATCGAGAAGGGCATAACGGCCATCTGACTGCTGAATGATGCCTGAGACGAGGTCTCCTTCGCGATTGGCATATTCTTCAAACTTACGATCGCGTTCCACTTCGCGAATACGTTGGCTCATGACCTGCTTGAAAGTGGCAGCTGCAATACGACCAAGTTCGTGCTTGCTCGGAGTGTCATCACGTTCGTTTATCCAGTTGCCGTCGTCATCTACGTCATAGGCCGTGAACTTCATGTCAAGGGTTTCTGGATTTACCTCAACGATGACCTCATCGGCTGCGTTCGGGCGCTTTTTGTATGCAGTTGCCAATGCCTCTACCAACACTTGCAGCAGCGTGTCAACGCTAATGTCATGGTGTTCAGCGAGCATTCGTACTGCATCGGACATATCTAAATTGCTCATGTAGCACTTGCCTCCGTGAAATCGGTTGTATCAGAATCTTCTAGATCGGTGAACTCTTTATCAGCTTTGCGTGCATCGCGAGCTTCCTTTGAGTTTGGTTTTGGCTGGGATTCCCAGACGAACACAGTCTTTGCTTTGTCGATAAGAGCAAGAGGAACTTCAACAGTCTCTGTTGATCCATCGAGACGCACGCTGGCGATAGTCGATGTTGCCCCAATAAGAACTCCAGCAAAACGGCGCTGGCCATTGTGTTCTGATACCAAACGAATGGTGACGCTTTTTCCAACTTCGCGTTGAAAATGGGCAGGGGTGCGCAAGGTGCGCTCAAGGCCTGGACTTGTGACTTCAAGGGTGAAACGCCCAGGAACAACATCGACGTGGTCTAGTTCACGACCAAGAAGCCTGGTGACAAGAGAAATTTGATCAACGGTGACACCACCGCTTTGATCAGCAGGGGTATCGACCGTTATCCGCAAAATTCCACCAGCGAATTCGAGGTCGTAGAGCTCTAAACCAAGATCAGCAAGGATGGGAGACACCATTGCTGTGACTGAATCAACGACATTGACCGACATGGGCTCTCACTTCCTGCCAAAAACTGGCTCTAACAGAACAAAAGGCACGGGGGTTACCCGTGCCTCGGGTTCACCGAACTTCAAAGGACGGCTTGAATCATATCCAACAGAACTAAGATTTTGCTCCGATGCTTCGTCTCTCTCAACTCTTCGTTCGCACCCTTCGGGATGACCCCTCTGATGCCGAGGTGCCCAGCCATCGGCTTTTGCTGCGGGCTGGGTATATTCGGCGTGCCGCCCCTGGTGGATACACATGGTTGCCACTGGGATGGCGAGTTCTGCGAAAAGTCGAAAACATCGTGCGTGAGGAGATGGATGCCATTGGCGCCCAAGAGGTCCACTTTCCTGCGCTGCTTCCCCGAGAGATATACGAAATAACAGGGCGTTGGACCGAATACGGCGACAACCTATTTCGCCTGACCGACCGCAAAGGAGCCGAATATCTGCTCGGGCCAACTCACGAGGAAATGTTCACACTGCTTGTAAAGGATCTCTACTCGAGTTACAAAGATCTCCCCGTCACGCTCTACCAGATACAAACCAAGTACCGCGACGAGGCTCGTCCCCGAGCTGGACTTCTGCGTGGACGTGAATTCCTAATGAAAGACAGTTACTCATTTGACATTGATGACGCAGGACTTACAAAGAGTTACCAAGATCATCGTGACGCATACGAACGAATTTTTCAGAGACTGCAGCTTCCTTATGTAATCGTTAAAGCGATGAGCGGGGCGATGGGTGGATCCATGTCTGAAGAATTTCTCTCGCCAATCTCTGTAGGTGAGGACACTTTTGTGCGCTGTACCTCATGTCAGTATTCAGCAAACACAGAAGCTGTTACCACTGGTGCATTGGCAAACGACACAACCAAGTTTGACTCACCGTCAACACTGTCTACTCCGAACTGCGCAACCATCGCATCTCTTGTTGATTTTTTAAATGCTCATAACCCGCGCACCGATCGCGCATGGACAGGATCGGACACATTAAAAAATGTTGTATTGCAGTTGACCCAACCCGATGGAACGACAGAGACATTGGTCATCGGAGTACCAGGTAATCGCGAAGTTGACCTCAAGCGAGTTGAAGCACAACTGGCCCCGGCACAAGTGCAACCTCTTGATGAAGATGGCTTCGCACAACACCCACAACTGACTCGTGGTTACATTGGCCCGCAGATTCTTGGCCTCACGAGTGCATCTCGTGTGCGATATCTACTTGATCCAAATGTTGTTGCTGGCAGTGCATGGGTAACGGGTGCAAACACCAATGACTCCCATGTCATCAACCTTGTACATGGTCGTGATTTCACAGCAGACGGAACAATTGAAGCTGTCGAAATTGCATCTGGTGACCCGTGCCCGATGTGCGGGGCGCCACTCGAGATTGCTCGCGGCATCGAGATCGGACATGTTTTTCAACTGGGTCGCAAATATGCCGACAAACTAGGCCTTACAGTCCTAGATCAAAATGGAAAACAAGCTGTTCCCACAATGGGTTCGTACGGCATTGGTGTATCGCGCGCCGTTGCATCAATTGCCGAGGTGTTCCATGACGACATTGGTTTGAAATGGCCCCGATCGATATCTCCTGCTGACATCCACATAGTTGTCACCGGAAAAAATGGCGACGACATCACTATTGCGGGCCAGTCACTCGCACAGGAGTGGGAATCACGCGGGCTTGAAGTATTGATAGATGATCGTAATGGCGTATCACCTGGCGTCAAGTTTAAAGATGCAGAACTGATCGGGATCCCAACGATTGTTGTTGTCGGCAAGTCACTGGCCGATGGGAATGTGGAAGTGCGCGATCGACACGCGGGAACAAATATCGCAGTTCCCCTAGCCGATGTAGTTAATTTTGTCATTGCCCTGACAACAACTGGACACTAACCACGTGGCGAGAAAAATATTCGGCCAGGTCCAGCACTACGACTGGGGTGATACTGCCTTTATTCCTCAGTTGCTGAATCAACCAGAAGACACGAAACCATGGGCCGAACTGTGGCTCGGCACCCACCCAAGCGCACCATCGCATCTTGATTCTGTTGATGGTCCTTTACTGAGCGATGTCACTTCGAACATGACCATGCTTGTCAAGATCTTGTCCTGTTCCCAGCCATTGTCATTGCAAACACACCCCACCGTTCAACAAGCAGAACGTGGTTATGCCCGCGAAGAATCACAGGGGATTTCCCTGTCTGATCCAAGACGGATGTACAAAGACACATCAGACAAACCAGAGTTACTGATCGCTCTCACCGACTTCCATGCATTATGCGGCTTTGCCAACATTGAAGACTCAATCAACCAATTAGGTGAATTGGGATGGAACGAAGAAGCCGACATTCTTGACACCAGCGGAATAGATGGCTACCTGCTGTGGGCTTTCGACCAACGAACTCTTCCCAGTAACCGACAATTACTTCCAGGATGGATGCTGCAATTGCTTGATCAATACCCAACCGATATGTCGTTGCGCATTGTCCCATTGTTACACCATGTGATTCTTCGCCCAGGTCAAGCCATCAGTCTTCCTGCTGGAAATCTTCATGCGTATCTACACGGCGCAGGTTTAGAAGTCATGAAATCATCCGACAATGTTGTGCGCGCCGGAATGACATCCAAACATGTTGATGTGGCTGAACTGCAACGAATTGTGGATACCACGCCTCGTGAACATCCTGTAGTGAACCCTCTTCGTGATGGATCAACTTCTGTCTATCCGTCGCCATCGCCCGCATTTTCTGTCTCGCGCCTAAGCGGGGGAACACTCCCCGCTAGCGACAACATCCGCATCCTGTTCGGAGAAATATGGTCTCCTCAACGCGAATTTGGGCTCTTAGGCGCCGGTGAAACAATGACCATTCACGGCGATACATGGGTGTGTACTCAACACTAGCGACCCATCGTTTTGCGGATTTCTACAATCTTTTCTTGAGAGTGATTGGCATCGTCACCCTTTTCCTCGAGCAATTGTGAGCGATCCCGTGATGCTTCACGTTCTGCCAATACTGTGTCGGCGCGAGCAATAGCAGCATCGGTTCCAAACTCGTTTATGAACTCTGCCCACTCAACGAGAGCCTCGACCATTTCATCTTCAGGAACTACTGCGACATTTCGGCCCTTTACAAAGAGATGACCGCGCTTATTGCCAGCTGCGATACCAAGATCTGCTTCGCGCGCTTCTCCTGGCCCATTCACCACACATCCCATCACCGCAATTTGTAACGGCAACTTACGATCAGCAAATGCAGCTTGTGCTCGGTTTGCAACATCGATGACATCGATCTCTGCACGACCACAACTAGGACAGGCGATGAGATCAACATTTTTACGCTCCCGAAGTCCGAGCGATTCAAGAAGTTGTCGACCAGCGCGGGCTTCTTCTACCGGGTCAGCAGTAAGGCTGTACCGAATGGTGTCGCCAATGCCTTCTAGCAACAATGTGGCTATTCCTGCAGTTGCTTTTAGTATGCCACCAGGCAATGGACCAGCTTCAGTAACGCCAAGATGCAGTGGGATGTCTGTGGCATCAGCCAGCAACCGATAGGCCTCTACCATGAGCGGGACATTGCTTGCTTTCACAGAGATTTTGATGAGATTGAAATCAACTTCTTTAAAGTAGGCAATTTCTTGCAAGGCTGATTCGACCATCGCTGCAGCAGTGAGCCCGCCGTACTTGGTGTACAACGCAGGATCTAATGAACCACCATTAACACCAATACGAATTGGGATATTTCTGTCACGCGCTTCGGACGCCACCGCCTTGATATGTTCTGGCTTGCGAATGTTGCCAGGATTCAGCCGTAAACCGTGCACGCCAGCTTCCATTGCCGCAAGAGCCATCTTGTATTGGTGATGAATGTCGGCAATGATCGGAATTGGCGAGCGAGGAACAATTTGAGCTAATCCTTCTGCGGCTGCCTGATCGTTGCAGGTACAGCGCACGATGTCGCAACCAGCACCAGCAAGTGCATAGATTTGTTGCAACGTCCCTTCCACATCGGCAGTTTTGGTTGTGGTCATCGACTGCACCGTGATTGGTGCACCTCCACCAACCAGCACATTGCCCACTGAGATCTGCTTTGTTGTACGCCGTTCGAACATCTCTAACAGTGTGTCATCAATTTCGCCCGATCACCCGAGCGGTTGAGTGATATCCAAGTAAAGACCTGTTACAAGAAGCAAGCCAAGCAGACCAACAACCGCTGTTGCCACTGGCACCATCTTGGAAATATCAGCAGAGTACCGACGGCCTTTGCGAGAACGAATCCGTTCATAGATTGCAACTGCAGCATGGCCTCCATCGAATGGCAGGAGCGGGAACATGTTGAACACGCCGACAAAGACATTGACACTGCCAAGCAGCAACAACACACCCTTTAATCCATCGGTGCGACCTACTTGGCCACCTACTTGACTAACACCCACAAGCGTCGTTGGTCTTGTCATCAAAGAAGAATCTTGTTTCGTGAGATGTCGCAGGGAGTTGAACGGATTCAGCGCAACTGTCATACCTTTAAGCGAACCAACTGCTGTTCGCCCGATCTCAGATGAGGACTGCCCTAATGCGGACCCAATCGGCACCTGTTTCCAACCCCAGTCGTCGGCGAATACTCCGAGATACGCCTTTGATGTATCTGACGGATTTTGCCCCAAGGTGACAGCAACTGTGCTCAAACGACTATCGCGACTGGTGCGCACTTGCACTACATCGCCTGGCGAATGAGACGTTATTGCAGAAACGAGTGTCTCATAAGAAGAAACTTTCACCCCATCAATCGATTGAATTTCATCGTCAGGAAGCAATCCAGATGATGCAGCAGGTGAATTTTGAGCCATCTGCTTGATGACGGTCACGCCGGTCTGTTGTTCGCGTCCCGAGATAAAAAATACACCAGCGAACAGCACGAAAGCGATAACCATATGCATGAGTGACCCTGCTGTAATAACAAGTAGTCGCCGAGGGAAAGTTTGCGCACGATAAGAACGTTGCTCATCGCCTTCACTCACCTCGTCAAGGTTGTTCATTCCGATGATTCGCACGAAGGCACCCAATGGCAGTGCGCGAAGTCCATATTCCACTTCGCCACGAGTCGTGCTCCATACTCTTGGTCCGAACCCCATAAAGAATTGAGTCACTTTCATTCCGGTCAGACGCGCTGTCACAAAATGACCAATTTCGTGGAGGAAGACTGATACCAAAAGGCCAAGAACAAAAATACCAGTCCAAGGGCTGTTGACCAACAAATAGCCCAGTAGACCGAGCATGATCAGCCCCGTAAGTGTGCCCCCTCTTGTGGCACTGTCGGGTTGCTTCTCCTGCGTTGCCCCACCAGCAGCGACCTCAGATCGGAACTTCTGATAAAAATCACTCACCGTGCTAACTCCTCTCGTGCCAACCGTCGGCCATCGGCGTCGGCGTTAAGCACATCGTCGATCGAATACGGTTGAGAACTTTTGAATCGTGACATGACATTGCCAACATACTTGGCAATGTCACGCCACATTATGCGCCCATCTAAAAATGCTTCGACAACTACTTCATTTGCCGCCGATAGACCTGCTGGAGACGTTCCGCCAGCCCTGCCAGCCGCGTATGCCAGATCGAGGCATGGGAAAGTAACACGATCGGGTTGTTCAAAATCGAGCCGCGACAACTGTGACCAATCGATCCGCCCGAATGGTGTTGCAATTCGGTGCGGATAGCCAAGCGCATATCCAATCGGAAGACGCATATCGGGCATAGATAACTGAGCAATAGTGGACCCATCGGTGAACTCAACCATGGAATGCACAACAGATTGAGGATGTACAACTACATCAATGTCATTGAACCCAATGCCAAATAATTCGTGAGCCTCTATCACTTCAAGTCCCTTGTTCATAAGAGTTGACGAATCAACCGTGATCTTTGGTCCCATCTTCCATGTGGGGTGCGCCAATGCACCATCAATCGTCACCGTTGCAAGGTAATTAGCAGAGCGGCCCCGAAATGGTCCACCGCTAGCCGTCAAAATTATTCGAGCTACTTCGGTGTTGGCAGCCACGGAACTTCGCAAACATTGATGAATCGCACAGTGCTCGCTGTCTACTGGCACCAATTGCGCCCCTGGTGTCATCCGTAACGGCTGCACGATTGCACCTGCAGCAATGAGGCTTTCCTTGTTGGCCAACCCAAGTGTGCGTCCGCGCCGAAGAGTCTCAAGAGTGACAGGCAGACCTGCGAATCCAACAACGCCATTAATAACAACGTCAGCGACATCCACAATGTCGGTCAGCACTCCACTGATCTGAACATGAGGAAGCGCAGCAGCCACCCGTGCTCGATCAGACTCATTAGTAACAACAACAAGTTCTGGTCGCAAAAGCCGTGCCTGTTCAATGACAACATCGACTGATGATCTAACTGCCAGTGCAGTGACTACATAGTTTTGTGGTTCAGCGAGAACAACTTCAATTGTCTGTGTGCCGATGGATCCAGAAGACCCAGCAATGGCGACTCGTGTACGTGTCACGCCCAGGGCTTGAGGACCAGCATGAGATAATACGTGGCAGGAAGAACAAACAAGAACGCATCAAAGCGATCAAGCACCCCTCCGTGTCCCGCTATCAGACTTCCAAAATCTTTTATCTCAAGATTGCGCTTAAACATTGACTCAACAAGATCACCTATTGGTGCCATAACGGCAACTACCAACGTGAGCATGATCCATTCATTCATTGAGTTCCATGTGCCATTCTGTGAACCAAAAATAACAACAGCAACCAATGTTGCAAGGGCCCCACCGATCGCGCCTTCAACTGTCTTGTTCGGGCTAATCCACTCACGTAATGGCGTTTTTCCAACAGCTGAACCAACAAAAAGTCCACCAACATCGTTTGCAATGACGGCTACTACCACCATGAACAACGTGTCTGTTCCTGCATTAGATGGCACGCCACCAGAAACCGAATAACGAAGGATCAAAGCCGCAAACGAACCCATCAGACCAATCCATGACATTGCCATATTCGTAATTGCCACATTCGGCATCGGCCCACTTTGCGCACTTGATGACCCGATAAACCCAATCGCTGATGCAAGGAAGCCAAATGCAAAAACTAATGGCAATGCACCATCGCCAATCCAGTAAGCAGCCAGTGGAGCAGAAATACACGCAACAATGCCGGCGAATGTTGCAGGCCGATAGCCCTTCTCCGTTACCTTGCTAAAAAATTCAACAGATGCAAGACCAACAACTGCAACCACGATCAATAGAACCGCAGCTGGTCGCCACATGATGGCCCCAACAAAAAGTGCCAGCATGATTAATCCAGTCGTGACTGCAGTGGGCATGTCTCGGCTAATTCCACCACGAGGCCCGCGAGGCCCGCGAGGACCAGATCGACGCACTTGTGTGGGTCGAGAGCCCCGAGAAACACCACCCGTAACGTCGCGACTGATATCTCCTGCAACCTCAGGCGGTCGACGACGACGCTCATCGGTCGGGTCAGTACCAATCACTAATCGTTCCGGCCGCCGCGTTGGTTCACTTGGTTGTTGGAAAGTAGCCCACACATCGGTGTCGTCATCATCGCCAAGCGCTGGCATCTCCCCTGTTGCTGGCTCGGTCCAATGGGGCAATTTGCCTGTATCCACATCACCAAAACTAAGAGCAGGCTCTCCAGTTGGATCATCCGCGAACTGCACCGTGCCAAAGTCAGAACCAAAGTCGGTCCCGTACCCAGAAGAGCCATCAGCATCACGACCACCATTGTCATGTGGGTCCGTGTTGTCTTGTCGGCGCCAAATATCATCAGTCATATTTTCCCCTTTTCGGGTTTCGAGTCCACCGTAGCCGACTCATCTTTATACCTCGAGCAGTTCTTGCTCTTTGCGGGCGAAAGCTTTGTCGACTTGTTCGACATGCTCTTGGGTGAGCTTGTCAAGTTCTTTTTCGGCCCTCTCCAGATCATCTTTCGAAATGTCAGAACTTTTTTCAGCGGCTTCAAGTTGCTTACGCGCGTCACGGCGAATGTTTCGCAATGCAATACGACCATCTTCTGTCATATTTTTCACAATTTTGACATATTCCTTACGACGCTCTTCCGTCAGGATAGGAAAGTTCAAACGGATAATAATCCCGTCATTCGATGGTTGTAATCCAAGTCCACTATCCCTGATTGCGCGTTCAATAGCTCCGAGCGCATTGCGATCGTGAGGCTTAACCACCAAGGTGCGTGCTTCTGGAACTTGAAATCCGGCGATCTGTTGAAGCGGTACTAGCGATCCGTAATAATCAATAAGTAATTTGTCAACAAGAGATGGGTTAGCTCGACCAGTACGAACAGAGGAATACTGTCCCTGCACATGCTCTACGGCTCGCTCCATCTTGTCGATGGCTTCGAGTATTGTGTCTTCGATCACCCGACCAGCGTACCTACTAGGTCTCCGCGGAGTATGGACTTCACGTTTCCGCGAGCCAGAAGGTCAAATACCACTATGGGCAGGTGTTTATCCATACAAAAAGAGATGGCTGTTGAGTCCATAACCTTGAGCCCAAGAGTAATGACGTCCATATGGCTGATCTGGTCGTACCTCGTTGCTGTTGGATCAAGTTTTGGATCAGCGGTGTATACCCCGTCTACCCCAGAGTGCGTCCCCTTCAAAATGGCCTGCGCTCCAATTTCGGCGGCACGAAGAGCAGCAGCCGTATCCGTGGTAAAAAACGGATTACCCGTTCCACCAGCCAAGATGACGACTCGACCTTTTTCAAGGTGGCGCTCGGCGCGACGACGAATATATGGCTCGGCAATCTTTGGCATCTCAATAGCCGTCATCACTCGTGACTGCTGGCCGGCTCGCTCGAGCGCATCTTGCAAAGCAAGACCGTTCATCACTGTGGCAAGCATTCCCATGAAGTCAGCCTGAGCTTGATCCATTCCCAGACCAGCACCCTTGACGCCACGCCAAAAGTTTCCGCCACCAACAACAATGGCGATATCCGTTCCCAACTCTTCACGAGCTTCACGTACTTCTTCTGCAACTTGTGTGAGCACATTGTTGTCAAGGCCAAAGCCAGACGGTTCTGCCAAGGCCTCACCCGACAGTTTGAGAACTACTCGCGACCAACGGGGCCTTGACGTCATATCAGCCGATTTCTACCTGTGCGAAACGTACAACCTGTGATTTACCAATGAGCTGTTCAATGCTCATTTTGTCATCCTTTGCATAGGGCTGCTCTAACAGACAAACATCCTTGAAAAAACCGTTGATCCGACCCTCGACTATTTTGGCAACTGCCTGTTCAGGTTTGCCTTCGTTGCGAGTAATTGTTTCAAGCGTTTCCCGCTCTTTTTCGATCACATCTGCTGGCACATCTTGACGACTCAGATAACGAGGGCGAGCAAAAGCAATGTGCACCGCGATGTCATGAGCCAACTCTGGGGTCGCATTTGACATTTCAACGATGACGCCATTGACTCCGCGACCACCCTGAATATGGCTGTAGGAATCTAGAATATTTCCGGCAGCGGCAACGAACTGCACTGCCTCGCCCACCTCAATATTTTCTTTCAGGACGATCTTGAGATCATCGATCTGTGTGGAACGATCAGCAACGCCATCTATTCCTTTTTCAAGCACTGCCTGAGCCAACAAATTGGCTGCCTCTTTGAAACCATCGCTTGAGGCAACGAAGTCTGTCTCGCACTTCAACTTCACAATTGACGCGCGCGCTGTTTCGACAATAAGAGCAATCACACCCTGAGCATTGTCACGGTCATCACGCTTGGCACTTGCTGCCAAACCTTTTTCCCGCAACCACTGCTTAGCGGCTTCGACTTCTCCACCGTTTTCTTCTAGTGCTTTCTTGCAATCCATCATTCCTGCACCAGTTGACAGGCGAAGCCTCTGAACGTCCTTGACTGTATACGACATGATTATTCCGTTTCAGTTGGCACTGCTGCGACAAGACGTGCTTCACGACCTGCTTGTGCTTGTGCTGCCTGACGGCGCGCCTCGTTCTGCTGTGCTTCAAAAGCTACGACTTCTTCTGCTGTGCGCTCAACAGGCGCAGCAGTAGCAACCGCTGGATTGCGCTTAGACGCAATGAAACGACCTTCAATTACTGCTTCAGCAATGACGCGAGTCAGTAGATCATTGGCACGAATCGCATCATCGTTTCCAGGGATCGGAAACTGAATGCGATCTGGGTCAACGTTCGTGTCAACAACAGCAATTACTGGGATATTGAGTTTATTTGCCTCAGTCACCGCAATGTGCTCTTTCAGAGTGTCAAGTACAAAAATAGCATCTGGACGTTTAGCCAATTGAGCAATTCCGGAGAGGTTTTTTTGCAATTTGGCAAGTTCACGGCTGAGTAGCAAGGCTTCTTTTTTTGGCATCGCTTCGAATTCACCAGAAACGAGCATCCGCTCGTATTCCTGCATCTTGCTCACGCGCTTTGAGATTGTTTCGAAGTTGGTGAGCATTCCACCCAGCCAACGCTCGTTCACGTAGTACATGCCACATTTCTCTGCATAGCTACGAATTGGATCTTGTGCTTGCTTTTTTGTACCAACGAACAACACTGTTCCTCCGTTGGCGACAAGGTCACGGACAAATGCGTAGGCCACTTCAATTCGATCGAGTGTTAGATCGAGGTTGATGATGTGGATTCCGTTGCGCTCGCCAAAAATGAATTGCTTCATCTTTGGATTCCATCGACGGGTCTGGTGTCCAAAGTGAACGCCAGCTTCGAGCATTTGTCGCATTGAGACGACAGCCATAATTTTCTCCTTCTGCGGTTGTCTACACACCAGTCCGACGCCGAAGCGACCGCAGATGGCTGATGTGCAAGGTATTAGTTGTGACCATCAGAGCGAGACGCCCTGATGAGCCTTTGAAAGACTATCGGGCAGGACCGATCTGACCCACTTTGGCTAGCAACAAGGGTGAAAAACCTACAAGACGGGGCCTGCGCACCCCCAGATACGGCAGTGGATCGACATAGGTCGCCCCGATTCGCACACCCAGATACGTGATCTCAGCCGTGCGACCAAGGCGCTGGCCTGCCAACACCACCGAGCCCGTCACAATCGATTCTTCAATTTCAGCTAGCCATCCGTATGTCATTCTGATTCCCTTGGCAATTGTTTGGACCACATACCGACGCCCAGCAACGGTGCCAGCAAACGTGATCTGGCCATCAGTAACTGCTACAACTGCGCCCCCCGTTGCTGTCAACACTGACACCCCACGGTGACCAGAACAACGCTGACACGCTGGGGCAACGAATCGTTGGATCACTTGGCCTTCAACAGGGGTGACCGGCGGCAGGATCAACAAAGACCCAGATATGAACAATGAAAAGAACCACATTGCCCATGATGTGGACGCGAGTACGACTAACTAACTCATTCCTGCAGCCGAAAGCCTCGAACGCAACTGCAACACAGCTTTAGTGTGAATCTGAGAGATCCGACTTTCCGTGACGCCTAATGCTTCTCCAATTTCTGAAAGCGTCAAGCCATCTTCGTAATACAGAATCAAAATTGCTTGTTCGCGTTCTGGCAATCGAGTTATCTCTGAACGCATCGCTTCACGTAGTTCGCCGTCTTCCATCGCGCGCCCAGGTTGATACTGCGCATCGGCTGGGGCTGCGTCCATTGCAACATGATCCAAAGGCCCAACCGAACCGGCAGCGATATCTGTCAGCCACTTTTCAAGTTCTGCAACTGAGATGTCCAACTCTGCTGCAATTTCCTCATCATTCGGTGTGCGACCAAGAGAGTGCTCCAATGTTGCAATTGCGTCTTGCACTGACCGAGAACGAGAACGAACTAAACGTGGTACCCAATCAAGCACGCGCAGACCGTCAAGTATTGCTCCTCTGATTCGAGGAATTGCATAGGTTTCAAATTTGGCGCCGAGAGTTGGATCAAACTTGTCAATCGCGTTCATCAAACCGAACACTCCAGCACTAACTAGGTCCCCCGTGTCAACTGAGCGCGGCAAACCGGCAGACAAACGACCTGCAACGAACTTCACTAACGAGGCGTAATGAACAACTAACCAGTCACGCGCAGTTGACTCTTCAGAGCTATGCCAAGCTTCCCAGGCAGTGTCTATGGAATAGCGAAGTTGACGGGCATTCATGTTGATCTATCAGTTACGAACGGGGATGTGACTCAGCGTATGCAACACGAAGGCGTTCTTTGCTCACATGGGTATAACGCTGCGTCGTTGATGCGTCGCTATGACCGAGAAGTTCTTGAATAGACCTCGTGTCGGCTCCATTATCCATGAGATGTGTGGCAAACGAATGGCGTAGCGCGTGAGGGTGTGATCCGCCAACGATTCCGGACCGCTCGCACGCTTCATCGAGTAACCGGGCAATATCACGACGACCCACGGGGTTGCCGCGCGCAGACAACATGAGAGATGATCCCGAATTCTCCGAAACTACTTCTGATCTCAACGAAAACCATCGTTGCAGTGAATCGATTGCCGGGTCACTTAGTGGAACGATCCGTTCTTTTGATCCCTTTCCCATAACTCGAATGGTGCTGTGATCCGATGAAACACTCTGCAATGTCAATGTCACAACTTCAGAGACACGAAGTCCTGACCCATACAAAATCTCTAACACTGCTCGATCTCGAGCACGACGCCATTGCGGAGCATCAGGGTCCTCTGTTGTCAACAATGTCACCACCGTTGCCTCATCAAGCGGGCGTGGTAGGCGACCTTTAATTTTTGGCGTGTGCAATGCATCGGCAGGATTCGCTGATGTCATCTCTTGACGTATTGCCCAGTTGAAATAACGACGCAAAGATGCAATTCGTCGGGCGATAGTACGCGAAGTTACGCCTCTTTCATGCAGTACAGATAGATACTCACGAAGATGTTCTTTACCCAGTTCTTGTGGACCAAGATGCATATTCGAGTCCATCAACCACTCCACAAATAATTCGATATCTCGACGATACGCCGACCGAGTGTTTGCGGCAGTTGCAGTAAGAGAGTCTTCAAATTCAGTGATGGACCATAGTTTGAGACGTGTATCTCGCACGTTGCAACGCCCCTTAAGACTGTGCCCGGTGTTTCCACGCACAGACTGCACATGGCACGGTGCACAGTCAGAGGTGTGGGCAAGACAAACACCATGCACTGGATGTGTCCTAGAGATTTTGCTACGTGATGATGGATGAGTTCTCAAGTACCACGAGAAATAAGAACTCACTGTGCTCATTCGTTGTTCAACTGTCTCAACGGAATATCCCACGGATTCCAATTCTTCGGCATGTTTCTGCACAGTGATGAGACTGATTGATTCAGGGTCGGCGCAGCCCAATGCCTGCATACGAGAGAAAAACAGAACCAGATCGGCGAGTCGCGATGATCGAGTGGGTTCTGCCACACGCAAAGATTTCACATAACGCGTAAGTTCAAACTCAGTCAGTGGCACCAAGTGACTACGTTGCGTTGCCGTTGAACCCATGTCTCAACGGTAGCCCTCGGTGCTGTGCGCTTGGTGCTACGCCAAAAGCGCCTCCCACCAGCCGTCAGATTGACAGACCCATCCCTTGGCCTCAAGGCGACCAAGGGTGACTGCAGTTGCCACCACTGCATGCCCTGACAACAGTGCTAATTCATCGAGGGTGACGGGACGACGACCCATCAAGACAAGCAGTGCATACTCCTTGGGCTCCGGACGAAGACGAGGATCAATCCATTGCACCGCACGACGATGATCGAGCCCAAGCGCCATGAGCACATCTTGGGCGCAGGTCACAGGTCCACAACCATCGCGTAGTAACTCATTAGTTCCCTCATTTGTTCCGAGGCCAGGCGCACCAGGAACCGCCATAACAGTGACATCACGTTTCATTGCTTCACGCACCGTAATCATTGATCCACCCGTGTACCGCGATTCAACTACGACCAAAACTTCAGATAGTGCAGCAATAATTCGATTCCGCATGGGAAACCGATACGCCTCTGGTGGTGTTCCAGGAGGGGCTTCAGTAATTAACACTCCGCGATGTCCAATCTCTTTCCAAATCTTTTCGTGTTCAGGCGGATACACAATGTCGAGTCCCGATGCAACGACTGCAGCAGGAGAAGATGCCTGCTTCCCACTTGCCTCCAAGGCTCCAACATGTGACTCAACATCAATTCCTCGCGCAAGACCAGAAACAACACATACTGACTCAGAAGCGAGATCACGTCCCAATGTGCGCGCAAAGTGCCGTCCAAAGCGTGTTGCTCCACGTGTACCAATCATGCCAACGCGCCGATTTGCAAGCACACCAAGATGGCCCTGCACAAACAACACTGCAGGTGCATCGGGATCCATCATCAACACAGAAGGAAATTCGACGTCATGCCGAGTCACCACTGTGATGCCTGCTTGGGCACATCGTGACATCATTTCTTGGGGCAACAACGACGATGCTCCAGACCATGTGCGCCACACATCATCACCTATTCCGGCGAGGGGACGATGTCCGGATTGCAACATTGTCCACACATCGCGGGGTTGGCCAAGATCAATCAGACGACGTAGTCGGCGTGGCGTCTGCATCGGCAAAGCAGCTAGCGCAGCAGCACATATCCATTGTGCATCAGAATCATTCGCGAATAGTCCCGACTCTGACATCAGAAATATTCTTTTGCATGAGACAGCGACACCCGCATTGACATTGCTGCTTCTACCCAGTCAACATCGATGATCCCAGTGTTCCCCTGAAGGTCGGCAATGGTTCTAGCGACCCGCCGAATTCGGTGGTAGCCACGGCCCGTCAACTTGCCCTCGTCAAGGCATCTACGTAACCATCCCATCGCCTCGTCAGACAAGGGCGCGACATCGTCAAGCATCTCTGGAGAAATCGCAGCATTACTGCACCCTTGACGTTGACGACTTAGCGAGTGAACTCGCGCCACTCGCTCTCCAATTTCAGCACTGCTTTCACTCGGGGCAACACTTGTCAACTCTTGTGTGGACGGCTTAGTTAGAACAACTCGCACATCAAATCGATCAAGTAGTGGACCACTAAAGCGACGCAGGTACCGCTGACGATCACTTGGAGTGCAACGACACTGCCCTGGACCGCCTCCACCGCACGGACATGGGTTTGTGGCTGCCACCAACAAACATCGCGCTGGCATTGTGACAGTGGAATGCGACCGTGAGATTGTGACAACTCCCTCTTCAAGTGGTTGACGCAAAGAATCAAGTACCGACGGGGCAAACTCTCCCATCTCATCTAAAAAAAGAACTCCATGAGATGCCAAAGTCATCTCCCCTGGGCGGATGTGATGGGACCCTCCCCCAACCATTGCTCCGATTGAAACAGAGTGATGAGGAGCGCGAAATGGTGGCGACGATGCAACTCCCGATGATGTCGCAAGACCTGCTGCGCTGCGCACCATTGCACACGTAAATGCTTCATCATCGGTGAGTCGTGGCAACAATCCGGGCAACCGCCGAGCAAGCATCGATTTGCCCGCACCAGGTGGCCCAATCATCAACAGATGATGGAGCCCCGCCGCTGCTACTTCTACTGCAACTCTTGCAGCAGCCTGACCACGAACGTCAGACATGTCTGGCACAGCATCACAATGAACAACTGGTTCCACTAATTGAATATCTGGCCAAGCGCTTCCATCTCCAAGAACTGCGACTAAATCAGTCAGAGTGTGAATCGGTCGAAGATGCGGCGCTCGAGCAAGGGCTGCTTCATCAACGGCACTTGCAGCGATGACCACACTATTGTCGGCAACGCATGCAACAAGCGGTGCCATTCCCGGAGTTGGCCGCAGTGAACCATCAAGACCAAGTTCTGCGATAAATGCAAAATCATCAACGGCCTCTTGAGGTATCACTCCTTGTGCAACGAGCAACCCAACAGCAATAGCAAGATCCATTCCTGCACCACCTCGGCGCTCAGCATTTCCTGCCAGATTGATCGTCACACGGCGTTGAGGCCATTCAAGTCCACTTGATAACAGGGCGGCTCGAACGCGATCCCGTGATTCTCGACAACCTTCGTCGGGCAAGCCCACAACCGTAAACCCAGGCAGACCGTTGCCAACATGCGCTTCAACCGTAATTGGCGCCCCACGAGTGCCAAGAAGCGTCGCTGATTTCACTGCTGCGTACATATGCAGTCCCCTTTGGCTGATTGTCTGAAATAATCAATGGGATGTGTACGCGCCGAACAATCTCTGTGGCATCGGCAATCACCCTTATGTTGGCTCTCGCCTCGTGCAGTTCTCCAGAGCGCACGGGCACAAGTTTTTGTGGTCAACTCGCTAAGGAACTACCAACGATTAGCCAACGGATGACTACTCCAGCCCAGGTGAGAGCAACTGTCAACAGTTACGAACGCCTTACAGAGCGAGCTCCCTTGAATATCGAATCCGACATCAAGGTATTCACCGCTCTTCTTCGCGTTGCATCATCTGTTAATCCCTCTGACAAAGAGGCACTCCAACAACTTGCAAACAGTTCTTACGCGGCCAATCAGTCTGCTCTCGCCGTGCGCAAATGGGTCAAGGACACGTGTGCTGTTGATATCTCGACGGGACTAAACATCACCCCGCCACGGATTGCGACGACAACTACAACGTCTGTATCGACGAGCGTGCCGCCATCATCTGTCCCCTAGATAGCTAGTTAGCGAATCTCGCCGCGGCGCACGATCACTTTGTCGACAAGCCCATACTCCTGTGCACCAACGGCTGTAAACCAGCGGTCGCGTTCTGAGTCTGCTTGAATCTCTTCAAGTGAGCGGCCAGAGTGTTGTGCAATTAGTTCTGCCAGGCGCAACTTAGTGAAACGTAGTTGTTCAGCCTGAATAGCAATATCTGCTGCTTGTCCACGCAAACCAGCAAGTGGTTGATGCATCATGACCCGAGCATTTGGAAGCGAGAAACGCTTGCCCGGTGCACCAGCTGTAAGCAGAAACTGCCCCATTGATGCGGCAAGGCCCATACATACTGTTGCGACGTTACAGCTCACAAACTGCATGGTGTCGTAGATAGCCATACCTGCTGTAACTGAACCACCAGGGCTGTTGATATACAACCAGATATCTGCTTCTGGATCTTCGCCTTCGAGATAGAGCAATTGTGCACAAATCTGGTTGGCCATATCGTCGTTCACATCGGTGCCCAACATGATGACCCTATTTTTCAACAAGCGGGTGAAGATGTCCGTACGAGAATCCATACCGGCTTCAGCCATAACTGGGGACATGTCGGTTTGGATATTAGGAAGGCTGTTACTGCTCATAATGGTGACAGGCTATCTGCTCAGGGGTAACCTAGAACGAGCAACTCCACTAAAAACCACAGCGATTCGTTCATCATCACCGATGTGGTGACGCATCTCTAACACTCCAGCAAGCCCAGCTGCACCAGTTGGACTGACATTGATTGAAGTCGCAGTTGTGGCTAGTTCCCATGCACGAATAATATTTTCTTCAGAGGCGACTACTGGCCAACCTCCTGTGTCGGTCATCGAATCCACGACTCCAATCCAGTCGTATGTTTCATCATCAAGAATTCCGTCAGCGAGCGAAGACGGTTCCACTTCCCACGGCCACATGATGTCGCCCCACCGCGATCCCGCATTTCGCGTGCCACCTGTGGCCAGAGCACGATCCCATGCCCTCGACAATGGGGCGCACCCTGCAGCCTGCACTGCATGCAGTCGCGGATGGATTCCCACTTGATTCATTGATTCACCAACACATGACGCCAATGCTCCTCCACCTACCTGAATAAAAATTCGGTCCATCGGAATCTCAGTTGCTGTCAGCATCTCCCACCCAATTGTGCGTCCACCATCTAGGCACCATGCGTTTTCTGTTCCTTGCACCCCAAATGCGAGTGAACCATTGGCTACAGATTCACGAAACCGATGCACACAAGGGTCTCCAGGTTGATCACTATCGAGACGCGGACACACACGCACATCTGCACCCAGTGCTGTCAGTGTTGTCATAACAGATGGTTCCACGGCTACAGGCACAAAGACCGTAATTGGCCATTGCACAGCTGCTGCCAAAGTTGATGCAGCAATAGATGCATTGCCACAAGAAGCAATTGCTAACGACGGACGGCTATTCAGTGTCCATGGTGCACGACCAGCCACTTCAATCATTAATAAATGCAACAACTCTGTAAATAAATGACGAGCCTTGTGTGAGCCAGCCACGTTACGTGTCTCATCTTTCACCCATATGCCACCGTTGTCCATGAAGTCAAGCGCATCCGACAATGCATCTTCACGCACGAACGGAGTCACCAAAAACCCAACACCATACACTCGCGCAATCGCTTCGTCTGTTTTTTCAATGACATCAATTCGTTGTTGATCCGACAATCCAAGTCCAGCACCTAACGCATCAACTGCCAGATAGCGACGATAAGCCACGAATGGGTTCGAGTGTTCAACGGGACGAAATGGTTCTAGTTCTGATTCAAATCGAAAAACATGATGTCGATCCGTAGACGATGAATGAGGACACGTCCATGTAAACGGTGTTGAAATATCCACTCGTGTTCCACAGACAGTACATCTGAGTCCTACTACGACAGTGTGTGCCGAGGCACTAGACATCGGTGTTACTTCGAGGCCTTGGCCACGCGTGAGTTGAACTCGTTTATAAGCGAGTCCCACACAGGGATATAACTACGAACCGAGCGCCAGAATGTCTGCGAGCGGCGCGCTTCAAAAACGGCTAGAGGTGTTCCTTGTTGTTCTACCCACGTGTAGTACCCCAAGTTAAAAATGCGATTTCTGTCTCGTTCTGTGCAATCAATCATACTGTCAGTACTCACAGAACCAAGATGCTCGCCGAATACTTCAGCAGCATCAGTTGTTGTGAAATCATCCTTGAATCTGCCCGCAATGGTCTTAGCGCGCTCACTTGGATACAACTCACTACCATCTGTTGCAATAGTGATGATCGCATCATCTGCGCCATAGTTCAGTAACTTTGCCGTTTTTATAGCAGCAAGAACATTACAGATTGATGAGAAACCAAAATGCGTGAGAGCTTCTAGAAGCTCTGGAGTGGCTGAATGACGCTCGGCCAGGTACTTGTGCCCTGCTGGGGTGTTGAAAAGAACATCGAGTTCATCAGTTGCTTTATCTGACACACCAACGACAACATCAGTGTTCATGATATTTTGAATGAGCGGAATGTGTTTATCGCCAATCCCTTGAATATTGTGTTCGCCAAAACCATTTTCCAACATCGTTGGACATTCCAACGCTTCAACTGCCACAACTTTCGTGCCGTAAATGTCCTTCAATCGATCACCGGCTGCGATGGTCCCACCAGAACCAGTTGCTGCGGTAAACGCAGCAAGCCGAATTGAGGAATGCCCATTGGTTTTTACATGCTCGAATACATGAGCAAGTGCTCGACCAGTCACTTCGTAATGTCCTGCATGATTTCCAAACTCACAGAACTGATTAAGAATAAAGTTGCCGGGGTCTTTGGCCATCTCATTGCAAGCGTCGTAAATTTCTTTTACATTGCTTTCTGTTCCAGGAGTACGCACGATGTCGGATGGGTCCTCAACCCATGCGTCAAGCCAATCAAATCGTTCCTTCGACATTCCTGCTGGCAACACAGCGACGCCGCGAGAACCCATCAGGCGACTGATTGCAATTCCTCCACGGGCGTAGTTGCCAGTAGATGGCCACACAGCACGATGGCGAGTGGGGTCGAACTGGCCAGTAACAACGCGCGGGACAAAACAGGAATACGCAGCCAGTACCTTGTGCGCACTGATCATTGGAAAACGGTTACCGAACACAACAATAATGGGCGATGCAACACCAGTGAGTGACGAAGGCAACACAACATGGTCAGGCACTGAGACAAGATCCCCCGCCATATTGTTGTACCAATGAACTCTGAAGAGATTTCGGGGATCAGCGGCATTCTTGTCGACACCG
>Ga0209702_10000855_pt1 | contig 62918 bp, 49 predicted proteins | sample FRY01_FD_187210 | JGI IMG/M metagenome (GOLD analysis project Ga0209702, IMG submission 187210) | Freshwater microbial communities from Lake Fryxell liftoff mats and glacier meltwater in Antarctica - FRY-01 (SPAdes) (version 2) | ecosystem: Environmental > Aquatic > Freshwater > Ice > Glacier... | reverse complement strand
ATATTGAAGTAATCCATCAACTCTGATGGGAAAAATTGTTGCAGTAATTGGAGGCTTATAGGTTCGATATCTTTTTTATTGTAAAGTTAGCATTTCATGCCGTCTCCCCAACTTTTAATCCTGACCCTAATTTTCTCCTATTAATATTGCTTTGCGTCTGAGAGAACTCAAAGTATTCTATGCTATTAAATATTTTTTCTCCCATGCACTTCTAGAATCGAGAATCGAGCATCTTACATCTTTTTCCAACATCTAGCATCAAAAAAATTACCTGCCCAACAATTTTATATTAGATAAAACTAATTTCAAGTCATTATACAACTTAAAATCCTTTGCATACAACGCATTCAATCGCTCGCGAGTCGCTCCATCATCCTTATTCTTTTCACTGAGCATGGCAGGACTAAGTACTCCCACCTTTAGCCCTTTGAAAATTTTATCCTTCTGTTGATCACGCCCTACCCATGAAATTTTTCCAAAGAGCACCATGAAAATATTTTTGAAGAAATTTGTTTTGTTGTTTATGAAAAGAAATAAAATTGGTGAAAGAATCAAAATGCCTAGACTCATACAAATATCAAAAATCCTTTTGTTACGTCGGTTGACAGGATTGTTGATGGAGGGCACATCGACAAAATATAAATCGCCGTTTTCATGCGTCGAATTGCTGCCGATGATAAATAAACTTTCGGGAGGTGCGATTTTTATTTCTACATGATCGTTGCCGATGCGTAACATGGAGGCGATGATGTCGGAGGAGGAATGATTTTTTCCGCAGAAAATAATTTCGTTGATTTCGTAAATGGAAATGAGGTCGACTAAAGTTTCCGGATGTCCTAAATAATGCGAGTGGAGTGGATGTTCCTTTTCTTGATCGGTTTTTTCGGCGGCGTAGCCAATGAAATTGGTATTACTTCCACTGAGCATGATGAGCGATAAAACGCGCTGACTTTCTTCCGCATCTCCAACAATGATGAGTCTTTTCTTGATGCTATCTGCAAAGCGGTATTTTTTCCAACCGGCGAAATGTAATGCGATGCGTGAAGTAGCGATGTATAAACTAGCCCAGGCGGTTCCGAAGAGGATGAGTGCTCTAGAGAAACGTAAATGTTCAGGCAATAGGGCGTAACCCACTAAAATGATTACTGTGCCGATAAGCAATCCGCGTATCATGCGCGATATGCGTACCGGTGTATCGTAACCGCCGTTGAGATAGGCGCTGAGGATCCAAACTAAAATATAAATTGGTACTACCACGTCCATAAAAAAAGGCGGATACTTCGCCACCTGTGCATTGATAGACCAATAATTTTTGATGGCCACCATTCCGAGGTAAATCATACTTCCATCTACCAGTGGTAACCACAAGCGCGAAGCAAAGCGATGTACAATGGAAATTCCCGCTCTCAACCAAATCGCCATGTTGATGAGGAATGCAAACAACGCAGCTCCACCCGGCGCGAAATGTTTTTTTGCAAAGATGACCATCGCTTTGTAAAAAACGAAAACGTAATTCACACTGCTCTTCTTGGTACTCTCGCCTTTGTAATGAATGATGCTTGTATCGGCGAAATAATAATTCTTGTATCCGGCTTTAGTAATGCGGTAACTTAAATCGATGTCTTCGCCGTACATGAAAAAATCTTCGTCCAGTAATCCTGTTTTGTCGAGTGTCGTTTTTCGCATCAACATAAATGCTCCCGATAAAACATCTACTTCATGCGTTTCAGATTTATCAAGATAACCTAAATGATATTTACCGAATGTTTTCGATTTTGGAAAGAGCGATGAGAGTCCGAATATTTTATAAAAGGCAACGGCCGGAGTCGGCAATCCGCGTTTCGATTCAGGCAAGAAATTTCCTTTGCCGTCAATCATGTGTACGCCCAATCCTCCCGCTTTTGGATGCGCATCCATGAAAGCACAAACTTTTTCGAGTGTGGCTTCTTCTACTACGGTATCCGGATTCAACAAGAGAATAAATTCTCCCTGTGCTTTTCGGATGCCCTGGTTGTTAGCTTTTGAAAATCCTAAATTTTCTTTATTTGCAATGCAAAGTACATTCGGAAATAATTCCTGTACCATCTCCACACTTCCATCCGATGAATTATTATCGACCACAAAAATTTCGCAGGAAATATTTTTACAGGCAGGCTGCAGCGATTGCAAACATTGTTGCAAAAAATATCTTACGTTGTAATTGACAATGATAATGCTGAGCTTCATCCGGCTAAAATTCTGGAACTATTTTACGAGATGGTTGTCGTAAGGGATGCGATTGATGATGGATCTGCCCAGCGTCACTTCATCGGCATATTCTAATGCACCGCCGATAGCAACACCGCGAGCAAGTGTGCTCATCTTTACAGAATATGGTTTTAATTTTTTGTACAAATAAAATAAAGTGGTATCTCCTTCCATCGTGGTACTTAAAGCTGAAATTACTTCGTTCACTTCTCCCTTGCCAATCTTCTCACATAAACTTTCGATGTTGAGTTGTGATGGACCGATGCCATCCATCGGAGATATTAATCCGCCCAATACATGATATAAACCTTTGTACGAAGAAGTATTTTCAATCGCGATCACATCTCTAATATCTTCGACCACACAAACGGTGAGGTGATCACGATTAGAATCTGCGCAAATAGTACACAAATCATGTGCGGTGATGTTATGACAATTCTGGCAATAACGTAATTCTTTGCGCAATCGTATGAGGACTTCGCCAAAATTATTTACGTTTTCTGGAGATGTTTTTAAAAGATGAAGCACCATGCGCAAGGCACTTTTTTGTCCGATGCCGGGAAGCTGAGAAAAAGCTTCAATGGCCTCATCGAGTATTTTAGAGGGGATTTGCAATTTTTATAATTTGTACAAATTTATGAATACTCGGTGTTCAAAAAAACTGAAACGGACTTTAATCTGCAAGGATTATACAATTTACTTTGCAGGAACCGAATAATTATGTCACCAGCCCTCATTATCGCCCTCATTGTCGCTTACTTCCTGATTCTATTGTGGATTTCCTGGTACACTTCCCGTGGTGCAGGAAATGAAGCTTTCTTCCTTGGAAATAAGTCATCGCCCTGGTATATTGTGGCTTTTGGAATGATTGGTACCTCCCTATCGGGTGTAACTTTTGTTTCCGTTCCCGGCACCGTAGCCGCTTCGGGCATGTCTTATTTGATGGTTGTTTTCGGATATTTTATCGGATACATGGGTGTTGCTTTTATTTTATTACCGCTATATTATCGACTTCAATTGACTTCCATCTACCATTACCTTGAACAACGATTTGGAAAAACATCTTATAAATCCGGAGCGCTTTTGTTTTTAGTTTCACGAACCATCGGCGCCACAGCCCGACTTTATTTAGTGATTCGAGTTTTACAAGAATTGGTTTTGAATCAATGGAACATTCCTTTCGTAGTTACATCCATCGCCATTTTATTATTGATTCTCGCTTATACATTTAAAGGCGGCGTAAAAACTATTGTATGGACCGATACTTTGCAAACCACATTCATGTTAGGCGGACTCATCGCCTGTGTGATTTATATTTTGCAACATTTGGATTTATCCTTCACACAAGCATGGTCACAAATGGCCGATTTAGGTTACAATAAATTTCTTATCACAGACATCAATTCCCCGGCGCATTACATCAAACATTTACTCGGCGGCGCTTTCATTGCACTCACCATGACCGGCCTCGATCAGGAGATGATGCAGAAAAATATTTCGGTACGTACTTTAAAAGATTCACAGAAAAATGTTGTCACACTCAGCATCATTTTAATCTTTGTCAATTTCTTGTTTTTGTTTTTAGGAGGTGTTTTATACCTCTATAGTTCTCATTACAATTTAGGATTAAGCGGTGATGATTTATTTCCCACTTTGGCCATGCAATATTTTCCACCGGTGATGGGATTAATATTTATCATCGGACTAATCTCTGCCTTATTTCCTTCTGCAGATGGTGCCATCACAGCTTTAACATCCAGCATGTGTTTAGACATCATCGGCATTCAACGCAACAAAGAATTAACAGAGGAAAAAAGAGTAAGCATTCGCAGAAAAGTTCATCTCAGCTTCGCTGTAGTTTTTTTGCTTTGCGTCTTAGTCTTCCATTGGATCGACAACCGCTCCATCATCGATTTAATTCTAAAATTAGCAGGATATACCTATGGACCTTTATTAGGTTTATTTGCTTTCGGTGTATTGATGAAATCAAAGTTAAAAGAAAGTTGGGTGCCGATAGTTTGTATTCTTGCTCCTTGTATTTCCTATATCCTCGCCGAAAATGCGCCCTATCTTTTAAACGGTTTTAAGTTCGGCTATGAGTTGTTGGTAGTGAATGGACTCTTGACTTTTGTGGGATTGTATTTGGTGCGAGAGAAATAGTCGCAAGCTTCAAGCTTCAAGCCGCAAGCCTCAAGCCTCAAGCCTCAAGCCGCAAGCCTCAAGCCGCAAGCAGAATCTTTGCGTTAGCCTCCAAGAACCTCCATGAACTCTGTGACTCCGTGGTAAAAAAAATAAATACTGTTCAGATATAGGAGCATTAGTTTATTAGAATAAAGGAAACAACCAACAACCAACGACCAACGACTAACGACTAACGACTAACGACTAACGACCAACGACCAACAACCAACGACTAACAACCAACGACCAACGACTAACGACTAACGACCAACGACCAACAACTAACGACCAATAGCTTTTACCACCAAATTCCCTCCTAAAATCGCCACCACTTCCACCTCCACATCCATCTCCAAAAAACCACTTTCACAACTTGCCGTATACACTTGCTCATCGATTTTTATTTTTCCGGAAGGACGTAGTAGCGTCACCGTTATACCCCTCGATCCTATTGCAGGAAGTAAAATGGCAGACGAATACCCTTTGCCGGATGATAATTCAGTAGAAAGTACCATCTTTTTAAACATCGGACTGGCTAACAAAATTTTACTCGAGAATAAAAATAAAACCAATGCACCTGCCATTCCTAAAAGTACGGTGGCGATGGATGAAGAGAAGGCATAAGTACTGACGCCACTAAAATCAAATCCATCATTTCTTAATAAACTGCTCGTTAATCCGAAGAGAAGTAATGCTAATCCACTGATACCAGCAATACCGAATCCGGGAATAATAAAAATCTCTGCAGCAATGAGAAGAATTCCAATGAAAGAAACTAAGATTTCCCAGTTTGCGGCCAGACCATCTAAATAAAGAGGAGCGAAATACATAACAGCGGCTAAAACAGCAATGACCAATGGAAATCCTATTCCAGGTTGTTGCAATTCGAAATAGAGTCCGCCTAACATCAATAAAATTAAGACACCGGAAATTGCAGGATGCATCAACCAACCGATGAGTCGGTCGAGGAGACTTGGAGTAAAAACAATGATTTTATAATCTTCAATATTCTCTAGTTTCAAAACTTCGAATTCATTTTCAGCGATGCCATTGCAATAATTCAATTTCATGGCTTCGGAACCAGTGAGTGTAAGAACTTTTCCCGAGTCAATCACACCTTCAATCGCTAAGCGAGGGTCTACCATCGCTTCTGCAATGCGCGGATCACGGCCCCGCGCCTCAGCAGTAGATCGCATCATGCTTCGCATATAACTTTGGTATTTATCGGGAAGGGCTTCGGCATTTTGAGTAACCACCGTTGCCGCTCCAATACTCGCGCCTTTTCTCATATAGATTTTCTCACACGCGATCGAAATAAGCGCTCCGGCCGACGCTGCGTTGTTGTCGATAAAGACGATAACAGGAATTCTGCTGTTTAAAATGGAGGTTCGAATGCTATCGGCGGCATCCACCAATCCGCCATACGTATTCATCCGTATCAGCACGAGATCAGCATTTTGTGTTTCTGCTTCTGAAAGCGCTTTCGATACTTGCCTAGCCATTCCCGGACTAATCTCATCCTTTATATCAAACTGATATACAATTTTTTGACTCTTTTTAGCATCTCCAGAGTGAACGGTATATACCATGAAAAGAGATAAAAACGTTATGAAGATCAAACTGAAATATTTTGGTGTTTTCATCGTGTTCATTAATGTGTTGAAAAGAGAAATGCGAGTAGAGAAGCTGGTTAGTGACATAATCCTATACTTGTGTAAAGATATGAATGAAAAGCTGATGGGTTCGAATAATGTGAAGATGAGGATTTTAATATTATTTCTTCTTCTAATAGGTGGCAGTGCACAAGCAAGTCATCCCGATTCTTTGTCGACCCGTTGGGTGAATGGGAAGAAATTTATTTTGCATAAAATTGAGCCAAAGGAAACCTATTCAAGTTTATCACGAAGATACCATCTAACGATTGCAGAAATTCAGGATGCGAATGCGGGAGTAGTGAGTTTGAAAATCGGACAAATTGTAAATATTCCTTCCGGGATGGCATCTCAGGAAAAGAAAACGAATGTGGTTCTTGATGAAAGCAAAGCAAATTCTGCATTGCCGCAGAACAACAAATCTGTTGAAAGCACATCTAAACAAAATCATATTGTAAAAAAAGGTGAAACTTTGTATGCGATTTCACGATTGTACGGAATGCCGGTAGATGAAATTAAAAAGTTAAATGGCCTCAGCTCAAATGCGGTTGCGATCGGGCAAAAGCTGAACGTGATTTCTTCAACGACGAATTCGCAAGAAGTAATACAAGAAATAAAAAAACTTGAACCGGAAATCAAAGATCCTGCTGTTATCACTGAGCCGGAAAAAGAAAAAATTATTAAAGAGGAAGTTATTGTAAAAGTGGACCCGAAAGAAATTTCTAAAGAAGCAATTCCTGCACCTATTCACATCGACACGCAAAAGATTTTAGAGAGTAAAAAGAACGACACGACTGAGTTGCCCAAAGTATACAGCAATCCGGGTACATCAAGAACAAGTGTGATAGAAAAAGATCCTAAGACAGGAATAGAGGTAGAGAAGATCACTGAAGTTGGAGTTGCTACATGGATGACAGAGGGCGATTTAAATCAGAATAAATTTTATGCCTTGCATCGTACTGCGCCTGTAGGATCCATCATTAAAGTGACCAACCGTATGAATAATAATTCGGTGTTTGTGAAAGTAGTAGCTGCATTACCGGATACGGGAGATAACAATGCATCGATTATTAAAATCACGCAAGCAGCAGCTCAACGCATTGGCGCCATTGATCAGAAATTCACAGCCGAGCTTAGTTACGGACTCACAAAATAAAACCCTAGCAGGTTATGCCCGGCGCTCGTCTGAAAAGGGGGGCGCTATTTTTTAGGATTGATATTATAACACGTAAGTATATGCTTATTCAGGTACTTGATTTATGTTGCTGCTGATGCCACTGATAATTTATTAGATGGCCATTTCATCCCATGGATATTCATCTCATCGAAATTTTGTAATTCCTGTCTCAAAATAGAATACCTTTGAGCTCAATCCACCACTTTATTGATCAGAGTATTTTGATCCGAATGTATTGGATTTTTAAAAATGAAAGTCCTCCTCACTACACTTAACGCTAAATATATCCACCTGAATTTGGCAATCAGGTTGCTGTATTCATTGAACAAACATCGCGAAGGTTTAGATTGGAAAGAGTTTACGATTAAAGAAAATCCTGCAGATATTGCCGAGCGCTGCAAGAGCTATGATGTCATTGCTTTTAGCTGTTATATCTGGAACATCACACCCATTTTGGAAGTAGCACGTTGTCTGAAAGCATTAAATCCCGCTATTAAAATTTTATTGGGTGGACCGGAAGTCAGTTATGAATATGATGATTTCATTGCTTTGCCGGAAGTAGATTTTATCATTGTAGGAGAAGGTGAAATTCCATTTTCATTATTCCTAGATCATTATCCGGATTTTACTCAAGTCCCGAATTTAGTTTATAAAAAAGAAGAGGAGATTTGTTTTGTTCCTAAACAGCTGAATTTTGAATTGGAAAAATACAGCGGCATCAATCCTTATGCGTTTGATGATGCAGATGAGTTGTACAACAAAGTATGTTATATAGAAACTTCTAGAGGCTGTCCGTATAAATGCGAATTTTGTTTGGCAAGTTTAGATAATAAAGTTCGTTACTTGCCCATAGAAGACATTAAATCGAATTTGCTTTATTTGATGCAACGCGGTCGAACTATTAAATTTCTCGATCGAACATTTAACGTAAAAAAAGATTTTGCGATCGATATATTTCAATTTATTCTCGACCACCATCGTCCGGGAAATATATTTCAATTTGAAATTACTGCCGACATTGTACATCCGGATATCGTTGCTTTTATTCAGGAAAAAATTCCTAAAGATTTATTCCGTTTTGAAATTGGAATTCAAACAGTCAATCAAAAAGCGAATTTGCAAGTCAGTAGAAAACAAAATTTCGATAAAACCAGTGGCGTGATTAAGCAGCTGGAAAATAAAATTGAGATGCATTTGGATCTGATTGTCGGCTTGCCATTAGATGAATGGGAAGATATTAAAATGAGCATTGAGGAAGTATTTAAACTACATCCTCCCGAGTTGCAATTAGGATTTTTGAAATTTTTACGTGGAACACCTTTGCGTCATAAACACAAACAACACGATTATATTTTTGATCCATTGCCGCCATATCAAATTATTGAAAGTAAGTATTTGAGTAAAGATGAACTTTTACAAATAGCCTTTCTCGAAGAAGCTTTAGAAATTTACTGGAACAAGAAACGTGCAATCAATACACTCAAATACGTCTCTCGTCATTATAGTATTTTTGAATTCTTATTGGGCCTCGGTAAATACTTTAAACAGCGAAAAGATTTTCACAAGCATACACTTTATGATGTTTATGATATGCTTCATGAGTATATCGAGGCAAATTTTAGTCAAAATGTATTCTTAAAGCAATTGCTCGCCATTGATTATTATTCTCAGGCAAAGTTGAAACCTCAGGAGCGGTACATGTTCGAATTGCCCAAAAAAGAAAAGTTTGAAATCATCGAAAAAAATAATTTAAATCATCATCAATTTCGTTTTGTCGTTTTGCCGATAACATTCGATTATTTTGAATTTATAAATTCAGGAAAAATTATTTCCTCCCAAAGCCCGCTATTGATTCAATACAATGGCACCGACAAGCCCATGATATTTTCCACTAGCCTCGGGTTTCAACTGGTAGGATAGAGGTCATGTATTCATTGCGCAACCACGAGTACAAAAAAACATCGAAATGAATGTTTTCTCTCCAAACAACCAAGGGTTTCACCTGTGACTGATTGTTTCGTGGCTGATTAATTCGGATTTGGAAATTGAATTCTTTTAGCGTCCACTACAAACAACAAAGCCTACGAATTTATTCGTAGGCTTTGTTGTTTTTGAAACTAAATTGTTCTATTGTAAATTCAACTTCTTAGTTACCCTCTTATCACCCGAAGAAATATTGACTAAGTACAATCCTTTGCTGAGATGACTCAAATCAATGTTTCTTTTGTGCTCGCCGGCAAATGTAAGTAATGGGTACTCAAATACCTTTTTACCGAGTGCATTGGTGATGGTAATCATGTAATTCGCTTGAACTTTTGCATCAAAAGTTAAATTGAATTTACCATCGTTCGGGTTCGGTGAAAGTTCTAAAGTGTTATCGCTGAATAAATCTTCAATGCCAATTATAGCACAAGTATCTAAAGCAGTAACCGGCGTTCTACCAGTGTTACAAGCAATCTCCTGGAAAGTCCAAAAGTAGAAGAAATAATAGTAGCCCGGACTTCCTGCATTGCTATTCGTGATATTTACAGATGTGCTGTTGTAAGGATATGCCGCACCTGCTGAGTTTCTCCATAAATCAACAAGACCTCTGCATTTAATGAAATAGTTGGAACCCGGATATAATGTGAAATTTACATTTACTGTAACCGGATTGTTCGGACTTGCAGGTATAAAGATGGTCGTATCAGCATAAGTGTTTCCTTGCGCATCGATAATTTCAATAGTTCTGTTGCCGGCAGAATTTGAATATACTTCCACCGATTGTAAAATAATAGGATTTAATACATCGAAGTACATTCCGCGAATATCATTGGCCGTAAAGAATGCTCCTGCTCCAATGCTCGTTAAGGCCTCTCCTGTATAATCAATTTGTCCAAGTGGTAATTCTTCGTCTACATAATAAGTAGTGGTACCTGTTACAGTTGGGGAGTAATTGGTGCCGGTTGTTACTAAATTCCCTCCACCTGCAGCATCCCACCATCTGAGCGTTCCGGTTCCGGAACCGCTTGCCGAAAGACTAACTTGTCCTGTTCCACAAAGCACATCACCGGTTGTGCTAGGATCAGGCTGAGAACTGGAAGCAATATTAATGTAGCTTACTTTTGTCGTAGTGTCGATACCGTTAGCATTGGTCGTTATCAAAGTAACAGGATATGTTCCGGCTACATTGTAGTTCACCAAAGGGTTTTGTTGCGTAGATGTACTTGGATTTCCACCTGGGAAACTCCAGTCCCAGCTAATAGGTTGTCCGGAGGAGAAATCATTATACTGAATAGCAGAGCCAGGACAAGTAATATTTGCCGAAGCACCAAATGCACTGATAGGAGGGTAAGAGCCGGGAATATATAAATCCGACTCCCACATACCACGTCCATAAGTTGAAGCTCTTACTTTTCCACTCGCATATTGAATATGCAATTCTGTAACAATGACATTTGGTAATCCATTATTAAAGGGTTGCCATACACTTAAAGATGCATTTTTATAAAATGAGCCTACATCTGTACCGATATAAATGCCGTCGTTAGAATTATTTTCATACACGATACAGTTGACGGGAATGTTCGGAATAGATCCTGATAAATTGATCCACGTAGCTCCCTGGTCGTTAGTTTGAAATACTTTGTTCGAGTTGTTAAAGCCAGAATAAGTAATCCATGCTTTGTTAGGGTCTGAATTACTACATGCCACGGAGGTAATGGTTCCTGAAGGCACATTGGCCATCGTCGTCCAAGATGTTCCTCCATTCGTAGTTAAATAAAATAAGCCCGGCTTGGAAGCCCAAATCACTTGGTTGTTCGCAGGCGAAACGGTAAAAGTGGTCATCGTACCGGTACTGGTGAAATTGCTGATCTTCGTCCAAGAAACTCCACCATTGGTACTTTTCCACATATTAATAAAGCCTGCATAGATAGTTCCTGCAGTTACTGGATCCTGGCTCCACGGTGTTACCCATGCACCGGCCTCATTAATCCCTGCGGTTGCTCCCGACCAAGTATTACCTCCGTTGGTAGAACGATTCAATGATCCATTGTACTGTGAGCCCCACATGTTCTGATCATTGTTCCAATCAATAAATGCAAGCATACCATCTCCACCCATTACTTCCTGCCAAGTGCCGTTGTAACGATTGGTTCCATTGTCCTGCCATCCTTGTAATAACAAATTTGCATTCGTAGAGGATTGTCCAAAACCATACATCTGAGCAATCTGCAATCCATTGCTTAAATCAGTCCATGAAACTCCGTTATTCATGGTTTTAAATAATCCACCGTCGTTCGCTAAATATAACGTGTTTCCACTCGTGTAAATCACATCATGATTGTCGGCGTGTGTGTAAGGAGCACCTGATCCTGTCCAATGTCCATTAAGGGTAAAACTACTTCCTCCATTTGTTGAACGCCATACATTGACTCCTCCTGTTGTAATTTCATCTTTGTTAGTAGGTGAAGCGGCAATAGTTAAATCATACCAGCCTTGCCCACCTGTATCTCCACCATTTGAATTCCAACCCAATACATTTGATGGAGTAGTCGTACTAATCTTAGTAAAAGAAGTACCACTGTTCGTGGATCTGTAAATCCCCTCAAAACCATAGTCCGGTGCAGCCTTAGCTGCTAAAAGATAAACGTAATTGTCATCGTTTGCTGTGACAGCTATTGCTAGTCGACTCAAATTTGCACTTGCAGCCAATCCGGTAGTCACTTTTGTCCAGTTTTGTCCATTATTTGTAGAACGATACACCTCGGTTCCACTGGTGTAAACCGTATTGGGATCGCCCGGTTTGAATTCCATATCCTTGAACGATCCTGCTTGCACATTGGTAAAAGAAGCTGCTGCATCTGTACTTCTGAATACTCCTGCAGAGGAAGCCACCAAAAGCGTGTTCGTATTGTTAGGATCCAGTAATATTTTACTTATTTGACGCGTGTTGGCCATGAAGTAGGATAATCCGGTCGTGTTCCAAGTCGTTCCACCATCTGTCGTTTTCAAAATACCGATGGTATAGGTATCGCCACCGTCTCCGTCTCCTGTAGCTAGGTACATGATGTCTGGATTACTAGGGTCAATTGCCAAATCTGTACACCCAATTACCTGACTGATGAGATCTGTATTTGTGGACCATGTAGAACCTCCATCTGTTGATTTCCATAATCCACCTGCAGGTGAGCCTACAAATAAAGTGTTGGGGTCATTGGGATGTACTCTTACAAAATTTAATCTTCCAGCACCTCCTCCAATCGGAATGGTGGAAGTGGGGCCAATCAATGTCCAGTTTCCGGCATTGGCAGTTCCCATTTGTGCTTGGTATTTTTGATTTTCACGAAAGGCAAGAGAAGGATCAAATCGCTCTCCTTTTGCGCCAACACGAGGACTCATGAACCATTCCCAACGCTTATATTGTGCGAAGCCTGGAACTTCAATTTCTTCCTGATGAACTCCTTCGGTAGCGGATTTCGATAGTTTCTTTTTCAAACGTTCTATTTGACGCTCTTTCTTCACATAATACTTGTTGAATGCCTTTTGGACATCGTAAAAATTTACTTCCGGGTTGTTCATCATCTCTACCCAGCTTTGCGCTAGCAAGGAGGGAGAAATGGCCATGAGAGTAAATAATGAAAGGATAAATAAATTTTTTTTCATATTAATTGAGGGTTGTTTTGGTCTTGTTTTATTTTCATCAAATATAAAGAAATCATATTTTCATTCAACAAGATTTTTTATTTAATATAGGATGAATTGAAGATTCTATTGAAATAAAAAAGCAAATTTCAATAGAATCACCGCTCATTGCCTTTTTCTTTAATCGACAAAGAGAAATCTTAAAAAAATAATACCGGAGAAATTATTTTTTATCTTTTTTTAGCTCTTTTCTTCTTTTCATTTCTGCAGTCAATAAAGAGAGTTCTCGACTCATTTGCCCTGCTATGGATGTATTTTCTTGGGCTCTTCTTGTCAGGTATGGAAGTACATCGGCAACCGGTCCATAAGGAACATATTTAGCCACATTGTACCCGGCATGGGAAAGGTTAAAACTGATGTGATCACTCATCCCTAACAATTGAGAAAAATAAACTCTTTTATCTGATGGGGAGATGGATCTCTCTTCCATCAATTGGGCCAACAATAAACAGCTGTTTTCATTGTGGGTTCCGGCACAGATGGCAATGGTTTGTATGTTTTCCAAGCAAAAACGTAGTGCTTCGTTATAATCATGATCACAGGCAGACTTGCTAGCTTGAATGGGAGATGTATACCGATGTTCAATGGCGCGATCTCGCTCTTTCTCCATATAAGCCCCACGAACTATTTTCATTCCTAAAAGGTATTTTCCTTCAGTGGACTTATAATGTGCTTCTTTTAAAAACTGCAAACGATCATGACGATACATCTGAATGGTATTGTAAACAATGAATTGCTCTCTGTTGAATTTTTCCATCATTTCAGTAGCTAAATTGTCAATAGCCACTTGAATCCATGATTCTTCCGCATCAATAAATACCGAAACTTTTAAACGATACCCTTCTTCGCAAATTCTTCGAACACGCTCTTTCACTCTGCTAAATTCTGCGGCCTCTTCTGAATTCAATTTCTCATCATTGCTCACTTTTTCTAGCAAAGCAAAGCGTGCAAGGCCAGTAACTTTGAAAACACTAAAGGGAATATTAGGGTCGCCATTCGCTCTTTTTACCGTGGCAATGATTTCTTCACAGCTGTGGTCAAATTCCAATTCATCCTCTTTGCCCTCTACTGAATAATCCAGAATGGAACCGACTCCTAATTCGCCCAAACGTTTGATCGTTTTTGAGCACTCCTGAATATTTTCTCCACCACAAAAATGCTTGTAAATTGTATTGCGAATAATCCCTTTTATCGGTAAATGATACTTTAATGCGATTTGTGTTATTTGACTTCCGATTTTCACAACGGAAGGATATCCGATCGCCTTAAAGAGCCAATATGCTCTTCGTATTTCGTAATCAGTCCTGAATGCAAAAGCATGCTCTAGTTGATCAAAATTAATTTTAGTAGTGGTACTCATTGGATGGTCAAAGATAATAAGAAGCGAATAGGGTGGAGATGATCTCTGTCAAAAAATTAAAATTCTTTATATCTTATTATGTTGGATTTCAATGCCTAAATTTGCGAAAGAATTTTATTAAACGAAAAGATGATTGGCTGCAATACTAACCGGCGTTGTTTATTGGGAATATTAACAATTTTATGACCTTGAATCTTTAATGATATGAACGTATCCATAGATTTTTTACAAGAAGAGTATCCGGTTTTTACGGGTAAAGATGCACTCCTTCGATTTGAAGAATACTTTCGAAGCAAGCATCCATTTCCAAAGGTTTTTGTGCTTTGCGATACCAATACTGCAGAATTTTGTTATCCATCCTTGCTTCCTTTTTTGAAATCGAATTGGAAAGTAGCAATTTTTGTTATTGATGCCGGTGAAAATTCGAAGTCTATTTATTCATGTGAACAGATTTGGACTAAGTTAGATGAATTGAATTTCACGAAAAGCGATTTGATGATTAATTTGGGCGGAGGGGTGATTTCCGATCTGGGTGGATTCGTTGCTTCAACTTATTTGCGTGGAATTAAATATATTAATATGCCAACATCTTTAATGGCCATGGTGGATGCCGGAATAGGAGGCAAGAATGGAGTCAATTTTCGTTTTGCCAAAAATCGAATGGGTACAATTTATTTTCCGATCTGTACCGTTTGTGATACTTCCTTTCTTGAAACTTTACCGAACGTGGAATGGGTGAATGGAACTGCAGAAGTATTTAAACATGCACTCATTCGTGATGCTGAGTTGTGGAAGGAATTGTCTGCTCAAGGATGTACGCGTGAACTTTTACCCGAGCTATTGAAGCGTATTCAAGAAATTAAATTGAAGATCGTGCAAAATGATCCTTTTGAAAATGGTGAGCGAAAAATTTTAAATTATGGACATACCATCGGACATGCCATTGAGGCTTGCAGTTTACAGAAGGATGTGAATCCACTTTCACATGGCGAAGCCATTGCGATGGGAATGATCATTGAAAATGAAATTGCTTTTTCAATGGGTTTGTTGAAGCAAGAAACGAAAAGTTGTGTTCGAACGGTTTTAGAAAAGTATATCCTCGCCGTGAATATTGAAAATTATCTACCCGAAGAAATTTTATCTCGTGTGAAACAAGATAAGAAGAATGCAAATGGTAAAATTTTGATGAGTCTTATTTCTGATATTGCCTCATGTAAATATGACGTGGAGGTAGAGGAAGAATTGATGTTAAAAGTAATGAAGGGATTTGTGTAAATGGCGGTAAGAATAATTTCTCCTTCTGTTTTTTTATCTGTGAAGACGGACTTGCCTGCATCAAAAAGTGTGAGTAATCGTTTGTTGATCATTCAATCACTTTGTGAAGATGCATTTGTTTTGAAGAATGTCTCTCTTGCGGATGATACTACGATTCTCTCCGATCTAATAAATTCCAATGAATCCATTGAAGAGGCCGGCGAAGGCGGAACAACTTTTCGTTTTCTTTTGGCCTTACGATGTCTGCAAGGAAAGTCGGGCATTCTCAACGGATCAAAACGTTTGAGCGAACGTCCGGTGCAAACATTAGTGGAAGCATTAAATAGTTTGGGTGCGGGAATCGAGTATATCGAAAAGCACGGTTTTCCTCCTTTGAGATTGACGGGAGGAAAATTACAAGGAAATGAATTGAAAATTGATGCAGGAATAAGTTCGCAGTTTATTTCTGCGCTCCTTTTGATTGCCCCTTATTTGCCGAATGGACTTCGTGTTGTTTTGAAAGGAGAGATGGTATCCACTTCCTATATTAAAATGACAACAGCGATCATGCATCAGTTTGGTGTAGATGTTAGGATCGAAAAGAATGTATTGATCGTACCAAAGGGAAAGTATATTTCTAAAGATGTTTTTATTTATTCCGATTGGTCGGCAGCAGCTTTCTTTTATGCAATGGCAGCACTGAAACCTAATTCTACAATGTCATTATTAAATTTAAAAGAAGATGATCTGCAAGGTGATCAAGTTTTGGTTTCATTGATGCAAGAGTGGGGAGTAAAGAGTCAATTTGAAATTGATGACGTATGCATACAAGGTATAGGAATTCCGGAAAAGAAATTCATCTATAATTTTATAGAAACTCCGGATCTCGCTCAAGCTTTTGCGGTAATGGCAGCGCTTAGTCACCGTAAATTATTTATTTCCGGACTTTCTACGCTAAAGAATAAAGAGACCGATCGCCTGCATGCATTAAAAATTGAACTGGAAAAACTAGGCGCTATCATTCAAGTTACAGAAAGTTCTTTGGAAGTTTTGCAAGGAATAAATTCTTCGCTTTTAGAAAATATAGTTTTAAATACGTACAACGATCATCGCATGGTGATGGCTTTAAGTTTATTTTCTCTTTCCGGTTTTCCTGTTATTTTAGATGATATTTCATCGGTATCCAAGTCTTTTCCTAATTATTTTTTGGAGTTAAAAAAATTGGGATTCGTTTTTTCCGAATTATAAAAACCAATAGTTTAGAATTCACATCTTGAAATAAAAAACGGATTTTGCTGATTTAACGGATAAGTACGGATTTTTTTATATTTCAAAATTGACCAACAACCAACAACCAACAACCAACAACCAACAACCAACGACCAACGACCAACAACCAACAACCAACAACTAACGACCAACAACCAACAACTAACGACCAACGACCAACAACTAACGACCAACAACCAACAACTAACGAACAACGACCAACAACTAACGACTCAAATACCGCACACTTGCCTCAGCACATCTTTCCCCATCCATCGCCGCAGAAATAATTCCTCCCGCATACCCAGCTCCCTCAGCGCATGGAAATAATCCTTGAATTTGTGGATGCATGCAGCTCTCTTTGTCTCTGGGAATACGAACCGGCGATGATGTTCTCGATTCTGTCGCTACAATCATGGCTTCATTGCTGTAATAGCCTTTCATCTTTTTTCCGAAATCAATAAGACCTTTTTGTAACGACTTTACAATGGATTCGGGAAGTAGTTCTTTTAATTGAGTGGAACTAACACCAGGGTTATACGAAGTTTCGTTTAAGGTGCTGGAAAATTTCCCTTCGCAAAAATCGACCATCCTTTGTGCAGGTGCCACAAGTTTTCCGCCTCCTGCTACATAACAGGCTTTTTCAACATCAGACTGATATACCATCGCCGCTAATGCTCCGTGCTTCATATATTTTTTTAAATCTTCTTCCTGCACACTCACCACCATTCCCGAATTCGCAAAAGGATTGTTGCGCTTCGATGGCGACCATCCATTGACCACAATTTCTCCGGGTGCTGTAGCCGCAGGTGCAATGATTCCACCTGGGCACATACAAAAACTATAAACTCCTTTCCCTTCATATTGTCCACTGAAACTATACGCAGCAGGTGGTAAAAATTCAGAACGCGTTTCACAATGGTATTGTACCTGATCAATCATTGCTTGGGGATGTTCAATGCGCACACCCAATGCAAATTCTTTCGCTTCAACGAGTATGTTTTGATCATTTAAAAGTTGAAATACATCACGGGCAGAATGTCCGGTAGCAAGAATGAGTGCTTTTCCTTCCATTAAAAATGTTTCGCTTTGATTTACATTGGATACGATGGCACCTTGAATAACATTTCCGACGATTTTAAGCGATTTTAAAACTGTATTGAAGTGAACTTCTCCTCCTTGTGCTTCTATGTGTTCACGCATCGCCGTTACAATGCCCGGTAATTTATTGGTGCCAATATGTGGATGGGCATCAATGAGGATGTTTTCTGTTGCACCAAAGGAAACAAAAGTCTCTAAAGCTCTTTTTACATCTCCTCTTTTATCAGAGCGTGTGTAAAGTTTTCCATCGGAATAAGTGCCTGCACCACCTTCCCCAAAACAATAATTGGAATTGGAATTTACTTCTCCGTGTTTGTTAATGAGAGCCAAATCGCGTCGACGCTGACGTACATCTTTACCACGTTCTATGAGAATGGGTTTATAGCCTAATTCAATTAATTGTAAAGCTGCAAATAATCCTGCAGGACCTGCTCCAATGATGAGGACAGGAGTTTTTGTACTCACGTTTTTGTAAGCTCTATGCGCTGCCAAAAATGGAGGTAAATTCCCTTCGATGGAGACATCAAAAAACAATCGAAATTTCACATGTTTTGATCTGGCATCAATGGATCTTTTCGCCAAACGAAAATCACGAATTTCAGTTTCGTGTATACCGATTTTTTGGGCTAATTTTTTTTTGAAGCCTTCCTCATGGGTCGCCTCTTCGGGTGACAGCACAAGTTCTACTCGTTGTAACATTTTGAAATTATTTTTATTTACGATGATTTCAATTCATCATTGACAATGTCTTTATTCAAACGTGAGTGAAATCGAAAATATTCTTGATTTCAAAGATGAAATGGTGGTTGTGTAAACCGAAGGATCAGTGGATAGCACATTGGGAATCCCTTGAAACATTTTAATTTCAGGTGCGAATTTAAAAAGCGGCAAGTACAAATCCATTCCTAATCCAATGGTATACCCATAATCTTTTCGTTCTAGTTTCACCAGTTCATTTTCATTCTCCACTTTGGCTTGAGAAACCAAATCAATCATGTATCTGAATCCGCCAACAACGTAAAACCGATAATTATTTACACGGTTGGATTTAAATTTTATTTCAAGTGGAAATTGAATAAAAGTTGATTCCACTTTTTTAACAACCATATCACTCGCTCCAATTTTGGTGGTCATTTTATAGTTTAGGTTTCTTTGTGAAAAAGCTAAATCCGGAACGAAACGTAAATCGAAGTTGTTACCTAAATGTAAATTACAAATGATTCCTAAATTGAATCCTGATTTTCCATCGGCTTCTAACACAAGTACACTGTCGGAACGATAAAAATTATCGGATTTCACAACTCTGAAATCAGTAGAGTTGATACCTAATAAAAATCCAAAATGAATTTTTTGTTTGTCGTACTTTTCTAAATTTTTTACTTTAATGCGCTGTGCATCTACATTCAAACCAAGAAGGCAGAATGACAATAAGGAAAGAAAGAAAGTGATTTTAATGGATTTCATTTTGTTCCTGTGTAGATGCTTGCAATACCAAACGTCAAGGATTGTGCTTTCGTATCTCTGTATCCTGTTTTTGTAAGAAGTTCAGTGAATTTTTTTCCAAAAGGAAATGCAGCTACCGATGCCGGTAAATATTCATAAGCCGATCTTTCTTTGGAAAGTAATTGTCCAACTAGCGGCATGACTTTGTTTGAATAGAAATTATAAATTTGCTTGATTGGAAACTTTGAGGGTTGTGAAAATTCAAGAATGACCACTTTTCCTCCCGGTTTTAGTACACGGTACATCTCTGCAAGTCCTTGTTCAAGATGTTCGAAATTACGTACGCCAAAGGCAACCGTAATGGCATCAAAACGATTGTCGGGATACGGGATGTTTTCAGAATCTGCTTGCTCTAAACGAATAATGCCTTGATAGCCTTTCGCCATGACTTTGTGCCGACCAATGTCTAGCATCTTGTTTGAAATATCTATTCCGATAATTTCTTTAGGTTTTAATCGCATCGACTCAAGAGCTAAATCAGCAGTCCCTGTGGCAATGTCAAGAATAGATTGTGGCTGATGTTTGATCAACTTGTTGATGCTTTTTCTTCTCCAACTTCTATCAATTCCTCCTGATAAAACTTTGTTTAGCAAGTCATATCGTGAAGCAATGCTGTCAAACATTTCTTCAACTCGCTCACGCTTTGAACTTCCTTTGTAATGTTGGGGAATTACACTCATGATAATAAGTTAATAGCTTCTTCCTGTAGCTGTAATTTATCAATGGCAACAACGCCTACTTTTTCACATACTAATCCTCCTGCTAAATTCGCAAGAGTTGCAATGATCTCCGGTTTAAGTTTTAAGGCCAAACACAATGATGCTACACTGATCACAGTATCTCCCGCACCTGAAACATCACTAATATTTCTGATATGAGCAGGAATAATATTGAATTCACTGTCCTGACTGTAAAATACTCCAGCCTCACTAAGAGTCACCATTAAAATACCGATGTTTTGCTCTACTTGAAAATTCTGCGTGAGTTGCTTTAATTGTTTAGAATCCGTTTTGTCGAAATCAATTTTTAAACCCGATTTCAACTCTGCTAAATTCGGTTTGAATAAACTAACGCCTCGGTATACCGCAAAGTTTTTCTTTTTAGGATCTACTGCTGTCGGAATATTTTTCTGATTGCAAAGCGTGACAATTTTCTTGATCAATTGCTCATTCAATACGCCCTTATCATAATCTTCAAAAACTACAACGTCCGGTTTTTCTCTTTCAATTAATAATTTCACACGATCCAGAAGTTGCTCCTGCTCGCGCAAATTAATTTCAGAAATTTCTTCATCGTCAACTCGAAGCAATTGATGATTGTTTCCTATTACACGTGTTTTAACGGTAGTCACTCGCTCTGTCGATTGCACCATTCCATCTTGGTTCATTCCAAGCTCTTTCATGAGCAGCAATAACTCCTCACCGGAACGATCAGAACCAATGACAGAGCATAAAATCGGACTCGCGCCCATCGCCTGAATATTGATAGCTACGTTCGCTGCGCCGCCCAATCTGCTTTCTCTTTTGCTTATTGCTACAATGGGAACCGGTGCCTCAGGAGATATTCGCTCTACTTTGCCCCATAAATAAGCATCCACCATAACATCGCCAATCACCATGACTTTCAGGTGATTAAAGGCTTCGAAAAGCTCCTTTACAGTGGTGAATGTGTGCACGTCGTTTAGCAAGCCGCAAAGGTAGTGAATAGCCCGGAATTGAAGCAATTGGCCTCAATGAATATTATTGTCCGGAAAGAGAATAAATGAAATAAGTATTCTTTTATTTAAGGTCGCAGAGGGATAAGTCAAATTTGAAATCGATTGCGATTATTTTAGTTTGGCAAGACTTAATTTAAGTCGCTTCATTGCTTCCACTAAAATATCATCTGCGGTAGCAAAACTCAAGCGAACACAATTCATATCGCCGAATGCTTCACCGGTTACCAATGAAACTTTCGCATCTTTTAAAAGATACATACAAAGATCGGTTGCGTTATTAATCGTTGATTCTCCATCCGATTTTCCAAAGAAATAACTCACATCCGGAAATACATAAAATGCACCCATCGGTTTGTTGAATTTCCATCCGGGAATATCTTTCATGAGTTCTAAAACTAAATCGCGTCGTCTCAAAAATGATACGCGCATAAAATCATAGTTTTCCCAATTTGTAGATACTGCTTTTACAGCCGCTTTTTGCGCAATGGAATTAGCACCACTGGTAAATTGTCCCTGTACTTTATCGCAAGCTTTTGCAATCTCTTTACAAGCTGCCATAAATCCGATTCTCCAGCCGGTCATCGCTTGTCCCTTAGAAACTCCATTCACAATAATCACGCGATCGTGAATGAAATCAAATTGTGCGATGCTCTCGTGTTCGGCTTCAAAATGAATATGCTCGTAAATTTCATCTGAAAGAATCCAAATGTTTTTATGTGGATGCAAAATTTCAGCAATCGCTTTTAATTCTTCACGAGTATACATCGTCCCGGTAGGATTACAAGGACTTGAAAAAATAAATAACTTAGTTTTAGGACTAATGACTTTTTGAATTTGATCGATGGTAGGTTTGAAATCCGTATCTATCGTTGTTGGAATAAAAACAGGAATACCTCCGGCTAGCTGAATAATTTGCACATAACTTACCCAATAAGGCGCTGGTACTATGACTTCATCGCCCGGATCAATCACACTCAATACCACATTGGCAATACTTTGCTTGGCTCCGGTAGAAACTACAATTTGCTCCGGTGCAAAATTTAAATTGTTTTCTCTTTTGAATTTTTCCGAAATCGCTTTTCTTAAATCCGGAAAACCTGAAATAGGCGGGTAGTGCGTAAAACCTTTGTCGATGGCATCCTTAGCTGCATCACAAATATCGGCGGGTGTTACAAAATCAGGCTCTCCTAAACTTAAACTGATGATATTTTGTCCCTGCTCTTGCAACTCACGGCTTAATCGTGCCATGGCAATGGTTGCAGATTCTTCTAATTGATTTACGCGTTGCGATAAATTGTTCATTACGCTTTCTGTCGAGTTTAATAGAATGCAAAACTATTAAAAAAGAATCTGCAAGTATATTATTGATAAACAAATGATTAAATAAATATTATGATTATTTAAGGCCCGTTTTATGCAGATATGTCGATTCCTGACAATATTTGATTTTTTTCTTTTCTCTGAAGATGAATTTGTTTTATTTTTCATTAAACGTAATAATTGTAAATGATTTCCACAACTCAATTTAAATATTTGATTGTTAACTTAAATTCATTCAGATGTTTTATTACGATATTTGCATCAAATTAGATGATGAACTTCCCTCAAGGTATTATTGATTTCTTGGTGTATCTCGCGCCGTCCTTGCTCGTGTTTTTCACTGCATGGTTTTTAGTGCGCCGATTTTTACAAAGAGAAATAACGCTCAAAATGTTGGAGCTAAAAGCGTCCCAACAAAAGGAGATGCTTCCGATTCGTTTGCAAGCTTACGAAAGGCTTAGCATTTATTTAGAGCGGATTTCCCCGAACGTGATGTTGTTAAATCAATACGAGCCAGGAATGAATGTGCTGGAATTTCAACAGAGAATGTTATCGATGATTCGCGATGAATTCGAACATAATTATGCGCAACAAATTTACGTCACCGCACCACTCTGGACCTTCATTCGAAATGCGAAGGAAGAAGTAGCACGTCAAATCATTGTTGCTGCTTCATCACTTGATGGGGATGCTCCAGCGTATCAATTGAGCAAGAGAGTTTTTGATGCAATTGTAGATAAGGAAGAGTACCCTACGCAAAGAGCTTTGAATATTTTGAAAGCAGAAGTGGCACAATTAATTTAATTCCATTGAAGATGTCGAAAGTGAAAGAAGAAAAGAAGTCAATTGCAACAGATGCAGGAATCGAAATCAATCGTATTTATTCAGAACCGATAAATACAAAAGAGGATGCAGGGGAGTTCCCATTCACACGCGGCGTTCAGCCCGACATGTATCGCGGAAAATTATGGACCATGCGTCAGTATGCAGGATTTTCTACTGCAGAAGAAAGCAATGAACGTTATCACTTTTTGCTGAAGCAAGGAACTACCGGTTTGTCGGTGGCTTTTGATTTGCCAACACAAATTGGTTACGATTCAGATCATAGTTTATCAGAAGGTGAAGTAGGAAAAGCCGGTGTCGCCATCGATTCGCTCGCCGATATGGAAGTTTTGTTTGATGGAATTGAATTGGAAAAAATTACGACTTCCATGACCATCAATTCTACTGCATCCATCTTGTTATGCATGTATATGGCATTGGCAAAAAAGCAAGGTGCTAACTTGAAAAATATTTCCGGTACCATACAGAATGATATCTTGAAAGAATATGCTGCGAGGGGAACTTATATTTATCCACCGAAGCAAAGCATGCGAATCATCACTGATATTTTTGCTTTTTGTGCAAAGGATTTACCGAAATGGAATACGATTTCTGTCTCGGGATATCATATCCGTGAAGCAGGAGCCAATGCCGTACAAGAATTGGCATTTACGCTCGCCGACGGAAAAGCTTATCTCTTGGCCGCTCTGAACAAAGATCTTGACATCAATGTTTTTGCAAAGCGCATGTCATTCTTTTTTAATGCGCATAATAATTTGTTTGAGGAAGTAGCAAAGTTTCGCGCTGCAAGAAGAATGTGGGCAAAAATAACATCTGAATTAGGAGCGAATGATCCACGTGCGCAAATGTTGCGTTTCCATACGCAAACCGGCGGATCCACACTTACTGCGCAACAACCACATAATAATATTATTAGAGTTACCGTGCAAGCATTGGCTGCGGTGATGGGCGGTACGCAAAGTTTACATACCAATGGTTTTGATGAAGCCTTAGCTCTGCCTACAGAAGAAGCAGCCAGCATCGCCTTACGAACGCAACAAATTATCGCTTTTGAAAGTGGCGTTCCACAAACGGTAGACCCTCTCGGTGGAAGTTATTATGTAGAATGGCTCACCGACGAAATTGAGCGCAAAGCCTGGGACTACATCCATCGTATTGATGAAATGGGTGGTGCAGTTGCAGCCATCGAGCAAGGATTTATTCAAAAAGAAATTGCGGATTCAGCTTATCGTTATCAAAAAGATATTGAATCGAAGGAAAAGGTAATTGTGGGAGTTAATAAATTTACTTCTAAAGATGGAGTCAAAGTAGATTTACTAACCATTGATGATAGCATCAGAAAAATTCAATCGGAAAAAATTACATTGCTAAAGAAAAATAGAAACAACGAAGCTGTGAATATTTGTCTTGTTAATTTAAAAGAAGCCGCAAAAGGAACAGATAATCTTATGCCTTTCATCCTCGCCGCAGTAGAAGAGTACGCCACCCTCGGTGAAATTTCAGATGTAATGCGTGAAGTTTTTGGGGAGTATACCGGAATGTAAAAAAGCTTCAAGCTACAAGCCTCAAGCTTTCTTCATGTTGGTAAAAATTTATTCTAAAGAAATAAATACAATTAACTTTTAATAAAAATCATAATTCATCTTATTTAGTCAGCGGCTTGTAAAAATCTTTTATGAAGCAAAAATTATTAAATTCCGTTAAAAAAAAGCTTGCGGCTTGTAGCTCACTCCCTCACTCCCTCACAATCATAAAAACATCTTCATTATCTCTCTTCATCAAATAATGCTCTCTGGCATATTTTTCTAAATGCTCTGGATCCGAAGTGAGTTCTTCCATGTCAATTTTGTTTTTTTCAATCTCCGCGATGTAATAGGCTTTGTCGGATTGCAACTTTTTCAATTCCTGACGATAGGAGTACTGAGAAAAGAAATCGTTCCGATCGAAAAATCCTACCCACACAATAAATGCAATTATAGTGAAGGAGTATTTGTTTTTTAACCACGATGGAATTCGTGTGTTCCAGAACTTTTTCATGCGATAAAGGTATAGGTCTGTGGAATGCAATCTTACTAATTACGTATTTTTTTTAACGGGAGACTGTGAATTGTTATTGTTTTCAATATTTTTAGGAAATTATGGAAAATCAAGAAAATACTCATGTGGGCCATCACCAAAATTGAACTGATTAAAATTTTTGCGAAACCTCGGAGCTATATTGGCTTCGTAGCTATCGCTATTATAGTCAGTATGATACATTTGGCGATGTATGTAGATGGGATCAATTATATACAATTTATTACCAATCCGATTGAAGCTGCCTTTAATATTGAAGGGAAAATTTTAAATGGAAATCTGGTCTGTTTTATCATTCTCCAAACATTGATCATTCAAATTCCGCTCTTGGTTGCTTTGGTAACGGGAGATTTAATTTCGGGTGAAGCCGCCATGGGAACAATTCGATTGCTGCTTACACGTCCTTTAAGCCGCGGCAAAATTTTGTTTTCTAAGTTTTTTGCAGGAGCCGCTTATGTATTTGTTTTATTGCTTTGGTTGGGACTTACATCCTTGGGAATTGGACTCTTGATTTTTGGAGCCGGTGATTTAATCGTTCTAAAAAGTGATATGATTACCATTATTCAGGCAGATGATATTTTGTGGCGATTTTATGCAGCCTTATCTATCGCATTTCTTAGTTTACTCGTGGTCGCCAGTTTTTCACTATTGCTTTCATGCTTTGCTGAAAATTCAATTGGTCCAATCATTTCTACAATGGCGGTTATTATTCTCTTTACGATTATTGGTGCTATGGATATTCCATTGTTTGATAAAATAAAGCCATTTCTCTTTACAACGCACATGGTGATTTGGCGCAACATGTTCGATCAGGTATTGGATGTAGAATTGATTCGAAACTCACTTTTGGTTTTATTTGCACATGTCGTGTTGTTTATGTCAGGCGCATGGTATTTCTTTAATAAAAAAGATATTTTAAGCTAATGAGAAAATTTTTACAAATCGCACTGTTCGTCTCTCTGAGTTTGTTTGCAAACGCTCAGAGCTCACCGGAAGCATTGAAACTTCTGAATGGTATTACACAAAAGTTCAATAAAGTGCGCGATTATCAGGTGGATGCTGTTATCGATGCTCGTATTTCATTCCTTAAGATTTTACCGCAAAAAGCAAAAGTGTTTTATAAATCACCCAATAAGTTTCATGTGGAGTCAACAGGCATTGCGATTCTGCCAAAGCAAAATTTTGATCAGCTTTTTACATTGATTGCGAATGAAAATAATTTCATGGCTTTTATTTCCGGGAATGAAAAAATCGGTGACGCCATGATGCAAATTGTGAATGTAGTTCCCTTAGCAGATACAAGCGATTTAATTCTAGCTAAATTATGGGTAGATGCGAAGCAAGATTTAATTGTGAAATCACAATTAACGACAAAGTCGAATGGTACTGTATTAATAGAATACATTTATAAAACATGGACAAGTCTTGCACTACCCGACAAAACCATTTTTACAGTGGATATAAAGCGTTTTAAAATTCCCAAAGCCATTTCTGCCGATATCAATTCTAAGTCCAAAACGGAGGATCCCACGAAGCCGCAAAAGCCCGGAAGAATAATTATTGACTTTTCAAATTATAAAATTAATAAGGGTATAGATGACAATATTTTTCGTTAATTCATAGTATTTGCACCATGTTGAGTAGTTCAGCTTTTGTTAGTCTCATTTGTTGGTTGCAAGTTTTGTGAAATTGATTTAACTTTGTTGTACTTGTTATATGGCAGAAAATTAATTTATTTAATTGTTGCAAGTAGTAGCATTTACGAGTATTACTACAAGTGTGAAACTAGTTTTTAATATTTCATAAAATGGGTTTAACTATAAACAAACATATTTATGTCAAAATCAGTTGTAAAAATAGGAAAGATCAAAGAGGGAGAAAGTCATAGCCCAGCACAAAAGAAATTCAACCATGTTATTTCTCTTTTGGAAAAGGAAAAGTTGTTATTGGAAAAAACAACTAAAAGGCTAGACCAAAGATGTAGTCGATCAAAACAACTTTTACTTCCGATATTAGAAAAAAATGCACAGAGTTATTTATCCTTGTTGAGGGAGTATTGGGTTGTTTTTTTGAAAACGAAAGATCCAGATAAGCGAGCATTATTTGCTCGTTTTATTATGTCGGAAGTTGATTCTTTGCAGGAATTACCTTCTAACTTTAATGAAGTTGATTCCAAATGGATAGACGATATTTATGGCGAATGTGAAATTTTGGCCTATCCTTTTGATGAAAAGGACGAGGAGGAATTGGTGGAAGATGAAATTGATTTGCCACATGAAGAATTAGATGACAAAGAAGAAGACATTGATGATTTGAGTTTTAGTTTTATGATTGCCCAAATTGAAATGCAACTTTCATTAATGGGATTGAATTTGGATTTAAGTTCCCTGAACTCGAAAATGACTCCTGAAGAAATTGATATTAAAATTGGAGAGTTGATAGAAATGGCTGCAGGAAATAGTAAGAGCAAAAGTAGAAAGGGAAAAAAATCGAAAAGAGAATTGGAAAAGGAAATGTTAGCTCTTAAAGTGGAGGAGGCGAAAAAAAGAAATATCGGAAAAATATTTAAAGATTTAGCCAAAGTATTGCACCCCGATTTGGTAGTTAATCCTAGTGAAAAACTCAGGAGGAACGAGTTGATGAAAGTGTTGACTATTGCTTATAAAAGTGGAGATTTACTTACCATGCTTAAGTTGGAAATAGAATGGGTTCACGCTGGCAATGATCGAATCAATGAGCTAGCTGATGCCGAATTAATGGTATACATAGCAATTTTTGAGGAGCAAGTACAAAACGTTCGAAAAAGTATTGCTGAGCTTCCATATAAAATGGAGTACGGATTTATGTGGCAATTTCTTAAGTTTGATTGGCAAATGGAAAGATGGAAACCTGAATTGGAATTAAAATATCTGACACATCGAATAGAAAATATCGATAAGACAGTTTACATGATGAAAAATTCACCTCAGCAAAGAAGGAAAATAGTGGATGAATTGCTTATGGATTTTGAAATGGATGATTTTGATGATGATGATGATTTTGATGATGATGATTTTGACGATGATGATTTATTTTAAACGAGAATAAATTTTTTTGATTTAAAACAAAGGTCTCCCAATTTTTGAGAGACCTCTTTACCTAACCTAATTAACGTATATTGATAAACCTAACGTCCTTTTTAATGTTGAACTGTTTCCGTGGACTCTTTTGATGCTGCCATGTGAGCCGTTGGATTATTTGCACTGTTCAATTGAATTTTGTACTGATAATTGTTTTCTCTTTCCCAAACAATGATTACATCTGTAACAATTGTTTTTTCTACTCCGTTTTCAATTTTAACGATCGTCCATTTTCCGATTTGGTACACCAGTTTTGAGTTGCCACCAAGTTCAACGATTTCCGATTTCAATGACTTTACTTGATTCATAGAATACCAGTATTCGGCAATGTCTTTTCTGCCTTGAATTTTTTTTCCTCCTACCAATAAAATCGTAGCATCATCAGTGTAAAAATCCGGTAAAGAGGATAAGTCTTTTTTAAGAATTGTCTTTTCAAGATTAGTGTTTAATTCTTGAATTTGTGTTTTCACATCTGAGGAAAGTTCAGAATTTCCTTGAGCAAAACTACTGTTGCCTGCAAAGGCAAAGCCGATGGTCATCATGATAGCGACGAATGAAAGGCGGATGGAAGAGGGTGATGTTTTCATATTTTTTTGTTTTAATACTTGTGAGATGATCGGATGGGTGGTTTTGTTACAACGAGTTATTTATTTTTTTTGATGGTACAAAGATGCATCTGTTTCCGCTTTTAGCACAGTGAAATCTTACCAAGCGTCGATACTTTTGATGAAGCGTGTATTCTAATTGATGTGACGATTTCCTCTCTTTGAAAATTTCATATATGTTAAATTATTGTTATTGGAAGTTGAATGAATAGGGAAATTTTCACTGAGAAATTTTCGGGTTTTCAAACTAACTTATATACTTCAAATAGAAAAGAATTTCAAATAGGAGTTCGGGAGTTCCTACATAGCCCGATTGCTACCAGGCGCAAAGAATACAAGCCTTTCTGAAGTTTAAAGTAATGATTAAATAAAATAATTTTTTAGAAAAAATCCACATATACCGACGCAAAATATTTTTGTCAAATTATGTATATACATAAATTTATCATGCGCACTAAACTATAAGTACTAAAATAGTATATTCAAGACCAATGGAGAAACAAAGTTTTATTGAATTTTATTTTTCGCCCGATAGCTATCTGACTTTCCGAGAAATTTGGAATCTCATATTTTACCTCGGTTTGGTTATTTTAAAAATTTTGGTTTTAAGACACTCTAAAGCTCATGAAAGTGATGGTTGAAATAATAAAAAAAGAGCCGGTTTTTCAACCGACTCCTTTTATAAATAACCTAAATTCTATTCTTGCTTTTTATCTTTAGCATCAATTATAACACCGTTGCCATCAATTTTAATTTTTACATCTTTATTGCCCCAGTTAATGGTATCCTCTTCCGAATCAATATCAATGGTTTTGCCATTCACTCTTACTTTAACATTTTCTTTGATGTCGTTGTTCTTTTTATTCCCGTAATTCATGGAAGTGCTTTCATCTAAATTACAATTAACGCATTCAAGTCCTCGAGCTGTCATAGTCCAGGTATGACCTACCATATCTCCATCCCAGGTGTTGGTAACGTTTTTGATGTCGTAAATGATCGATTCCATGTTTTGTCCTAGAAATATACTCTTGCCTTCGGGAACTTTAAGAAGCAATCTTATCTTTTGCCCTCTGTATTTCAGGCCGTGCGGAATGATGAAATTCTTTGCGAACTGAAGTAGCGAATCGTTTTGTTGTATTGGATATACAATTTGTCTGGCATTCATTTCTGCATTCTTGCGACTGGATCCTCGACTGCTTGTGATACGTATCAATTCAAAATCATCGCCATCTGCTTTTACAACGTTTATTTCTACGTCTTCAATTTTCACAGAATCTTTTTCAGAACTCATGGACCATGCATTCGACATGAAGTTCCAGCTTTGATCATCATAATCATCAAACGAATCATAGATAGCCGCTAAATGCAAGGTGTTCGATGTGGGTTGTACAATAGGAATCTGTGCGCGATCTGAGGTGCCGGTATCGAATTGCGAAGCAATGTTGAAACCAATCCAGATGGTAAGTAATAAGCCAAGTACCCAAAGAATTCCGGAGGAATAATTAAAGAGTTTGGATTCTGTTTTTAGCTTGAACAAAGATTTGATGATTCTATAAAGGATAACCAATAAGGGAATCCCAACTACAAGCGCCAATGCTAAAATCCCTGTATTTACCTGCCACGAATCTAAAAAGAATTGAGTGAGGAAGAGTGGGATGGAAGCACCTCCAACAACACCGGACATGCCCATCAGTACCATAAACAATGAGAACAATAAGGCAACAAGTACAATTGCTATTATTACACCAATAAAGCCAACGAAGAACTTAATAGCAGCTACAATAATAGCTCCGATGGCCTCAAAAAAATTTGCAACTCTGCTACTTCCCCCCCTGCGCGAGCCGGGTTTTCCGGAAATGCGCGACTTGATGTCTGCTACTTCTTCTTCAATGGTTTTTTTGATGTTGTCAATATTGACCGGCTGTCCTTTCATCTCTAGTTTCTCAGAGGTGGTTTTTGCTTTCGGTACAATAATTAATAACAATATGTACAAGAGGAATCCTGTTCCCATCACAAATAACGCAATTGCGAAGATGAGTCGTAGCCAGATAGGATCTATACCTATGTAATGGCTGATACCACTACATACACCACCTACCACTTTATCATCATTATCACGATAAAGTCTGCGATAACCGCGTTCTTGATTCGTAAATGTTGAAGAGGTAAATTCCGTTTTTTCTTCGTCAGCACCAGCCACTTGTTCCGGGCGGCCCATGGTGTTGATGACATGCTCCACATCAGAAGCTATTACCACCTGACGTGAACTACCGATGCGCTCAGTAAACATTTCCGCAACGCGGGATTCAATGTCTTGTATTATTTCATCACGACCATCTGAGCTAGTAAAGTATCCACGAATCGCTTCTAGATATTTTTTTAACTGGTCGTAAGCTTGTTCTTCTATATGGAAGACCATGCCTCCAATATTCACAGTTACAGTCTTGTTCATGATATAGGGTTGTTTGAAGTTGTTTGATTAACCGCATCTACTAATTCTTGCCAAGTAGTGCGAAGTTCGGAAGTAAATTGTTCTCCTATCGGAGTTAATGTATAATACTTGCGTGGCGGACCTGAATTACTTTCTTTCCAGGAATATGCCAGGAGCCCTTGGTTTTTTAGCCGGGTGAGCAGAGGGTATAATGTGCCTTCCACTACCATGAGTTTCGCTTCTTTCATTTTTAAGATGATGTCGGATGGATATACTTCCCCTTGTCCGATGATGCTAAGAATGCAAAACTCTAATACACCTTTTCGCATTTGGGCTTGCGTGTTTTCGAGATTGCTCATTTTTTTTAGTTTTTAGCAAATGCTGTGATCAAGAACATTTGTTGTTATTAATATTACTTCGCAAACCTACAATATTATAAGGTACTATGCAATACAAAGTACTATTTGTTTTATTAAATAATTGATTGTCAATAGTAATATTTTTCGTAAATCTTTATGGAACTGATTTTTTGGGCTGTTTTAAATGTTCAGTTAACATCATTTTTCATCATAACTGAGGCTGTTTTTTTAAGATGTTCTGATGAAAATGAAGATGATCTTGTGAAAGATTTTTAAAGGCAATTCATATATTATTTGTAGATGGTCTGCATATATTTTACATTTGCTATAGAAGATTGTATATGTCAGCATCGCTTTTTCAATTCAAACAGTTTACTGTAAATCAGGAACGTTGTGCAATGAAGGTAGGTACCGATGGTGTCTTATTAGGCGCATGGGTGAACGTACCACTCGAAGGAAAAATTTTAGATATCGGTACTGGAACAGGTCTTATCGCTTTGATGATGGCGCAAAAAACAGCTGCTTTTATCGATGCTATCGATATCGATTTTCCGGCCTACGAACAGGCTTGCGATAATGTAAAAAGTTCCCCATGGAAAGCTCAGGTTCGTGTAATTCATTCTTCGCTAAACGAATTTAATCCGGGTTTTCGGTACGACCTAATCGTTAGTAACCCTCCTTATTTTATTGATAGCTACGCGGCGCTGGATGAAGCGCGGAATCTTGCCCGTTCAGCCAGCGCTTCTCTTTCTTATGAAGATTTGCTTTCGGGTGTATGCAGATTGCTCACAAGCACCGGTCGCTTTTGTGCGATTTTACCATTTAAAGAAGGTCAATTGTTTCGCGAATTGGCAGAGCAAAGCGGTCTTGTTTGTACACGATTGTCGAAAGTAAAGACGGGTCGTGACAAACCATTTAAAAGAGTATTGATGGAATTTTCAAGAAGAGAATCCGATTTGTTAGAGGAAGAACTGGTCATCCATTTCGATAATCGTGAATTCACTGAAGAGTATAAAAAATTGACGAGCGATTATTACCTTGCCTTTTAATGCCTTTTATCTAAACTATTTTTTCATCAAAAGAAATTCCATATTCTTTTAATTCCATCAACACAGGAACGAAAATTTCTTCATGAATGGGCAATTGTACTCCCTTAATTTTAAAGTTTCCTTGAAGCATGTTCACTGCAGCTATTCCTAATGGCAATCCTACCGTCTTGGCCATCGCGGTTTGAATGGTATCATCACCTTTGATTAATAAGGAAGAACTTAATCTTTTTTCAATTCCATCTTCCAAATAATCGAATTGATGCAACATAACAATCATGTCCTTGTCACCTTCTTTTAATTGCCATTTTTCTTCTAGCAATTGTTGTAGAATTTGTGCCGGACTCGCATTTTTTAAACCGATGATGTTCTCTTCTAAAATACCGGTGGAAATCACTCGCTCCATCGCTGGTCCTTCAAAATCAATTTCGCAAAATTTGGCTATTTTTTCCTCTGTAGTATCACCTCTCTGTGAGGGCGGAATAAATGATTCTACAAATTCGCGATAACTTAGTTTATCACTATTTTCAATTTTATACGTATCGTCCGTCAACCCTAAACTTACAAAGACTTGCCATGCACTGCAAAATCCTTCATGTCTTAATGTACCTCGAATCATCGTAGGAATATCCTGAAGTCCATAATGATGTCGATAGGAAAGAGAATCACGGTTGGCATATCCGTCATAACTTCCTTTTCCTTCTACTTTTATTCTGATGGATTCTTTGAAAAGTCGATTGTAAGGAAGGTAATGGTATTTATTGTCTTTGATGTATTTTGCGGTGCCTTGTCCGGCAAGAATTACATTCCGAGGATTCCATGTAAATTTATATCCCCAAGGATTATCAATGGATTCCGGAGCGATTAATCCGCCTGTATAGGATTGAAAAGATTGAATATTGGCAGATTTCTTCTTAAGTTTTAAAATAATTTCCATTGCCGACATATGATCCAATCCAGGATCCAATCCACATTCATTTAAAAACAAAAGACCTTTAGATTTTACCTCATCATTTAAAGCCAATAATTCGGGTGAAACGTAACTTGCTGTAATCAGATTTTTTGAAAATCTCAAGCAATCTTGAGCCACTGGAAAATGAAGCGCAGGAGGTAAAAGCGAAAGAACAAGATCGGCTTTTAGGATTTCTTCCGCACGCTGATCTTTATCATTTACATTAAATGCAAAGGCAGATCCGTTCGGGTGTCCGTTAATTTTTTTAATCGTTTGTGGCAGATCAATATCACCTATTTTCAAGGTGAAATCAAAGGGCTTGCTTTTTTCTAATAAGTATCGAATTAAGGTCCCCGAAGATTTTCCGGCACCTAATAGCAGAATTTGTTTCATAATTTTCAGCCACAAAGGTATAAAAGATAGGAGGTATAAAAATCTTATTGTATTTTTGTGAGATATCCTTAAAATCTATCCTTCTATTATGAAACGACTTCTGATTCTATCTTTCTTCTCTTTGATGCTGATTCAAGCAAATGCACAATTATCGAACGTTATTTTATTTACCGAAAACGGTGAACGATTTACTTCAATCCTCAATGGAGTAAGGCAAAATGATGAGCACGAAACGAATGTAAAAATTACTGGCTTGAATGCTGAGTTTTATAAATTAAAAATCATTTTTGAAAATACAGCTTTCGGAGAAAAAAATTTCAATTTGGGATTGGAATTAGGGAAAGAAAATACCTATGTAATTAAGAAAAATAATAAAGGAGAATATGTTTTGCGTTTTATGAGTTCAATAGCCATGTCAGATGCTCCTCGAAGCACTCCTTCTCAAGCCGTTGTGGTATATAACATAAATCCTGTGGCCAGTCCGGTTCAAAATTCAAACGCACAACAAAGTTTGACTACAACTACAACTACTTCACAAACCGGCACGGTAAATAATAATCCGGGAAATGTAAATGTAAACATGGGGGTGAATTTAGATGGAATGGGAGGGAACATCAGTATTAATATGTCGGGAATGGACGGTGGATTGAATGAACAGGGAGCAAACACTGTAACGCATTCTCAAACCACAATTACTACTACTAGTACTTCATCCGCTGGAAATGTAAATCAGATGACTGCACCGGCTCCATTCGCTTATTTGCCGGGATACAACGGACCTATTGGTTGCCCTGTGCCTGTGAGTAATGAAGACTTTTCAGCATTGAAAAGTTCGATTGCTTCTAAATCTTTTGAAGAAACAAAGTTTACAATCGCTAAGCAGATTTTAAATGATCGTTGTTTGTTTGTTTCGCAAGTGAAACAATTGATGCTGGAGTTTTCATTTGAACAAACTCGTCTCGATTTTGCTAAATATGCCTATGATAAAACTTACGATATCGGAAATTATTTCAAAGTGAATGATGCATTTACTTTTGAAAATTCTACCGATGAGCTGAATGAATATATCAATTCAAGAAGGTAAATTATTGGATGATCACATCTTCAATAAATACTAAATGGATGAAAGCCGCTGCATTATTGGCCGGTATTTCAGTTGTTTTTGGGGCATTTGGTGCTCATACTTTAAAAGAATATTTGGAAACTAAAGATTTGATGACCTGGGAAACAGCCTGTCGTTATCAAATGTATCATGCTTTAGCCTTGTTAATCATCTCTATTATTCCTGATCCGCAAAAATCTGCACATTTAAAATGGTCGGCAATTTATTTTTTATTAGGAATTTTACTTTTTAGCGGGTCTCTTTATTTGATTTCTTTAAGCCAACTTATTCCACTAAATTTGAAATGGATAGGACCTTTAACACCTATTGGAGGATTGTTTTTTATTTTAGGTTGGGGAAGGTTGATTTTAATGAGCACCCGAAATACGGATTCAAAATAATCATCGTTATTAAATAAACTCTTATATTTCTAGAAAATGAGAAAAACAAAACTATTCTGCATGATACTAATGTTTTTAGGCTTAAGCGCCTGTAAATCAAGTAAAGATTCAGGTCCAAAGAATGAAACAATCGTAGACACCGAGGTGAAAGAAGCTCCCTCAAAGGATGTGAAAGAAGCTCCCTCAAAGGATGTGAAAGAAGCTCCGTCGGAGATTGTGAATACAGGCAGGCCCTTGGTGGGTATGGAAATTTGGACCCGTGAGCAAGCCAAGTCTGGTCCGGACACTTTCAGACTAGCAGTGACATTTATTAGCATTGGGGCCGGAACAGATCCTGAGGCAAAAACAAGTTTAGATGCTTATGTATATGATTATAAGCTTAAAACTGGGCAGCCTATAGCTTATGTTATGATTCCTTGGGGACGTGAAGGAGAAGTTGACTGTTGTTTTACATTAACAGAGCTAAATGCCTCAGAACAAAAGAATTTCATTGAAGGAATGAAGAAGGCATTTATTGGAAGAGACCTGGTTCAGATCAACGAAAATTTTAAAAGTCGATTTAAATAGAAATTTATTCTGCTTTAAACGGCTTGCTATAGCAGGATAATTTAGCGTAAATTTGCAGCATCTAAATACAATATGAACGAATACGGATTAAAGAATCCCAATGCATCTGTAGCAGATCTGGGACTTAAAAACGTCGCAACGGCTTACTGGAACTTATCACCTGCGGAACTTGTGGAAGATACCATTCTTCAAGGAATGGGTGAATTAACAGATACCGGAGCACTTGCCATTGATACCGGTGAATTTACCGGCCGATCACCAAAGGATAAATTCACTGTGTTCGACGATGAAACCGAAAATACGGTGATGTGGGGTGATGTGAACATTAAATTTGATCCTGCAAAGTTTGATCAAATATACACGCGTATGCAAGCGTACCTTACCGGCCGCGAAGTTTACGTACGTGATGTGTATGCTTGCGCCGATCAACGATATCGTTTGAATGTTCGCATCGTTACAGAATATCCTTGGCAAAATTTATTTGCTAATAATTTATTCTTGCGTCCTAGCAATGCGGAGTTGGAAACTATACAGCCTGATTGGGTGATAGTAAATGCACCTGGTTTTTATGCGGATCCTTCTATCGATGGAACACGTCAGCATAATTTCGCAATTATCAATTTTACGAAGAAAATGATTTTGATTGGTGGAACCGGATATACAGGTGAAATCAAGAAAGGAATATTTACCGTTTTAAATTATGTGCTTCCTCAGCACAAAGGCGTGTTGAGTATGCATTGCTCTGCAAATATTGGAGAGAAAGGCGATACGGCCTTGTTCTTCGGATTATCCGGCACCGGAAAAACCACTTTGAGTGCTGATCCGAATCGCGGGTTAATTGGCGATGATGAGCACGGTTGGTCTGATGATTCGGTTTTCAATTTTGAAGGTGGATGTTATGCGAAATGCGTAAATCTCTCTGCAGAAAAGGAACCACAAATATTTAAAGCAATTCGTTTCGGATCACTGTTAGAGAATATTGAGTTTGCTCCGGGAACTACAAGCCCAGATTATGATAATATTTCTAAAACAGAAAATACACGCGTAGCGTATCCGATTAATTTTATCGATAATGCTGTTGAGCCGTCTGTGGCTAGCACACCTAAAAATATTTTCTTCCTTACTTGTGATGCATTTGGAGTATTGCCTCCTATTAGTCGTTTGACGAATGCGCAGGCGATGTATCATTTCATCTCCGGCTATACAGCGAAAGTTGCAGGTACAGAAATGGGAATTACAGAACCTACCACAACATTTTCCGCTTGTTTCGGAAAAGCATTTTTACCATTGCATCCTGCGAAGTATGCAGAGTTGTTAGGGAAAAAATTAAAGGACAATCCGGACATAAAAGTTTGGTTGGTGAATACAGGATGGAGTGGAGGATCTTTCGGAGTAGGCTCACGAATGAAATTGAGTTATACCCGTGCAATGATTTCTGCTGCATTGAATGGTGAATTCGACAAAGTAAAATTTGAAGAGATGCCTATCTTCCGATTGCAAATACCAACTACATGTTCCAATGTACCGGATGAGATTTTAAATCCACGCAAAACCTGGAAAGATGCCGCAGCCTACGATCAAGTCACCTCCGATCTTGCTGCTAAATTTGTTAAGAATTTCACCCAGTATGCAGATGGATGCAGCTCCGAAATCCTCAGCGCCGCACCCTCAGTACACGAAATAGTTTAATTAATCGTAACGTAAAATTCAAGGGTCTCTATCGGGACCCTTTTTTTATTCCCTGAATTTCAATCTTCGTATATTGGCTATTGAAACTAATTGAACCCATCTCCAAATTGCAACATTAGTTTTTTTAATTATTTTAGCTCATTACTCAAAGCTCAAAGCTCATTACTCAAATTCAACTCCCAAACCTAACTCCTAACTCCTAACTCCAAACTCCAAACTCCAAACTCCAAACTCCAAACTCCAAACTCCAAACTCCCAAACCCAACTCCTAACTCCCAACTCCCAACTCCCAACTCCAAACTTCAAACTTCAAACTCCAAACTCCAAACTCCCAACTCCAAACTCCTAAGCCTAACTCCTAAACCCAAACCCAACTCAATTGCACCTCTTCTACGCCCCCGATCTATCCACAAACGAATTCTACCTCCCCGAGGAAGAAACACATCATTTTATTCACGTACTTCGATTGTCTGAAGGTAAACAAATTGAAATTACGGATGGAAAAGGAACTCGGGCTCTTTGTGAAGCTTTGCAAGTATCGAAGAAGCAGGTTCTGTTGAAAATTTTAGAGAAAGAGCATTTTGCTTTCCCTACACGTAAATTACATATCGGTATCGCACCTACGAAAAACATAGATCGTTTTGAATGGTTTGTTGAAAAGGCTGCGGAGATGGGAATATCTGAAATTACACCAATCATCTGCCGACACTCCGAAAGGAAAACATTAAAGCTGGAGCGTATTCAAAAATTACTCGTGGCAGCCGCTCGTCAATCGAAACATTTTCATTTTCCTATTCTGAATACGGATTGTACTTTCGATAAATTTATAATTCAAAATACACATGTATCTGCAAAATCAGCATTTATTGCGCATTGTGTCGAGACTGAAAAACATGAATTAAAGCAATTGAGCACTGCACAAAATGCCTTGGTATTGATAGGCCCTGAAGGTGATTTTGCTCCTGAAGAAATTGAAAACGCAATAAAAGCAGGGTTTTTACCTTTATCGCTAGGCGCTTCACGCTTACGCACGGAAACTGCAGGACTAAAAACAGTGGCCGCTTTCAATCTTTAAATGATATTAAGGTTTGATACATTTCATTTCTTAAATTTGTAAAATGATAAAGAGAATTCTTGTATTCGCCTTGGTGATTTTTTTCTCCTCCTTTACTCCGGCCGGTCCGAGTATAAAAATTGCGCTCTTGAAATATAGTGGAGGTGGTGATTGGTACGCGAATCTGGATACATCACTTAAAAATTTGATTGATTTTTGTAATCGTAATTTAGGAACTACGATCTCAAACGAACAAGGTATCGTGGAAGCAGGAAGTCCCGAAATATTTAATTATCCTTTCATTCACATGACCGGACACGGAAACGTAGTATTTAATCCGCAGGAAACTCAAAATCTTAGAAATTATTTGATAGGAGGTGGATTTCTTCATATCAGTGATAATTATGGAATGGACAAATTCATACGACCTCAAATGAAGAAAGTTTTTCCGGAATTGGAATTAGTTGAAATTCCTTTCAATCATCCCATCTATCATCAAAAATTTGATTTTCCAAATGGACTTCCAAAGGTACACGAGCATGATGGTACGGCTCCGCAAGGTTTTGGTTTGTTTTATGACGGAAGATTAGTTTGTTTTTATGATTACGAATGTGATTTGGGTGACGGTTGGGAAGATCCCGAAGTGCATAAGGATTCGCAAGAGGCGAGACAAAAGGCTTTGAAGATGGGAGCAAATATGATTCAATATGTTTTCAATAATTAGTTAGTGTGTGGTCTATATCAACTTTGTATATTCGAAAAATAACAGAATTATATAAATCATGAAAAAATATCTTTTGCTTTTTTTCTTGTTGTTCTCAGGTATTTCTAATGCCCAAAATTTGTATTTTCCTCCGCTAATTGGAAATACATGGGATACAATTTCTCCTTCTTCCCTCGGATGGTGCGAGCCAGAAATTGATACGCTACTCGATTATCTAGAGAGCAATAACACCAAAGCTTTTATTCTTTTAAAGGATGGGAAAATTGCAATTGAAAAGTATTTTGGAACTTTTACGGAGGACAGTGTATGGTATTGGGCATCGGCAGCTAAAACATTAACAGCTTTCACAGTGGGAATTGCGCAGCAAGAAAATTTCTTGTCGATCACTGATACTACTTCAAATTATATTGGAAACGGATGGACGAATTGTCCAACTTTAAAAGAAGAAAAAATCACTTTGCGAAATCAGTTAGACATGACTTCCGGTTTGGATGATGGTGTGGTTGATAATAATTGTACCATTGATTCCTGTCTTCAATATTTTGCAGATGCCGGATCACGTTGGGCTTATCACACTGCACCTTACACTTTGTTGGACTCTGCATTGGAAAATGCAACTGGGACTTCACTCAATAATTATATTTTGCAAAAAGTGAAGTTGCCAACCGGCATGTCAGGTTCTTTTTTTAAATTTGGTTATAATAATTTATTTGTAAGTAAACCAAGAAGCATGGCTCGATTTGGTTTGCTTTTGTTGAATCAAGGAAACTGGAATGGCAATCAGATTTTAACGGACACTGCATATTTTCAGCAAATGATAAATACTTCACAAACTTTGAATCCTTCCTATGGTTACTTGTGTTGGCTCAATGGAAAATCCTCTTTTATGTTACCCGGTTTGCAAACACAATTTCCGGGTTCAATTTGCCCGAATGCTCCTAACGATATGTATGCTGCATTGGGCGCCAATGGACAATTTATAAATGTAGTTCCTTCTCAAAATTTGGTCTATATAAGAATGGGAGATGCGCCCGGTTCCGGTGAAGTGCCTATTTTTTTTAACGATACAGTATGGATGAAATTGAATGAAGTGATGTGTAATACAACTTCCATTTTTCAAATCAACAATTCAATTAAATTTACTTTGTCTCCTAATCCTTCGAATGGACAAGTAAAAGTTTCATGGAATTCGGGAAACGTAAATGAAATATTTTTGATGGATTATACAGGTAGAATTGTATTTGCGGAAAATGTATTTGGAACTGAATCTAATTTAGATATTAGCAATCTTCCTAAAGGGATGTATTTTGTAAAGTTAAATGCGCATGATGGAATTCAATCACTTCAGCGATTGATAAAAAATTAAACTTCTAGTGTCTTCGGAAGGTAATTAGTTCTCTATTTTTAATTTCTTCAAGCAAGCTACCAAATACTCATATTGCTCAAAACTGTTATAGGCTTGTGAAGATATTCTTAAAAGCCATTGTGGTTTTTCTCCGGCATACATGAATACCGGAATTTGAATTTTGAATTCTTCCAACAATTGTTTCCTTATCGGCGACATCATGTTGAAGAAACTACCTGGCATTTCCACTTTTTGTGATAAAGGAATGCTTGCAATATGGCCGATCATGGAATCCGGACTAGGTAAGGGAATGTTTAATTCTTCGCAAATTAAATTTCGGGCTCTTAAACATAAATTCCTATTATGTTCTCTCAGCTGATTCCAGTTGCCCATGATGGAGCCCATGAATGAAATACTATCATTTAAAAATAAATAGGCACTATAATCACCTGTACCCGGCCAAATAAATTGTGCACTCCAGTTTTTTTCGGTTCCTGTGTATAAGTCGTGATGATGAGAAATTTGTAGTGGACTTATTTTTTCTTGCTTGTCTTTTCTAACATGCAGCAATGCGGATCCGCGCGGACTGCATATCCACTTATGGCAATTGCCGGTGTAATAACTTGCCCCAATTTCTTCGATATTCAAATCGAGCATGCCGGGCGCATGAGCTCCGTCAACAAGAACTTCAATACCTTTCGGCTCTAGCGCTTCGCAGATTTCCTTTACAGGAAAAATAATTCCGGTTGGAGATGTTACATGGTCTATCAAAACTAATTTTGTTTTGTTCGTCACTGCTTGAAGTAATGCGCTTGTTATTTCACTTGGATCGGAAATTGGAAAAGGAATTTTTGCAATAACTACTTTACATTTAAATTTATTCGCATAATACTGAAGCGTGTTCACGCATGCACCGTAGGCATGATTATGTGTGAGGAGTTCATCGCCCTCATTAAATGTTAATGAATGCAAAATAGTATTCACACCTTGCGTGGCATTGTTTACAAAAACCACATCATTCGCATCGCAGTGTACAAAATCCGCCAAAGCTTTTTTGTTCGAATGGTAGGTAGGCTCAAAATGAACTGTCATTGCCTGAACCGGATCTTTTTCTATTTCTAATTTAAGCAATGATTGCTTATTTAAAATTTCCGTAGGACAAGAGCCAAATGAACCATGATTTAAAAAGACAAGATCTCGGTGATGATTCCAGTGTTTTTCAAACGGAGAATACTTTGGGAGTGTCATTGGTTTTTTTGTATTGATTTACCGATTTTTTGATTGCTCAAAAATACCATTTGTTTTTTTCTTTTTCATGAATGCTTCAGTTCTGTCATATTTCAGCTTACTGAAAAATAACAAAAAGCGAATACGCAGTATATACCAAATTCTTGCAAATTAGCATTGGAACTAACAAGCAATGACTAAAAACTAGGGGCTAACAACTAAAGACCAACAACCAACAACCAACGACTAACGACTAAAGACCAGCGACCAACAACCAACGACTAACGACTAACGACTAAAGACCAGCGACCAGCGACCAACGACTAACGAAAACGACTATAGAAAACGACTATAGAAAACGACTAACGAAAACGACTAACGAAAACGACTAACGAAAACGACCAACGACCAACGACCAACGACCAACGAAAACGACCAACGACCAACGACTAAAGACCAACGACCAACGACTAACGACCAACGAACGACCAACGACTAACGACCAAAGACCAACGACTAAAGTATATTAGTTATCTTTGTGCTTTAAATACCACCTACCTTGTCAGATCTTAACTTAGTCATTTCTACTTACGCCGGCCTCGAAGATATCCTAGCCGAAGAAATTCAGGCGCTTGGTGGTCGAGATATTGATGTGCATACACGTGCAGTTTCTTGCATTGGCGACAAAGGATTTATGTACAAAGCGAATTTTTCATTGCGAACAGCTTTGCGTGTAATGATTAAACTAAATGCTTTCGAAGTTCGAACGGCCGTAGATGTTTATGATGGTGTTGCTGCGGTAGATTGGTCGCAATACATGAAAGTCGATCAAACTTTTGCCGTGAAATGTATTTTGAATTCCGACGTGTTTGATAATAGTTTGTATCCTGCACTAAAAGCAAAGGATGCAATCGCCGATCAATTCAGAAAAAATGTGGGAACACGTCCGAACGTCGATAAATTAGATCCGGACTTAGAAGTGGTGGTTTTTATTTCCAGAGATCAGGGTCAAGTATTATTGAATACTTCCGGAACATCCTTGCATCAGCGCGGTTATCGCAAAGAAGTAGATAAAGCACCACTCAGCGAAGTAATGGCCGCTGGTATTATTATGCTGAGTGGCTGGGAGCCACATATTCCATTAATTGATTTGATGTGTGGTTCTGGAACGATTCCTATTGAAGCTGCTTTAATTGCTGCAAAAATTCCTCCCGGTACTTTTAGAAAATCTTTCGCCTTTGAAAAATGGCCCGACTTCGATGTGGAATTATATAAACTCATTCGTGAAAAACAATTAGAGCGCATCGTAGAATCTGAAGTGAAAATTTTTGCAAATGAACTCAATCGTTATGTTTTTCTTAAAGCAATTGAGAACGTAGAATCTGCAGGAGTAGAAGATATGGTGAAATTGACTTGTGGCGATTTCCGCGATTTTGAAACGGATCTGAAACGCGCATTCATTGTCATCAATCCACCCTATGGAGAAAAGTTAGTCGTAGAAGATTTGGAAAAACTTTATACCGATCTCGGCGAACGCCTCAAACATCAATATCCCGGCTTTAAAGCTTGGATCTTCACGGGAAGTCCCGAAGGTGCCAAAGCCATCGGACTACGTCCCAATCGTAAAATAAAACTTTTTAACGGCCCGCTCGAATGCCGCCTCCTAGGCTATGAACTTTTTGAAGGCAAAAAGAACGAGAGACACTTGAAGAGTTAGTATGGAGTATGGAGTATGGAGTATGGAGTGAGGAGTAGGGAGTGAGGAGTATGGAGTGGGAGTGGGAGTGGGTCGAGTGGGAGAGTAGGAGTATCACACTTTTCTAGATATGAACTGATCTGTAATCCGCAATTCCAATATCCGTAATCAGCTATCACAATATCCGTAATCCCATTGAGAAAAATTTCATTTGAAGGATCCTAAAATAAAAAGACCTGCCTACGTTTCGTAAACAGGTCCTAATAATAAATATTTCTAATTTCTAATTTCTAATTTCTAATTTCTAATTTCTAATTTCTAATTTCTAATTTCTAATTTCTGAATTCTGAATTCTGAATTCTGAATTCTGAATTCTGAATTCTGAATTAAGTCCCCTTACTCTTTGTCAAGAATAGCAGCATCTACTAAAATTCTTCCGCAGTGCTCACAAACAATTAGTTTTTTGCGCTGACGAATATCTAACTGACGCTGTGGTGGAATTTTGTTGAAGCAACCTCCGCAAGCATCACGTGTAATGGAAACTACAGCTAATCCATTGATGGCATTGTCGCGAATTCTTTTGTATGCAGTCAATAAACGTTGCTCAATAATTTCTGATGCTTTGTTAGACTCAGTAGTTAATTCTACTTCTTCTTTCTCCGTTTCAGCAATGATGGAATCTAATTCGTTTTTCTTGTTTTGTAAATCAATTTTACGTCCTTCTAAAGTAGATTCAGAAGCATCTAAAATTTGCTTCTTGGCAGCTAATTCAGCAGTATGTTCTTTGATTCGTTTTTCAGCCAATTGGATTTCTAATTGCTGATATTCTAATTCCTTGTTTAAAGAATCAAATTCACGATTGTTTTTTACGGCACCTTGCTGAGATTGATATTTTTTTATCAATGCTTGCGCATCTTTGATGCCTATTTTTTTGCCCTTGATTTGATCGTCAATCGCCTTTACTTCTTCAGCATAATTGTCGATACGGGTTTGTAATCCTTCGATTTCATCTTCAAGATCACTCACCTCCATCGGCAATTCACCTCTGGTGATGCGAATGCGATCAACCTGACTGTCGATCAACTGAAGTTGGTACAAAGCACGAAGTTTATCTTCAATGGTGTTATCCCCTTTGTCAATATGTCGAACAATAGGTGTAGGCTTTTTTGGAGCCTCAGCAACAGGAGCTTCTGCTTTTGTGGTTTTTTTTGCGGCCATTTTTAGCGATAGTAAATAGGATTGGTGTTTGTTTCCGTTAAACGGAGGGCAAAGGTAGTGAATTTTTTGCTTAGGTAATCCCCAATGAGATTGATTGTAAATTGTTCACTTTCAAAGTGTCCAATGTCTGCTATGATTATTTTATTTTCTGCATCGAAGAATTGATGGTATTTATAATCACCCGTGATGAAAATATCTGCATGGATTCTTTTAGCATCCTCAAGCAAGAAACTTCCTGATCCTCCACATATTGCAACGGTGTGAATGTGCTTTTTGTGAATCTTGCTATGACGAATAATGGATACGTTCATTCTTTCTTTCAAAAAATCCAGAAAATCATCGCTTTCCATCTCGTTTTTAAGATGGCCGTACATACCAGCCCCTACTTCATCATATCTGTTTTCGAGAGCGTAAAGATCGTAAGCAACCTCCTCGTATGGATGAGAATTCTTTAAGGCATTTATTAATCTCGACTCTCCTAAAATTGGATAAATTACCTCAATACGTTCTTCTGCTTCATGATGTCTTTCACCTTTTTTTCCAATGAAGGCATTTGAATTTTCTCCGCCTTTAAAAGTGCCCTGTCCGATGGATGTAAAACTGCATTCACTGTAATTTCCAATGTTTCCGGCGCCCGCTTCAAAGAGTGAATTTTTTACTTTCTCCACGGCTGCAATGGGTGCAAAAGTGACCAGTTTTCTAAGCTGTTGTTTTTTTGGTAAGAGAATTTTGGCGTCTATTAATCCTAATTTTTCGGCAATTTTATTATTTACTCCATGTGCAACATTGTCGAGGTTGGTGTGGATGGCATAAATAGCAATATGATGTTGAATGGCCTTAATGATGACGCGCTCGATATAGGTGTTCCCGTTGATTTTTTTTAAACCTGAAAAGATGATGGGATGATGGGCAATGACCAAATTGCATCCTTTGGCTATGGCTTCGTCAATAACTTCTTCAGTAGAATCTAAGCAAATTAATGCAGCTGTAATTTGCATGCCGGGGTGTCCAGTTATCAATCCCGAATTGTCATAGGATTCCTGTAATGAAGGTGGTGCTAATTGCTCTAATTCGCGAATAATCTCTTTTAATTCCAACATCGTTTTTTCCTTTGGCTCAAATTTAATCAATGCTGAGGTATTATATTTATTTTTGGACCATGCGCATGCTCTTGCTTCCCTTCGCTTGGATCTATGGATGGATCATTCGCTTGCGTAATGTAGCTTTCGATTGGGGTATTTTGAAACAAACATCATTTGACCTTCCTATCATCAGCATTGGTAATTTAACCACAGGCGGAACGGGTAAATCACCAATGACATTGTATCTCGCTGGAATTCTTTCAGAAAAGTACAAGGTGGCTATTTTGAGTCGCGGTTATGGTCGTGAATCGAAGGGTTTTAAATGGGTGAATAAGGAAAGTTTGGCAAGGGAAGTGGGAGATGAGCCGCTGCAATATGCAAATAGTAATCTGCCTTTGATGGTCGCAGTTTGTGAAAGTAGAGTGGAAGGGATTCGTAAAATTTTGTCGACACCTGATGTTCCTGATCTAATTCTTCTGGATGATGCCTTTCAACATCGTTGGGTAAAAGCAGGATTTAATATTTTACTGAGTGATTTTAATGCTCCTTTTTATATGGATTATTTATTACCCGCCGGAAATTTACGTGAGCCAATTAGCAGTAAAAACCGAGCGAATGTTGTGATCATAACGAAATGCCCTCAGGCATTGTCAATGAGTGATCAAGAAAAAATGGCAAAGGAAATACGTATCAATTCAAATCAATCCTTATTCTTTTCGTATATACATTACCGTGACTCACTACCCGGAATGATTTCCGGTGAATTGCAATTGAATGCGCTGAAGAATTATTCGGTTTTTCTTTTTTGTGGCATCGCTCATCCAGAACCTTTGATTCAATTTCTTAAAAAGAATACCTCTTCATTAAAAACCCGCGTTTTTCCCGATCATCATGCCTTTTCAGTAGGCGATGCCATCCAATTAAAAAATGAATATTTGAATCTGAAAAAAAATCATCCCGCGGTTTTATTGACCACACGAAAGGATTTAATGCGGATCATGAGCAAGGAAATTCAATATCACTTAAAGGAATTGCCGGTGTATATACTTGATATTGAGCCGATGTTTATTGATACTGCCGCAGTAAGTTTCAACGAAAGCGTCTTTGCTTATGTGACTGATAAACTCAAAGGAATCTAGATGTATCTCATTCATTGTTGAATCTTTCCTTGATTTATACATTGCCCTGATGTTATTCAGGAATTTAAATTTTATCTTAGCCATCACATTTCCAAAACCATGAATAAAATCTCTACTAAAATCATTGTGTTTTCAATCGCATTGCTTTGCTTTAAGGCCTCGGCTAAAGCTCAAGTCTACGATTCATTAAACATTTCTCTCTTGTCAAATTGGGATGACCTAAGCGTTCCCGCAGAACCCGCGTATGCCATTCGTTACAATGGTATTTGGGGTTGGGACGATGGTCTTGGGAAGGAATACGCGATTATCGGCGCTACCTCGGGCGTTTATTTTATTGATGTAACAAACCCAACAAATCCTATTGAAGTGGATTTCGTGCCAGGTCGTCGTAACATGTGCATATGGCGCGAAATAAAGACTTATAGTCATTATGCTTACTTGGTATCCGATGATGGGTCTCCCAATAGTTTCCAAATCGTCGATCTTCAGTACCTTCCCGATTCAGTACATGTGGTGCATGATGCAACTACTATCTTCGAACGATCTCATACCATTTTTATAGATGGAAATAAATTGTATTGCGGATCCGTAAAAGGAGGTCTTTTTCCAAATGCCACTTCTATGGCTGTTTTAAGTTTGAATAATCCGGAACTACCTACACTTCTGAGAAAATTGAGTACAGATTTTTCATTGCCTAGTAACTCGGTGCATGATATGTTGATTCGAAATGATACGGTATATGCTTCTGCAGGGTACGATGGACTCTTTATGTTCAAATACGATTCTGTTGCCAATAATTTTACGCTAACCGGATCTCTAACTACGTATCCTCAACAAGGCTATAATCATAGTAGCGCATTGACGGATGATGGTTCTACCTTGGTATTTATGGATGAAGTTCCCAACGGGCTCGCTGTAAAAGTTTTGGATGTAACTGATTTTAACAATCTGACTATTAAGTCCACTTTTAATAGTAATGTAGGTCCTACGCCACATAATCCATTCATGGTAGGTACTACTTGTTATATCGCCTATTATCAAGATGGATTGCAGGTGTATGATGTAAGTGTTCCAACTACTCCTGTTCGTATCGGTTATTTTGACACGCATCATCAAACTGCATTGGGCGGCCCATATCCATCTCCTGCCTATCAAGGTGCATGGGGTGCATATCCCTATTTACCGAGTGGAAATGTCTTAGTATCTGATATGCAGAATGGTTTGTTTGTATTGGATCCAACGGCTATGTTTACTTCTGTACAGGAAGTTAATGGAGCAAATGCTTTTAATCTTTTCCCAAATCCAACAGGTACCAATGAAATAGTGAATATTTCATTGTCCTCCGATCCTTCTAAGTCTCTTACCTTAGAGTTAGCCGATGTTTGTGGTAAAGTTGTTTTTGCAGATGTGTTTAATTCAAAAAACTACAGTTTCTCAACAAATAAAATTGCATCCGGACTTTATAACGTATCTATTATTTCAGATGCAGGGAAAACAGTAAAGAAATTAGTGATTCAGTAGTTTGAAAATAATAATCAGAAGAGCCCGGGTTGAGAATTCAATCCTGGCTTTTTTTTGACTTCTGCAATTATTTTTCTCAATAAAATAATACATCGACTCTAAGAATATTATTTGGTTTTATTGAGAATTATTTTTCTAAGCACTAGCCTCAGTGAGACCCCGTGTTTGCTTTGTGCCTCCGTGCTAAAATAATAATCATATATTTTTTTTGACAAATAATTCTCTACTTTTCCCGAACATTATTTTCCTCAAAAAATAGTATGCTGAAATAAAAACAAAATTTGGTTTTATGAAAATTTTTTGGATGTCCAAGTGCGGATGCCAGTAGGAAGTCCTCAGGTTGTTAATTCAATGCAGGCTTTTTTATGGATGTTTTGGTTTTATTAAATATACTGAAGCATTGAATTACACATGGTGAATTCCATCACAATTAATATTTCTCAAGATGTATTTGTAGCAAACTCAGGGCAGGCACATCGCCGGGGGCGAAATGAAAGCGTGTATGTTCTTCGAATGTTATCCATTGAATGGCATTGTGATCTTTTAGACTAAAAATCCCGTCTCTCTGTTCACAAGTAAAGAAGCGAAAGTCAATGTCTATTTCAGGATAGGAATAAGAATACCCAAAACAAGTAATCAAATTAGCAATGGAAATATTCAACTCTTCTTTTATTTCCCTATGTAAAGCATCAAAATCACTTTCATTCTCTTCAACCTTCCCTCCTGGAAATTCCCACAATCCTGCATTGGGCGTTCCTGTTGTTTTTCGAGCTATAAGAAACTTATTTTCTCGGTTGAAAATAATACCTGCAGCAACTCTGATAGATGGCTTGTGCATATTATATAGCTATGAATGTATCAAAAATAAGAAAGGCTCCGAGATTCGGAGCCTTTCTTATGCAAGCAGATTAAAGGTTTAAATTAATCTTTTTAGTTATTAGTTAGTTTTTACAATCTTCAATTGACTAGTCTTCTCGCCTTGTTGAGCAGAAACCATGTAAATGCCATTCGACAATTCCTGACCGAAAGTCATCATGCCAGCATGTGCATCATAGTTAAAAGTATCAACAGTTCTTCCAGCCATGTCAGTTACACGAACTACGATGTTTTGATCAACATCAAATCCACGTAATACTAAGTTAAATGACTCAGCAGAAGGGTTCGGGAATACTCCGGAAGTAAATCCATCAGCTAAACGATTTGCATCAAATACGCTTGGAGTACCAAGAGTTCCAATTACGCAAGGATCACCATAGCAATAGGGAGTTCCGTCAACAACAGCACGAACACGAACTAAATAGAACTTGTTTGATTGAAGAGCAGGTGAAACATCTGCTAAGCGGCACCAACGGTTGTTGCTGATGTGTGACCAAGTTAGTCCAGGGTTAGTCGTTTCTTCAAATTCAAACTGATATTGAGGAGCAGAAGTGTAAGTTAATACTAAGCCACTTTTGATACTATCATTAACACCAAGATTTAAATTACCACAGTAATTAGTCAATAATTCAGGCTGACGAACAGAACGAAGTACAACACCTGTATTCGTGAATGAACACTGTCCGTTGTTAATGCTCACTGTTAAGGTTACCGTTTGAGTATCTAAAATTGCACCAGCACCAGAACCATCCATCAATACGCTAACGCTTTGACCAGTAGCTCCTGTTGACCAAGAATAAGAACTGAAACCTGCTGGGCCTTCAAGGTCTACAAAACCTGGCTGACATACAGTGATTGGACTCAATGCAGTGATTGCAGGCTGATAGCCCGGATCAAATACATTAACATCAACTGAAGCGCTTGTTCCTGTGCTGCAAGCACCAAAGCTATTCGTAACGGTTAAAGTATACGTACCTGACTGATTAACCGTAATGTTACGAGTGGTAGCGCCATTGCTCCATGCATAACTGCTGAAGAATTGGCCACCGCTGCCCATTAAGGTAGCTGATTGTCCTGGGCAAACATTGACCGGACCTGCAGGATTGATACTTGCATTGGTTCCTGGTACAACTAAGAAAGGTGTCCATGCACTACGAACACGAATTTGAACGCCATTTACAAAACCCCATACTGAAACTCTGTAAAATCCTGTCTGATTAATAAAAATAGAAGATGTGGTTGCACCGCCATTCCATTGATACGTTAAAGGTCCATTCAATCCAGTAACCACAGCATCTAACTTGGTACCAGCGCAAACAATCGGTCCGGAAGGGACAATAGTAACGGTTTGGGCCAATACATCGGCGCTTAAACTCGTCACTGCCAGAAACACGCCTAAAACGTACTTCCACACTCCTTGAGTAATTTTTGTTGTCATAATTTTTATTTGATTTATTATTTTTGGTTTTGGTATATATAAAACGTCTCGAGCAAATGTACAATGTTATACCTATACATTGCAAGTGTAAGTTTATTAAAATTTGGCTTTTTTTCCAAATCTATTCAATTGATTTGTTAATAACCAGTTTTTAGGGGTGAATTTCAATTTTATCTCTGAATTAGTTGAACTTTCTTATCTGTTTTGATGTAAGAGTGGGTTCAAATTCCCCTTTTCCTTAACATTGTGGCACAAAATAATTAATCAGGCAAGTTACTTACACAGTTGTGAAATTAATCGTACGATATTCTCTCCTTCCTTTTTTCTTTCTGTTATTGGCATTAAATGTTAATGGACAGAGATTTAACACGGTAAATTATACTGTAGAACAGGGTTTGCCCGGAAATCACATTAATTCTATTTATCAGGATAAAATTGGACGTCTTTGGATTGGTACAATGAGTGGAGGCTGCCGTTTTGATGGAAAGACCTTTACAAGATTTGATCAGGGGAATGTATTATACAACAATCCGATTAAGTCGATATTCGAAGATCGATTTGGAAATATTTGGTTTGGAACGATTCGAAAGGGCCTCGTGAAATTTAGTGGTACCGGGTTTTCTTATTTTTCGACGAATGATGGATTATTAAGCGATAATATTAACGCCATTTGCGAAGATGAAAAAGGAAATTTGTGGATCGGAACTTCTGAAGGAATTTCGAGATTTGACGGGAAGAATTTTTACAACATTACACAAGCGAAAGGAATTGTAAATAATAATGTTTTTGATTTACTCTGTGATAGTAAAGGAAGAGTGTGGATTGCTACTATAGGCGGCATAAGTATGTTTGATGGGAAAAAATTTACGAACTTAACAAGTGAAAACGGATTGTTAAGCAACATCGTATATTGTGTAAAAGAAGATAAAAAAGGGAACATTTGGTTTGGTACATACGAAGGCGTTAGTGTTTGGGACGGTGAAAAGTTTATTAATTATACCAAGAAAAATGGACTACCTAATGAGCGAATAGAAAGTATTACTTTGGATCATTCCGGAAATTTTTGGGTAGGAACTTACGGTGGTGGTATTGCTAAGTTCGTAAGAAATCAATTCGAGGCGGTCCAGATGAATGAGGGGATTAATTCTAATATTGTGAAAGCACTTTTTGAAGATCGTGAAGGTAATTATTGGTTGGGAACGCTGAATGGATTGTATAAGTACAATGGCGATAGATTTGTTTCTTATACGAATGCAGATGGAATGTCGAAAAGTAATGTTTTGTCAATCTATCCTGATACAAGCGGTGGAATTTGGTTCGGGACGTTGGCCGGAGGAGTAAATTACTTCAAGAATAATATATTTAGTAATTTCTCTACTAAAGATGGGTTGAAAAGCAATACTATTTGGAGTATTAATTCAGATAAAGACGGTTTTATATGGATGGGAACTACCAATGGTCCTGCACGATTCAATCCGACGAACAATCGCATAGATTTACTTTATCCTGAATTACAATCGTTAATTATTTATACTTTTCTTCAGGATAAAAATCGAAATAATTATTTCGGTACGGATAAGGGGATTTATAAATATATGCCGGATGGCCAGGTTATTAAAATTGGTATCAATCAGGGATTGTCAAATGATAAAGTGCGTGTCTTGTTTGAAGATATACACGGTGTGATATGGGTGGGTACTTTGAAAGGATTGTATTCTTTGGATCAAAATCAAGCGAAAAGTTTTAACGAAGCGAATCGTTTACCTAAAGTGCCGGTTACATCCATAATCAATGATAAATATGGAAATTTAATTGTGAGTACTTATGAGTTTGGTGTGATTCGTCACAATCCCTTAAAACAATCAAATCCAATTGTTATTTTGAATAAGAAAAGCGGATTGAGCAATGAAAAAATATTGTTTAATTTTATTGACAGCAAGGACAATTTATGGTTGGGAACTGCAGAAGGAATTGATAAAATAAATTGGAAAAAGTACATTGAAGAAGGGCTTATTGTTTCAGTTCATTATGATAAAAGCAATGGATTTTTGGGAGTGGAAAGTAATGCTGCCTGCGAAGATAAAGCAGGGAATATTTGGTTCGGTACTGTAAATGGAGCCATTCGATATAATCCGGAAGCCGGAGAATTACCGGTTACAATGCCTTTGGTTTCTATCAATAACGTGCAATTATTTTTAGAAAACACGAACTGGAAGAAGAAGAAATTTAAAGTGAATCAGCATAGTGGTTTACCGGAAGAATTAGTCTTGCCTCACAATAGCAACCACTTGAGTTTTCTCTGCAATGGCATTTATTTGACAGCACCTGAAGAGGTAGAATTTCGTTATTTGCTGGAAGGAAGTGAAGAGTCTTGGTCTCCGCCAACAAAGAATGCAATTTCTAGTTATTCAAATATTCCTCCGGGATCGTATATTTTCAAAGTGCAGGCTAGCGCCAATGGTAAGGATTGGAGTATTCCTGTTACTTATAGTTTTACCATTTTACCGCCCATTTGGAAAACGCCATTTTTCTATTTGCTTTATGTAGTGGTAGGAGCCGGCTCAGTGATGTTGGCCTATCGAGTGCGTACGCGATCTTTGCGTAAAAGTCAGGATCTTTTAAAAAAGAAGGTAGAATCTAGAACAAGAGAGCTGCAAGCCAAAAATCTAGAATTGGCGAAGCTATCATTAGTGGCTTCTGAAACGGATAACGCTGTAATGATTTTTGATGAACATCAGGAATTGGAATGGGTGAATACCGGATACACCAAAATGACCGGATATTCATTGGATGAAACAAGAATTATTAATGGGAAAACTTTAAATGATTTAACTACGAATACAGATGTATTGTTCCACTTGGAAGATTGTATTCGATTGCGTCGTTCTTTCATTTATGAGTCGGAAATAACACATAAAAATGGTCAGCATCGATGGGCATCTTCTACGTTAACTCCCATCTTGAATGAAAAAGGGCAATTGAAAAATATTGTGGTAATCGATACGGATATTACACTGCGTAAACACATGGAAGAGCAAATTAGATCTGCTCTGGAAGAAAAGGGATTGTTGCTTCGTGAAATTCATCATAGGGTAAAAAATAATTTGCAAATAATAATTAGTCTTTTCAACCTCCAAACAAGCTATGTGGCAGATGAAAATGCATATAAAGCGTTAAAAGAAGGTCAGGATCGGATCAAGAGTATGGCACTCATTCATGAACGATTTTATCAATCAGATGGACTCTCAAAAATTGATTTTGATGATTATATTCGAAGACTTTCTGAGAACCTAATGCAGTCTTTTAAAGTTACCAATGAAAAGGTTTCTTTGATAATTCATGCAGAGAAAATATCTTTGGATATTGACACTGCTGTCCCTTGCGGTTTAGTCATCAACGAAATTGTATCCAATTCACTTAAACATGCGTTTAAAAACATAGAGCACGGGGAGATACTGATTGAATTAAATCAAACGGAACCTGATCGTTTCCGCCTCGTAATCAGTGATAATGGCGTCGGAATGGAGGAAGGGTTCTCGTTGGAGACTTCAGATTCATTAGGAATTCAATTGATTCAGGCATTAACGGATCAGTTGGAGGGTAAAATGGAGATTGTTACATCAGTCAATAATGGAGTGAAATATATTATTAATTTTAAACGCGTAAGTTAATAGACAAAACAAGCATGAGCAAAACCCGAATTCTTGTCGTTGAAGACGAAAGTATTGTTGCAAAAGACATTCAGAAATCATTAGAAAAATTAGGTTATGAAGTCCCGGCAACCGCTTCTTCTGCCGCTTCTGCCTATGAAAAATTAGAAGAGATTCAACCGGATCTAGTGTTCCTTGATATCAAATTAAAAGGTGAAGAAGATGGAATTCATATTGCTGAACATATCCGCGAGAAATACAATATTCCGGTAATTTTTCTAACCTCGTATGTTGACCAAATTACACTCGACAGAGCGAAAGTTACCGAACCATATGGGTATATCGTGAAGCCGTTTAATGAATCGGATTTAAAAACTACGGTTGAAATGGCTTTGTTTAAATTCTCCCGCGATCGTGAAATGCGTGAGAATCACCATCGGTTGGAAAATGCCCTCGCCAGAGTAGAGGAGTCCATTTGTGTGGTGGATACAGACGGAAGAGTTTCATATCTGAATGAAAAAGCAGAAAATCTATTGGGTTATTCAACAAGCACTGCTATCGGAATGGATGCCTTTCAACTTTTTGTTTTGGAAATAGAAGGTGGTGTTGCCATTAAGAAGGAGGAGCTGCTTACAAGCATGCGAAAGAATGAAGCCTGGGAAAACAAAGATTGTTTTATCATAGTGAAGCGCGATAATACCAGTTATAATATTTCTGCTTCTGCAGCTCCAATACACGACGAAAAGAACCAGTTTTTAGGTTGCGCGATTGTCCTTTCAGATAAGCAAGCCGCGACCGAGAAGGTGGCTGAAGCTTCGCAGCAAGCTACTTTCCTTGACAATCAAATTATCAATAATTCCTTCTTTGTAAAGAAAGGTTCGATGTTGGTGAAGGTGTATTTAGATAATATTTCGTGGATTCAAGCCATGGATAATTATGTAATTATTCAAACTACTTCCGATCAGTTTGTCATTCACTCAACCATGAAAGATATTGAAGTGAAATTGCCTGCAAGTAAATTTTTACGCGTGCATAGAAGTTATATTATTCCACTTGATAAGATCAATGTATTGGACGAAAATACAGTACTTATCGGAGACAAAACGATTCCAATCGGTAAGTCATACAAGGAAGTATTTATGGCACGATTAAATTTTTTATAGTCCTTGGATATTCTTCAATACAATGAGCAAGCCTGGAATGACCAGGTAAAAAAAGGTAATCGATGGACGATCCCTTTTACTGCAGAGCAAATTGAAGCAGCTCAGTCAGGTGTGTTGAACATAGTACTTACTCCAACAACACCGGTGCCGTTGCATTGGTTTCCAAATTTGAAAGGAGCCAAGGTATTGGCATTAGCCTCGGGAGGAGGCCAACAAGTTCCTGCACTCGCAGCAGCCGGTGCTGAGGTGACGGTGTACGACTTTTCTGAGGAGCAATTGAAGCGTGATATTGAAACTGCCGAAAAATTTAATTTGAAAATTAACGCCATCAAAGGAAATATGATGGATATGACATCCTTACCTTCTGATTATTTTGATTTTATTTTTCATCCTTGCTCCAATTGCTTTATTCCAGATTTGAATTCTGTCTGGAACGATTGTTCTCGTATTATGAAAAAAGGAGCTGTTCTCATGTGGGGATTTACCAAAGCAGAAAGTATGTTGCTATTTAAAGATCCCATCACGAATATTTTCACCTTGAAATACAAAATGCCCTATTCGGATATCAATTCACTTACAGAGGAAGAACGAAGCGTTTATACCAAAGAAAATGAACCACTTATTTATGGGCATTCTTTACAGCACCAAATCTCAGATCTATTAAAAAATGGATTTGTTTTAACCGATCTTTTCGAAGATGATTGGGGTGATAATGATCCCATGGATGTTTATTTTAAAGCATTCGTTGCTGCTAGAGCAGTGAAGCTTTAGCTATGTGCTGTGGGCCATGTGCTCTGCGCTGTGAGCTAAACCATCTGTAGATCCTTAGGATCCGTATCCATCCGTTTGCCCTGAGCCTGTAGAAGGGTATATTCAGAATAATTCTATTTTTTTAATTTCAACTCAAAACTCAATACTCATTACTCACAGCCCATAGCCCAAAGCAAAAAAAAGCCATCGTATTTCTACAATGGCTTTTCCTATTATTATTAAAAAATTACTTCTCTTTTACTTCTTCAAAATCTACGTCTGTTACATTATCACTTGCAGTTGCTTGTTCAGCTTCTGAACCATCAGCTTGCGCTTGTGGACCTGCTTGCTGCGATGCATCGTACAAGTCTTTAGAAGCTGCTTCCCAAGCCGAATTTAGGGTTGTAGTTGCTGTTTCAATAGCGGCCCAATCTCTTTGTTGATGTGCATCTTTTAACTGAGTAAGCGCTGCTTCAATGTTTGACTTTTTATCAGCCGGAATTTTTTCACCAAACTCTTTCAATTGCTTTTCAGTGTTGAAGATTAATGAATCCGCTTGATTGATTTTTTCAACTTCTTCTTTCGCCTTTTTATCTGTTTCAGCATTCGCTTCAGCTTCACTTTTCATTCTTTGAATTTCTTCGTCGGTCAATCCGGAAGAAGCTTCAATGCGGATGTTTTGTGATTTACCACTTGCTTTATCTTTTGCAGTAACGTGTAAAATTCCATTGGCATCGATATCAAAAGTTACTTCGATTTGTGGTATGCCGCGTGGGGCAGGAGGGAAGCCGTCTAAATGAAATCTTCCAATGGTCCTGTTATCTTTCGCCATTGGACGCTCTCCTTGCAAAACATGTATTTCTACCGAAGGTTGATTGTCGGAAGCCGTCGAGAAAACTTCTGACTTTCGAGTAGGAATGGTGGTATTGGATTCGATTAGTTTCGTTAAAACTCCACCCATTGTTTCAATACCCAAAGAAAGAGGAGTCACATCTAACAATAACACATCTTTAACTTCTCCTGTTAATACCGCTCCTTGAATTGCTGCACCTACTGCAACCACCTCATCCGGATTTACACCTTTTGAAGGCTTCTTACCAAAGAATTTTTCTACCAATTCCTGAATAGCAGGAATACGTGTAGATCCACCCACTAAAATAACCTCGTTAATTTCACTAGCAGAAATTTTAGCATCAGCCAAGGCTTTTTTACAAGGCTCCAATGTGCGTTGGATAAGTTTATCGGCAAGTTGTTCGAACTTGGCACGAGTAAGTGTTTTTACAAGATGTTTTGGAATACCATCTACCGGCATGATGTACGGTAAATTGATTTCAGTTTGAGTGGAGCTTGATAATTCAATTTTAGCTTTTTCAGCAGCCTCTTTTAAGCGTTGTAAAGCCATCGGATCTCTACGCAAGTCGATACCTTCATCACTTTTAAATTCATCTGCCATCCAGTCAATAATGACTTGGTCAAAATCATCACCACCTAAATGTGTATCGCCGTTGGTTGATTTTACTTCAAAAACCCCATCTCCTAATTCCAAAATAGAAACATCAAAAGTACCACCACCTAAATCGAATACTGCGATTTTATTGTCGGTATGTTTTTTATCGAGACCGTAGGCAAGTGCTGCGGCGGTAGGCTCATTGATGATTCGTAATACTTTTAATCCTGCAACTTCACCTGCTTCCTTGGTTGCCTGGCGCTGCGCATCGTTGAAATAAGCAGGTACAGTAATAACAGCTTCACTCACTTCATAGCCTAAATAATCTTCAGCCGTTTTCTTCATTTTTTGAAGAATCATGGCCGAAATTTCTTGTGGAGTATAAAGTCTGTCGTTGATTTTAACACGAGGTGTATTGTTATCGCCTTTCACTACCTCATAGGGTACTCGAGAAGCTTCTAAAGTTACTTTGTCAAAAGATTCACCCATAAATCTCTTAATGGAAGAGATGGTATGTGTTGGGTTTGTAATGGCTTGACGTTTAGCAGGATCTCCTACTTTTCGTTCGCCATCTTTAATAAAAGCTACGATGGACGGAGTAGTTCTGCGTCCTTCACTATTTGGTATCACCACCGGCTCATTTCCTTCCATCACGGCAACACATGAGTTGGTTGTACCAAGGTCAATTCCTATTACTTTTTTCATGATTTTAATTATTTGAAAAATGACTACTCAAGCATTATGCCATCGGAAATACTGCGTTACATTGACAGAATTAAGGAAAAAAGACAAAAAGATTACTGCCACATTGTCATTTTGTCAGTGGTTTATTCGAAAATATGCCTAGTGTACTTTCCATTAACCAAGGAATCGTAAGTGACTTCATTGAATTGAATGGCGGTAATAGTAGTATCCAAACGACATGTAAAAATGCCTTTGCCTTCACTTAAATTTGTAAAGTCGGGGATGAAATTTACCGTGTTGTTTGGCGCGTTAATTTGAACATAATTATAGAAATCATCAGTTCCTGCGGTAAATAAAAAGTCAGATTTAAAATCCTGTAATCTTCTCGTAACGGTGGTATCTGTTTTTATTTTGGTTCCTAAAAATTGAAATATACTCGGGCCATCAAGTAGAAAGAATAATTCCTCGCCACCACTTGTGGTTCTACTGGTTGTAAATGGTAACAGATAATCCTCATATTTGAGAGTAATGGCTTGTGTCAGCTTTTTCGTTTCAGTATAGCGGATACGCATGATTAAGCCATACATTTTACCGTATTTAGAACTATTAAAGCGGATTTTATAAGGATCATCATCTGCTAAATTTATCCGAGTGGTGGAACTAAGCGTTTTTTGAAAGATGGGTTCAATGATTCGGGTTGTTGCCGTTACCACTTTTCCACTTTGGATATTTTGAAATCTCAAGCGATAAAGGGCATTTGGGTCTAGTCGTGTATTGGACAAACTAAAAATATAGTGGTTTTGATCCGTAAATAATCCTTCGTTTTTGCTGGAATTTTGTGGTTGGAATTGATAGGATTGAACAACAGAACCTAGATTTAGTTTTTCAAGATATAGTTTGACAATTGCAGTATCATAGTAAAGACTATCAGAATTTTGTGCCATCAGTAAAGCGTTACCGACACCTAAGTAAGCTTTTTGAACCCGAATTTGATGGGTAGTACTACTTGGATTGATCAATCCATAAATGATGGGTATTTCTTTATAATCTTCAAGTATATCAAGTTCGTTGTCACAAGAACTAAAAAGGATGGTGAAGGCGAAGAGTGTTGCAAGCAGTTTATACATGTTTCAAAAGTACTAATTCTTTTTCAATCATCTGCGGGCTAAACTATGAATAAGATAAAATTTACTATCCTATTACTATTTTTTTATCCGCGGTATTTTGTCGGGACCGAGTAAAATAAAAAATTGTTTAGTTTCGTGAAATGCTTGAAGCGATTATTTCAGGAGTTACACTCGGATTTGTATTGTCATTGTTGGTGGGTCCTGTGTTTTTCCTGCTCTTGGATACAAGTATTAAAAAAGGATTTCGAAGTGCGATTTTTTTAGCTGTTGGTGTACTAATTAGTGATGGATTGTATATTATTATTACTTATTTCAGTAGTGTGGCAATTGGAATTATGAATACTTATCAGATTGAAATAGGTCTTGCCGGCGGAATTTTGCTCATTGTTTTTGGAGTCATTACCATTTTGAAGAAACCACAAATAAAATCATCTGAATTAGATTTGTCTTCACCCAACAAATCTCCTTTTGTTGATTTGATAAAAGGATTCGCCATGAATTTCTTGAATCCATTCGTATTGATATTTTGGGTGGGAGTTTCAGGTTCGGTTTCTTCAGGTAAAAGTTTTTCGTATACGCATACCGTTATATTTTTTTCTTCTGCCTTAGCCACTGTTTTTTTGTCGGATTTATTAAAGGCCTGGACCGCTTCCCGCCTTCGAACATTCTTAAAGCCCGGCTTTCTGATTTGGGTAAACAGGGTGAGTGGTGCAGGGCTGCTACTTTTTGGTGTTCGCATGTTGTATAAGATGTATTTTGTCTCGTAAAACTGTAAGCTTTCAATTTTTTATTGTTAGTTTTTCACAAATATGTTTTGTGCAGATTATTGATTATCATTATTTTAAGTTTTAATCTTTGGTTTCGCGGATTATTTTTGTGAATTAAACCGTTGTTTTTCATTGTAAGACTTGACTTGTTTTGATTCGTTTTGTAAGTTTACGTGGCATTCGGGAAGTAGAAAAAAAGCGAAGTTGTTTTACCCTATCGAATGAGCAGTTTACCCTCTGAATTTACCGACTTGCAGAATATCTACTTTGATATACAGGTGGCATTAGTAAATTGAATAGATTCAGAAAATTAATTATGAAAGACGCCCTCTTAAAGGATATACAGCCGGAAGTTAGAAAGTTTCTTGGGAAGTATGCTGATCTAAAGTCTGCACATACCAAGATCATGATAACGACCACTTCTTTTAATGTTGAGAATTTGGAGGGGTCTTCATCACAAGCGATTATTAATCTAAAAAAGATAAATGATATCCGCTTCATTAATAAGTTTCAGGAAGCAATTAATGAAAAACTGCCTTTGGGTGGTATTTATGCAGGCTTTGTAGAAACTCAGGAGCAAAGAAGGTATCGTTTATTGAAGAAGTTTGTACCGGGTTTCGCTCATTTGTATTTTGTTTTTGATTTTATTTTCAAAAGAGTATTTCCTAAGCTTCCTTTATTGAAAAAAATATATTTTTTCGTTACCAATGGTCGTAATCGTGTAATGTCTAAAGCGGAAGCCTTGGGTCGCCTTGCTTCTTGCGGATTTAAAATTGTTGAAGTAAAGGCCATTGGAAATTATACCTATTTTATTGGTAAAAAAGAACGTCAGCCTCATTTTGATTTAACTCCTTCTTATGGACCACTTTTTACAATGAACCGAATTGGAAAAGAAGGTAAAATAATTCAAGTGTACAAATTTCGTACAATGTATCCGTACGCAGAATATTTGCAAGAATACATTTATAGTCAGAATAAATTAGCGGCTGGTGGAAAATTCGCGGACGACTTTAGAATTACAAGTTGGGGGAAATTTATGCGTCGTACCTGGTTAGATGAATTGCCGATGTTAATCAATATTTTTAAAGGGGATTTAAAAATTGTAGGAGTTCGACCATTGAGTAAGCATTACTATGGTTTGTATACAAAGGAATTGCAAGAAAAGAGAATTTATTCAAAGCCGGGATTATTACCTCCGTTTTATGTGGATATGCCAAATACCTTGGATGAAATTATTGAGTCTGAATTGAAGTACTTAAGAGCTTATGAGAAAAAACCTTTTTTAACGGACATTAAATATTTCTTTTCAATTTGCTCTAATATTGTACTTAGAAAAGCTCGTAGTAATTAATTTTTATTAGAGAGTCGGTAAATAGTATAGTTTCCTATAGTTGTATCGGTGCAGTAATTTAAAAGCGGTTCATCGATGAATTCGCTTAGCGTATCTTCCTTGTATGTAATTAAAAAGGAAACGCTCCCATTTTCAATCAATTTTTTAAATTCCGAAAAATGAAAAACACCTTGTGGTCGGGTAAAGTAGAGTGCAACTTCTCTGCATGGAAATAATGCTTGGTCAGTAAGCATCAAATTAAGTGAGTTCTCTTTGTGGAAATCGCTAAGAACCCATTCTTCAAACTTGATTTTTGGCTTGATATATTCAGCAACTTCGATGCAATTAAAGTAATCTTTCTTTGATTTTTTCATCATGCCTAAATCTCCCCAGCCTTTATCATTGGCAGCGGCTATTACAAAGAATGGAGAAAGTACCAAAGCGAATAGTGTTCCGGTAGAATTGATGAACGAAGTATTTTTGATTAGAATAGATATTCCGAATAGAGAAAGCACGATGAACTCAAGATAGTAATTGGGTCCGGATCCTGCTTTGAATGCACTCAAACTTGCAATTAAAAAATACCAGATAATTCCTAGACTTAGAAATGCTGCAGTTTTGAGATGCCGGT
>Ga0209702_10000854_pt1 | contig 62924 bp, 72 predicted proteins | sample FRY01_FD_187210 | JGI IMG/M metagenome (GOLD analysis project Ga0209702, IMG submission 187210) | Freshwater microbial communities from Lake Fryxell liftoff mats and glacier meltwater in Antarctica - FRY-01 (SPAdes) (version 2) | ecosystem: Environmental > Aquatic > Freshwater > Ice > Glacier... | reverse complement strand
GCGCTAGATTGATTCCCCTTATACGCTGCGCATAAAAAAGCGTCAAAATTATGGGGTTTGGGGCCTCAGGCCCCAACCGCCGGAGGCTATTTACTTTATAAAACACGCCCCATATCCAAAAACTTGCGGCGGCGGGCTTTTTTTAGGGTGGGGCCGTCTGTGTTGAGGAGGGGGGTTAGTTCTTCGGCGAGGGTTTTGGCGAGGGCGGCGATGGCGGCGGCGGGGTCGCGGTGGGCGCCGCCGAGGGGTTCGGGGATTATGGTGTCTATGACGCCTAGTTTTTTGAGGTCGGCGGCGGTGATGCGCATGGCGTCGGCGGCGTCGGGGGCGTGGTTGGTTTTGTCGGCTGTGCGCCAGAGGATGGAGGCGCAGCCTTCTGGCGAGATGACGGAGTAGATGGCGTGTTCGAACATGAGGACGCGGTCTGCGGCGGCTAGGGCTACGGCGCCGCCGCTGCCGCCTTCGCCGGTGATGGCGGTGAGGAGCGGGACTTGCGCTTCGAGGCAGGCCTGGGTGGCGCGGGCGATGGCTTCGGCTTGGCCGCGTTCTTCGGCATCGAGGCCGGGGAAGGCGCCGGCGGTGTCTACTAATGTGATGATGGGGATGTTGAAGCGGCTGGCGAGTTCTATGAGGCGGATGGCTTTTCGGTAGCCTTCGGGGCGGCCCATGCCGAAGTTGTGTTTTACGCGGGTGGCGGTGTCATGGCCTTTTTCGTGGCCGATGAGCATGACCGGGAGGTTTTGGCCTTTGAGGGTGCCGAGGCCGCCGACGATGGCGTGGTCTTCGGCGAAGTTACGGTCTCCGGCTAGCGGCGTGAAGTCATCTACGAGGCCGGCGACGAAATCTTTGAAATGGGGGCGGTTTGGGTGCCGGGCGACCTGGGTTTTTTGCCAGGGGGACAGGCGGGCGTAGGTTTCGGCGAGGAGGCGGCGGGCGGCGCCTTCGGCGTGTTTGGCCCCGGCGAGGTCGCCGGCGGTTCGATAATCTGCCGCGCGCGATTCTATGTTCGCGACGGGCTTTTCGAAATCAAGATAGTGGGTGCTCACGAGGCTGGTGCTAGGTGGAAATTGGGGCGTGGTCAATTCGGGTGGTGTTTTTAGAAGAGGCCGTGGCTGCCGCCGACGGCGCCGATGACGGCGATGAGGCTGAGGGTGAGCAGGATGCGGTGGACGCGGACCATGGCGGCGAAATCTTTGGCGGGGGTTGTGGAGGCGGCGAGCTTTTTGTGCAGGTGCAGCGGCTCCAGGACGTAGAGCATGACGGCGAAGATGAGCCAGACGGCGACCATGAGGTGCATCCACCAGAAGCCGGGATCTGTGAAGCGGCTCCACATATCGGTGCGCCAGACCATCCAGAGGCCGCTGGCGCCGGCGAGGAGGACCCAGAGTTGGGCTTGCCAGGCGAAGCCGTTTTCGATTTGCTGGAAGCGGGCGAGGCGGGCTTCGGGGGCTTCATCGCGGATGAGCATGGGCATGATGACGAGGGTGACGAAGGCGACGCCGCCTATCCAGGGGACGATGGCCAGCACGTGCAGGGCGCGGGCGATGGTCATGTCATCCATGGGTTTGGGCCTTATTTTGGGCGGCCTTGTCTCTTGTGGCCATGATGGCATCGAGGCCGCCGCGTTTTAGCTCGATGCCGGCGAAGAGGCTGCGGGCGATGCGGGCGGCGGCGGCGCGGAAGATGTCGGCGGCGGCTTCATTGGGGACGATTTTGGCGATGGTTTTGTTCCAGAGCATTAGCCAGCGATCAAAATGGGCTTGTTGGAGGGTGCCGATGGCGATGTGCTTGGCCATGGGATTGCCGTGGAAGCGGCCTGAATCCATGGTGATGGAGGCCCAGAAATCCTCCAGCCGGGCGAGATGCGGCGGCCATTGTGAGACATGGGCGGCGAAGATGGGGCCGAGCAGATCGTCTTTGCGGATGGTGGTGTAGAACGCTTCGACGAGGCGGGCGATGAGGGCGTCGTTGATGCCGACGGCGTGGGCGTCTGCCATTTTTTGGGCGCGGACTTGTTCGGCGTGGAGGGAGGTCATGGGGGGGGAGGTCATGGGGGGCCTTATAACATGCTTTTTAGTTGCATGTTATAAGAGATAGGGATTTTTGCGGCTGAAACCAGTGCTAGCGGCGCTGGAAGCGGAAATACCAGACTTCGCGGCCTTCTTTCAGGGCTTTTTGTTCGTAGCGGGTGGGGGGCCAGTCTTCGGGGCGGTGGTTCCAGTCGGCGGGGGTTTCGGCGAGCCATGTGAAGTCTGGGTGGTTTTGGAGTTGCTGGAGGGTCCAGTGGCAATAGATGGGGTGATCGGTGCCGATGCGGAGCTCTGCGCCGGGTTTTAGGGCGCGGGCGAGGAGGGCCAAGGGGCCGGGGTTTACGAAGCGGCGCTTGGCGTGGCGGGCTTTGGGCCACGGGTCTGGGTGGAGGAGGAAGGCGCGGGAGAGGCTGGCGGGGGGGAGACGGTCTAGCAGGTCCAGCGCGTCGCCGTGGTGGAGGCGGATGTTGGTGATGGCGGCTTCACGGATGTTTACGAGGGCGCCGACGACGCCATCGAGGAAGGGTTCGGCGCCGATGATGCCGATGTCTGGGTGGGCGGCGGCTTGGGCGACCATGTGCTCACCGCGGCCGAAGCCGATTTCCAGCCAGAGGGGCTGGCCGGGGAAGAGGGCGGCGAGGTCGGCATCAGGGGCGATGCTGAGGGCGGGGAGGTCGGCTTCCAGCATCGCGGCCTGGCCGACGCGCAGCTTGTGGCCGGTGCGGCGGCCATAGAGGCGGCGGATGGTTGTGGGGTCTGAGAGCAAGGCGTGGCTCAGAGGGAGGCTTTGAGTTTGTCCACGAGGTCTAGTTTTTCCCAGCTGAAGCCGCCGTCTGCATCGGGCGTGCGGCCGAAATGGCCGTAGGCGGCGCTGCGCTGATAAATGGGCTTATTGAGGCCGAGGTGGGTGCGGATGCCTTTGGGGGTGAGGCGTAGCAGCTGGGGGAGGATGGTTTCTAGGCGCGCGTCGGCGATGGTGCCGGTGCCGTGCGTGTCTACGTAGAAGCTGAGTGGTTCGGCGACGCCGATTGCGTAGCTGATCTGGATGGTGCAGCGTTTGGCGAGGCCGGCGCCGACGACCTGCTTGGCGAGATAGCGGCAGATATAGGCGGCTGAGCGATCAACCTTGGTGGGGTCTTTGCCGGAGAAAGCGCCGCCGCCGTGAGGGGCGGCGCCGCCGTAAGTATCTACGATGATTTTGCGGCCTGTGACGCCGGCATCACCATCGGGGCCGCCGATTTCGAAGCGGCCGGTGGGGTTGATGTGGATGGCGGTGTCTGCGGTGATGAAGCCTTTGGGGAGGGTGTCATTGAACACGTCCATCACGTAATCGGAGAGCTGGCGGTGCTTTTCTACGCTGCCGCCGGATTTTTCGCCGTCGTTCCAGGGCAGGCAGAAATCTGGCTGGTGCTGGGTGCTGACGACGAGCGCGGCGGCGCGGACCGGGACGCCGTTTTCGAACGCGAGGGTGACCTGGCTTTTGGCGTCTGGCTCTAGGAAGGCGGCGGCGCCTGAGTGACGGTCTGCGGCCATTTTTTCGAGGATGCGGTGCGAATAATAGAGGGTGGCGGGCATGAGGCTGGGGGTTTCATCACAGGCATAGCCGAACATGATGCCTTGATCGCCGGCGCCTTCATCCTTGTTGCCTGATTCGTCGACGCCCTGCGCGATATGGGCGGACTGGGGGTGGAGGTAGTTTTCGAAGGTCAGGTTTTGCCAGTGAAAGCCCTCTTGCTCATAGCCGATGCGCTTTACGGTTTCACGGACGGCGCGCTGGATGTCTTCTTGCGCGCCCGGCTCCCAATTGCCGTCTTTGTCGATCATTTTGAGGCCGCGCACTTCGCCGGCGAGGACGACGCGGTTGGTGGTGGTGAGGGTTTCGCAGGCGACGCGGGCTTGTGGATCACGGGACAGGAAAAGATCGACGACGGCGTCCGAGATTTGGTCGGCGACCTTATCGGGGTGGCCTTCTGAGACTGATTCGGAGGTGAAGAGATAATTGCTGCGCGACATGGGCCTGCCTAACATTGCTGAAACCTTGGAGGGTGCTAGCCTCGGCGGGCGAGCGGCGCAAGTGTTATAAAGACATCTTTATGTCATTTGCGGGATGGGCCAAGCTTTCGGCCTAGCCATAGCCCGGCGGCTAACAGCAGCGCGGCGAGGCTGAGCGGAATGGTATCCCCGGCCCGGGCATAAAGCGTGGCGGGGAGCGGGGGCGGCAAGGTGGCGGTGATGACGCCGCTGGTGCCCAAGGGTTGCTGGGCGAGGATGCGGCCGCGCGGGCCGATGACGGCGCTGGTGCCAGTGGGGGTGGCGCGGGCGATGGGGAGGGCTTCTTCGATGGCGCGGAGCCTGGCTTGGGCGAGATGCTGCGGCGGGCCGGTGGGGCCGAACCATGCATCGTTGGAGATGTTGGCGATCCAGGCCGGGCGTTTGCCATATTCGGTGACGCGGCTGCCGAAGATGATTTCATAGCAGATCATCGCGCCCAAGGGCGGGATGCCGGGGATGGTGAGGGTGCGGGGGCCGGGGCCGGGGGCGAAATCCAAATCGCCGGGGGCGAGGCGGGCGAGGCCGATTTTTTCCATGAGATCACGGGCGGGGACATATTCGCCGAGCGGGGTGAGGTGCGCTTTGTCATAGCGGGCCAGCAGCTGCGCGCGGCTGTTGAGGACGAACAGGCTGTTGGTGAGGCGGGTTATGTTGCCGATATCGTCCCGGTCTGCAGCGACGCCGCCGAAGATCAGCAGGTCGGTGGGGCCGAGGATGCTGGCGAGCTGCTGGCGGAGCGCCGGATCTTCTTCGACGAGGCCGAAGACGGCGGATTCTGACCAGAGTATGATGGTGGGTTTGGCGGAGACGATGGTTTCCGAGAGCGTATCTGACAGGCTGCGTTCGTCGCTGGTTTGGGTGCGCTCGTTGATGTTGGCGAGCGGATCTACGCTCACAAACGGCGTATTTTCGTCTGTTTGGGGGGCGCTGCCGGCGCTGAGATCGGTTTTGGTGAGGGCTTGGCGGGTGAGATTTAGATAGGCTTGCAGGTGGCGGGCGTTGGCGCCTTCGGAATATTTTTCATCCTGACCGATGTTGGGCTGCACGATGACGAGCGTGGGATTATCGGGATAATAGGTTTCCTGCATGCGGGTGGTGCCATAGCCGGCGAGGCCGAGCATGAGGGCGATGAGCAGCCCGCCCGAAAGACGACCGGCCCGGCTGGCGCTGGGGCGGAGGAGGAGCCAGAGGCCGCCGCCGGAGAGCAGCATGAGGCCGGACAAGCCTTGTGCGCCGATGGCTTGGGCCATTTGGGCCATACCGGGGGCTTCCAGCCAGGCGATGCCGATGGGGTTCCATGAAAAGCCCGACAGCAGGACGCCGCGTAGATATTCTGTGACCATGAAGGCGCCGGTGAAGGCGAGCAAGCGGGGCAGGCCGCCGGCGACGAAGCGGGCGGCGAAGGCGGCAAGGGCGGGATATATAGCGATGAAGGCTGACAGCGCGGCGACGGTGACCCAGCCCATGGCGGCGGGCATTTTGGCTTGATAGGTGAAGGAGGTGGCGATCCAGCCGAGGCTGGAGACAAAGGTGCCGAAGCCCCAGGCCCAGCCTAGCGCCAGCGCTTGCCGGCGGGTGGCGGCGAGATCGACCAAGCCGACGACCATGGCGCTGCCCAGGATGGTGAGCGGCCACCAGTTTTCAGGGGCGAAGCCGCGGGCGGTTATGTAGCCTGCGATAAGGGCGAGCAGGAAGGCGAAGGGGGCGCTGAGGCGGAGCATAGGGCTTCCCTAACTTGGGGCGGGGGGCTTGGCCAGCCGTGCGCTATTGCTTGCGCAGTTGCGCTCTATGGGCTTGCGCAGTTGCGCGGGGCGGGCCAGTCTGGCGGGATGGTAGCGATTGAGTTTCAGGCGGCCCAGGTGGTGCGCGGCGGGCGGGTGATTTTGGGGCCGCTGGATTTGCGCGTGGCGGTGGGCGGGCTGGTGGCGGTGGCGGGGGCTTCCGGGGCGGGAAAGACGACGTTGCTCAGGCTGGTTAATCGGATGATGGCGGCGGATGCCGGGCGGGTGTTGGTGGCGGGTGTGGATGTGGCCAGCGGCGACGGCGCGGCGCTGCGGCGGGGGATTGGCTATGCGGCGCAAGGCGTGGGGCTGTTTCCGCATTGGACAGTGGCGGAGAATATTGGGGCGGTGCCTCGGCTGTTGGGATGGGGGGCGGGGCGGACGCGCGAGCGGGTGAGCGCACTTTTGCGGATGATGGAGCTGCCGCAGGCGATGGCGGGGCGGATGCCGGGGGCGCTTTCCGGCGGGCAGGCGAGCCGGGTGGGGCTGGCGCGGGCGTTGGCGGCGGGGCCGAAACTGTTGCTGCTGGATGAGCCGTTTGCAGCGCTTGATCCGGAGACGCGTACCGGGCTGGCGGACCGGATTGAGGCGATGCACCGGGCGGAGGGGCTGACGACGCTGATTGTGACGCATGATCTGGCCGATGCGTTGACGCGGGCCTCACGGATTGTGGTGATGGAGGCGGGGCTTGTGGTGGCGGATGGTACGCCGGCGGCGATTTTAGCGGATGCGCAGCCGGCGGTGCGGGCGTTGGTGGCTAGCCCGCTCGCGTTGGCGCGTAAGCTGGCGGCGCTGCAGCGATGAGGGCGCAATTTGCCAGGGCGCTGGAGATGGTGCCGGAGCGGCTGGTGGCGCATTTGGGGCTATCGGTGGCCGCCGTTGCGGTGGCGGCGCTGGTGGCGGCTGGGTTGGTGTTAGTGATGGCGGCTTGGCCCAGAGTGCGGGGGTTGGTGCTGGGGGTGGTGGGGGTGGTGCAGACGATACCGGCGTTGGCACTTTTGGCGTTGTTCTATCCGTTTTTGTTGGCGGTTTCGGCGGTGAGCGAGCGGTATTTGGGGGTTTCGGTGCCGGCGTTGGGGTTTTTGCCGGCGCTCTTGGCATTGGCGCTTTATGCGCTGTTGCCGCTGGTGCGCGGCGGGGCGGATGGGCTGGGGAGTGTGCCCGCCGCCACGTTGGATGCGGCTGACGGGATTGGCATGACGCGGGGGCAAAGGTTGCGGCTGGTTGAGCTCCCGCTCGCCGCGCCGATTATGATGGGGGGGCTGCGGACCGCGATGGTGTGGACGATAGGCGCGGCGACGCTGGCGACGACTGTGGGGCAGAAATCTTTGGGGGATTTGATCTTTGCGGGGCTGCAGCTTCAGGATTGGGCGCTGGTTTTGGTGGGGTGTGCGGCGGCGGCGGGGCTGGCGATTTGGGTGGATGCGGCGCTGGGGCGGATTGAGGCGGGGCTGAGGGGTCGGCGGTCTGGCGCGGTGTGGCTGGGGGTGGCGGCGTTGGTGGCGCTGGGTGTGGCGGTCGGGGGGCTGTCAGTCGGGGGGCTGTTTTTGCAGGGTGTGGGGCAGGCTTCGGGGGCTGGTTCGGCGGCGAGTGGGCGCACTGAGACGGTGAGCAAGCCGGTGGTGGTGGGGGCGAAGAATTTTGGGGAGCAATATGTGTTGGCGGCGCTGATTGCCGAGCGGTTGCGGGGACAGGGGCTTGAGGTTGAGGTGCGGGCCGGGCTCGGGTCTGCGGTGGCGTTTAAGGCGTTGGCGGCGGGGGATGTGGATATCTATGTGGATTATTCGGGGACACTTTGGGGGGCAGCGTTGGGGCGGACGGCGCCGGCGCCGCGCGGCGAGATGCTGGACGTGTTGCGGCGGGAGCTGCCCGCGCGGCACGGGGTGAATGTGGCGGCGGCTTTGGGGTTTGAGAATGCTTATGCGCTGGCGATGCAGCGGGCGCGGGCGCGGGCGCTGGGGATTAAGTCTCTGGATGATCTGGCGCGGCGGGCGGGGGCGCTTCGGTTGGCGACGGATATTGAGTTTCAGAGCCGGGAGGAATGGGCGGCGTTGCAGCGGGTTTATGGGCTGCGGTTTGCGGGGCTGGAAAGCTATACGCCAGTGTTGATGGTGCGGGCGCTCACGTCTGGCCGGGCGGATGTGATTACGGCGTTTTCCAGCGATGGGCGGATTGCGGCGGATAATCTGGTGTTGCTGGAGGATACGCGCGGCGCCTTGCCGGCTTATGATGCGCTGCTGCTGGTGGGGCCGAAGCGGCCGTGGCTGGCGGCGCGGGTGGCGGGGCTTGAAGGCCAGATTGATGTGGCGATGATGCGAGAGGCGAACTGGATGGTGGACCGGGGTGAGGACAAGCGCACGCCCGAACAGGCGGCGGCGTGGCTGGCGGACAAGCTTGCCTATTAGCTTAGTGCGCGTCGCCCCAGCTGGCGCCTGAGCCGACCTCGACACCGAGCGGCACGCTGAGGGTTACCAGCGGTTTATGGGCATTTTCCATGACCTGGCGGACGATAGTTTCGGTCGCTTCGGTCTCGCCGGTTGGCACTTCGAACACCAGTTCATCATGCACTTGCAGCAGCATTCGGGCGCTTAGCCCGGCGTCTGTGAGGGCGGCTGGCATCTGCACCATGGCGCGTTTGATGATATCGGCGGCGGTGCCTTGGACGCGGGCATTTACGGCGGCGCGCTCGGCGAATTGGCGCTCACTGCCGTTGCGTGAGGCGATCAGCGGCACATGGCATTTGCGGCCAAATAGCGTGCTTACAAAGCCATCGGCCTTGGCGGCTTCGATGGTCTCGGCCATGTAATTGCGGATGCCGGGGAAGCGGGAGAAATATAGCTCGATATAGCGGGCTGCCTCGCCGCGATCGATGCTCAGGCGCTGGGCCAGCCCGAAGGCGGAAATGCCGTAGATGATGGAGAAGTTGATGGTTTTGGCGCGGGCGCGGGTGTCGCGATTTACCTCGCCGAAGACTTCGCGCGCGGTGAGGGCATGGACGTCGCCGCCTTCGGCATAGACGGCCTTTAGCTCGGGCACATTGGCGATATGCGCGACGAGCCGCAGCTCGATCTGGTTGTAATCGGCGGCCATCAGCACATGGCCGGGGGCGGCGACAAAGGCATGGCGGATGCGGCGGCCCAGCTCGGTGCGGATGGGGATGTTTTGCAGGTTTGGATCGTTGGAGGAGAGCCGGCCGGTGGTGGTGGTGGCCAGCGAATAATTGGTGTGCACGCGGTCTGTGGCCGGGTTGATTTGGGCTTGGAGGGCGTCGGTGTAGGTGGACTTCAGCTTGGAGAGCTGCCGCCATTCCAGCACTTTGGCGGCAATGTCGGCGCCGTCTTCGGCGAGCCGCTCCAGCTCGGTGACGTCTGTAGCCCAGGCGCCGGTTTTGCTGCTTTTGCGGCCGGAGGGGAGGCTGAGACGTTCGAACAGAATCTCGCCGAGCTGCTTGGGGCTGCCGATGGTGAAGGGCTCACCGGCGAGGGTGTGAATTTCGCCTTCGAGCCGCGAAATCTCTACTTCATAGGCGGCGGAAAGCCCGGCCAGCGCCTGCCGGTCTACGCGGATGCCGGCGCGTTCCATGTCGGCCACCACTGGAACCAAGGGGCGGTCTACCTGTTCATAGATTCGGGTGACGCTCTCGCGCCATAGTCGGTCTTTGAACACGGTGTGCAGTCGGAGCGTTACGTCAGCGTCTTCAGCGGCATATTCGGTGGCGGCTTTTAGCTCGACTTGGGAGAAATCTGCTTTGCTGCCGCGGGCCCCGCCGGTTACTTCCTTGAAGGCTATGGGCACATGGCCGAGATGTTTGGTGGACAGCTCGTCCATGCCGTGATGGCCGCGTCCGGCGTCTAGTGCGTAGGAGAGCAGCATGGTGTCATCGAAGGGGGCCAGCGTTTCGATGCCGTGTTGGCGCAATACCAGCATGTCGTATTTGATATTTTGGCCGATTTTGAGAACGGCCGGGTTTGCCAGCAGAGGCCGGAGCCGGTCGAGCACGGTTTTTATGGTGAGCTGCTCTACTTTTTCGGCCAGAAGCCCCTCGCCGGAACGGTGATCGACGGGGATATAACAGGCCGTGCCGGCGGCTGTGGCTAAGCTTACGCCTACCAGCCGGGCGCGCAGGGCGTCGAGGCTGTCGGTTTCGGTGTCTACCGCGACAATGCCGGCTGCTTCGGCTTGGGCGATCCAAGCGTCTAGGCGTTCTTCTGTAATGACGGTCTCATAGGCTTCGCGGTTAAAGGCTGCCGCGGGGGCCGGGCTGGGGGCTGCTGCTGTTTGCGTGATAGCGCTCGTGCCGCCGTTTTCGCGTGCCAGTTTGGCCAGCATGCCCTTGAAGCCATGTTTGGTGAGGAACGCTGCCAGCGGCTCTGGCGGGGTTGGCTTTAGCACCAGCGCTTCGAACGGCTCGGCGAGGGCTGCATCTTCTTTGAGGCGCACCAGCTCCCGCGAGAGCCGTGCCATGTCGATGGAGGCGGCGAGGGTTTCTTTCAGCTTGGGCTTTTTGATGGTGGCTATCGCGGCGATTACGCCTTCGACGTCGCCGTGCGCTTGTATGAGCTCGGCGGCGGTTTTTGGTCCGACGCCGCGCACGCCGGGGATGTTGTCGGCAGTGTCGCCCATGAGCGCCAGCACCTCGCCGACTTTTTCGGGCGGCACGCCAAATTTCTCGATGACGTCCTCGCGGCCGATGCGGCGGTTGTTCATGGTGTCGTACATATCCAGCCCCGGCTGGATGAGCTGCATCAGATCCTTGTCGGCGCTTACAATCGTTACCTGCATGCCGTTGGCGAGGGCGACCTTGGCGTAGCTGGCGATGATATCATCGGCCTCCAGCCCGGCTTCTTCGATGCAGGGCATGGAAAATGCTCGCACCGCGTCGCGGATGAGCGGAAATTGCGGCACCAGATCTTCGGGCGGCGGCGGCCTGTTGGCTTTGTAGTCGGCATACATATCGTTGCGGAAGGTTTTGCTGCCGGCATCGAGAATCACCGCAAGATGGGTGGGGGCTTCGGCGGCGTTCAGCTCATTGACCAGCTTCCAGAGCATCGCGGTAAAGCCATAGACCGCGCCTACGGGGGTGCCCATCGGGTCTGTGAGGGGGGGCAGGCGATGATAGGCCCGGAAAATGAAGCCGGAGCCATCGACAAGGTAAAGATGTTGCTTGCTCATCTGTGTGGCCTAGCAGGCCTAGCGCTAACTGGGGAGGGGGTGGATTCTCCCGCGCGGCTGTGGCATCGCCCTGTGTATGGACGCTTTCAAAACCCTCACCGGCACTGCCATCCCCTTTGGCGCGAAAAACATTGATACCGATGTTATTGTGCCGGGGCGTTTTCTGAAGACTATTACGCGTACCGGGCTGGGTAAGATCGCGTTTTTTACGCTGCGTCAGGATCCGGACAATGTGTTTGATACACCGCGAAATACCGGCGCGCCGATTTTGATTGCGGGCGATAATTTTGGGTGCGGGTCCAGCCGTGAACACGCGCCCTGGGCGCTGGCGGACATGGGCATCCGGGTGGTGATCGCGCCGGGCTTTGCTGATATTTTTGCGGGCAACAGTTTCAAGAATGGGATTTTGCTGGTCACGCTGCCGCAAGATCAGGTTGATCGGCTGATGGAAGTTGCCGCCGAAAATCCGATCACTGTTGACCTTGAAAACCAGTCTGTCACCACGCCGTTTCAAGATCCGTTTGAGTTTGCCATTGACCCGTTCCGCAAGCATTGCCTGCTGAACGGCCTTGATGAAATCGGGCTGACTGTGGCTATGGATGATCGCATTGCTGCCCATGAAAAGCGGCTTGATGCCCAGCAGCCCTGGATTGCCGGGGCGGCTGCTGCCTGAGGGCCAAACGCAGTATAGTTGGCAAGTCTGCGTAACCGCTTTATGGCGTCGCCATGAGCAAAACTCTCCTCCTCCTCCCCGGTGATGGCATTGGCCCTGAAGTCACTGCTGTCTCGCGCCGCGTTGCTGGCCGCTTGATGTCTCAAGGTCTTGCCCTTGAGATATCCGAAGCGCCTTTTGGCGGCGCGGCCATTGATGCCGAAGGCACCGCGCTTTCAGACGCCACGCTGGCCAAGGCGCTTGCTAGCGATGCGGTGTTGATGGGGGCTGTCGGGGGGCCGCAATGGGCCGGCCAGCCGTATAATAACCGCCCCGAATCTGGTTTGCTCCGCTTGCGGGCTGAGATGAATGTTTATGCCAATCTCCGTCCGGCACGCTGTTTTGCGGCGCTGGCTGATGCTTCTTCGCTGAAGCGCATCTTCGTGGAGAATCTGGATATTTTGTTTGTGCGTGAACTCACCGGCGGTGTGTATTTTGGCGAACCGCGCGGCATCGAGACCTTGCCGGATGGCCAACGCCGCGGCGTTAACACCCATGTCTATACGTCTTCGGAAATCCGCCGTGTGGCCCGGGTTGCTTTTGAACTGGCGCGGGGCCGTAAGAATGAGGTTGTTTCGGCGGAAAAAGGCAATGTGATGGAAGCCGGGCTGATGTGGCGTGAAGAAGTGCAGGCGCTGCGCGATGCTGAATATCCTGACATCATTCTCTCGCATATGCTTGCTGACAATATGGCGATGCAGCTGGTGAAAAATCCCAAGCAGTTCGATCTTATCCTTACCGATAATCTGTTTGGTGATATCCTTTCTGACGAGGCCGCCATGCTTACGGGCTCGCTGGGCATGTTGCCGTCGGCGGCCATCGGTGATCCCGGGAAGCCCGGCCTGTATGAGCCTATCCATGGTTCTGCGCCGGATATCGCCGGGCGCGGCGTTGCCAATCCCGTTGCCAGCATTCTCAGCCTTGCCATGGCGCTGCGCCATAGCCTTGAGCGGCCTGATCTGGCTGACAAGCTCGAAGCTGCTGTCGCTGCCGCGCTTGATGGGGGTGCGCGTACGCCTGATCTTGGTGGTGCGCTGGGCACTGAGGCCATGGGGGACGCGGTGCTGGCGCATCTGTGATCGAAAACTACCGCCCCTCTCGCTTATGGCCGCGCATCGTTAAACCCTTTGTTACCGGGTTGGTGTTTCTTGCGCCTGTAATCCTCACCATCGTCCTGATTCAATCGGTCGTCGGCTATATAGTTTCCGCCTTTGGTCCCGATACGGTGCTGGGCAGCATCTTCGCGAGCGGGGGTATGCTCTTTACCGACGAGCAAGAACTGGCTTTCCTGGCCGGTCTCGGTCTCGCCCTTTTGCTCATTTGGATGCTTGGCGTTTTCATCCGTTCTCAAGCTCAGTCCCGTTTCCAAGGCGGCTTTGATGAGTTGCTCGGCCGCCTCCCCGTTATCGGCGGGGTCTATCGCCCGCTTGCTCAGCTTGTCCGCATGATCGGAAAATCGCCCTCTGGTGAGTTGCAGGGCATGTCCGTCGTCATGGTCCGCTTTGGGCCTGATGTTGAGATTATGGCGCTGCTCGCTACCCCGCGTATCTTTGATACCGGCGTTGGCCCGCAAAACCTCGTGATGCTGCCCACCGCGCCCGTGCCCATTGGCGGCGCGCTGCTGTTTGTGAGCACCACCAGCGTTCGCCCCTTGCCTGACCTTGGCGTTGATGACATGGCAAAATTCTATGTATCCATGGGCACTATCGCCCCCGACCGGCTGTTTCAAATGCCCAAAAAGCCCCGCCGGACCCCTATCGGAGAGAAAAATGGCCTATAAAATCGTTGTCGCTGGCGCCACCGGCAATGTTGGGCGCGAAATGCTCAATATTTTGGCCGAACGCGAATTCCCCATCGCCGAAATCGCCGCCGTCGCCAGCTCGCGCTCACAGGGTGACATCATCGATTTTGGCGATTCAGGCCGCGAACTTAAAGTCCAGAACATCGAGAATTTTGATTTCACCGGCTGGGATATCGCGCTTTTCGCTATCGGCTCCGAAGCGACCAAAATTCACGCGCCGCGCGCTGCTGCGGCTGGTTGCACCGTTATCGATAACAGCTCGCTCTACCGGATGGACCCGGACGTGCCGCTGATCGTGCCTGAAGTGAACCCCGAAGCCATCGACGGCTATAAAAAGCGCAATATCATCGCCAACCCGAACTGCTCGACGGCGCAAATGGTTGTGGCGTTGAAGCCTCTGCATGACGCTGCCACCATCCGCCGCGTTGTCGTGAGCACCTATCAGTCCGTCTCCGGCGCCGGCAAGGCCGGGATGGATGAACTCTTCCAGCAATCGCGCGGCATCTTCGTAGGCGATAGCCCCACGCCCGAAACCTTCCACAAACAGATCGCCTTCAACGTCATCCCCCAGATCGACGTCTTCCTCGGCCCCGAGTCCGGCATGGACGGCTACACCAAGGAAGAATGGAAGATGACCGCCGAAACCAACAAAATCCTCGGGCCAGACATCCTCGTCACCGCCACCTGCGTGCGGGTGCCGGTGTTTGTGGGCCACTCCGAAGCCATTACCATCGAGTTTGAAAACCCCCTCTCCGCCGCCCAGGCCCAAAGCCTGCTCCGCGAAGCGCCGGGCATCATGCTTGTGGATAAGCGCGAAGACGGCGGCTATATCACGCCGGTTGAATGTGTCGGCGATTATGCCACCTTCGTCAGCCGCGTCCGCAAAGACCCCACCGTGGACTACGGCATCAGCCTGTGGTGCGTGTCCGACAACCTGCGCAAAGGCGCTGCGCTTAACGCTATCCAGATTGCTGAGTTGTTAGGCCGTCGTCATTTGAAGAAGGCTTAAGAGCCTCCGGCGGTCATAAGGGCCTCCGGCGGTCATAAGGGCCTCCGGCGGCTGGGGCCTTGGCCCCAGACCCAACTCATGGGGGTCGCGCTTTTGCAAATGCCGTTTTCGCGGGGGCGATAGCTTCTAAATGGGGTCTGGGGTCTTCGACCCCAGCCGCCGGAGGCATCTTCTACCTCAAGCTCACCCACGTAGGCGCATGATCTGACGCCTTTTCGGCGCCGCGAATCTCGCGGTCTACGTCGGCATCGGCCAGTCGGTCGGCGGCGGCGGGGGAGAGCAGCAGATGGTCTATGCGGAAGCCGTGGTCGCGGGGCCAGGCGCCGGCTTGATAGTCCCAGAAGGTCCAGATGCCGCCGCGCGGGTGTACGCTGCGGACGGCGTCTGTCCAGCCTTGCCAAAGCAGCGCTTGATAGTGGGCGCGGGATTCGGGTTGGCGCAGGGCGTCTTCTCGCATCGCGCGGGGGTCCCAGATGTCATCATCATGGGGGATGACGTTATAATCGCCTGCGAGAACTACGGGGCTGCCCAGGGCGAGCAGGCTTTGCGCGTGTGCTGCCAATCGGGCCATCCATGCCAGTTTATAATCGAATTTTGGGCCGGGTTGCGGGTTGCCATTGGGCAGGTAAATGCTGGCCACGCGTATGCCGGCGATGTCGGCTTCAAGGTAGCGGGCTTGCTCGTCGGTATCGTCTCCGGGCAGGCCGCGCTGGGTTTCTTGAGAGGGCTCCCGGCTTAGGATTGCCACGCCGTTGAAGCCTTTTTGGCCGTGCACGAGGCAGTGCCAGCCGGCATCTTGAAACACCTCTACGGGGAAGTTTTCGGAGATTGTTTTAATTTCCTGCAGGCAGGCTATATCGGGCTTATGGCTTTCCAGCCATTCGAGCAGGCGCGGCAGCCGCGCGTTGGTTCCGTTGATGTTGAAGCTGGCTATTTTCATTCAGAGCGTGTCGCTCAGATCGAGAAGCTTGTTCCGCAGCCGCAGCCGGAGGCGGCGTTGGGATTGCGAACCTCAAAGGCCGCAGCCCCGATCTTTTCGACAAAATCAACTTCACAGCCGGCGAGGAATTGCAGCGAATCCGGGTCTACCAGCATGGTCACGCCGTCGGTTTCTACCACCAGATCATCGGCTGCTGCATCAGCTTCTAGGCCGAATTTATATTGAAATCCTGCGCAGCCGCCGCCATCAACCGAGAGCCTGAGTTTCAAGCCCGGCTTGCCCTGACGAACAGCGAGGCTGGCCACACGGGCAGCAGCAGCGGGCATCAGGCGGGGCGATGTATCCATGATTTGTAGATAAGGCAGAATCAGGCTTGATTCAACCAAGGGGGCGGATGGGGGTCATCATCATGCCGCTGCTGGCCGGCTCGTCTGCCGCCGCAACCTCACGCTTAAGCACCGGCCCAACGGGACCCGTGCTGGATTCGGCTTCGCTCTGGGCGGCCAGAACATAGACCGAGGCATCCATGAAAGGCTTTGGATTGACCGGTTGACCATCAATCCGAACTTCATAATGGAGATGGGTGCCGGTTGAGCGGCCGGTTGAGCCCATGCGGCCAATCATCTGACCTTGGCGCACCCTTTCACCAGGCTTCACGAGCAGCGCTGACATATGGCCGTAGCGTGTTTCAATACCTTTGCCATGATCGATCTCGACCAGTTTGCCATAGCCTGACACGAAGCCAGACTGGACGATCTTGCCGCTTGCGGCGGCATAGATGGGCTCGCCGCGGCTGCCGGCCATATCAACGCCGGCGTGCATGGCAGCGCGGCCATTGAAAGGATCATAGCGGCGGCCGTAGGTTGAGGTGCTGCGGTAGTTTTTTACCGGAATAATGGCGGGGATGCTGGCCAGTGAGGCTTGCATGGTCTCTAGACGCCGCCAGCTGATGAACAGATCTTTGAAGCGTGGCTCGACTTCGTCACCAGCCGGAATGAACGGGCCGCCGACGCCGGCGCTGCGCCAATCTGAAGAGGCGGAAAAACGCTTGGGATCTAGCCCCAGCTTACGGATTAAAGCCTGTGTATCACGGAGCCGGGCTTGGGCAGCACCAGTTGCCCGGTCCACCAAGGCCAATTGCTGATTTTCGATTACCCGCAGCGGCGCTGCAACCACCGGTGCCACATCATCTGCGCTCACCTTGCGGCTGCCAAGCGGCGCCACCAAAGCGCGCACCGTCTGTAAACTGTCTGTGCCCTGCCGGGGCAATAGTGAGGCAAGAGTTTGGCCATCAGACTTGCCGGCCATAAGGGCTGTCAAAAAGGCTTGCCGTGCTTCCAGCGCGTCTGTGCGCTGGCTTACCTCGCCCTTGATGACCGAAGCTTCAAGCCGGGCTGCTGCCAGCTGGGTTTCAAGCCGTACCAGCTCTTTTTGCTTGGCAGACATGGCCACATTGATATCGACATTGCCGCTGATGAGAGAGGTGGTGGCGATGCCAAGCCAGCCTGCTACCAATACTGCCGATCCAATAGCCATGATCTGTGTCCAGCTCCCCAGCCTGATGGTCAGCGCGCTGTGCGCACGATGCCATGTGATGCAATGTTCGGGGACATGACGCGCAAGGCTGTCATTAAGCCTTGTCCAGGCTTTCTCCAGTCTCGCCACGTGTCACTAGCCCCCGGACTTGAACCACTCCCTAAACCTGCCAGCTTAAAACCCTGAGGTTCCCCGCTGCCAATCATGTGCCTGCTCCTTGATCTCGGACTTGTCCGAAGGCGCTGACGTTATGACAATTTCATTTGACCAGCCCCGGCGCAGCGCCACAACCCTGCAACGGCGTATCGAGGTTAAACCGTTGTAGGGTTACGGTGAATTGAAATTAATTTTCGCTGCTGAGGGAACAAGAGGGGGACAGGCGCGTTTTGTGGCTGAGATGCGCCCGAATCACCGTTGCTTTGCGCTATTAGAGTTCAGCCCTGCGCCTGGGCCGCTGCCAAGGCGGCTTCGGCATGGCCAGGCACCTTCACTTTGCGCCAGACCTGCGCCAGATTGCCATCGCGGCCAATCAGAAAACTGGCGCGTTCAATGCCCATATAGGTTTTGCCGTACATGGATTTTGAAACCCAGACGCCGTAATCCTCGGTAACCTTGCCGCTCGTGTCTGCCCCAAGCAAAACACTTAGATCATGTTTGGCGCGGAACTTGGCATGGCTTGCCAAACTGTCTCGTGAGACGCCGATAACCACCGTATCAGCCGCTGCAAAGGCTGATGCGAGCGCCGTAAAGGCCTTGCCTTCATTGGTACAGCCCGGCGTATCGTCCTTGGGATAGAAATACAGCAGCACCTTGCGCCCGGCATAATCCGCCAGCTTTAACGTGCCTTGCGTGTCGCTTTCCATGTCGAAGCCGGGGGCTTTGTCGCCAGCGTTTAGATCGATGCTCATGGGCTTTTCCTTTTCATGCGTCTTCCATAATTTGCTTCCATGCCAGCCGCACTTGGGCTTTGGCCAGCCGTAACGTCTCCGCAGCGTCTGCGAAGCTTGCTGCGCCCACGCCGCGCACCAGCACGGCTTCTACAGCTGGCGAGAAACTTTCTGGCAATTTGTCGCCTGCTACCACCAGCCGCAATATGACCAGCCAGCTGTTGAGCAGATCATGGGCCGTGATTAGTGTCTCGGCCAGTGCCTCGTCCATCGCGCCGGCCTGTGCCAGTTTTCGTAACGCGACGTGTGTGTCTGGGGTGAGGGCTGCCGGCGTGAGAAGCTGCAGGTAATGGATGATGAACTCCAGATCGACCAAGCCTCCCGGCCCGAGCTTCACATCGAAACTGCCTTGGGAGGGCTTGGCCTTGGCAATATCTGCCCGCATGCTGATGACCGCAGGCCGCAAATTTGCCTGAACGCGCGGCGCGGCTAATTGCGCCTGCACAACATCATATACCGCCGTCTGCGCTGCCAGACTGCCGCCGATAGCACGTGTTCTGGTCAACGCCATATGCTCCCACGGCTCTGCCTCTTCGGCTTCATAGCGCGCGAAACTATCCAAGCTCACCATCAGCATGCCTTTGGTGCCCCAGGGGCGTAATCTGGTATCTACCTCATACAGACCGCCCTCGGCGGTGGGCACTGAGAGCGCGGTGATTAATCTCTGGCCCATGCGGTTGAACCACAGCTGCGCGGCGAGGGGGCGGTCTCCCTCAGATTGTGCGGCGGCCTCGCCTACATATAAAAATACCAGATCAAGATCGGAGGCATGGGTGAGCATGCCGCCGCCATAGCGGCCCATGGCCAGCACCACCGGCTCTGCGCCCGGCACCAGACCGTGTGTTTCAGCAAGCCGGCTTATTACCTCCGGCAAAATTACCAGCAGCGCCGCATCCGCCAAGGCTGCCAGCCCGCGCGCGGCGTCCAAGGGTTTGCTGTGCCCTTCGGTCAGCCGCGCGCCGATGAGAAAGCGTCGTTCGCTGGTCCAGCGGCGCACCCTGTCCAGCTTTTCCTCAAAATTATCCGCGCCGTTCACCAGTTGTTGAAGCTCCGCTTGCAGCGCCTCGGCATCGGGCAGCGGCGCCACCGCGTCTGGCCCCAGCATTACATCGAAAAGGGCCGGCGTGCGGGCCAGCGCATCTGCCAGTACCGGCGCTACCCCCAGCAAATGCGTGAGCAGCGCCACCAGCCGAGGGTTTGCTTCCAGCAGGGTTAAAAACTGCGCTGCTGGTGGCAGTTGCTCCAGAAAACTGTCTAGCCGTGCGGCGGTTCGCGCCGGATCATCTGCGGCGGCCACGCCTTCCAGCAAGGCCGGCAACACCCGCTCAAACGCGGCGCGCGCGGTTTCGCTTCGCAAGGCCCGTAGGCTGCCGCTGCGCCACCGCTCAATCAGCGGCTGCAAAACCTTTAGCTGGGCTGGATGATGGGCTTTAATCCAGACGGCGGCCTCTGTGGGCACCGGCGTTGCCGGCGGTGCTGCGGCTGCAATCAGCCGGTCATAGGCTTTGGCCACCGGGGCTGTAAGCCGCGCCAGCGCCCGCTCGACTTTGGCCCAGTCCGCCTGCCCGCACAAAACCGCTACCGCCGCGCGGTCTGCGGCTAGTTTGGGCACCATGTGGGTTTGCTCATCGCGGCGCATCTGCAAGCGATGCTCGATGGCGCGAAAGGCCCGGTAGCTTGCTTCCAGCGCCTCGCCTTCATCCGGTCCGACTCGCCCTGCTGCGATCAGCGCGTGCAGCGCCGATATTGTGCCGGGCACCCGCAATTGCTCATCGCGCCCGCCCCAGATCAGCTGGTGGATCTGGGTGAAAAACTCCACCTCCCGGATGCCGCCGCGCCCGCGTTTGATGTCAAATCCCGGCCCCAGCGCCTGCCCGCCCTCAAAATGATCTCTGATTCTGAGCGAGACTGATTGCACATCACGCACCGCGGTAAAATCCAGACTGCGCCGCCACACAAACGGCCGGATACGCTCCAGAAACTCCGCGCCCAGCGCCAGATCGCCGCCGACTGCGCGCGAGCGCACATACGCCAGCCGCTCCCAGGTTTCGGCCTCGGATTGGTAATAATGCTCGGCGGCATTCAAGCTCATGGTAATCGGCGTTATTTCGCTGGAGGGGCGCAGCCGCAGATCAACCCGCGCCACATAGCCATCGGCCTGCCGGTCTGCGAGCAGCGCCACCGCGCGGCGCGCTATCCGCACCGCTGCTTCATCCGGCTCCTCATGCGCCCGGCACGGAATCAGCCCCGGCTCATGCAGCAGGATCAAATCCACATCTGAGGAGTAATTCAGCTCGCGGCTGCCCAGCTTGCCTAGCGCCAGCGCTACCAGCCCGCGATTTGGCGCGCCGCGCTCGGCCATCGCCGCTGCAATCGCGGCATTGATGGTGAGATCGGCAAAGTCAGACAGGGCGGCCGTGACTTGCTCCAAAGACCAGAGGCCCGCCAGATCGGCCAGCGCCACGATCAGCGCCACATCGCCGCGCGCCCGGCGCATCCGGCTGGCCAGCGGGGCGGTATCGTCATCGGCGCGCACCAACGCCAGCGCGTCGGCCAGCGCCGTGTCTGGCCCGTCCAGCACCAGCCGCGCCAGCACCGCCCGCCGACTTGGCATCAGCCCTTTCAAAAATGGGGCCTGCGCCCAAGCGGTTGCGGCAGCGGTCGCCAGCGCTTCAGGTGTTTCTGGCGGCAACAGCGCCAGCAGATCAGCCGGCGGCACGGCAACAGGCAAAGAAAATTTCATGCCCTAGACCTGCCGACTGGTATCGCCGGTAGCAAGCCTCTATTCATACTCACTTAGGCAAATTTGCCTCTCAATTAGAGAAGGTCCGCTCACCATGATCAAATACCGCCCCCTCTTCGCCCTTGTGGCCGCTACTTTGGCGCTCACCGCATGCAACACTGTTGGCGGCGCTGGCAAAGACCTGAGCTCGGCCGGCAAGGCCATTACAGAAACCGCTGATGACGTGAAAAACTAGACCCGTGTCGCCGCCCGGATTGCCACCCGGCAACCGGTACGGATAACGGCCTGCATCAGAGAAAACCCTTCCTCGCCGCCATGTTCTGCGGCGGTATCCCGGTGTGCGGCTTCATCGGCACGGTAATCATCTACCATGTTTTTCAGCTCTGGGTCAGCGCCCTCAGACAGAGCCTCGCTCTGCGCTCCGTAATGCTCATCAATCACCGTTTCCACGGCAACCGTGGCCGCCATCGCCGCTTTGGGGCCGATCAGCGCTGTCACCGCGCCTAGCGCAAACCCGGCCACGTGCCACACCGGCGCCAACACCGTGGGCCGCACACCGCGCTTTAGCATCAGCGCATCAAAGCCTTTGAGATGCCGCTCTTCCTGGGCGGCCATGTGGGCGATCTCGCTGGACACCCGGGAGCGCTTGCCCATCACGGCCAATTGCCCGGCATAAATCCGCGCCGCGCCATATTCGCCGGCCTGGTTAACCCGCACCATCGCGGCAGTATCCACTGCTGCCCGCGTATCGCCCGGCAGATGCCTTATGCTCGTTTCAGTTGCCATAGTGCCAGCCCTCCTATGAGAGTCGATATAACCATGTTCCATCCTGCCATTGAAAGGCCGAAAAGGGACCATGGTATCGCGTCGCACCGTACCAGCGGCGCTGCCAATATCGCCCCGATCACATCCTGGGTGGAGCCGCCCATCGGCGTTGCGGCGCAGGTGGTAATCCCCTCCCACCATTTCTGCTCTACGCCGGCATGAAAGCCGGCAATGCCCGCGCCTGCCAACACGGCTACGCCAGATAGCGCTACCATCGCCCGGCTGCCCAGCGCCCAACCGATAGCTGCCACCGCCACAGCCGCCACCAGCGCCCAGCGCTGCCACATGCACATTTCACACGGCGCCATCCCGCCCAGATGCTCAAAGCCCAGCGCGCCCAGCAGCAAGGACCCGCCGCCTGCGATCACTAGCCCCGCCGGCACCCGCAAACGCTGCTCAAAAAGCATAGCGCACAAACACAAAGCCACCCACGAACAGCACGGTTGCTAAAAGTGCCAATTGGTGCAGATACTTATCGATAATCCGCTGCGCTGCCTTGCCATAGCGCCGCAAGATCAGCGCGACCACAAAGAACCGCCCGCCCCGGCCCAATATTGACGCCAGCAACAGCACGGGAATTGAAAGCCCGATGCTGCCCGCTGCAATCGTTGCTACCTTGTAAGGGATCGGCAGAAAGGCAAAAGCCAGCATCCACAAAAACCCGTTTTTGGCGATATCCGCGGCAAACACTGCAAACTTTGCCTCATAACCATAAAATTGCAGCAGCGGCACGCCTACACTTTTATAAAGCACTGCACCGATCAAATAGCCCAACAGGGCGCCCAACACCGACGCAATCGTCGATAATGTGGCATAGCGAAAAGACCTTTCCGGCCGCGCAATCGACATAGGGATCTGCATGACATCTGGCGGCACCAGAAAAAAAGACGAATCTGCAAAGCTCACCGCTACCAGCCATTTCTCGGCTTGCGGCCCGGCCGCACGGGCCAGCGTCCAATTATATAGGGGGCGCAGCACAGTAATTCCTGTCTAAATCCGTAGGCGGATTGTTTCTAAGGCGCGGAAAGCTTTGGTGCAATGTCATGACTTAACGCACCACCGCGCCGATAGCCCCTTTAGCCCGTTACTGAGGGGTAGTCGCCGCCTTGCTTGCCACCTGAACCGGCGCGCCGGGGGCCAGGCGGGAGAGCATCTTCACCGCGTAATCCATCTGGAAATCAACAATGCCCTGCTTTTTCAATTCATCAGCTGTTGCCACAAAGCGCGGATCGGGCTTGGTATCGGTCTCCACCAGCTTCTCGGTGCTGTCTTTGAGCTCATTGATAAGATGCCGCCGCAGATCTGCCTCGCGCAGCCGGGGCCGCTCGCCTGCATTGGGATCTGAAAGCTGCGGCACGGTAACATCAGGCTCAACACCAGCCTCCTGCACGCTGCGACCCGACGGCGTGAAATAACGCGCCGTTGTGAGCCTGAGCGCCGTATCCTGCGAAATCGGGATCAGCGTCTGCACCGAGCCTTTGCCGAAGCTCTTCTGGCCAATCACCACCGCCCGGCGCTGATCCTGCAACGCGCCCGCCACAATCTCGGCTGCCGACGCTGAGCCGGCATCCACCACAACCACCAAAGGCTTGCCGCGCGTCAGATCGCCAGGCTTGGCATAATAGCGCTGAATATCGGCCTTGGTCCGCCCGCGCTGCGAAACAATCTCGCCCTTGTCCATAAACACATCGCTCACCTCGATCGCCTGATCGAGCAAGCCGCCGGGATTGGAACGCAAATCAATCACATAGCCCAAAAGGGCTGGCCCCACCTTTTTGTCGATGGCCGCAATGGCTGCGCGCGTGGCGTCACCGGTCTGCTTGTTGAACGTGGAAATCCGCACCACGCCCACTGTGCCGCGCACTTCCCATTTCACCGGTTTGATCTGAATCGCCTCACGCACCAGCGTAAAGTCCAGCGGCTTGGATTCGCCCTCGCGCACCACGGTGATTTTGATGGACGTGCCCGGCGCGCCGCGCATCTTGTCCACCGCTTCGCTCAGCGACGTTCCGAAAATTAGCTCATCATCCAGATGCGTAATAAAATCCCCGGCCTTTACCCCGGCCCGCGCTGCCGGCGTATCATCGGTAGGTGACACCACCCGCACCGTGCCCTCTTCTGTCGTTACCGTAAGCCCCAGCCCGCCATATTCGCCGTCCGTCGTCTGGCGCATATTCTCAAAGTCTTTGGCGTCCAGATATGAACTATGCGGATCAAGGCTCGCCAACATCCCGTTGATCGCGCCCTCAATCAGCTTTTTGTCATCCGTCTGATCAACATAATCCACCCGCACGCGCTCAAACACGTCGATCAACACATCAAGCTGCTTATACGTATCACTCTGCGCCGCCGCCCGCACCGCCGCCGCGCCGGGAATCGCCGCCAGCGCTACGCCTATCAATAACAGCTTCGTTCTGGGCGACATGGTCATCTGTAAACCTTACATCAGCACTGGCCTTAGAAGATAGGGACAAACCAGCGCATTGACCAGTGTGGGTCCTATGAAGGTAGAAGGGCCTCCGGCGGTAGCAAGGGGCCTCCGGCGGCTGGGGTCGAAGACCCCAGACCCCAATTAATAATCCGCTCCCTATCCTGAACGCCTCGGCAAAACGCGCTATCTAAATTCATGGGGTCTGGGGGCTAGCCCCCAGCCGCCGGAGGCACTTTGCTACCGCCGGAGGCCCTTAACTCCGCTCCCGCGTCGCGCTGAAGGTGATCATGGTTTCGCGTTGGCTGACGTAGTTTAGTTCCCAGCTGTCACGGGCCATGAACACGGGCGCGCCGTCGCGGTCTTCGGCCATGGCGGCGCGGTGTTCTTCCATGAAGCGTTTCATGTCGGCGGGGGTGCCGCTAACCCAGCGGGCGGCTTCATAGGGGCTGGCTTCGAAGGCGGCGGCCACGCGGTATTCGGCTTCGAGGCGGCTGATCAGCACTTCGAGCTGGAGCTGGCCGACAACGCCGACGATCCATTGGCTGCCCAGCGCAGGCTTGAACAATTGGGTCACGCCTTCTTCGGCCATGTCGGTGAGGGCGGTGCGGAGCTGCTTGGATTTGGTGGGGTCTTTCAGCGCCACGCGGCGCAGGATTTCGGGGGCGAAATTGGGGATGCCGGTGAAGGTTACGTCGTCTTTTTCTACGAGGGAATCGCCAACGCGGAGCACGCCGTGGTTGGGGATGCCGATGATATCACCGGGGAAGGCTTCATCGGCGATTTCCCTGTCCTGGGCAAAGAAGAAGATGGGGGAGTTGATGGCGATGGCTTTGCCGGTGCCCATTTGCTTGAGTTTCATGCCGCGCCGGAAGCGGCCGGAGGCGATGCGCATGAAAGCAATCCGGTCCCGGTGCTGCGGGTTCATATTGGCTTGCACTTTGAAGATGAAGCCGGAAACCTGGGCGGCGTCTGGAGCTACGGGGGCGGGCAGGGCGGGCTGCGGGCGCGGGCTAGGGGCAAATTCGGTGAGGGCGTCGATGAGCGCCTCTACGCCGAAATCTTTCAGGGCTGAGCCGAACAGCACGGGGGTTAGGGCGCCGGCGCGGTAGAGCGCGGGGTCGAGGGTGGCATAGCCGCCTTGCGCCAGCTCTGCTTGCTCGCGCAGCCGCGTGGCGATGGGCCCGCAGAGTTCGTCGATGAGGGGATCATCGAGGCCGCTGGTTTGCACGGTTTCGCCGGCGGCGCCGGTGGGGGTGCCATCTGGCTTTAGAAAGCGTTTGCTGCGCAAATCATACAGGCCCTTGAATTCGCCGCCCATGCCGGCGGGCCAATTTAGCGGGGCTACATCGAGCGCCAGCACATCGGCGACTTCATCGAGCAGCTCAAAGGGGTCGCGGCCTTCCCGGTCTACTTTGTTGATGAAGGTCAGGATGGGCACATCGCGCAAGCGGCAGACTTCAAACAGCTTGCGGGTCTGTGCTTCGATGCCGCGTGCTGCATCAATCACCATTACGGCGGAATCTACGGCGGTTAGCGTGCGGTAGGTGTCTTCGGAAAAGTCTTCATGGCCCGGCGTATCGAGCAGATTGAAGACTGTGTTGCCGCGCTGAAAGGTCATCACCGAGCTGGTGACGGAGATGCCGCGTGCTTGCTCAATCTTCATCCAGTCCGACCGGGCCCGGCGGTTTTGCCCGCGCGCGCGCACTTCGCCGGCCAGATGAATAGCGCCGCCAAACAGCAGCAGCTTTTCGGTAAGCGTGGTTTTGCCGGCATCCGGGTGGGAGATAATCGCAAAGGTGCGGCGTTCGGCTTGGGAGGAGGATGAGCTCATGGTCCGCTGCGCATGGCAGGCCGGTGCTGCGGATGCAATCACATAGCTCTTGTTACGGCCCCGGCTTACGTGCGACTCAGTTTTGGGTTATAGTGTATCTAGGCAAGGAGAAACGGGAACGCGTATGAAGATTTTCACTCGCAGCATAGCCGCTTTGGCGTTTGCGCTGGCTAGCCTGCCGGCCGGAGCTGCCAGCCTGTATGAAGTGCCCAAATATGCGGCCATCCTGATCAACGCTGAAACTGGCGAGGTCATGTATTCACGAAAGGCCGATGAGAGCCGCTTTCCTGCGTCAATCACCAAGGTGATGTCTTTGTATGTTGCTTTTGAGGAGATGAAAGCCGGCCGTATAAAGCCGACTGATCTGGTGAGCATCTCCATGAGAGCTTCGCGTCAGCCGCCCAGTAAGTTGGGGTTGCGGCCCGGGTCTACCATCACAGTTGCCGATGCCATGGGCGTGATGGCCACAAGATCTGCCAATGATATCTCAGTAGCGCTGGCAGAATTTATTGCTGGCTCCGAATCTGGTTTTGCTACCCGCATGAACGCCACGGCCAAGAAACTTGGCATGACTGGCAGCCATTTTGTTAACGCGCATGGCCTGCCGAATGCTGATCACATTACCACCGCCCGGGATATCGCTACGCTTTCGCGGGCGCTTATCCAGAATTTCCCGGAGGAATATAAACTTTTCAGCAAAACCGCCTATGATTACAAGGGCCAGAGCATCGCCAGCCATAATAAGCTGCTGGAAAAAGTTCCCGGTGTTGATGGCATTAAAACCGGCTTCACCAATGCGGCGGGCTTCACCTTGGCGGCGTCTGCTGTGCATGACGGCACGCGGCTGATTGCCGTGGTGCTGGGCGGCCCCAACCCCAGGCTGCGGGATGGCAATGTCACTGATTTGCTGCAAACCGGCTTCTCCGTGCTGACCCGCCGCTCACGGGGCGATTTGACCACGGTTGCGGTTAATTTTTCGGAACCTGATGATCTGTCCGATGCGGTTATGGACCGTCTCTCCACCCAAGGCGTTGCCGCCGACGGTCTGGTGCTTGCCCGCTAACCCATGACGCCTGATCAGCTGTTCCCACTGGCCAGTGCTGTTGTTCTGCCCGGCTGGCTGGCGCTTGCCACGGCGCCCTATTGGCGGTCCCGCGCTATTTTTACTGCGCGTGTTATCGCTGCGCTGCTGGCGGGACTTTACGTCACTTTGCTTATCACCGGCCTTGCCGGCGAAGGCCCGCCGCCGGGTGCGGGCTTCACCAGCCTTGAAGGCGTGCGGCTGCTGATGTCCAGCGAGGCGGCGCTGCTGGCCGGCTGGGTGCATTATCTGGTGTTTGATCTGTGGGTTGGCAGTTGGGAAGCGGAGGATAATAGCCTCCCCCACGCGTTGCTGCTTGTGTGCCTTGCTTTCACTTTCCTTGCCGGCCCCACGGGCTTGCTGCTCTATCTCATCCTGCGCCGCTTTCGCCGCCAGCAGGCGTGACAGACTCTCGCCGTTCCGGCATGGAAGCTGCCATGGACGCGCCGCTTTCGCCCTGCAATAAAATCTGCTGGATAGATCAGCAAACCGGCTGGTGCGAAGGCTGCCACCGCACGGTTGAGGAAATCATGGCCTGGCCGCGCGCCAGTGACGCTGAAAAACACGCCATCCTTAAGCGGCTCCCGGCCCGCCAGCGGGTGCCGTGAAAAAGCGCCTCCTCGCGCTGGCGTCGGGCGGCGGTCATTTTGTGCAATTGTTGCGGCTGCGGCCTGCCTTTGAAGGTCATGAAGTTCACTATGCCACCGTGCATGCTGATTCTCGCGCTGAGGTGGGCGGCGCGCCTTTTCACACGTTCCATGACGTGTCCCGCGCTGATTGGTGGCGGTTACCGCTGACTGTATTTGATATTGTGGTGATCCTTTTGAAAGTTCGCCCGCAGATTATTATTACCACCGGGGCGCTGCCGCCGCTTATCGCGCTGCTGCTGGCGCGGCCGTTTGGAATCAAGACGCTTTGGATTGATAGCATTGCCAATTCTGAAACGCTTTCCGGCTCCGGGCAGATGGCGCGCAAGATTGCTACCCAGACTTTGACGCAATGGCCTGCGCTTGCGGAACCGGATGTGGCGTATTGGGGCAGCGTGTTGTGAAAGCGCCGGATATTTATGTATCGGTGGGCTCGATGATGCCGTTTGAGCGGCTGGTGCGGGCTATGGATGGGTTTGCGGCCCAGCGGCCTGATCTTGATGTGCTAATCCAGATTGGCCGGGGCAAAACCGAGCCTGTTCATGCGCGTTTTGTGCGGCTGATGCCGCCGGGGGACTATCGGGCGATGGTGGCCGGGTGCCGGCTGTTTGTGGCGCATGCCGGGATGGGCTCGATTATTACGGCCATTGAAGCCGGCAAGCCTTTGCTGATGCTGCCGCGCCGCCAGGCCTTGGGGGAACATAATACCGAGCATCAGCTTGCGACCGCGCAGAATATCGGCAATCGCCCGGGCCTGCATGTGGCGATTGACGAGGCCGACCTTATTGTGCGCGCTGAGGCGCTGCTCGCGGTGGGAAGCCCGCCGCCGGCGCCCATAGCGCGCTTTGCCGATGAGGGCTTCACAAACCATATCCGCTGCTTCATCGAGTCCGATTGAAGCTGCACCCCGCCGCCGCTAGAGTGTTTTTTCATTATCAGGGATATCGCGCATGCTCGCACTGGTCGAAACGCTCATGATCGAAGCCATCGCTTTTTCCCCTGAATATCTGCTGTTCTTCGGTGCTTCTGAGTTGCCTAAGATGAACCGCCCGCGCTTCATCATCATCCGCCGGCCCGAACCGCAGCAAGCCTGATTCCCGGCAGGTGAAGCTCTGCATTATATCATCGTGCGGCGGCCACCTCACCGAAGTCCGCGCGCTGATGCCGGCTTATGCCCGCTTCCCGCATGTCTATGTGCTCAATGACAAGGCGCTGCTGCCTGACGATATGATCGGCCGCACGCATTTTATCGCCCATAGTGAGCGGGACTGGAAGTTTTTGCTGAACCTTTGGGAAGCCTTTGTTATTTTGCGGCGTGAAAGGCCTGATGTTATCCTCTCCACGGGCGCGGGCCCGGCAGTGCCGTTTGCGCTGGTGGGGCGGCTGTTTGGCTGCCACATCCTGTTTGTGGAAACTATCACTCGCATCACTGCGCCTTCCATGACCGGCAAGCTGATGCACCGGCTGGCGCATGATTTTTATTATCAATGGCCGCGTCTTGCGCGCTTTTTTCCGCGCGGCACGCTCGGTGGTCCGCTGCTTTGAGCAGCTTTGTGTCGCTGGGCAATGCCACCCAGCCTTTCCCCCGCTTGCTCGCCGCCGTGGCCCAGTGCCACGCCCTGCTGCCGCGCCCGCTGCTAGTGCAGCATGGCGCTACGGCCCCTGCCGGCCTGTCCGGCCTGCTGGATACCAATCTACAGGCTTTCTTGCCGATGGCTGCGTTTGAAGCGCAGGTTGCTGCTGCAAGCCTGCTTATTCTTCATGCGGGGGCGGGCTCGGTTTTGCATGCTGTGCGCGCTGGCAAAACCCCCATTTTGATGCCGCGCCGCCAGCATCTGCATGAGCATGTTGATGATCATCAACTAGAGTTTGCCCGCACGCTGGCGGCGAGCGGCCATGTCATTCTCGCCGAAACCGCCGATGATCTGCCACCGGCCATCGCGCGGGCGCTTGCGGCCTTGCCGTCTGCACGGGTAACCATGCCGTTGGCGGCGAGAGTTTCGTCCAGCGTTGCATAGGCGTTGTCATCACCAGTGATGTCGACATGCTGGCTGGTGCAGAAGCGTTCGGCTGAAGGCGCCCGATAATAAGGGTGACCGGTACGCATCACGACCATAGCTGGTTCTTCGTAAAGCGCCTCGGCGTGAAACCGATCGGGCCGGCTGAGCGCCGGAACTACTGCCATATCAAGCTGCCCAGAATCCATATCCGCCACAACCGTTCTGCAATCTGTCGTATAAAGATCGATGTGAACGCCGGGCGCGGCTGTATTTACCCTAGACAGTAAAGCCGGTGCCAACATCATCTCAGCGCCATAAATAACACCTACGGAAAACCGCCGTTCTGACGTCTTGGGGTCAAAGGGCACAGATTTCGCTACAACATCGCGGACGCGCGCCAGTATCTCGTCAATAGCCGGCGCTAGCATCACGGCCTGCACTGTAGGTTGGATGCCTGACGGAATTTTTAAGAATAACGGATCATTAAGCAAAAGCCGCAACCTGGCCAGTCCATGGCTTACGGCCGATGGCGACAGGCTGAGCCGAGTCGCTGCGTGGCCGACATGGCGCTCCTGCATGACGACCTCGAATAAGTCCAGCAGATTCAGGTCGATGCGTGAAATGTCTACTTTGTAAAACATTGTTCATCTCGTGCAGCAGGGTAGTGAATATATATCACTAGATTCTTAACGCGTCACGTTCAATAAATTGTTATCAAGACCGGGGCGAAGCAAACCGATTAGCCTCAAGAATCAGATCTACCCTTCTCTTCAAGGGCAAGCGTAAAATAAATTTTGTTAATTACTATAGAGTGGATTTGTATCCATATGAATATGTCTAAGTCTTAATTTTTAACCATGAATAAAAAGGAGAGTATCATGAACAAGAACTTACTTACTTCGGCCTTTGTGGCGGCTGCATTGGCGGGCTTTGCTTTGCCAGCGTCTGCTGCAAGCCTGTTCACCGTCAGCCCGGGCGCGATATTCGGCGTTCCTGCCAACAACGACTTTCAGGCGAGCCTCGCAGCCGCTGGTCTTCAGGACTACACCTCAGCGGGCGCCTCCGTGACCTTGAACACGTCGCGACGTTTGAAATTTGAATATCTGGGGAGCGAAAGCGGCTTTTTGGATCACTTCAATGCCGGCACCCTGCCGACCTTCTTCGAGAACAACATGAACGCGGGTGTCGGTAATTTTACCCCTGTTTTCATGGGTGCGGACGATTTTATCGCCGGGGCCTTTACCAACGTGTCTTTTGGTTCAAACGCTGGGATGGGCCTTTCAACGATCGGCATGGAATCGTTTGGGATTTTTATCCCTCGAACGGTCAACGAGCAGCTCTTCAACACCGATACACTCTACTTCGGCTTCGATGATCAGATTAACAACATCGATGACAATCATGATGACTTCATTGTGAGGGTGTCAGCCGTGCCGGAGCCAGCGACGTGGCTTTCCATGGTATTGGGATTTGGGTTGCTGGGCACGATGATCAGGCGCCGTCGTAGCCTGATGCAGACTCAAAGTGTTCTAGCCTGAGCTTCCCTGAGCTTCCCTGAGCTTCCTTGCCCCCGGAAGACCGAAGCGGCGGTTCGGCGAAAGCCCGAGCCGCCGCTTCCTTAGGTGTTGGTCTCCTTAAAGGCGGCTGCTGGCAGAAAAAGCCGCAATCGCATCGCGCAGCCCTTCTGCGAGTGTGATCTTCGGCTGCCATCCCAGCGCCTGTAGCCGGGTTGAATCCATCAGTTTTCGCGGTGTTCCATCGGGCCTGCTGGCATCAAATATCAGGTCACCTTTATAGCCCACCGCCGCTGCCACCAGCCGCGCCACCTCGGCGATCGTCACCTCTTGGCCGGTGCCAACATTGATATGCGCCGCGTCTGAATAGGTTTCGAGCAGGAAGACCAGCGCGTCGGCGAGGTCGTCTACGTGCATGAATTCACGCAGGGGGGTGCCGGTGCCCCAGACGGTCAGGGCGGCGGCGTTTTCGTTTCGTGCGGCGACGGCTTTGCGGATGAGGGCGGGGATGACGTGGCTGGCTTCCAGATCGTAATTGTCACCGGGGCCGTAAAGGTTGGTGGGCATGGCGCTGATGAAATCCAGGCCGTGTTGCTGGCGATAGGCCTGGGCCAGCATGATGCCGGCGATTTTGGCGATGGCGTACCATTGGTTGGTGGGCTCCAGCGGCCCGGTGAGCAGCGCGTCTTCGGGCATGGGCTGGGGGGCGAGGCGGGGGTAAATACACGAGGAGCCGAGGAAGAGCAGCTTGTCGACCGGACGGGCGGCGCAGGCTTTCATGATGTTGGTTTGGATGAGGAGGTTATCTTCGAGGAAATCTACGGGGCGAGCGGCGTTGGCGGCGATGCCGCCGACGCGGGCGGCGGCGATGATGGCGACATCGGGGCGGTTTGCGGTGACCCAGGCTTCGACCTCGGCCTGGCGGCTGAGATCCAGGGTGGCGCGGCTGGCGGTTAGCACCTCATGGCCATCACGCTGGAGGCGGCGGACGAGGGCGGCGCCGACCATGCCGCGATGCCCGGCGACCCAGATGCGCCGGCCTTTGAGCGAGAACATCAGCTGGCTTTCGCGGCGGCGCGTGCGGCGGCGAGATCGGCGGCGACCATTTCGCGGACAAGGTCTTCCATGGTGGAGATATGTTCCCAGCCGAGTTTTTGCTTGGCCTTGCTGGGGTCTCCGAGCAGTAGATCAACTTCGGTGGGGCGGAAATAGCGGGGGTCTATGGCGACGAGCGTTTGGCCGGATTTGGCGCAGGTGCCGGTTTCATCGACGCCGATGCCGGACCAGTTGAGGCTGCGGCCTACTTCGGCGAAGGCCAGTTCTACGAAGCGGCGCACGCTGGTGGTGGTGCCGGTGGCCAGCACGAAATCTTCGGGCGTTTCGTGCTGCACGATGCGCCACATGCCTTCCACATAATCGCGGGCATGGCCCCAATCTCGTTTGGCATCGAGATTGCCGAGATAGAGGGTGGATTGGGTGTCACATTCGATGGCGGCGACGGCGCGGGTGATTTTGCGGGTGACGAAGGTTTCGCCGCGCAAGGGGCTTTCATGGTTGAACAGGATGCCGTTGGTGGCGTGGATGCCGTAAGCTTCCCGGTAATTTACGGTGATCCAATAGGCGTAGAGTTTGGCGGCCGCATAGGGGCTGCGCGGATAAAAGGGGGTGGTTTCGCGTTGCGGGGTTTCTTGCACGAGGCCGTAAAGCTCGGACGTGCTGGCTTGATAGAAGCGCGTGAGCTTTTCACGGCCCAGGATGCGGATGGCTTCCAGCAGGCGCAGCGTGCCGATGCCATCGGCGTTGGCGGTGTATTCCGGGGTTTCGAAGCTTACCTGCACATGGCTTTGGGCGGCGAGGTTGTAAATTTCGTCCGGCTGGGTTTCTTGCACCAGGCGGATGAGGTTTGTCGCGTCGGTCATGTCGCCGTGGTGGAGATGAAAGCGGGTGGGGCCTTCATGGGGGTCTTTATAGAGATGATCGATGCGGGCGGTGTTGAAGCTGGAGGCGCGGCGCTTGACGCCGTGCACGGTATAGCCTTTGGCCAGCAGCAATTCGGAGAGATAGGCGCCGTCTTGCCCGGTGACGCCAGTGATGAGTGCGGTTTTGGTCATGATCTGGTCCTAGACGCTGCTTAGCCTGTCAGTCCAGCCGCCTGAGCAAGGGCAGGAGCAGAAGGATGGTCAGCCCGGCCCCGGCCAGCACCACCGGCACCCCGGCACCGCGCCCTAGCGCCGCGCCAATGGCCAGCACGCCAGCCACCTGAAAGCCGGCGTTGGCGATGTTGTTTGCCGCTATTGCCTGCGCGGCCGTGCCCGGCGGGGCTTTGGTTTGCAAGATGCCATAGAGCGGCACCGAGAACACGCCGCCGGCTATCGCCAGCACCAACAAATCGGCCATCACCCGCCAGCCTTGCGGGCGCGCGAGAAAGCCCCTCACATCGCCGGCGGGCAGCGCGGCAAAGGCACCTTCAGCAAAATACAGATCAAGCCCGGCCAGCGCCATCACCAGCCCGGCCGGGGCGGAGAGCCTTGCGGTGATTCGGCCTTTCAGGAGCTTGGAAACGCCGGTTGAGCCAGCCGCTACGCCCACCGAGAAGACCGCGAGAAACAGCGTTGCCAGCGCTTCATTGCCGCCCAGATCATTGCGCGCCAGCGGGACAAACTGGCTGGTGAAAATAGCGCCCAGCGCCCAAAACCAGCTTATGGCCAGCGTGGCCACCGCCAGTTGCCGGTGGGAAAAAACGCCGCTCAAGGCCTTGCGGGAGGTGCGCCACAGGTTCCAGTCCAGCGGCTGCCCCGCCACCACCGGCGGCGCGGGCGGGATGGCGCGTGAGAACCCCCAGCCCAAAACTGCCACTGCCAGCGCTGCCGGGCCTACCAGCGCCACTGGCAACAGGCCGCCGGCAATCTGGCCCAGCAATATCGCCACAAAAGTCGCGCCTTCCACCAGCCCGGTGCCGGCCAATAGCTCATTCTGGCCGAGATGTTGGGGCAGTATCGCGTATTTCACCGGGCCGAACATGGCTGAATGCAGGCCCATCAGCCCGATCACCACCAGCGAAAGCGCTTCCGAATCCAGCCACAGAGCCATGGCCCCTATCGCCATGAACCCGATTTCCGCCAGCTTTACAGCGCGCGCGATCCACGCCTTGTCCCGCGTATCCGCCGCCGCGCCGGCCAGACCTGACAAAAAGAAAAACGGCAGGATGAAGACGCCTGTTGCCACTGTCGCCATGGTCGCCGCCCTAAGCGGATCATCGGCGTGCCAGCGAAAGGCCACGGCAAAGATAAACGCCGTTTTGAACAGATTATCGTTGAACGCGCCCAGAAACTGCGTCGCAAACAAGGGGCCGAAACGGCGGGCGGCGAGGAGCGCAAGCACGCGCGACCATGGCCTTAATCAACGGCGCGCGTCCAGACGCATGTTGCGCGGCGGACCGAACACCTGCAACATAGGGACATGGCCACACCCCTCCCGCCCCCCAGCACCAGCTTTCAGCTGAACCGCCCCACGGTGATAGCGCTGCTTTATCTCGGCGGCTTCTTCACTGGCGGGATTACCGTGCTGATCGGTTTGGTGCTTGCCTATATGTGGCCCAAGGAGCCGCATGAGCCTTGGGAAGCCGATCATTATCGCTGGCATATCCGCAGCTTCTGGATGGCCCTTCTTTATCTAACTATTTCCGTACTTCTGTTTATTGTGGGGATCGGTTTCCTGATTTACGCTGCCGTACCAATCTGGTTTGGCATACGCGCCATAAAAGCCCTGCTCGCCGCCCAACGCCAAGAGTCGCTGCCAAACGTCGAAAGCTGGCTCATCTGAGTGCAGCAGTACCGCACCGGCTGGCGCTTGGCGGCTACCTCGCCTATTCCTTGGTTGTGACACGTTCAAAACGCACCGATGACTGGGGCTTTCCCCGTTGGCGTCCCTATGGCAGCGGCAGCTCTGCCCCCGTGCGCCAGCGGCTGTGCGACCGCGAAGGCTGCGCTGCGCCAGGCGACCGGCCCGCGCCAAAATCTCCCAACCGGCCCGAACGCTGGTATTTCTGCGAAAAACACGCCGGCGAATATAACGCCAACTGGGACTATTTCGCCGGCCTCTCCGACGCTGAAGCCGCCGCCCGCGCCGCCGACGAAGACGCCCAGCGCAGCTACGCCCGCGCCTCCCACTGGCAATGGGGCGGGCCTGGCGATGGCACCCGCAGCCGCAGCGAAATGGACGCGCTCGCCGTGCTCGGCCTCGAATCAGACGCCGATATGGACGCTATCAAAGCCGCCTGGCGCACCGCCGCCAAAGTCAGCCACCCCGATGTGGCAGGCACCAGCCCGGAAGCGGCGGAACGGTTTCGCGCAGTGCAGGCCGCATTTGAAGTGCTGAGCGCGGCGGAGGCGGTTCGCGCGGCGGTGGACCGAGAGAAGTAGAAGGGCCTCCGGCGGATTAGAAAGGGCCTCCGGCGGCTGGGGCCTAAGGCCCCAGACCCCAATTTTTAGGGCATCGCAAATGTTTGGCGTGCGCGCTGTGCCTTAAAGGCCTGCGGTGCCTTATCGTTTTTTGCAGCAGCATAAACCCAATCAAGGGGGTTTGGGGCCTAAGGCCCCAGCCGCCGGAGGCCCTAAACCAGCCCCAGCGCCAGCCCTAGCCGGCAATCAATCACCATTCCTGCGGCGCGCTTTTCCGCCAGGAATCTGGGCAGGTCTGCCACCGCAACCAGATGGGGCCTGATATCTTCGCCGTCTATGCCGCCGCCCGGTCCTGTTCGGGTTAGGCCGCGGGCGCGGAACAGAGTGAACATCTCGCTGGACATGCCCGGCGAGGTGGCGAAGTCGCCGAGGTTTTCCCAATGTGCTGCGCGCCAGCCGGTTTCTTCTTCAAGTTCGCGGGCGGCGGCGGTGTGGGCGGCTTCGGCGGTGCCATCATCGCCGATCAGGCCGGCGGGGAGTTCGATGGTGCGGGCGGCGAGGGGGATGCGATATTGTTCTACGAGGACTATTTCGCCGGCGTCGGTGAGTGCCAGAATTACCGCGGCGCCGATGTTTTGCACGCGGGTGACATATTCCCACTGGCCGCTTCCGTAGGCCGCTTCATGCACTTCGATGAACTTGCCTTGCCATTTTCGTGTCATGCAAATCTCTCCTGCTCTTGCCAAGCTGGCTCTGCCCCGGCCTTAATGCAAACCGAGCTTATAGGGGAGCATGATGCAGCGGGAACGAATGGACTGGCCTGAGGGGCATGTGCTGGCGCTGTCTTTGGTGATCAATGTTGAGGAAGGCTCGGAGCTGAGCGTGGCGCGGGGCGATCCGGGCATGGAGCCGCTGGACGAGCTGTCTTATGTGTTGAAAGCGCCTATTCGCAGCTATGGCAATGAGAGCAACTATCTTTATGGGCTGAAAGCGGGCGCGCCGCGGGTGCTGGATTTGCTGGACCGGCATGAGATGGCGGCGAGCTGGGCGGCGGCGGCGCAGGCGCTGGAGCATACGCCTGAGCTGGCGGCGAGAATCGCGGCGCGGGGCGATGAGGCGCTGAGCCACGGCGACCGCTGGGTGCATCAGTTTCATATGGATGAGGCGGCTGAGCGGGATTTTATCGCGCGGGCGACGAAGAGCCTGACGGCGACGATGGGCGTGCGGCCTTATGGGTGGCTGAGCCGGTATTTCCACACCGAGAATACCCGGCGGCTGCTGATTGAGGCCGGGTATCTTTATCATATGGATGATTATTCCGGCGATGTGCCGTTTTTGGATGAGACGACGGTGCCGGGGCGGCCGATGGTGATTTTGCCTTATGCGCTTGATTCTAATGATATTAAAATGTGGACGGCGCCGGCGCTTTCGCCTCGGGACTGGTTTGAATATGCGCGGGACAGTTTTGATTGGCTTTATGCCGAAGGGCTGGCGGGGCATCCTCGGATGATGAGCCTTGGCTTGCATTTGCGGATTATTGGCCGGCCGGGGCGGATAGGGGCGCTGGCGGCGTTTTTGGAGCACGTGGCCCGGCATGACCGGGTGTGGGTGACGACGCGGGCGGCGATTGCGGCGCATGCACGCGGGCAATTTGGGCTGGCATGAGCGGGTTTCCGGCTTCTGCCGCGATGGCGGCGGCGCTGGCGGAAGCGCGGGCGGCCGGCGCGCGCGGCGAAGTGCCGATAGGGGCGGTTATCACCGCGCCGGATGGGGCGATAGTGGCGCGGGCGGGGAACCGGACGCGCGAATTGCACGATCCTTGCGCGCATGCGGAGATTTTGGCGATTCGGGCGGCGTGTGCGGCGCGGGGTAGCGAGCGTTTGCCCGGCTATACGCTCACCGTGACGCTGGAACCCTGCGCTATGTGCGCGGCGGGAATCGCGGCGGCGCGGATTTCACGGCTGGTTTATGGCGCGGCGGACCCGAAGAGCGGCGGGGTGGCGCACGGGGCGCGGGTGTTTACGCATGCGCAGAGCCATCATGCGCCGGAGATTGTGAGCGGGATTGCGGAGGATGAGGCGGCGGGGCTGTTGACGGGGTTTTTTCAGGCGCGGCGGTAAGGAACGAGCCTCCGGCGGTTGAGGGCGAGGCCCCCAAACCCCGATTATGGGGTTCTCTTGTGGTTGGTCGGGGGGAAATGGGGTCTGGGGCCGAGGCCCTAGCTGCCGGCGGCTCTTTCTTTCGTGCATCTCGGCGGTTGCTTCGCTATGTTCCTGCCTCGTTCTATTTGAAGGCGGATTATGGGGATTGAGGTTTTTGCGATTGGCGCGGTCGCGCTGCTCTTTGGGCTGGGGCTGGGCTGGGTGTTTTGGGCGCGGGCTTTGGGGGCGGCGCGGGCGAAGGTGCATGAGGAGCAGCGCGAGCGGGCGGCGAATGCGACTGAGGTTTTGATGCTGCGGAATCGGCTGGATGAATTGGGGGGGATTGAGGGCGAGCGGCAGCGGTTGGCGGGGGAATTGGCGGAACTGCGAGGCAGTTTTGTGGCGCGGGAGGCGGCGTTTGCGGACGAGGTGAAGCGGACGTCTGAGCGGTTTGAGGCGTTGGCGGGGAAGGCGCTGGAGGGGGCGCAGGCGAAGTTTTTGGAGCGGGCGCAGGCGCGGTTTTCGGAGCAGGCGGTGACGTCTGAGGCGAGCTTGAAGCAGCTGCTATCGCCGGTGGCGGAGACGCTAAAGAAATATGAGACGCGGCTGGGCGAGGTGGAGGCGGTGCGGGCCGAGAGCTATGGGCAGCTGAAGCAGCAGCTTGAGCAGGTGGTGCTGGGGCAGGCGCAGGTGAGCGGCGCGGCGGCGAAGCTGGAGACGGCGCTGCGCTCCTCGGGGAAGGTGGCGGGGCGTTGGGGGGAGGAGCAGTGCCGCAATGTGTTGGAGGCGGCCGGGCTGGTTGAGGGCATTGATTTTGAGGCGCAATTTTCGGTGGAGGGGGAGGAGGGCAACCGGCAGCGGCCGGACTTTAAGCTGATGTTGCCTGGCGGGCGGGCGCTGGTGATTGATGTGAAATGTTCGATTGATTCTTATGTGTCTGCGGCGGAAGCCGATGATGCGGATGTGCGGGCGACGTTTTTGAAGGCGCATGCGCGCGCAGTGCGGACCCATGCTGAAGGGTTGGCGCGAAAGGATTATGCCAAGGCTATCGGCAATGCGGTGGAGTTTGTGGTGTTGTTTGTGCCGGGCGAGAATTTTCTGGGCGCGGCGTTGGAGCAGGACCGCAGCTTGATGAACGATTATTTCAAGCGGCAGATTGTGCTGGCCGGGCCGGTTAATCTGGTGGCAGTGGCGCGGACGGTGGCGGCGCTTCGCGATCAGGCGCGGCTGGCGCAAGAGGCGGCGGAGATTGCGAAGCTAGGGCGGGATTTGTATGATTCGGTGCGGATTATGGCGGGGAATTTTGCGTCTGTGCAAAAATCGCTCGAATCGACAGTGGGCAATTGGAACAAGCTGGTGAATCAGGCGGAGAGCCGGGTGGTGAGCCGGGCGCGGCGGTTTCGGGATTTGGGGGCGGCGACGGGGCTTGATGATATCGGCGAGCTGCCGCAGGTGGGGCGTTTGCCGGTGACTACGTCTGTTGCCGAGTTGAAGGCGGTGGACCTGAACACATTGGCGGGATCTGAGGACTGAAACAGCAATTGATCGCGGCGTTGGCGGTGTCTAGGGTGCGCGCTTAAAGGGAGATATATATGGCGGGCGTGAACAAGGTCATTTTGGTGGGCAATCTGGGCAAGGATCCGGAGAGCAAGAGCTTTGCCAATGGCGGCTCGGTGGTGCGGTTTCCGCTGGCGACGTCAGAGACGTGGAAGGACCGCCAGACGGGCGAGCGCAAAGAGAAAACCGAATGGCATAATGTGGCTATTTTCAACGAGAATCTTGGCAAGATCGCCAGCCAGTATCTGCGCAAGGGCTCCAAAGTCTATCTGGAAGGCGCGATGGAAACTCGCAAATGGCAGGACCAGCAGGGCCAAGACAAATATACGACAGAAGTCGTACTCAAGGCTTTTCGCGGTGAACTGACGTTGCTTGATAGCCGTGATGGCGGCGGTGGTGGCGGCGGAATGGGCGGCGGCGGCGGCGATGATTATGGTGCGCCTCGTAGTGGTGGGGGTAGCAGTGGGGGTAGCGGCGGCGGCGGCAGTTCGCGTCCGTCATTTGATGATGATTTGAACGACGACGTGCCGTTTTAGGGCTTTCGTATTAGGGCTTTCTTAGCATCGCAAACGGGCTGCGCGCGGCGGTGGCTTCGGCTTCGCTCAGCACGCCCGGCGCCGGACTTTTGCTGCGGGGGAAGGGGTTCAGGGCAAGCCCAAGGGCTTGGGCGGCCCATTCGCCCAGATCGATGATGTCGCCCTCTAGAGGTTCGACGTCGAGGTCGGCGGCGTCTAGCTCCCTGTCTTCGCCCGCCGGAGCGTCTTGAACCAGCAAAAGCGAAACGGGCGCTGTGAATTTGAAGGGCAGGGGTGCGCCGGTGGCGACACAGGCCTGCACGCCTGTCGCGGTTACCTCGCCGGAGAGTCTGATGCCCCGGGCTTCATGGGCTAAGGTCAGGTTGGCGGCTAGCTTGCCCAGTGAAAGCAGGTCGAATCGCGTGGCGAGCGCGGCGCGTTCCTCAGCATTTGCGGCGATTTCATGGGCGCGGGCGCGTCCGCCCACTTCGTTCGCTTTTACGGGATAGCTGAATTCTGCTGTGCTCATGGCCAGTCACCTGCTGCAAGTGCGGGTAGCGGCATGGGGTGCAGCCGGGCCATCAATCGCCGCGCATCGGCGAGCACATAGGAAAGGGCGGCTTCATTCACCTCACCGCCGCGCCAGAGATTCTTCGCCAGCGCCGCCCCCAGTGCTGCGTCATCAGCGCCAGCGTCCCGGTAAGCCCCCAGCCGGCCGCCCAGCGCTGCCATCATCCGCCCCAGATGCTTGCCAACCACTTGATCGCCCACGCCTTCCTGCCGCAGATTGCCGTCCATATCGGTGATGAACCTGTCAGTCACATCGGCGCTTAGCTGGCGGGCTTCGGTGCCATCGATAGTTTCGAGTTTCATCAGCACGAGGCTCAGCACCAGCGCCACCATATCAAAGCGCCCGTCCATCGTGTCGGGCACTTCGCCGGCGAGATACCAGTCCGGCCGCCGCGCTTCGCGGACGATTCGCGCATAGAGATCCTGGCCCGGCAAGGCGCTGGGTTGCAGGAGCGGCATGCCGCCAATGGCGCGCTTCAAGGCAGAAAACAGACTCATCTTTTTCCTTAGGCTTGGAGGTTTGCCCGCAATCGCATATTGAGCAGCATGAGCCGGGACGCAACCGGCTGCGACATGTCGGAGACTAAGATGCTTTTTTCCTCACGCGCCGGCCTGGCCCTTGCTGCGGTGGCCATAATTGCTGTCAGCGGCTGCTCGCGCGTGCGGGTTGATCAGGGCTATCTGGCGGATGAGACCTTGATCACCTCCATTCAGCCCGGCATTGATAATCGCCAGTCTGTGGAGAAGACGCTTGGGCGCCCCACCTTTGTGAGTGAATTCGGGCCGCCTAATTATTATTATGTCAGCCGCCGCACCGGCCAATATGCTTTCATCAAGCCAAAAGTGCTTTCCCAGTCCATCTTGATCATAAGCTTTGATGCGGATGGAAATGTCACGAATGTCGAGCGCCGGGGCATGGACAAGGTGGCCGATATTTCGCCTTCGGGCGATAAAACCGAGACGCTGGGCCGCAAGACCGGACTGTTTGAGGACATTTTTGGCAACATCGGCACGGTGGGCGCTGGCGGTGTGGGTGGGACTGGGCCCGGCCCCGGAGGGGGCCCACGTTAAAGTTCCCGGAGGGGGCCCACGTTAAGGTTCCCGGAAGCGGGCTCCCTTAAAACGGCTTCGTAGATCCCAGCCAGCTGGTCACGAACAGCAGCAGATACACCATCAACACCCAGATCCGCGTCCGGTCCATGGTGGCACGCAAAGGCACTTCAGTTTCATCTGAAGAGCCTTGCTGGATGAGCGCCATCAACTGCGGGCCGACCGGCTTGAATGACAAGTCTATCATGATGGCGGCGAGGAAGATTACCCCGAACATCAAAGCTTTGAGCGCCAGCCAGGTTGGCACCAGCGGTGCGCCTTGCGCGAGCGAGAGACCGCCCAGCACCAGATAGAAAGCCGCCAGTGTATAGCGTAGCCAGCCTTCATAGCGGCGGTTGCGGGCGGCGCGCGGTGTCATGTCATGGACATGCGCATCCCATACCAGCCAGCTCCAGCCGAGCCCGATGACCCAAGCGGCGGCGACGGCGCCGCCGGGGAGCGCCGGCCACCAGCTGCCGAAATAAAGCAATGTGAGGGACATGGGCACCATAAGCGCCCACGCGAAACGCGGGCCAAGGTCGACAATGACCAACATCTTCAGCAGCGTCAGCCTTTCTGGCAGAGAATAGCTGCGTTTGCGGAAATTTTGGCCGAGCAAAAACACGCCAAGATCGCCGCCGAGCCAGAGCACCAGCAGCAGCATGTGCATCCAGACCAGATTATCATACAAGGTCATGCGTCAGGAATCCCCCCGGTTACGGTATCGGCGGCATCAAACAGGCCGACCATCACATCAGCGGCGCCAATGCGAAACGGCTTCACCTCGGTTTGATATTGCGCATCGTTCCAGAACGCAGTGGCGGCGGCGCGGCTGGGGAAGCGCGCGCAGACAACGGCCTGCGCCATGTCCCAGCCCTCCATGTCTGCTACCGCGCGGCCGATGAATTCATAATGGCCGCCGTAGCGCGCATAGAGGCCGGACTCGGCCAGCGCCTTGGCATAAGCCCCCATGCGGGCCGGATCATGCACCTTGGCAATCACCAATAGAAAGGCCGGTCTTTCAGCCATCAAAACGCTCCCCTCCCCCGAAAACTGTGACATATTAGCAACATCAAAGACATTGCAGCGCATATGTCCGGACATCAATGTTGCATTGTGGGGAATAACGCAACAAAACCATGATGACTGTTGGCATAAAACGCCACAACGGCATTAAATCAGGGAATAATGATGATCAAGAACCGCACCAGCCTCTTCGCCGCTCGCGCCTCGCTTCTTGTCGGCGGCGCCCTTGCCGCCTTGGGAATGGCTAGCGGTGCGCTGGCTCAGGATGCGGCCCAAGATACGGCCCAGAATACGGCCCAGCGGGGCGGTTCCAACATCGCGGTGGACGAAATCGTCGTTACTGCGCAGCGCCGTTCAGAATCAGCCCAGTCCGTGCCGATCGCCATCAGCGCCTTTTCCGCTGACACGCTGAACAATCGCGGCATCGCGACGCCGCTGCAGTTGGTGGCGTTTGTCCCTAATGTGTTCGCTGCCAATAATACCGGGCTGGGCTCAGCCAATGCGTATTACATTCGCGGCCTCGGCAACACCGAGACCATCGCCACCTTCGATCCCCCAGTCGGCACTTATATCGATGACATTTATATGTCCCGCCAGAACGGCAACAACTTTGCCTTTTTCGACATTGATCGCATCGAAGTGTTGCGCGGCCCGCAGGGGACCTTGTTTGGCCGCAACACCACCGGCGGCGCCATAAACGTCATCATGAAGAAGCCTGGTGATGAGATTGGCGGCTTTGTGGAAGGGGCGTACGGCGCCTATGATCTGAAGCTGGTTCGCGGTTCGATCGATCTGCCCTTGAATGATGCGGTTTCTGTCAAGGTGTCCGGCTATTATCAAGACACCGATGGCTATGTGCAGAACACCACCACCGGTGAGCGCGCCAACGATAGCGATATGGCCGGTCTGCGCGGTGCCGTGAAGCTGAAGATCACCGAAGATTTCGTCTGGAATGCTTCGGTCAGCTACATGCGCAACAGCGGCGAGAACCTGCCGAACTTTGAGTGCGATCCTCGCAACCCCAGCAATTGCAACGGCCGCTTCATCACCACCGGCCTCCTGCAAAATCCTGCAGCCGGGGCGCCGCCGCAGCTTGCGGGCACCCTTAACTTTGGGCCCTTTGGGCCCCAGCCTGCGCCGATCTCCGGCGATAAGATTAACTTCCCGCTTGGGAACGAAGTTGAAACGATGATTTACATCTCCAATTTCGAATGGCAGGCATCGGATGATATCAGCGTAAACCTGATCACTGGCTATATCGATATGAGCCAGAAATTTGCGCTGGATTTTGCCGATGGCCGGACCTTGCCAAACGTTGGCAACCCTGTACCGCCCGTACTCGGGCGTCCGCGCGGCGCCTTCACCATCACCAATGATGGCGTCCACAGGCAGTTCACCCAGGAAGTGAAAGTGAACGGCAAGCTGTTTGACGGCGCTTTGGAGTTTGTGGCTGGCGGCTTTTATATCAACGAGAAAAATGCCACCGATTTTGCTGATATTTTCAACATCGGGTTTGATCTGTTGCTCGCCGATCGCCGCATGGATAACAAGACCGAGGCGTGGGCCGGGTATTTTCAGGGTGATGTGAATCTCTCTGATCAGTTCAAAGTTACTGCCGGTATCCGTTACACCGATGAGAAAAAGACCTTCCGCATCTCCGATAACAGGGCTGTTTGCTTTACGCCGGGCGCGCCCGGGAGCTGCCTCAGCAATGCTAACATGGTGGTTAACCTGCCCGGCGGCGCCCTGCGGATCCCCACAACGCAGAACGCAAAGATCTGGACGCCGCGTTTCGCGCTTAACTGGACGCCCAACGATGAAACACTGCTGTTCGCCAGTGCTACGCGTGGCTTCAAATCCGGTGGTTGGAATGCGCGTGGCACGTCCAACAACACGTTGATCCCTTTCGATCCGGAAAGCGTGTGGAGCTATGAAATTGGAGCCAAAGCCCAGTTTCTGGATAACCGCCTTCGGGTAAACGTGACCGGCTTCTATATGGATGTGAGCGACTTGCAGACCGGCACCGCGTTCAACGATCCGGTGACCCAGGCTGTCACCTTCATCACCCAGAATTTCGCCGATTATGAAAACAAGGGTGTAGAGCTGGAAATCAGCGCCGTCCCGGTTCGTGGCCTTAATCTTTACACCAACCTTGGGTATCAGAAAGACAAGTTCAAAATCCCTGACACCTTGGCTTCGAACCGCTTCGGTGTGCAGTCGGTCCGGTCCCAGCAGATCGATTGCCGTGCGCAGCTTGCCGCTGGGCAGATTCCACTGTCGCCGAACAGCAGCCCTATGGGTGTAACGCCTAACAATGCTCTTTCATGTGGCGCCGGCGTTATTACTGTGAACGGCGAAATTGCATCGCCGGTCCGCACGCCCGACTGGACGATCAGCTTCGGTGGTTCGTACGATATCAATTTGCCTAGTGCTGGCATCATCATTACGCCGTCGGTGAATGCGCAATTTATGTCTGCGCTGGAGACTGGCACGGCTAATGCTACCATATACTCCGGGCCGGTAACTGCTGGCCCTGGCGGTGGTAATCGCACCTTCCCCGCCAATCCTTTCGGCGGGGATTTCATCACCGGCTCTGAAACCTCGTCTTTCTGGCAGGTGAGCGCAGCGCTTCAGATGCGCACCGAAGACAATAATTGGCTGGTCAGCCTCGAATGCCAGAACTGCTTCGATGAAACCTATGCGCAGTCCAGTCTGGCGAACGTGACCTATCTCAATGCGCCGCGTACGTGGCAGCTTCGCGTTCGCCGCAATTTCTGATCGTATAAGGCCCGCCGCCTGAATAACGGGCGGCGGGCCTTTGCGGGCTGGCGCTGACGTGCCACAGTGGGACGTTGGCGCTGTGCCATGATATCTGCTGGGGACCGACAAGCATGAGCGAATTCAAACGCGGCGGCCCGGTGCTGTTCTCCAGCATGATGGGTGTAGCTTGTGGGGCGTCACCGATTCCGTTCAATGTTCTGCCTGCTGTTATTGGGCCTATTCACGAAGAACTGGGCTGGTCATTTTTTGAAATCAGTCTCGGCATTACGGTTTTCGGTGTCATCGGCGCGCTGCTGGCGCCGGTGTTCGGCGCGGCGGCGGATCGTTGGGGCGTGCGCCGCGTAGCATTGCTGTCGCTATTGGCTTTCGGGATCAGCTTTGCCCTGTTTGCCTTTATGCCGCCGAGCAAGACGGCATGGTTTGCGCTTTGGGCCTTGGTTGGTCTGGTCGGTATCGGGTCTACGCCGGTGACGTGGAGCCGGGCGGTGAATATGTGGTTTGTGAAGAATCGCGGGCTGGCGCTGGGTATCATGTTGATCGGCACCAGCATTGCCGGCATTGCGGTGCCGCAGATCGCGCGGTTGGCAATTGATGGGCCGCTGTTTTTCGGCGCCGGCTGGCGGGCGGCTTTTCCCACGCTGGCGATCTTGCCGCTGCTTATTGGTCTGCCGATCGCGTTTTGGTTGTTTCGGGAGCCGCGCCCTGAGGAGCGGCCCAAGGGGCTGTCCAGCGCCAGCGGCGAGATTGTGGGGCTTGCCTTTGGCGTGGCAGTGCGCGGTTATAAGTTTTGGGTGATCTGGGCGTCCATCGCTTTTGTGTCGGTGGCGTTTGGCGGAGCCTTTATCAACATGGTGGAAATCACCAAGCTGCACGGCTTTTCGGCAGTTGAGGGCGCGACCGTGATGAGCGTGCTGGCCACAGGGATATTGTTTGGCCGGCTGTTTACGGGGATGCTGTTTGATCGGTTCTGGGCGCCGGCGGTGTTGGTGCCGATTTTGTCGGCGCCGGCGATATCCTGCTTTTTGCTGATGGGCAGCGGCAGCCCGCTCGGTATTTTGATGCTGGCGGCGGTGTTGCTGGGGTTTGCGGCGGGGGCTGAATCTGACCTTATCGCTTTTCTGGCGGGCAAGTATTTCGGGCTGGCGCATTATGGCAAGATTTATGGGATGCTTTATATGCCGTTCGGCGTTGGCTCGGCCATTAGCCCGGCGATTTATGGTGCGGTGCGCGATGCCACCGGCAATTATGATGCTATGCTGATCGTCGCCAGCGTCATGTTTGCGATCGGCGCGCTGCTGCCGTTACTGCTTGGCCGGTATCCGACAATGGCTGAATTGGGCGATACGGACCCCGGCGAACAGGGCTTGGCATCAGCTTGAGGAGAAGGGATATGGCATGGACATCGACCGGCGGCTTCTCCTTGCCGCTACGCTGGCAGTGCCAAGCATGAGCACGGCAGCGCCGGCGGAGAGTGCGGCAAAGTCGGCGGGCGCGGTGCCGCTCTATGCCGCCATTGCGCTGCAATTAACCGCGCGCTCTGTGGAGCAGTTCCCTGATGCGGCGTCAGCGCGCACGGCGATGTTCGCGCATATTGAGGCGCTGTATCCGCAGATGCTCAGCGCCAAGGTATTTACGGAGCAATATGGCGGCAGCCCGGTCAAGCTCATAGTGCTGCCGGAATATCTGCTTACCTCATTCCCGGGGCGGATTTCGGTGCCGGATTTTGCGGCCAAAGCGGCGATTGCGCCGGGCGGACCGGAATATGAGGCGTTGGGCAAGCTTGCCAGCCGGCTGGGGGTTTATGTGGCCGGCAACGCTTATGAGACCGACGAAAACTTCCCTGGCATTTATTTTCAGGCCTGTTTCATCATCGCGCCCGATGGCAATGTGGTGCTGCGCTATCGCCGCCTCAATTCCATGTATGCCATCACCCCGCACGATGTGTGGGACAAATATCTGGACGTTTATGGGCTGGACGGGGTGTTCCCGGTTGCCCACACCGAGATCGGCCGGCTGGCGGCGATTGCATCCGAAGAAATCCTGTATCCGGAAATCGCCCGCGCCCTGGCGCTGCGCGGGGCAGAGGTGTTTCTGCATTCCAGCTCGGAGATTGGCTCGCCGCTCAGCACGCACAAGAATATCGCGCGCCAGGCCCGGGCGATCGAAAATCTGGCCTATGTGATTAGCGCCAATACCGCTGGTATCTCGGGCACAGCGATGCCGCTGGCGTCTGCCGATGGCAATTCGGCGATCATCGATTGGAAGGGCGCAACGCTGGTCGAATCGAACACCGGTGAGACGTTTACAGCTGCCACCGATATTGACATCACGGGCCTCAGGCGGGCGCGGCGCAAGCCCGGCATGACCAATTATCTCACCCGCCAGCGGCTGGAATTGTTCTCCGCCACCTATGCCGGGCAGGTGCAGCCTGCAAATCTTCTTTTGAAGGATGGGGTTGCACAAGTGCCGGACCGGGAGCATTTTCAAAGAGCACAGGAAGCCGTTATCGCCCGCCTCGACAAGGCCGGCATTATTTGAGGTGTAAACATGGCCATTCATGACGATATTCCCCCGCCTTATTCTCTGGTGGCGGAGCATGGCGCTTTTCCCAAGACCACACATGATGAGCGGGCGCGGTTCAACTTTCTCGCCAATCTGAACAAGCATGTGGCCGGCACGCTGGGGCCGGGCAATCGCATGGCTTATGAAAAGCGTGTTTTGCCCGCCTTTGTGGCTGAGCACGGCCGCGAGCCGAATGACCGGCATGAGGTCAGGAAGGCGATGAACAAAGACCCCTATCATCGCTTCTGGAGCGCGTTGAAGCGAAACAATATGGAGATGCGCCAGCAGAACGGCCGGTCTTTGGTGTTGCGGCAGCTTGATGATCTGGATGCGCGGGCCAAGGCGCTTTCCGGCAACGGGGAAGGGCTGGAGCTGCATGCCGAGGTGACGATTCCGCCGTATCAGCGCGCCGTGGACATTCACTGCATGCCCGGCAGCTATAATGGCGAGGAGCGGCCGGGCGATGTGTCGGCCGGCGCGAATTATGACAGCGGGATATTTGTGACGACGGGCGGCGGCATGGGCGCGCTTTCTGATGGCGGCGGGCAGGCGTTGGCACGCTGGGCGAAAGAGGCCAAGCCCGGCTGGAGCCCGAAGCGTATTCTCGATGTGGGCTGCACCATAGGGCATTCCGTGCTGCCGATAGCGATGGCTTTTCCTGATGCCGAGGTGATTGCCATTGATACCGCTGCGCCCATTTTGCGCTATGCGCATGCGCGAGCGCGGGCTTTGGGGGTGAAGAACATCCGCTTCATTCAGGCGGATGCCGAGAACCTGCCGCAGTTTCCCGATGGGCATTTTGATTGGGTGCAGACCACCATGTTCCTGCACGAGCTCAGCGGTAAATCGCTGCCGGCCATCATCAAGGAAGGCTACCGCGTGCTGGCCGATGGCGGGCTGATGTTCCATCTGGAGCAGCCGCAATATACCGATGACATGCCGCTCTTCGAGCAGTTCATGCGCGATTGGGATGCGTTCAACAACAATGAGCCCTTCTGGTCGGCCATGCATTCCATCAACCTGCATGATGTTTTGGAAGACGTCGGCTTCCCGCGTGAGGCGCAGTTTGATGCCAAGGTGCGGGCGGTTGTGGATGAAACTATCTTCCCGCCCTCTCCCGGCGGTGACACGGAAGATTTTGGCCGGGCGGCGATGTGGCATGCCTATGGCGCCTGGAAAGGACAAGCAGCATGAGCGTGGATTGGATTGCCCGCGCCGGCGCCAAAGCCAAAGGCGCGCGGCCCAAATATTTTGAAGACCCGGCGATTGATCGGCTGGTCTCCATTGTGATGGCCGTGGCCGGCGAAGTGGCGGTGGTGAAGGAGCGGCTCGATACCGTGGAACGGCTGCTGGACGAAAAAGGCAGCATCACGCGGGCCGATATCGAAGCCTATGCGCCGGACCGTGAGGCCGGGCACGAACGCGGACTCATGCACCGTGAATATGCCGCCCGCATCCTGCGCGGCGTGCAACAGGACATGGAGGGCTTCCAAATAACTGAATCTTCTGTAGATGAGGTATCGAGACAGTTGCGCGATAGCTGACAATCGCTAAGGCTGATTGTCCCAACCGCATCGGCGCAGGTGCCGGGCGTATTTTTAAGATGATAGGGGAGACTTATGGCAGAAGTGAAAAAACTGGACGGCCTGCAAAAGCCGATGAAGCCGTCGCCTGAACTGGCCGTGATGGTCGGCTCTGATCCGCTGCCGCGCGGGCAGGTGGTCAGCAAAATGTGGGAATATATCAAAAAGCATAACCTCCAGAACCCCGCCAACAAGCGCGAGATTCTGGCAGACGCCAACCTGAAGAAAATCTTCGGCAAGGACAGCTGCTCGATGTTCGAGATGAACAAGCATATCTCCAAGCACCTGAGCTGATTTCAGTCTTTAAGGCCGGGCTGCATCAGCCCGGCCTGTTGGCCTCCGGCGGATAAGAAGAGCCTCCGGCAGCTGGGGTCTAAGACCCCAGACCCCTTAAGTGGATTTGTGCGCGATGCCATGAGGCGTCGCGTTTTGCGTTTTTTAACGCTGTGCCTGAAATTACATGTGACATAGCCAACACTTGGGGTCTGGGGTCTTAGACCCCAGCTGCCGGAGGCCCCTTATCATCCGCCGGAGGCCCTTTTCTACTCGACGACCCGGCGCTGCGCATCGAGTGTCCATGTCATATCGGCGCGGGGCGGCTCGCGTAGCAGCGTGCGGGTAATGCGTTCATAGTGGTGCATGAAGCGGGTGAGCTCTGCCGGCGTCATGGCAGCGCCGGAGTGGGTGGTTTTGGGGCGGGTGGTTTCGGCTTCGGCGCGCCAGTGGCAGATGGTGGGCCAGCCCGGTGCTTTGAGGTGGAGGTGTTTGTCGAGCCGGGTCCAGAGCTGGGCGTAGTCTGCGGCGAGGTGGTGGTTTACGTGGCGGCGCCAGAGGGCGTGGGGGTCTTCGGCGGCTTCTAGGGGGTTTAGGGGTATGGTTAGGCTGGCTTCGGGTTCGGGGGCGGCGCCGAGGCACCAGCCTTCGAGGATAACGATGTCTAGCGGGGCTTGGCGGCGAGCGGGGCTTTGGGCGCGGTCATCAGTGGATTTGTCAAAGCGGGGGACGGATACTTCGCCGGTGCCGTGGAGGAGCGTATCAAGGGTGGCGATGAGCAGCGGGAGGTCATGGGTGCCGGGAACGCCGCGCGTAGCGAACAGCGGGTGGATGGTGGCGGCGCGGTGTTGGCGGTCGGCGGCGGTGAGATAAAAATCATCAAGGGAGACGGTGAGAGCTTTTAGCTGGTGGGTTTTGGTGAGGCGCGCCGCGATCAGGGCGGCGAGGGTGGATTTGCCGCTGCCTTGCGCTGCTGAGAGGCCGATGAGCAGCGGGCCGCTGGCGCCGTGCCACTGCGCGATTTGGGCGGCGATGTGGCGGGCGAGCGGCTGCCAGTGCTGCTCGATCTGCCGCTCAATCTGCTGTTGGGGCCGGAGCATGGATGCGCAGGCGTGTGACGCGGCGGGGATCGCCGTCGGTGACTTCGAAGCGCCAGCCGCCTGGCGTGCAGATGGTCTCACCCGGCGCCAGCACGCGGCCGGCGAGCATGAACACCATACCGCCCAGCGTATCGACTTCGGCATCGATCTCGTCATCACCAAAGCGGACGCCGAGCGTAGTTTCAAGGTCCTCAAGGGGGATGCGGGCGTCAGCTTCCCACAGGTCATCTTCGAGCCGCTGGATGAGCGCCACTTCGGCTTCGTCGTGTTCGTCTTCGATTTCGCCGACGATTTCCTCGACCAGGTCTTCGATGGTGACAAGGCCGTCGGCACCACCATATTCATCGATGACGATGGCCATATGGGTGCGTTCGGTGCGCATGCGGGAGAGCAGATCGAGGATGCGCATGGAGCCGGGGACGAACAGCACCGGGCGCAGCAGCGGCTCTATCTGCTGGGCTTCGAAGGGCGCAGACGAGACCGCATCGGAAAAAGTCTGGGCGATAAGGCCATAAACATCTTTGACATGGGCCATGCCGATGATCTGATCGGTATTGCCGCGCCACACCGGCATGCGGCTGTGCCCGGCTTCGCGCAGCAGCTCTACCAGCGCGGGAAAGCCCTGCGATTCGTCGAACATCATCATGTCCGAGCGGGGCACGGCAATGTCGCCAACGCGGCGTTCGCCAAAATGCAGCATGTTCTTGAGCATGACACGTTCGGCCGCCGTGAGATCGTCGGCGGCGGCCCCGTCTTCTTCATGATCGTCTATGGCTTCTTCGAGGCTTTCCCGAAGGGAGGGTTCCGGCGCCTGGCCCAGCAACCGCCGGACCGAGCGCCATAATCGGCTGGGTATCTCTACGCTACTATCCGGGTCCCCGTCAGCCATTATGCGCCACCATCTGCATAGGGGTCAGGCAGGCCCAGCCTGGCGCATATGCTGCGCTCCAGCGTCTCCATCTGATGGGCTTCATGATCCCCGGTTTCATGATCATAGCCTAGCAGGTGAAGCGTGCCATGGACAATGAGATGTTGGACATAATCGGCAGCGGTCCAGCCTTTGGCGCTGGCTTCGGAGAGGGTGGTTTCGGCGGCAAGCACAATGTCGCCGAGCAGCGCCTCGCCGTCATCGCTGTTGGAGAGGCTGCCCAGATGCACGGCTTCCATCATCGGGAAGCTGAGCACGTTGGTGGGTTTGTCCTTATGGCGGAACTGCCGGTTTAGAGTTTGCACCTCGGCATCGTCGCTGAGCCGGACGCTGGTTTCCAGATCAAAATTGCGGGCGGCAAGGCCGGCGTGCGGCGTCGCGGCGATAGCGGCGGCGACGGCGGCGCTGGCGAGCGCGGGCCAGTCAGTTTCAGGCGGCCAGGGGCCAGCGGCGATGAGGGTTTCGGTGATGAGCATGGGTCAGGCGTCCTGCGGCGGGCCTTCATAGGCATCGACGATACGGCCCACCAGCGGATGGCGGACAACTTCACGGCTGGAGAAGCGCAGCGTGGCGATGCCTTCAATGCCCTGCAGCCGCATGACCGCATCAGCGAGGCCAGACGCGCCGGGGTTGGGCAGATCGACCTGATTGGGATCCCCGCAAATGACCATGCGGCTTTTCTCGCCAAATCTTGTGAGGAACATCTTCATTTGGAGCGGCGTGGTGTTCTGCGCTTCATCGAGGATGATGAAAGCTGAGGCCAACGTCCGGCCGCGCATGAAGGCGAGCGGTGCGATTTCGATTTCACCCGAGGCGAGGCGGCGCTCCACCTGTTCGGCGGGCAGCATATCATAAAGCGCGTCATAGAGCGGGCGCAAATAAGGATCGACTTTCTCTTTCATGTCACCCGGCAGGAAGCCAAGACGCTCCCCGGCCTCCACGGCGGGCCGGGACAGGATGAGGCGGTCTACCGAACCGGAGATGAGCTGGCTGACGGCTTGGGCGACGGCGAGATAGGTCTTTCCGGTGCCGGCGGGGCCGAGCGCGAAGATGACATTGTCGCGTGCAAGGGCCTCAATGTAACGAACCTGCGTGGGCGAGCGGGCGACGATAGTCTTGCGGCGTGTGCGGATGACGGCGGTGCTGGGGCCATCAGCAGCGGACAGACCATCGAGCGAGGGATCATCAACGATGCTGACTGCGCCGAGCACATCACCGGCATCAACACTGCCGCCGTGCACGAGGCGCTGATAAAGGCTGGCCAGCACATCGCGGGCGCGGGCGGCGGCATCGGCCTGGCCCTCAATGGTGACGCGGTTGCCGCGCGCCGAGATATAGACGCCAAGCTGGCCTTCGAGAGCTATAAGATGCTGATCATATTGGCCGAAAAGCGAACCGAGCAGCTGGGGCTTGTCGAACTCAACTTCGACGCGAACCCGGTCGGTGGAGAGCGCCGGGGCCGGGCGGGCGGTGGTGGAGCGAGGGCGCTTGCCCATCAGGCAGCGACCTGTTCGGCAAGCGGGCGGGCATGAACCGAATTGGGCTGGGCGTCGGTGATCTCAACCATGACCATGTCTCCGATTTTAGCGTCTGGGGCGTCGATTACGGCGGATTGCAGCCACGGCGTCTTGCCGATCATCTGGCCGGGGTGGCGTCCGGGGCGCTCCAGCAAGATGCTGGTTTTGCGGCCGATGGTGGCTTCATTAAAGGCCGTCGATGTACGGGCGATTTCGGTTTGCAGTCGCGCGAGGCGTTCGTCTTTGACGGCTTCGGGGACTTGATTCGCCATGGTGGCGGCAGGCGTGCCGGGGCGGATGGAATATTTGAACGAATAAGCCTGCGCGTAGCTGACCTCGCGGACGATGGAGAGTGTATCTTCAAAGTCGGCTTCGGTTTCGCCCGGAAAGCCCACGATGAAATCCCCGGAAAGCGCAATGTCCGGCCTTGCTGCGCGCACGCGGGCGAGGGTTTCGAGATAGGAGGCGCGGGTGTGGGCGCGGTTCATGGCTTTGAGGATGCGGGTGGAGCCGCTTTGCACCGGCAGATGCAGATAGGGCATCAGCTTGGGCACCTCGGCATGGGCGCAGATCAGCGCCTCGTCCATGTCCCGCGGGTGCGAGGTTGTATAGCGGATGCGAGCGAGGCCGGGGAGGCCTGCGAGCGTGCGGATAAGCCCGGCGATGCCACCGCTTTCCGGCGCCCAGGCGTTGACGTTCTGGCCCAGCAGCGTGATTTCAACCGCCCCGGCGGCGATCAGCGCTTCGGCTTCGGCGATAAGATCGGTGATAGGGCGGGAGACTTCCGGGCCGCGCGTATAGGGCACAACGCAGAAGGTGCAGAATTTGTCACAGCCTTCCTGAATGGTGAGAAACGCGGTCGCGCCTTGGTGGCGGCGGGCGGGAAGCTGGCCAAATTTTGACGACAGCGGCATATCAGTATCAATGATTTTGACGCCGGCGCGGGCTTGGTCGATCAGCTCAGGCAGGCGGTGATAGGCGAGCGGGCCGACGACCACATCAACCGCAGGCGCCCGGCGGGCGATTTCCGCGCCTTCAGCTTGGGCCACACAGCCCGCTGCAACGATGAGCGGCTGTTTCCCGGATTTCCCCCCGGATTTCTGCAGGCGGCCGATGTCCGAATACAGTTTTTCACTGGCGCGTTCGCGGATGTGGCAGGTGTTCAGCACCACGATATCAGCGTCTTCAGGCGAATCGGTGGCGGTGTGGCCTTGATCTTCCAGCAGATCAGCCATGCGGGCGGAATCATAGACGTTCATCTGGCAACCGAAGGATTTTACGTGAAAGCGAGACAAAGCGGACTCCGTTGTTTCGGTAGTCATAGCGGCGGGAGCGCCGGGGGGCCAGAGCGCATAAGCTGGCGATAGCCTTCGCTGATCTGCGTTTCGCAATATTGTGCCAGCGCTTTGCGATCCGGGAAGGCGGCGGCACTTACCGGCGCGTGAAATACCAGCTCGGCGCGGATGCGGCCAAGGGCGGCGAAAGCGCGGGCATGAGGGAGAAGTTCACTGTCCCCTACCCAGGCAAGGCCGGGCAGGGTGCGGCGGGTGACGGGCATGCCATTGATGCGGGTATAGGCGAGCGTGACAGGCTGTACAGTGAGATCCGGCAGGCCTTGTATGACGCCGAACAGTGCAGATTTGAACTTCAGCGTCTGCACGCCGTCAGAATTGGTGCCTTCGGGGAACAGAATAAGCCTGTCTCCCTGCGTGAGCCGGGCGGCCATAATGTCCCGTTGCCGGGCAACTTCGGCGCGGCGATCACGCGCTACATAAATTGTCCGCGCTAGCGTGGCGAGCCGGCCCACAGGCCCCCAGCCGGCAACATCAGCCTTGGCAATAAAGGCAGCGCGCGGGATGCGGCTGCCGAGCAGCGGAATATCGGCCCAGCTCAGGTGATTGGCGACGAACAACAAAGGCCCGTTGGCGGGCTGGCCGTGGCTGATAATCTGCAGGCCCAGCGCTCGGGCGAGCGCTTTGTGGAAAAGTTGCGGCAGCGGGCTGGGACGAGCAGGCGCTACGCTGCGCCGGAGCAGTTCTGCGGGGATGAGCAGTGAGGCGGTGGCGAGGGTGCCGGCCAGCGCCTTGGCGGGGCCGAAGCGCTGATGCGGGGTCAGGTTTTTTTGTCCAACGGCACGGCATAAAGCTCCATGCGGTGATCAACGAGCCGATAGCCCAGCCGGGCCGCGATGCGAGCTTGAAGCGCTTCAAGCTCGGCATCGTGAAACTCGATAACTTCCCCGGTTTCTACATTGATCAGATGATCGTGATGATCATCCTGCGCCATTTCATAGCGTGAGCGGCCGCCCTGAAACTCATGGCGCTCAAGAATTCCGGATTCTTCGAACAGCTTTACGGTGCGATAAACCGTGGCGATGGAAATGCGCGGATCAACATCGGCGACGCGGCGATGCAGCGCTTCCACATCGGGATGATCATCAATTTCCGAAAGGACCTTGGCAATGACCCGGCGTTGCTCAGTGATGCGCAAGCCCTTTTTCAGGCACAACGCTTCAACATCTATGGCTTCGCCCATCTCACACCTCCCGTCCGCAGATCTTTAGATAGGGCGAACGAGAGGCGGGGACAAGGCTGAGCAACTTTAGATCAAACGGGATTCTTAAACGGGATTCTTCCGGGGCCGACCACGGGGCTTGCCGCCTGCCTTGGCAATGCGCGAGGTGCCCAGCCCAATGGACTTGGCCAGCATCCGGCGCTGCTCAGCATAATTAGGGGCGACCATCGGATAATCCGAGGGCAGGTTCCATTTGGCGCGATAATCATCAGGTGTCATCGCATAGCGGGTCATCAGATGGCGCTTGAGCATTTTCAGCTTTTTGCCATCTTCAAGGCAAACAATGAAGTCCGGCTTGATAGAAGAGCGGATCGGCACTGCCGGCTCCTGCTTGGGCGCTGGTGCCGGCTCCGGATCAGGATTGCTCAAACGGGCGAGCGTAGCAAAAACGCTTTCGATAACGCCGGGAACTTCAGCAGGCGCAACGCTGTTATTTGCAAAATGCGAAGCAACGATATCCGCTGTCAGTGCCAGAAGTTCGGTATGGGCCTGCGAGATGTCCGACATTGATATGTTTTCCTGTGTTTTATGAGGATTTCTCCTCGGCAGACTTGCAGATGATCCTGAACTACACCAATTGCAAGTGCTTTGGAGCGTTATTCACAATAAAATTGGGCAGCGCATCGTAATGGCATCATGACGACTACCATCTTTGCCGGTGTAATAGCCCTGCCTTCTGCCAACAATAGCAAAGCCCTGCCTGCCATAAAGCGCGCGCGCCGCCGTGTTGCTGTCCCGGACTTCCAGAAAAATTTCATTCATTGTGCGGTGCTTGCTGTCTGTTTTGGCTTGAGCCAGCAAGGCCGCACCAATGCCATGGCCGCGCGCGGCAGGCGCTACGGCAATCAGTAACAGCTCAGCCTCGCCGCCTCGGCTCACGCCCGCAAGGTCTTTGCCAAAGGACACGCTGCTACACAGGCTGAAGCCCTGCACGCGGCCCTCGCCGTCAAGCGCGCGGCGCGCAAAGCTGCCGGTCATCATCAGCGCGCTGGCGAACTGGGTTTCGGTCCAAGCTTCGCCCCATGCCGGATCAAAGCTGGCGCGCATCACCTGCATCATCTCATCGATATGCCTATCATCGGAGGCAGGAAGTACGGACGGCGCCAAGCTGCTCATCACATGCGCCTAGAAAATAGTCATCAGAGCGGCAGTTTTGCATCTGGCGGGCGCACATAATGCGCGTGCGGTGAAAGCGCGCGTAATTCTGCCGGTACCAGCAACAACGAAGCCATATCTGGCCCATAGTCTGCCAGCCCGTCTCTTGGCGCACGCGGGATATCATCGGGCGCTAATGTCTGGGTAGCCGTGGCCGCAAAGCCTCTATCAATACGCTGGCAAAAAAACTGGCCGCGCCCGGCATCGAGCGCCACGGTAAGACCCGGCACCGGCTGGCCTGCCGCCTCGGCAGCCGCAAAACCAGCCGCCGCCACCAAAATGCTGGCCATCACGCCCGTGACCGGAGCGTGCCAAGCGAGGCCCAGCGCGTGCGCGGCCGCAAGGCCTACCCTTATGCCCGTGAAACTGCCCGGCCCAATATCCACCACCAGCGCTTCTGCCGTGCGCCCAGCTATCAGTGTTTTGATGGCGGGGATCAGTCGTTCGGCATGGCCCCTGCCAATGACCTCATGCAGATGGCCCACGCACACGCCTTTATCAAACAGGGCAAGCGAAAGCGCGGGCGAGGACGTGCTGATGCCCAATATCAAGGTCATGATAGGTCTACAGCATCACAGGATGCGCGCCGCTTCATCAAAGCTCAGGCGCGGCAGGCGCGGGAACAGGCCTTCATCCGTGCCGCGCCCCATCGAGCAGATGAAATTGGTTTCCACATCGGTGCCGGCCCAGAAGGCCGCATCAACCTTGGCCTTATCAAAGCCCGACATCGGCCCGGTATCCCAGCCCCGTGCGCGCGCTGCGAGGATGAAATAAGCGCCTTGCAGCGTTGAATTGCGAAACGCCGTTTCATGTGCCGCGGCTTCACTGCCCGTAAACCAGCTTCGCGCATCGGTATGCGGAAACAACTGGGGCAGCTTGTCATAGAATTTCCGGTCCCAGCCGATGATCACGGTCACGGGTGCGGCGCGAACCTTGGGCGCATTGCTGCCACTCACCACGCCGGCCAGTTTTTCCCGCGCCGCATCTGAAGAGACAAACAAAAAACGCGCCGGCGAGCAATTTGCCGATGTCGGCCCCATTTTTAGCAGATCATAAAGCGCTTCAATATCGGCCTTTGTAACCGGCGTATTATCCCATCCGTAATGGGTGCGCGCGTCGCGGAAAAGCTGGTCAAGCGCGGTGTCTGGTAGGGCATTGGTCATTAAAGGCTCCGTTTTACGATGTGCAGATCGGTGTAAAACCGAGCGGAGGTCAGGAAAGTTTCATGCCGCTATCAAACAGCGCGAACTTCAACCACTTCCGGCACATAATATTTGAGGAGTGACTCGATACCCATTTTCAGCGTGTAGGTCGAGGACGGGCAGCCCGAGCAAGCACCCTGCATTTCCAGCATCACCACGCCTTCCCGGAAGCCGCGATAAACAATATCGCCGCCATCTTCCGCGACCTGAGGGCGGATACGGGTTTCCAGCAGCATTTGAATCTGCTGGGTGATTTCAGCGTCGGCAGGGTCATCATCAGTAACCACCGCCGCGCTTTGACCGGCAGAATGCAGCGGCGCACCTGACGCGAAATGGTCGACCAGCACGCCCAGAACCTGCGTCTTCATATCGTCCCAGTCCGCCGAGGCTTCGGCTTTGGTGACGCTGATGAAATCCTCGCCCAAAAATACCCGTTCCACATCACCAAGCGCAAACAATGCGGCCGCGAGCGGTGCGCCGGCCGCGGCTTCAGCGCTTGAGAAATCGGCGGTGATACCGTCCGTCACCTTCTGGCCGGGGCGGAACATCAGCGTCTGCGGATTGGGGGTGCGCTCGGTTTCAATAAACATGTGCGGCCTCATAATTTGTATCTGTAAGCTGCTGATGTGGCGATGGGGGACGCGCAAATCAAGCTAAATCGGATAAAAACAGTATTCTATCGCTCAGGTTATCATTTCCAGTCGCTCCGGCGCGAGGCCGCCGGGCACGATGATGGTGGCACACGCCAATTGCCCGGCGCGCTCGCCGGCGAAATGCGCCACCAGCGGACCGGCCGCGCCGCTTGCTGCCGTTGCCAGCACGAGCGCCCGCACACTGGGTTCATCCGCCAGAAACTCGGTAATCACCGTTGCCGCATCGCCGCAACGCAGCCGCACTTCCGGGCGCAAAGCTACCAGCGCTTCAGCTTCATCGGCGTGAGACGCGAGCAGCGCCTCGCCTTCAGCCTCGGCCTCGGCGGCCATCGCCTCCTGCACCCCGCCCAGCGGCATAAACTCGGCCGGCCGCATCACATGCAGCAGCATCACCCGCCCCCCCACATGGCCGGCGCGCATGGCGGCAAAGCGCAGCGCCACCCGGCTTTCATCGGTGCCATCAATGATGACCAGATAGGTGGGGGCAGCGTCTGACATGGCACAAACTTACTCTCGCGGCGGCGTGATGGGAAGGCGGCGCATGTTTATGCTTGACGTAGGGAGGATTGTCCGGACAATTGTGGGGTGTTTTTTTGCACGTGGAGATATGATGCCATGACTATTTCTCGCTTTGCCGCCCTTTCAGTCGCAACGTCTTTGGCGGCGTCGCTTCTCGCCAGCCCCGCACTGGCCGCGCCTAAAAAGCTCGATCTCAGCAAGCCCGCCGATGCGATTGCCGCTAACCGCAAGATTCAATGCTCGCGCGTAGATGGCGAAGCGGTGGTCTATCATTGGATGGGCGAGGTTTACAGCCGGGTGGAAGGCGAGCCAGACAAGCATGTGTTCGATCTGCAAGGCATGAACGTGCGCCAGTGCGTGAGCGTGGATGATGCCAAACGCGGCAAGGGCTATCGGATGGTGAGCCGCGAGCTGATGTTCTACACCGACCCCAAGACCGGCGAAGTGATGAAGACATGGGAAAACCCCTGGACCGGCAAGACTGTGGATGTGGTGAATGTCGCCAATGATCCGGTGAATATGCGGGCCCCCACCTTTGAAACCGATGCCGACGGCAAGCCCTACAAGCTGAACATGCGCATCCAGAATGGCCGGGCCTTTATGGCTACCGTAGTTCCGCTTTGGTACACCAACCCCTTGGCCGGTGATTATCAGCCCTATGTCGGCAACCAATATCATTCCATGGAGATTTTCGATTTCGTGGTCGATGAGGCCGATCTGCTCGATGCCAGCAAGGCCCGCGCCAATCCGTCAATCGCTTGGGTGCGGATGTCGCCGTGGCTGCCGTGGATGGAAATGACCGGGCGCGGCGGGCTGCTGGTGTTCAACGCCGTGGGCCAGACCTTACCGGGCGGGATCAAAGACCTGCCCAAGGTGATTACTGATGAGATTGCGGCGCGCTACCCCGATTATGTCGGCCCGCCGCCAGCTGATGACACACGGCCCAACGAAACCAGCTGGACCTATTTCAAGAAAATTGCAGACGCGAAAAAAGCGGCTGCGAAGAAATGATCGGCTTGTTGGCAGCCACAGGCGCAGCGGCCTTGGCTGCCGGCACGCTGCTGCCGGGCATTTACACCAATGAGGAGCAGGTCTCGTTCGCCCTTGAGGCGGGCACGCCAGCGCCGCCTTGGGTGGGCATCGAGATAAAGCGTGAGGGCGACGCCCTGCGGCTGCTGACCATCGACAAGTTCGGCGCGCCCGGCGCTGAGAGCCAGAGCATTGGCCTCGCCGATGAGCAAGGCGGTGTGCGCGTGACGATGGGGCGCTGCCAGCGGTTGTTTGAAGGGCAAACCGATGGCCGGTTCATCAACACCAATACCAAGGGAACATGCGACAGCCCGGCGGCGCTGGTGACCATCGGCCCGGCAGGGCTGGAGATGAAAATGCCCGACGGCACCCTGCTCGATCTGTTACGGGCGCGGATGTTCCGGTGCTGGGCCTCGCTGCCGCGTAAAGATGCCAAGGCCGATTGGTGGTTTAAAAGTAATGTTATGCTGCATGATCGCGGCGGCCGGGCGCTGCTCGAAACCGATGAGGCCGAGCCGCAACGCTTTGTAATCAGAATGCGCAATGTGGTGTTTCCCGAGCCGCCCAACCGGCCAAGTCTGGTGCTTTATGTGCACAGCGAAGATCCGGTGCGCGCGATAAGCTATGCATGGGCAGACCCTGAGGCCAAAAGGCTGGGCATAAATCTGCGCACCATGCAGGCCAGTTGTTCGCTGCAAGAGTAGCCCCGCCAAAAGCATAGCCTTGCTCCTGCCTTATCGGGCGGGCATGGGGAGACTATGGACATTTACCTCCCCATTGCGGAGATGTCAGTTAATGCGCTGGTGATCATCCTGCTCGGCGGCGGGGTGGGCTTCATGTCGGGCATGTTCGGCGTGGGCGGCGGCTTTCTCACCACGCCGTTGTTGATTTTTTACGGCATACCGCCCGCGGTCGCGGTGGCGTCTTCGGCTACGCAGATCACCGGTTCGAGCGTCTCGGGCGCGCTGGCCTATTGGCGGCGCGGACAGGTGGATGTGAAAATGGGGGTGGTGCTAACCCTGGGCGGCGTGCTGGGCGCCGGCCTGGGGCAGGTGATTTTCCGCAAGCTTCAGGCCATCGGCCAGATCGATATCGCCATTAACCTGATTTACGTTGTGTTTCTGGGCATCACCGGCGGCCTGATGCTGAAGGAAGCGCTGCCCGCCCTGCTGGCAAAACGGCGCGGCATCCCGCAAGTCCGCTCCCGCCGGCATGTGCCGTGGATCGCCGCCCTGCCGTGGCGGATGCGCTTTTATCGCTCAGGCCTGTATATCTCGGCGCTCGCCCCCTTGGCGCTCGGCGGCGCGGTGGGGGTGTTGACCGCCATCATGGGCATCGGCGGCGGCTTCATCATGGTCCCGGCGATGCTCTATCTGCTGGGCATGACCGCTAGCGCTGTTGTCGGCACCTCGCTGTTCCAGATCATTTTCGTCACAGGCGCTGCGACCATGCTGCACGCCACCTCGTCAAAATCCGTGGATATCGTGCTGGCGCTGCTGCTGCTTGTCGGCGGCGTGGCGGGCGCGCAGGCTGGTGTTCGTGCCGCGCAAAAGCTGAAGCCGGAAACGCTGCGGCTGGCGCTGGCGCTGATCGTGCTGGCGGTAGCGGTGCGGCTTTTCTTCGGGCTCACCATCACACCGGTTGATTTATTCAGCCTTTACGGGCCGGCATGATGCGGCGCTTGCTTCTCCTAATGCTGCTGCCCGTAGCGGCAGCACAAGCGGCAGAACCCTCGCTAATCACCGATTTGAGCCAGGAGCGGATCGATATTAACACCACTTTCAAGGGCGCAGACTTGCTGGTGTTCGGCGCGGTGCAATATCCTTCCGGCGTCGTGCCCGACAAAGCGCCTGATATTGCCATCGTGCTGCGCGGCCCGCCTCAGCCCATCACCGTGCGGCGCAAGGAGCGCGTGGCGGGCGTGTGGCTCAACACCGATGCCGTGCGCTTTGAAAGCGTGCCAGGCTTTTACGCCGTCGCCACCACAAGGCCGATTGCCGAGCTTGCCGATGACCGGACCACGGCAATCTACGAGATCGGCATCAGCAATCTACAACTCTCACCCGCCAGCAGCGCCAGCGAGAAAGTAACCCGCGCTTTTGAAGCCGGGCTTATCATGGCGCGGCGGCGCTCAGGCCTGTTCGCAGAAGCCCCCGGCGGCGTTCAGGTAACCGGCAATGTGCTGTACCGGGCGCGCATTGCGATTCCGAGCGCGGTTCCGGTTGGCGATTACGGTGCCGAGATTCATCTGGTGCGCGATGGCCGGGTGATCGCCAGCACCAGCGTACCCATCCGCATCGAAAAATCTGGCTTTGAACGCTGGATTTATGTGATGGCGCAAGAGCATAGCCTTATTTACGGGATGGTTGCCGTATTGGCAGCGCTGATGGCGGGATGGATCGCGAGACTGGCCACGCGCCGGGCTTAAGGGGCCTGAAGGGGCTTTTAGAAGCCGTTTGAGAATAGCACTCGCCGAATCATTAAATCTCATGTATCGATGGTAATGGCGCATAATCGGTTTCGACGCTTATATACTATCCGCATCGCCACCGACGGCACCGTAACTTTGACGAATTGAAAGACTTGGAACGAAAATGAGCTTTGATAAACGCGGACGTGGTTCCGCTCGTGGTGCTGGTGGCGATAAGCGCGAACGCGGTTTCGACCAATTTGAAAGTAGCTTTGGTGGCGGCGGCGG